>ERZ857840.4337-NODE-4337-length-10958-cov-3.862790_pt1 | contig 10958 bp, 10 predicted proteins | sample MGYA00519760_ERZ857840 | MGnify/ENA primary metagenome ERZ857840 (study PRJEB31778, sample SAMEA3449371) | human gut metagenome | biome: human gut; feature: human-associated habitat; material: faeces | place: United Kingdom | collected 2010/2012 ... | reverse complement strand
TCTGAATGCAAGCATTCACAGAAAGCAATTTTGCATGGCTCTGAATAGTTACAAATTTCCAATGAATACATTATCACAAAAGGAAGGTTCCTACAAGATAAATACCAAGTTTTGCCACGCCACTTAAAACCATGCCAAGCACTGGGTTCATCTTGCGAAACTGAATCAGATACACAGCAGCAATAAATATAATTACCATATCAATCTGTGTCTTCTGAATCAAAATCATACCTTCTGGCCAAAAAGCTGTAACTAGAATAGAAACACCTGCTGAAGCTATAAGTGCAACAACTGCCGGGCGAAGCATTCCTAGTATTCCCTGTAACAAATCCATTTTTCTGTAACGAAGATAAAGCTTGGCAAGAAGCGTAACTAGAATGCATGACGGAAGGATACATCCCGCTGTCGCAATAGCCGCTCCGCCAATACCCGCAACCTTTAATCCCACAAATGTTGCGCTGTTTACCGCAATCGGACCAGGTGTCATCTGTGAAATCGTTATTAAATTAGTAAATTCTGCCATGCTAAGCCATTTGTGACTATCAACCACCTGACTTTGAATAAGTGGCATCGCAGCATATCCGCCTCCGAAAGAAAAGGCGCCGATCTGAAGAAAACTTAAAAATAACTGTAAGTAAATCATTTCTGCACCTTCTTTCTCTGTGCTAGTGTAAGAACTGCACCTAAAGCACCGCAGGCTAAAATAATCAGTACTACATTGACATTACATACATAACCTGCTATAAATGCTGCAATCATAATGCACATAGATAATATACTTTTTGAGCGGACAATTCCGCTTCCCATATCAAATACAACACATGCAATTACTGCACCAACGCCTGCCTGCATTCCTGTCAGCACCTGCTGCACATACACATTTGAAGCAAACAGCTCATAGAAAAATGAAATAACAGAGATGATTACAAATGGCGGAATAATTGTTCCTGCAATCGCCGCTATAACTCCAATAATACCTTCCAGCTTATAACCGACTACAATTGCACCATTTACAGCAATTGCGCCAGGTGTGGACTGCGCAATTGCAACAAGATCGAGCATCTCTTCCTCATCAATCCATCCAAGTTCATCCACAAATTTCTTTTTCATTAATGACACGATGACATAACCACCGCCAAATGTAAAGGCACTCAGATATAGAGTAGACCAAAACAGTTTGAGCAGACGCATCTTTTTTGATGCTGTCTGCTCCAGATTTTTTTCTAATTTTTCGCTCATGACTTCTCCCATTGTCCGCCTGCTGCCAAACGGTTTTTGACTGCTTCCATGCGCTGATCTAGTGTGTTGATCATCTGCGCACACTCAAACAGTTCTTTTTGAAGTGAATCTTTCTCTGAGTCTGGAATTTCTTTTTTGTAGCGAAGTTTATGCTCAAGGCTTGCCCAAAAATCCATTGCAATAGTACGCAGCTGTACCTCAACCTTCATCAAACACTTTTCATTCTGAAGAAAAATTGGAACACGTACAATCAAATGAAGACTGCGGTATCCACTCGGCTTTGGATTTTTGATATAATCTTTTGTCTCTAATAACTCAATATCGTCCTGGTCAAGCAGACATTTCGCTAATGTATAGATATCCTCCTGAAATGAACAGATCACTCTAACACCTGCAATATCGTCCAGATTTTCCTCCATTGATTTGGCACTGAATGATTTTCCTTTCTGCGCCAGCTTTCGGTTGATGCTCTCCATTGATTTTAATCTTGTCTTGATCGTCTCGATTGGATTGCGGTCATACTGAAGAGAAAACTGCTCATTTAATACCTTAAATTTGGTCTCAATCTCCATAATGGCACAGCGATATTTTGACATCAATTCCTCAAACGGTCGCCTATTATTCTGAATGACATCCATTATGTTGGAATTGAGAATTGCATTTCGAAGCACGCGATCTACGATTTCCCCTGTAAATTCGCGATGCTCGGTTCGTAGCTCCCTTATATCCATGCGTTTCCTCATTTCTGCGCATCGCATGCGCTGTTTCTTATGTTTTTGCGGGTTTCAAGCTCAAAACCTCTAGTGCAAGCACGATCGGCTCTTGAGTTTTTGACTCTGGTATCATTCTACCAAACTTTTGCAGAAAATACTAGAGAAAAAGGACTGACAGCAGATGCCATCAGCCCCTTTTCATACGGGGGCACAAATACTGTCCCCCTAGTATCATATCATTTTATTTTTCGCGAAGCGATCATTAGATCAGAGACTTATACAGCTCTGCAATCTCTTCTACACTTGTCTCTCTCGGATTTCCTGGTCTGCATGCATCATCATATGCGGACTGAGCTAAGAACGGAATATCCTCTTCCTTAACAATTGCCTTTAAGTCAGCTGGAATACCAACATCCTCAGACAGCTTACGAACTGCATCGATTGCAGCCTTACGGTACTCTTCCTGAGTCATGCCATCAACACCCTGAACGCCCATTGCTCTTGCAATTTCACGATACTTCTCGCCAGTAGCCGGTGCATTGTACTCCATAACTGTTGGAAGGATGATTGCGTTTGCAACACCATGTGGTGTATCATATACAGCTCCAAGTGTATGAGCCATAGAATGTGCGATTCCAAGACCTACGTTAGAGAATCCCATTCCTGCGATATATTGTCCGAGTGCCATGCCCTCGCGTCCTTCTTTTTCATTGGCAACTGCACTTCTTAAAGATTTGGAAATGAGTTCGATTGCTTTCAAGTGGAACATATCTGTCATTTCCCATGCTGCCTTTGTTGTATATCCTTCAATTGCATGTGTCAGGGCATCCATACCTGTCGAAGCTGTCAGTCCCTTTGGCATAGAAGACATCATCTCCGGATCTACGACTGCGATAACAGGCATGTCGTGCGGATCTACACAGACGAATTTTCTCTTCTTCTCGACATCAGTGATAACATAGTTGATCGTTACCTCTGCTGCTGTTCCTGCTGTTGTAGGCACTGCAATGATCGGAACACATGGATTCTTGGTTGGTGCTGTTCCTTCCAGACTTCTTACATCTTCGAATTCCGGATTGGCAATGATGATACCGATTGCTTTGGATGTATCCATAGAAGATCCTCCGCCGATTGCGATAATATAATCAGCTCCCGCTTTCTTAAATGCCTCAACTCCGTGCTGTACATTCTGAATCGTCGGATTTGGTTTAATGTCAGAATATAATTCATATTCCAGTCCTGCATCATCAAGTACTTTTGTTACCTTTGTTGTCACATTGAATTTGATCAGATCCGGGTCTGAACATACCAGTGCTTTTTTCAGTCCTCTTACTTTAACTTCTGCTACAATCTCTTTGATTGCTCCTGCTCCGTGAAATGATGTCTGGTTTAAATTAATTCTGTTTGCCATGATAACTGACACTCCTTTTATACATATTCTTTATTCGCGATGCGAAATATTTTTATTTTCTTGTTATCCGCATCTCTTTTCTTTATGTCTTTATTTTAACAACCTTTTTCTTGTTATGAAAGTTACAAAGTGATTATTTTGTAACTTTTGCATGTTACACTTTTGTTATTTTGTAACTTTTTATGCTTTGTTCACAATACCATTCATTTTTATTTGTTATATAAATAACTTTGTTCTGTCCAGCAACAGCCATCGGAAGCTTCCTTCGAACGCATGGCGATACCAAAAAACACTTCTCTCGCATACTTTGGTATAAAAAAAGAACTCCCTTTTACAGGAGTTCTAATTTCTTAAATAGTGTTTCCAGCTCTGCCGGCATTGCTGCAACCAGATTTCTCGCCATCTCTTCCGGGCGCTTTTTCATATCTCCAAGTACCCACTGCGTTGTCATATATACAGATCCCTGACAATACATTTCCAGTTGGAAATGCAGATTCTCAGGAATTGGCTGTTTTGTCTTTTCCTGAATCTGGTTCTCATAGAATCTTAAGATCAGCTGAAAATCATGATCTCGCAGACAATTCTGATCATCATTACGAAAAGCAGCTTTGAAGAATAATTTTTCTTCTTCTATATAATGAAACTTATTAACAAGACCTTCATAAGCCGTCTTACCTTCTCCCATATGCTGGAACGATTCCAACAGGATCCGGTCAAAATACCAGTTGATCAGATCATATTTATCCTGAAAATTCCGGTAAAATGTCTGCCTTGTCGTTCCGCATTCTGTTACGATTTCTTTTACCGTAATCTTTTCTACCGGCATCTTCTTCATACAGTTTTTCATAGCGTCCGCCAGACGGTATTTCATTTTATCATGTTTTGTTTCTTCCAATTATATCATCCCCAGTTAGAATACTTTTGTCGTCCACTTACTCATGTCCCACACTTCATTCACTACATCCTGATAAAACTCAGGTTCGTGGCAAATTAAAAGAATACTTCCTCTGTACTCCTGCAAAGCTTTTTTCAATGAATCCTTTGCGTCCACATCCAGATGGTTTGTAGGTTCGTCCAGAAGTAATATATTCGTATCCCTGTTGATCAGTTTACAAAGTCTGACTTTCGCCTGCTCTCCACCACTTAATACTCTGACCTGACTTTCGATATGTTTTGTTGTCAGTCCGCATTTTGCCAGTGCCGAACGTACTTCATACTGTGTAAACGACGGAAATTCCTGCCAGATCTCATCGATACAGGTAGTCTTGTTCTCGCCTTTGACTTCCTGTTCAAAGTAGCCGATCTCCAGATTCTCTCCCAGTTCACAACTTCCGGATAAGGATGGAATCAATCCTAAAATGCTTTTTAATAATGTAGTCTTTCCGATTCCGTTCGTTCCAACCAGTGCTATCTTCTGTCCACGCTCCATACTGAAATTTAATGGTTTTGATAACGGCTCATCATATCCCGTTACCAGATCATGTGTCTCAAATAACATCTTTCCAGGTGTACGGCCATAACGGAAATGAAATTCCGGCTTCGGTTTCTCTGCCGCCAGTTCGATCACATCCATCTTGTCCAGCTTCTTCTGTCTGGACATCGCCATATTTCTAGTAGATACACGTGCCTTATTACGTGCCACGAAATCTTTCAGCTCACTGATCTCCTGCTGCTGTCTTCTGTAAGCAGCTTCCAGCTGCGCTTTCTTCACAGCATAGACTTCCTGGAAGTGATCATAATCTCCCACATAACGGTTCAGTTCCTGATTCTCCATATGATAGATGATATTGACCACTTCGTTTAAGAATGGAATATCATGCGAGATCAGAATAAATGCATTCTCATAATCCAGAAGATAGCGCTTCAACCATGCGATATGTTCCTCATCCAGGTAGTTGGTCGGCTCATCCAGAAGCAGGATATCCGGCTTTTCCAATAACAGTTTTGCAAGAAGGACTTTCGTTCTCTGTCCCCCGCTTAAGTCTGTAACATCACGGTCCAGCCCCAGATCCAGAAGTCCGAGTGCTCTTGCCACTTCCTCTACCTTTGCATCGATCGTATAGAAATCGTGCAGTGTAAGCTCATCCTGAATGGTTCCGAGTTCGTCCATCAGACGGTTCATCTCTTCTTCATCTGCCGTTCCAAGCAGATCACAGATTTCATTCATACGCTGTTCTTTCTGAAGCAGCGGATCGAATGCAGATTTTAACACGTCACGGATGGTCATTCCCTTTTCGAGGACCGCATGCTGATCCAGATATCCTGCATGTACATTCTTAGACCATTCTACTTTTCCCTCATCCGGTATAAGCTTTCCGGTCACGATATTCATAAAGGTAGATTTTCCCTCTCCATTGGCTCCCACAAGCCCGATATGTTCTCCTTTTAAAAGCCGAAAAGAAACATCTGAGAAGATGGCTCTGTCTCCGAAACCATGTGTCAGATGTTCAACATTTAATATACTCATAAATTTCTCCCTGATTATTCACTTTTTTAATTTGAAAAGATGCCAGCAAACTCTCTGCTGACACCTACATTATAACGTTTCAACCAGAACCTTGCAATCATAATATATTCCGGTTTGATTCATACATTCTGTATTACATCTGCATTATATCTCTTTACAGAAAATACTCCTCTTCATCCCACCATACTTTTCCTTCGTCATCACCTGTTCATACTGTAATTTCAGGAATGTATTCACACTTGCCACATTGTCCGGATGTGCCGTTCCAAGCAGATAATGATATCCCTGTTCTTTCAGAATCTGTTCTGACTCTTCCATCATCTTTCTCTGTAACCCCTGTCCGCGGTATTCTTTTCTTACCATGGCAATCTCCATATGTGCCGACTGCTTTCGCTGTTCTTCATCAAATTTCAGATCGTATCCGAGATTCTCATCCCCAAGATTCTTTGCCCGTGCGATAAAGACACCTGCCAGTCTGCCATCACACATTGCCTTTAATCCAAAGCCACCGGTCATCATATAGCTTGTTACTTCCTCATCGCTATCCAGACTGAACCATTCCTTATTCGGAAGTTCACTATAGATTTCATGGATCATTCGAAGAATATCCGGTATATCCTGCTCTGTTACAACTGCTATCTCATTCATATATCTTCTCCGTTCATTTTTGCTGTTTACAGTATCATACTGTAAATATGTTCATCTGTAAATAGATGAACTTTTATCGAATATGCAATGCAAAAACCCCGTGGGACAGCTTCTTCTGCCTCACGGGGTTCTCCTTTTTCCACTAACCGTTCATTCTATCTACAGAATACATGACGGTTCAAATGTTCCGGTAAACTTCCATGTCATATCTTCTTCTGCCGGAAGATACGTTACATTCGGTCTCCATGTTCCAACTACTACATTTTCCGAATTCACCCACAGACAATATTCTTCTCTGTATGATGTATTCAGAAGTCCCACAGAGAGATACAATGCATCTTCATCAAACGCATAAGATACCGCATGATATCTCTTCGTAAAATCATTCGGATACATATCATTACATTTCCAGTCCTTATATCCTGCAAAAAGAATCTTCTTTTCTCCTGCCACAGTAAGTTCCAGTTTTAATTCCTCTCCAACCGTTGAAATCACTGCCGACTCAATTTGTCTTGGATTCTCTGTAAACGCAATTCTTTTATTTAATAGTTTCTTTGTTGCTTCATTTGTGTCTTTTTTGTCACCTTCCGGCTTCGGAAGTGTCAGATGTACCAGTTTCTCTTCCAGTTTTTCCTGTGCCTCTTCCAGATTTTCTTTTTCACACGGGATCTGAACTGCTTCTTTTATGTATTTCAGACAGATATCTGCTGCCAGATATTCCGATGCCCCTGCCGTGATTCCGATTGCAACCGGATAATCACGAAAACAGATCAGATACTGTCCAAATGCTCCTTCTGCCGCAAAAATCTCTTTTCCGGCCTTGATATGATAAGCATAATGCGTCAGTGCTTTCTTCTCATCTTCCGGAATCACAACGCGCATCTTTCCTATCTCTTCGGTCCACCATGCCGGTATCAGCTGCTCTCCATTCCATTCACCTTTTTGAAGCAGAAGCTGTGCCAGTGCAGAGATCTTTCCTGCAGTCAGGTACATTCCCCATCCACCGGTGTTGTGTCCTTCCGGACTGGTCAGCCAGTTGATCTCACCAAATCCCATCTTGTCAAATACACGCTCCTGCATCAGTGCCAGACAGTTTTTTCCCATAACCTTTGTGACAATTCTTGAAAGTGTATAACTACATCCGGAATCATAATGGAATGCTTTTCCGATATCTTCTCTTATCTTCGGCTGTTTTAACCAGTTTGTCTCCCAGTCTCTTGTAAGCTTCGAAAACCATACATTATTGCAGCATTCTTTGGAACCTGCCTGCATGGTAAGCAGATGATAGATCGTCAGATCTTCCAGTGCCGGATCGTATTCTTCCGGAAGTTCATCTCTTACATAATCAAGCAGTTTATCTTCCAGATGAATCTTCCCCTCATCGAGTGCAAATCCCAGACAAATACTTGTTCCGATTTTTGAAAGTGAATGCATCATCTGCGGCTTCTCCAGTGAGAACGGCTCCCATGCACCCTCTAAGATAACTTTTCCATCAAACCGTACTGAGATACTGTGGATTTCCACTGTCTGTTCCAGTTCCGTTAACATCTCTGTCAATTTCTCCGGATTCAGTCCCAGTTCACCTGGTTTTACATAAGTTGCCGCCATCTTACTTTTCCTCCTTTTTTACAGATGGATCCCAGAGTGAAGTCTCGATACGGATACCACCTTTCTTTGTCAAATAGATTCCGATCAGTATCAGTGCAAGCATAACAATAACCGCTGCTACTGCATAAGATACTTTAATACTGAAAATACCCTTTACAAAGATAACTGTATAAATGATGATACTTACAGTACAGAATGTATATAATGCCCCATTTGAAAAATGAAATTTATTCTTTGCCCATGCTTCCGGATATCTTTTTGGAAGTCTTGAAATTGCATATACAACAGTCACATTCATGAAGAATGTAATTACCTGGAAAATGTTTGTGATTGTTACAATGCTCATATCCGAAACGATTGGGATCAGAACAACGATCAGTGTGTATGTATAAATCAGATACGGTGCTCCGAAACGATTCTCTTTTAAAATAAACTTTGGAAGCCATCCGTCTTTTGCAGCCTGTGCAAGAGGATATCTGACATCATTGAATACACCGTTCAGTGTAGTAATGATCGCCATGATTGGTCCGCCGATCATGAAAATCTTATATACTGCACCAGGAAGGATTGCCTGTGCTGCCGGTAAGATTGTCGGTGCTCCTGCAACTTCATCATGCGGAAGCACACCGCCTGTTACCATGGCAAGCCCCACATAGATGAACAGAAGACATGGCACACATGCCATACTTGCAAACGGTACATCCTTTGTCGCTTTCTTTGCATCTTTTCCGTACCAGAGGATATTGTAATATCCATTTGCTGAGTTGATCAGAAGTAATGCAGCAAGCATGAATCCTTTAAAGCCTCCGGTAAACATCTTATCCCCAGAGAACTGGAAGATCGGCTGCTTGATCTGTGTCAGTCCAAAGATAACATAAAGTACCATTGTGATCAGCAGGATCGTTGATAAGATCTTACTAACCTTTGCAAAAATATCCATTCCCAGAAGATTTAATACAAATAAGATGCAGATTCCCACAACAGCAATTGCTTTTACTGTAATTCCCGGAAGAAGATTATTTACATACAAGCCTAATGCCAGTGCAAAAGAGCTGTTCAGGATTGGAGTTACAAGCTTCGTATACGCTACCAGTCCTCCTGCACTTACACCGGATAAATTTGTTACAATCGAGTAAGGTCCCCCTGCCACTCTCATAGTTCCCCCAAGGATAATATACGGAAATACCATAAAAAATCCCATAATGATAGCTGTCAGATATGCCAGCCATACGGAATATCCTGTCATTGCCATCGCCGGTCCGATCAATGTTACCATTCCTGATCCAATTACCATTCCTACCGCAATAGCAAAGAGATCTCCTCGCTCCAATATACCAGGCTTTGGTTCCGGAGTGTTCACGATTAAGTTCTTGTTACTCATTTTTCTCTCTCCTTTGTTTTTACTCTTATCATTTATTTTTTATTATTTATAAATGATAATGTATCCATAATCAAATCATAATTAAAAACGCCAGACTTGTCAATCATTAATCACAAGTTCGACGTTTTACATAATTTTTACCTATTCTTTTTGTGCACTATTACTTCTAAAACTCCGATAATACATCTTCTAAGCTTCGTTCTATATGCTGGTGCATCCTTCTCCATGCCTCCATCATATCATATTTTTTCATACTTTCAATGATATCTTCATGTTCTTTTATTGACTTTTTTGCATATTCTGCTTCTGTCATCTTAACTCCAAGAGATAGTGCGCTCCAGAGTTCAGAAAGCATTTTCTTCAATTTTTCATTACCGGCCGCTGTCCAAATCTCCATATGCAGAGACTGATTGAGCTTCGAATAATTCTCATAATCTTCTTTTTTAATCATCTCTTTTGAGACCGTCAGAACCTGTTCAATCCGGCTCATATCGATGTGATTCCTGCAACACAGCGCACATGCTTCACTTTCCAGTGCTGCCCGGATCTGAAAATGTTCTCTGAGTGTTGTCTCATTGATTCCCAATACCGTTGCACCTTTATTCTGCTTCAGATCGATCAGCCCGTCTCTTTCCAGAATCTGAAAGGCTTCTCTGACCGGTGTGATCGATACGCCAAGTTCCTGAGCCGTATTCTCCAGTGTCAGGACTTCTCCCTCTGTGATCTGTCTTGAAATAATCGCCTTTCTAAGTGCTGCCGCTACTCGTTCCCTTGCTGGCAGCATTTTTATTGGTTTTAAACCAAGCATTTTTATTCTCCTTATCAAAGTTTTTCCTTGTACTTATATTTTATATTGTATACATTATTATCTATAATGTAAACCCTTTTCTTTAATAAGTCTTCCTCTGATTTTTACTCATATTCTCGCATTCTTTCTCTTTTTATGTTATAATTTTCTTAAAAACTTAAGGAGGTTTTACTATGAGCCATATTTCCTATGCCTTTAATCATTCTGACATAGAAGCAACCGCTTATGCTCTTACCGTTCTGCCTCGTCTTGGACTTGCAGAATCAGAAGCCCAGGCAGAAATTAATTATCAACTCTGTTGTTCTGCGGCGAAAAAATTGATTAATCACGCCACAGATATTACACCCGACGAATTTCGTACCATTATTGCAGCACTCCAGGCTGCCAAACTCATCATTCTTGGTGATATCGAAGTCGATGCAAAAACATGCAGCGAATGCAAGAGTTATTTCTTTACGATCAACAAATTATTATCCACCTTTGAAAAGCAATTATTGCAGGAATAAGATCAACTGAACTACAGATAAAGCTGCCGATTGCAGCTTTATCTGTATGCTTTGCTATGCAAAGAAAAACCCCGGAAACATTGCATTTCCGGGGCTGCTGTGTACTTCTTTTTTGTATATCTCGAATGATTCGTATAAATTATCTCTTTGAGAACTGTGGTGCTCTACGAGCTGCTT
>ERZ857840.4333-NODE-4333-length-10973-cov-4.359223_pt1 | contig 10973 bp, 8 predicted proteins | sample MGYA00519760_ERZ857840 | MGnify/ENA primary metagenome ERZ857840 (study PRJEB31778, sample SAMEA3449371) | human gut metagenome | biome: human gut; feature: human-associated habitat; material: faeces | place: United Kingdom | collected 2010/2012 ... | reverse complement strand
ATCGGCCGTCACCAGTGCGATGCGGCGTCCCTCGACGCCGACGTACCCGTCGAAACAGTTCGGTTCGCCGGCTGCCGCCGTCATCGGCAGCACCTTGCAGTTTCGGAAAAACAGTGTCATAATTTCTTTACGTCGATCGAATTTCCCCGCACCGTAAGGACATTGCGCCCCTCGATCGAGGTGGAAAAGATTTGAATCACCTTGCTGAAAGCCCCGGGCTCCTTCTTGTGCGGCTCGTAGATCACCTTGACGACGCCGCGCTCGCCCGGTGCTACGGGCCGTTTCGAGAAGGAGGCTTTCGTGCAGGTACACGAAGTCAGCACGCGCAGCAGCACCAGCGGTTCCGTCCCGTCGTTCACGAATTCGAACTCACGCAGCAGATTACCGCCCTTGCGGGGGATGTCGCCGAAATCGTGCGTTGTCTCGTAGAAATGGAGATGAGCGCCGCCCTGCACGCGGCCGGCGTAGGTCGCGGCGATCGAATCGGCCTTGATACGTGCGGCGCGGCGCTGTGCCGCCGCACCCGCCGACAAAAACAGGCAGAGCGTCAGCAGAAACAGCGCTTTGCCGCCGAACGGGAACGGTGTCCGGCCGTATACGGCGACCGGCGGTCGGGAAGAGACATTTCGCATCGTCAATTCATTTTGAATACATAGGTTATCATACCGCCCTGCACGAAGCTGGCGCTCTCGGTAAAGCGGGCCTTCATCGCCGCACGTTTGGCAGCCTCCACCAGCGTGGCGTTGCTCGTCGTCGATCCCTGCGCGTGAAACTCGGCGCTCGTCACGCGCCCCGCGGCGTCGACCGTCACGTCGATAATCACCTTGCCCGTCACGTTGGCCTTGTAGTCGGGTTTGGGGAGCGCCCCCACCAGCCCGCGCCCTTCGAGCCCCTTGTCGAGGTTCCCGCTCACCGCATCGAGCCCCGAACCGGTTCCGGAAGCCGTGTTCGCCTTCCCCTCCGGCGCTTTGGGATTGCCCGTATCTTCGGGCTCGTCGGGGCCGTCCTTGGCCATCTTGAAGAGTGCCTTGGGATTGACCGTCCGCGTCGCCTCGTCGGAACCTTTGGCCTGATCGAACGACTCCTCGTCGTCGATCTGCGTATGCTCCGGTTCGACGACGGCCGGGCGGGACGGAACGGGCGGATCGGGGACCTTCGGCTCCTCGAACTCGACCAGAATCGCATCGGCCTGCCGTATCGGCAGGCTCGCATCGACCGATACGAACAGAAACGCCGCGGCCAGCAGCGCGCCGTAGAGGCCGGCCGCCAGCCACGCCCACCGGCGCGAAGAGTTGTTATCGGGGTTGTAGTACTGCATGGCGTACCGTTCAGGGTTGCGTGGCCAGAATCAACTTGTAGTTGCGGTCTTTGGCGATGTTCATCACCTTGACCACCTCGTCCACAGCAACGGTCTTGTCGCAATGCAGCGAAACGGTCGGATCCTCCTTCCCGTCGAGCCGCACGCGCAGCGCCTGCTCCACGCCGTCGATCCCGCTGACCTTCTCCAACTCCACATAATAGTTGTACCCGCTGCCGGCCTGCTGGATCGAAACCGTGGTGATCGCCTTGTCTTTAAGCTGGTTGGCGCTCTTTGGAAGCATCAGCTTCAACGCGTTGGGATTAATGAGCGTCGTGGCGATCAGCAGGAACAGCAGCAGCAGGAACATCAGGTCGGTCATCGACGCCGACGAGTAGGACTTGTCTACCTTCGAACCGTGTTTAATAGCCATAACATACTATTTTTGAACTGGTTGATTCAGAATATCCATGAAAGCGATCGAGTTGGCCTCCATCTGGAAGACCAGTTTCTCGATCCGTGCCACGAGGTAGTTGTAGCCGAAATAGGCGGGAATGCCGACGATCAGACCGGCGACCGTCGTCACCATCGCCACGTACATACCGCCCGCCAGCAGCGACATGTCGACCGTACCGCCCGCCGCCGACATGTCCATGAAGGTCTGCACCATACCGAGCACCGTACCCAGAAAACCGATCATCGGCGCGCCGCCGGCGATCGTCGCCAGCGAGGGCAGTCCGTTTTCGAGTTTCGACACTTCGAGATTGGCCACATTCTCGATGGCCGACTGCACGTCGCTCATCGGACGCCCCAGCCGTTCGATGCCCTTCTCGATCATGCGGGCGATCGGCGTGTCGGTCTTGCGGCAGAGATCCACCGCAGCTGCGATCTTGCCGTCGAGGATGAAATCGCGGATGCGGTTCATGAAGTTCATGTCCAGCGTCGAGGCCTTGCGGATCGCCAGAAATCGCTCCACGAAGATGAAGATCGTAACGCCGCCCAGAATCAGCAGCGGCCACATCAGCCAGCCTCCCTTGGTAAACAGCTCCCACAAACCCATCCGGGCCTCTTCGGTGGCCGCGACTTCGGCGGCCTGCAAAAATGTAATCATAACGTACACAAAATTATTTATTTAAGTTCTTGTCTTTTTTCACCGAGGCGGAAGAGACCGTATCGGCCGGCGACGCTCTGCGTACCGAATCGGCCGCACGCCGGCGTTCGAGCAGCTGCTGCCGCTTGCGGCGGCTGCGGAACTTGTTTTTCAGCCGCTCTTTGAGGTCTTTCAGGTTGTTGAAATCCTCCTTGTAATAGATGCCGATGCCGGTCTCCTGCAAACCCTGGTTCTCGTCGAAACGGTCGATGGTCTGCGTGAACCCCTTCAATTTGAGCGTTCCGGCACGGTCGATCAGCCACGTGACATAGGCCTCGCCCATGAAGTTGGACATCTGTTTATTGACTGCCTGCGAGTTGTCGAGCATGTAATTGCCCTCCACCTCGACGAACAGGCGGTTGTTTATCAAGCTTTTCGAGAACCCGAAATCGACCTCGTCGCCCGACAGCTCCGACTTGGGACGATAGCGGAAGACGATGTTGTAGTCGTCGGTCGAAAGCCAGTTCGACAACTGGTTCGACAACAGTTCGAAACCGGTCGCGGCCGAAGCCGCAGCGCCGAGGTTGTTTCCGCCGCCCGACGTGTCGGAATGGAAACTGTTGGTAACGAGCAGGAACATGAACTGTTCGGCGATGGCCGACTGCGTGTTGAGCGTGTTGGCGATGATCGTCTGGTATTCGGCGTCGGCCGTAGGCACCTTCACGTCGAAAGTGACGGTCGGATGGGTCAGCCGGTCGCTCAGATTGATGATGCACTCGACGGGTACCGCACGGTTGAGATTCATGTCGCCGCCGCCCGACGAGACACTCGTACCGATGAGCGGTTGCAGCGAGGTTTTGAGTTTGTAGACGGCGTTGATATTGAGCCGCGCGTCGAGCGGCTCGCCCGTCCACTGGATCGTCGACCCGTTCTCGATGATGAACCGCTTGTTGATGATGTTCTGGAGCGTGAAGAGATAGCTTCCTTCGGTGATCGTATAATCGCCGTACATCTCGAAGACGTTCGAACGGGGATTGATATGCAGATTGAGCGTTCCCTCGCCGCGCCCCTTGATGATGTCGCCCACCGTGGGATCGATCACCAGCTGGAAGTCGGCGTTGGGCCGCACGTTGAGCGTCATGTCGATATCCATCGAATTGCCCTCGATGGCCTTGGGCTTGTGCTTGCGTTCGAACATCAGCTTCTTGCGTTCGAGGATGTTCAGCGTATCGGCCTTCTGCTGCGGCGTCTCGAAGGTGATGAAGTCGGCGCGCGCGACGTTCGACTTGCTCGAAAGCGGCAGGAAGAAGGCCGAATCGTCGTCCGTCGTCGCCACGATGTCCATGCGCACGCTCCCCTTGTCGCCCGCGACGGTCGCGCGCCCCGTGGCGAAGACCCTGCCGTAGAAGAGGTCGTTGTCGTTCTCGGTGGTGTTGAGCACCAGCATCCGCCGGGGCTGCATCGTCAGCGAATAGGAGATATTCGACAGATGTTGCAGATTGAGGTCGAAATCCATGATCCCCCGATTGCCCAACTGATCGGCCACCTGCACCTGCTGCATCCGAAGCCGGTTGTTCTCCACCGTGAGCAGCGCTTCGGACACATCGTAACCCACCTGCGTATAATCGACCTTCGTATGGAAATCCCGTATCCGGATCGCACCCGACAACTGCGCCGCACGCCGCTGACCGGTAAGCGTAAGCGCGGCCTCGGCCACTCCCCGCGTATCGGAGATCACCCCTTTGAGCATCGGATCGAGCAGGTTCATGCGGATCCCCGGAAACCGCGCTTCGGCATAGTAACGCACCGTCGCAGGGGCGTAGAATCCGCGTATGAGCGTATCGCGCTTCTCCCGATCGGTCACCGTCAGCCGCGCGCGGTCGTTCTTGAAATCCCACATCGAGGTGAAACGCATCGGCGGCGCTGGGAAATCGTTCACCTCGACGCTATCCATTCGGATGTCGGCCGTGATCTCGGTACCTCCGAGCGCGGATTTCACCACCGCCTGACCGTTCGTGCGCCCCTCGATGACATAACCCATGTTTTCGACGATCTGGGTGAACGGCGCGAGATCGAAATTCTTCAACCGCAGCAGCACCGAATCGCGCCGGTGGCGCGAAGCCACGCCGTCGACCAGCAACTCCTGATCCCTGTTCATCACCAGGAACCGGTCGACCGCTATGCGCGCCGTATCGATCTGAATGTTGCGGGCGAAGATCTGCCACGTCGTCCCCTTGCGACTGATGTGCGACGGCAGCAGCCGCACGTCGACCGACCGGCCTCGCTGGGGCGACTGCCCGACGAGCGCTTCGAGCCCCAGCAGAGCCGAGACGCGGGCCGTCGTATCGTTGAATCCCGCCGACAGCCGCAGGCGGTCGCTGCGCGCACCGCCCATGACCGACAGCTGCGGCATGTGAAACGTCCCGACGTAGAAATCCTCCGAACGCAGATAGACCGACAGCGAATCGCCGCGGTTCGTCGCATTGAGATTCAGCCGCGTGGCGAGCATCCGCTCGCGTTCGATGTACTCCGAAGTCGCTTTGAGCGACAGTTTGTCGTTGGCGGGATTGAACAACAGCCGCAACTGCGATCCGTCGGCGATTTGCAGGCCGTCGGCCACCGCGTCGGCCACCGGCGTGAAGTGCTTCACGTCGACCGACAGCACCGAATAGTCGTCCACGACGCTCACGGCGCCGGCGGCCCGTTTGCGTGCCTTCCGCTCGTCATAGAGCAGCGGGATGTATTTTTCGAGGCTCGACCGCAGATATTCGAAGACGGTCTTGTAATCGGTCCGGCTGCGGAAGGTCGCGTCGGCGAATTCCGACTGCAACGACAGGTATTTGCTGCCGGCACTGTTCTGTCCGTCCAGCGTAAGCCGCGTCGTGCGGAGCGTATCGGCATTGTAGCGGTAGACCACGTCGCCTACGGTCACCTTGCCGTTCAGGTCGTCCAGCGTCCGTCCCGAAGCGCGCGCCTCGACCAGCGCCGAAAGCACCGAGACGCTGTCGCGGCGGTTGAGATGCATACGGGCAAGGTCGGCGTGGATCAGATCCAGGTCGAAATCGTAGTGCGGCCGTTCGGGATTGAATCCCACCTCGCCCTGAAAATCGAACCGGAGCGCCGGATCGTCGGCCCGGACGTGCCCGTTGAAGGTCTTTTCGGTCAGGCGGCCGCCGAAACGCAGCGAATCGTAGTCATAGCCGTTGAATTCCAGCTGCGAAACGCTGCCGTCGACGCGCGCGTCGATCAGCCCCTTTCCCACGACGCCGTTCAACCCCGCCTCGCAGCTGACGCTTCCCAGATTCGGCTGCTCCAACAGCTCCCCGACGCGGAATCCGGTCACCGCGATACGCCCCTTCACCGGACGCAGACGACGGCGGTCGGCGGGCTGCATCGCCAACTCGGCCTCTGCCGAACCGACGGGTGCCGACAGGGCGAATTTCGAATCGAACGAAGCGAGCGTTCCCTCCACCTCGCCGGTCAGCCGCAACGCACCGGCACGATCTATCATCGCGGACATCTTGGCCAACAACTCCTTACGAGCGACATTGGCGGCGATTTGGCCGAGATCGGCCGCCTCGGTAGTCACGTCGTCGAACGTCAGAGAGAAGTGCGTATCGTCGATCTTCGGCAATCCCGTCACCCGTCCGCGCGCATGCACGCGGCTGCTGCGTCCGAACGAAAGGCTTTTCAGATCGGCGTTGAAATCGGAAACCACGCCGTCGAAGAGCAGGTTGATGTTGCGCAACGTCAGCCGCCAGTCGCGCAACTTGGGCGAGAAGTAGGCTACGTCGTCGCTCGAAAGCATCGAATTGCGCACCTCGACCGTCATGCTCACCCGATCGACATACTCCTTGTATTCGGCCCACGAATCGCCCACGATCGAGACCGCAGGGATCGAGACGTTCGAATGCGGCGTTACCAGCCGCGCGTTTTCCATGCCGATACAACCGTTGGCCAGAAAGAATTTCCCGCCGAAATCGTCGATCTCGAACCCGCTCTTCTCGCGTGCGGAAAACCGGCCGATCTCGGCGCCGACAGCGCCGCCGTCGATGGTGAAATTGTCGATCACGGCGTCGATGTCGCGGATGTCCATATCCGAAAAATCGATCCCGTAAACCGGATTGCGATGTTGCAGTTTTTCAAGACGGAATTCGAGGTTCTCGACCGTGAGCGCGGAAATCGAAAGACGGAAATCGCTCTCTTCCTTCTTCTCCTTCCGCCCCATACGCGACACGATCTGCTTGACGTTCATCACGCCGTCGGGCATCTCCCGAAGATAGAACTTCCCGTCGGTCAGCCGGCCGTGACGCAACGTGAACCCGTTGCTGAAAATGCCGAACTGGGTGATGAAGGCGTGCAGCTTACCGACGTAGAGCAGCGTATCGCCGCCGTAATCCTCGACATAAAGTCCTTCGAGCGTGATCCGGTCGAAAATCCCGATATCCACCCGATCGATACGGACGACCGTTTCGAGTTTGCGCGACGCGAACTGCGCGGCCCTGCCCACGACGAAGTTCTGCACGGCGTTGATGCTCAGCAGCAAAGACAATGCAAGCGGAAGTACGATCAGCAACAAAACCGCCGCCGATAACACTTTCCCCAATATTTTCGTAACTTTGCGCATGGCAAAACGCCCGTTTAACTGGCAAATTTAACGATAATTCGTCAAAAAAACGAAAAAACACCGAATATAACTATGGATATAACCATCCTCGGCATCGAGTCTTCGTGCGACGATACGTCGGCGGCCGTCATCCGCAACACGACGCTGCTGTCGAACGTCATCGCTTCGCAGGCCGTGCACATGAAATACGGCGGCGTGATTCCCGAACTGGCCTCGCGCGCCCACCAGCAGAACATCGTCCCCGTGGTCGACACGGCCCTCAAAGAGGCCGGCGTCGCACCCGACGAGCTGGACGCCATCGCCTTCACGCGCGGGCCGGGACTGCTCGGTTCGCTGCTCGTGGGCGTGTCGTTCGCCAAAGGGCTCGCCCTGGCGCACGACATCCCGATGGTCGAGGTGAACCACTTGCAGGGACATATCCTCTCGCACTTCCTCGACCTGCCCGACCGGACGCTGCCCCACCCCGACTTCCCGTTCCTCTGCCTGCTCGTCAGCGGCGGACATACGCAGATCGTGCGGGTGGACTCGTCGCTGGAGATGGAGATCGTCGGCACGACGATCGACGACGCCGCAGGAGAAGCGTTCGACAAGTGTGCCAAAGTGATGGGACTCGGTTATCCGGGCGGGCCGGTGATCGACCGGCTGGCCGACGACTTCGACGGCCGCGCCACGGTAGGCAAGGTGGACGTGGACGAGCAGAGCGCTTTGGCCGCCCGCTTCGGGATCCGGAGCATCCCCACGGTGATGATCTTCCGCGACGGCGAAGCGATCGACACCATGGTGGGCGCACACGACTACGACACCTATGCCGCCGCACTGGAAAAGGCACTTGCCCGCTGATCGGCACCGAACGCCGCCCTGCTCCCAAAAAGAGAGCAAGGCGGCGTTTTTTCGGATCCTATAATAAATGCCGGGGTCAGCCGACGGACCTGATCCCTTAGCAATACAAAAGGGTCAAGCATAGAGATAGGCGCCTTTACGATGAAGGTACCCCTACCATACCGCAAGGCTGCGCGGTCGGGAGGATGTCCTTATCACAACTGTTGAAAATATCTCTGAGGAAGTTCGTATTTACCTCGAGTTGCCGAGGTGAAATACGTTGCCCATGACACGGATCCCCGTTGCCGAGAGGCGGCGAAAACCTGCTTCCCGAAAGCCGCCGCGGACAGGTATCACGTTATCCGACAGGTTTATCGGGCCATGGAGCTCGTCGGAGATAGTGAGCAAAAATGACCGAAAGCGGAGAACGAACTCTGCTTTCGGCCGATTTTTTGGTACAGATGTTCATAACCGACCTAAGAGCTATATTGAAGATCCGGCTGAAAGCTCACCTATTTCCCGTACATTTGCCGATCTGCTTCCTCTGTGCTGTGATCATGGCATAACCGGATGAGGAACAGGTCCCTATCGGCGTATGGGGACAGCGGCATTTGAACTATCTGCGTAAAAACAAACGGGTTTTGCTATCCGGCTTACGACTCAGCGGTAAACTCGGCAATCATCTCGCCGGCATCGATAAACAGGCAGAAGAAACATTTGATCGACGGACAAAACAGATGGCAGAGCGTGAGGGCATGACGGAGCAGCGCAAAGCCGCCGACCAAATGGTGCGGATCGGCAGGATGAACGATATACAAGATCGGGCAACTGAGGCCGTCAACACGGAGATCATCTATTCATAGAAAAACCGAGCCTCCGGCAGTAAGTAAGATCTGCGGAGGCTCGCTATGCTTTATTCGTCTATTGCGATCACCGTCATCAGCATCTTTTTCTGCTCAACTGTCGGCGGTTTCAATTTCCCGCTTTCTGTCAAATGCTTCAAAATATATAGGATAAACCACGGATCGGAAAAGAAAGTGTGCTGCAGACCGTAAATTCTGGCTTTATGCAGGTGCGATGGTGTTTTATCAAGAACAGCGCTGATAAAACCGTTCCTTATTCGGCAAAGCTCCTCCCAATGTTTTTCTTTGATCTTGCCGCCGACAGCGAGCAGCTCTGCCTTGATCTCGGGGTTTTCTAAAATCACGCAGCGGGGGACGATCTTCATATCGCCGTTCTCATTCAGCACGGAAATATATCCCCGTTCGGCAAGACGCGCATATTCGGCGGCGGACAGCTCCGCATCATTCATCCATTGCTTCAAGAGCATCAGATCTTGCGTGACGGATGCCAAATAATGCTCGCCTATCCGCTTTTCAGACCACTCGCTGTCGCATTGCCACAACGTCAGCTCTTCATAGCTGCTCCAACAGCATCCGCAAAACTTACCCATACTGTCATCATACTTGGGCTTCGGCGCATCAAGATCCACCACATCTGCAGAGCAAATATTATGTCCGCCGTCCGGTCGGATGGTTGCCGCTTCCTCAAAAGAAACCGTCTCTTTGAGCAGATCCTTACCGCTGTTCGCTGTGATGTAAGGGATCAGCGACCAAAGCAAAAAGTTTTCGTCCTTCGGCGGATCGGCAGTCATGGAAACATCACCGTATTTTCCGCCCCAAATGCGGTCGTCCTTTAACGATCCACTGCCGGATAAGGTGTCGAACAGCTCATCGGAGAATAATGCGGTCGCCTTTTCGTACATTTCATCGTGAAGCTTGATGATCTCCGCATCGGCTTCGTCAATGATGATGTTTGAAATAAATTTGTCGCCCTTTTTCAAAAGAAAACCGTATTCATAAAGAAATTCCGCTTCACTTTCTACATATACGGGTGACACACCAAGTTCATCCGCTATTTCGTTGATCGATCTGTACCTGTTTCGCACCGAATATGCGATATTTTGCGATAAAGCACTGCGGAAGAAATTAGCGTTGCTTCCCATTGTTCCCGCAGAGCCGTTGCAGCAGATCCTTGTGAGCCTAATGGGATCAAATTTGAGTTCTCCGTGATCTCGTGTCATAGTAATACCCCTTTTTAGTTCTTTTTTGGCTTCAAACAAATGCCACTTGACCGTACCGAGAGGAATATTCAGTTCTCTGGCAATATCTGCCTGCTTACGGTTTTCAAAATAGTAGGCTATCACGATGCGCCGTTGCAGCTTTGAAAGATAGGCGATCTCCGCGTGCAAACGGGAAATAGCGGCTTCGGATCCGTTGGGGTCCCAAAGCTCATCCGTATCCGAGAGCTGCTCGGCGATATCGTCGATCGAGACAGCGTTTGCAAACTTGGCAGAATCACGGCGATCGTTGCTGAGTGTGTTGTGCGCCACCGTCCAAATATATTTGCCTGCATCTCCGATATCATCCTTCGCAAGAAGTGCGCGAAATGCTTTGGTTAGAATTTCCTGTGACAGATCCTCCGCATCGTGAATGCTGCGGCAGCGCTTGAGCGCAAATCCGAAGATCGGCTTCAAATATTCGGTGATGATTTTCTCGGCATCGGTTCTGTTCATTTGTTTTGTCCTTTCGAAAGCTTTCACCTATATAGACACGAGTTTTTGAAAAGGTTGGAACGCTTTTATCATTTATAAAAAGTGAGCAGGGGCGGGATGTGAGAGCACGATCCTTCCGGTCTGTATTTGAAAACACCGTCTTCTTTGACGGTCAAAGGAAGCTCTGTTATTGCAGTTTCCATATCCTCGACTTTGAGATGTCCTGCAGTTGCGATCTCATCTGCAGTAACATATAGATCAAAATCGGTACTGTCAAGATCTATGCGCAAAATCGTTTGCAGGCTACGGCCAAATGAGGTCAGCCGGCAATAGAGACGTCGTCCGGCGCCGCCTCCAAGTGCTTCATGCTCATGTATTTCTTGTTGCCCCACCGGGTACCCGCTGCATGGCGAAGTCTCGCGCAGACCGGCATCAGGGCGGGATTTCCGTCAGGGAACGTCCCTACCACCCGCATCCGTCGGCGGATCTCACGGTTCAGCCGCTCGATCACGTTGTTTTTGCGGATGCGCGTCCGTTGCTCGTCGGGGGGATCGCAGCAGGTCAGCGTCTCCTCGATGCCGTCCCT
>ERZ857840.4329-NODE-4329-length-10981-cov-8.127128_pt1 | contig 10981 bp, 9 predicted proteins | sample MGYA00519760_ERZ857840 | MGnify/ENA primary metagenome ERZ857840 (study PRJEB31778, sample SAMEA3449371) | human gut metagenome | biome: human gut; feature: human-associated habitat; material: faeces | place: United Kingdom | collected 2010/2012 ... | reverse complement strand
GAGGGGCTATGCGGCATAGCGCCGGGGCATGGTCCGGAAAAACGTCCGAGGTCCCAGCTTTCCCATGGTGATCCAAGACCAGAAACATGTTCGATAGCGCGGCCAGGTCAAGAACAACAAGACAAGCGTCACGCCAATTTGGACGAGCGTCTGCTGCAGTTTGAGGCTGCTGGCCCATATGGTAGAGTTAACCACCCATGAATTTCAGCACACTGCGTGCTACCTGTTCTTTTGTCATTTAGGGGAGTGAACTTGTGAATATTTAGGGGAGTGAACTTGTGAATACTTCTGTCGCCAAGAAGGCCGGCCAGGCGGTGCGCCTGCTCATGATGGTGCTCACGGCAGTTCTCATTTTCTTCTTCATCAATGTTATGCTGCTCGTCTCCGATATCCAGGGCACGGCGCGTGTGGTCAACTACGCCGGTCTGGTGCGCGGTACCACGCAGCGAATCGTTAAGCTCGAGGATGCGGGCCAGCCTCAAGATGACCTGCTCAAAGCCGTGGATTCATACATCAACGGTTTGCGTTACGGAAGTGACGACCTCAACCTCGTCCGTCTCGATGACGATGAGTACCAGGCAAAGATGACCGAACTCGCGAGCTATTTTGATGAGCTTTGCACCGAGATTGCCCGTGTGCGTGAAGTCGGCTACGAGAACACCGATATCATCGCGATGAGCGAGGAGTTCTTTGGTATTTGTGACGATGCTACACGACTCGCGGAGGACTACTCTCAGGAGAAGGCGTCGGCGCTCAACTATCTCGAGGGCCTGGTGATCATCGACATCATGGGCTTGGTGGCGACCTTTGCGGTCGAACTTGTTCGCGCGGTGCGAACTGCCGCGCTCAATCGCGAACTGCAGAACAAAGTCTATCTCGACGAAGCCACAGGACTGCCCAACAAGAACAAGTGCGAGGAGGTCTTGGGGCAGGAGCAGCCTGTCTCCGCGGAGGCGCCCGTTGCGGTGTGCGTCTTCGACCTTAACAATCTGCATACGGTCAATAACAACTTCGGTCATGAGAAGGGCGATGAATACATTCGCTCTTTTGCCCAACAACTGGGAAGTGTGGCATCCGAGACGTGCTTTGTGGGCCGCGACGGCGGCGATGAGTTTATCGCGGTGCTGCGGGATTCCGATCGGGCTGCCGTGGAGTCCTGTCTCGCTCGGGTCCGTGCGAACGTGAACGAGTATTCCGAGGCTCACCCCGACATGCCCATCAGCTATGCGGTGGGCTTCGCGCTTTCCAGTGATTTTGATGAACCGCCTACGATGCGCGAGCTCTTTTCCCAGGCCGACAAAAACATGTACATCGACAAGAACCGCGTAAAGACAGCCGAGGCAGCCGGGCCGCAACGCGAGGACCGCTAAACCCGTAGCAAAGGGTAGCTAATTTGGGACGGGACTCTTTTGGCTACTTGAGGAGTTGGGCCATGGCGTTGACGAATTTTTGGACTTGGAGGGTGGGCTCGAGCGGATAGTGCAAAAAGACCGGCACCTCGCGACCGCACAGGAACGGCACGCCCACAAAGGCAGGGTGCACCCCCGACCACGCTCCGCAGGTGAGCACCGCGTCGCCCTTTTCCTCCGCCTCATTAAAGAGCGCAAAGTCAAAGCTGTCCACGTCGATCACGTCTACGCCGCCGTCGGCCAACAGATCGATACGCAGACTGTCCATAGCGTCGTTGCCGTGACGGAGCACGCGCAGGCGCATGCCCTCTAAGTCGGCAACTGTGATGCGCGTCTTGCGCGCCAGCGGGCTTGTGCGCGGCAGGTCGATATAAAACGGCACGTTGACAATGCGGAGCCTTTGGCAGGCATCACCCCAGCGTGGGGTAGAAAAACTCGACTGCACCACATCGACCTCGCGGCCCAAGCTGCGCATGACGGTCTCGCGCTCATCGTAGAGGTCGCTTACCGGCACGATCTCAAATCGCAGCGACGGTTCCAGATCGTGAATGCCCGACCACATCGACAACGTTTGGCGCCCCGGACACATCATCGACACGCCCAGGCGTACGGCACCGCCATCGCCCGCTGCGCGTCGGGCGCGGCGCAACGCATCCTCGGACTGCCGCATGATCGAGCGCGCGTCATCCACCAGCAGCGCGCCGGCCGGCGTCACCTTGACGCCCGAGTGCGAGCGTTCGAACAGCGTGATGCCGAACTCGGCCTCGAAACCCGACACCTGCTTGACGAGCGCCGGGGTCGACACGCGCAATTTTGCCGCCGCACGCGAGAAGCTTCCCAGCTCCGCGGCGGCCGATATGGCCTCGAGTCGTCGATCGTACACGTCAATCTCCCGTTTTCGCGCCCATGGCCACATGGTGCCACAGGGGGTTGTTTTCGCAGGTCACACACTCAATCAAGGACACATCGTCTTGCGAGCTATAAACCTACGGTTAACGCCATTCTAACAAATATGCAATTCACCTGCGCAAATGCAAAGCATACGATAACCAGCGAAAACCACGTGGGTCGGTTAATGGGAGCGACCCACCGGGAGGCACAAGAAGGGAAGTTCCTATGAGCAATTGGCTTAAGCTCGAGGGCGATGTCTGCGCCGTGACTGGCGCGCTCGGCGGTATGGGCGTCGAGATTTGCCGCGAGTTCGCCCGCAACGGCGCCAACGTCGTCCTGCTCGACCTGGACGAGGAGAAGGTCAAGGCTGCTGCCGCCGACCTCGCTGCCGAGTTTGGCATCCACGCCGAGGGTTACAAGATGAACGCCACCGACGAGGCCGAGGTTCAGGCCGCCGTCGACGCCACCATCGCCGACTTCGGTCGCGTCGACGTCCTCGTCAACACCGCCGGTATCCTGCGCTTCGCCGCCATGGAAGACCTGCCGCTGAGCGACTGGGAGCAGGTGCTCAACGTCAACCTCACCGGTTACTTCATCACCTCGCAGCGCTTTGGTCGCGAGATGATCAAGGCCGGCCAGGGTCGCCTGGTGCACATCTCGACCGTTGCCAGCCACTCCCCCGAGACCTTCTCGGGCGTGTACAGCTCCACCAAGGCGGGCGTCAACATGATGTCCAAGATGCTGGCTGCCGAGTGGGGCCCCTACGGCGTGCGCTCCAACTGCGTCGAGCCCTGCTTCGTTAAGACCCCGATGTCGGCCAACTTCTACGCCGACCCCGAGGTCGAGAAGAGCCGCAGCCGTCTGATCGCCACGCGTCGCATCGGCGAGGTCAGCGATATCGCCAACGCCGTCATGTTCCTGGCGTCCAAGCGCTCGGACTTTACCACCGGCGACGCCATCAAGGTCGACGGCGGCTTCTCCAACATGATGGGTGACCTCACCGCCAAGCCCGGCGGCCGTCGCGCCTATGCCGACAACTACCTTAAGAACAAGGGTGTCGAGCTCTGGTCCGATGAGTCCGGCGTCGCCAAGCCGACTGACCAGTAAACCAACCTGACAGGGAGGCCCCGCGGACACGACCGCTCCTCCCCCGTATCGATTAGAAAGAGTCCAATGGCTTCCACCAACTCCAACAAGGGTCGCGCCGTCGTGCTTTCCGCCGCGTGCGTCACCATGTTCTTCATCAGCTCCATCGCGCTGTATTCCGTCGTGAGCAAGAACCTGCTCGCCGTCTACCCAGAGTGGTCCAGCGCTCTCACCTGGGCCTTCCCGGTCTTTCAGACCATCATGGCCGTGACGGGCATCTTCGCCGGCCGCATCTCCGATAAGATCGGCCCGCGCAACGTCGTAATCGCCGCCGCCGTGTGCTACGGCCTGGGCTGGTTCATGTCCGGCACCGTCACCGAGCCGTGGCAGTTCTACCTGTGGTTCTCGCTCGTCGCCGCTGTCGGCAACGGCCTGGGCTACAACCCGGCGCTCACCACCGGCCAAAAGTGGTTCATCGACAAGAAGGGCCTCGCCTCCGGCATTACGCTCGCCGCTTCGACCGCCGGTCCTGCCGTGCTGTCCCCGGTGCTCGCCTCGCTGCTCATCCCGAGCCTGGGCATCTTTGGCGCCCTTAAGGCGCTCGGCGTCATCTTCTTTGTGATGATCGCCGCCTCCGCCCTGTTCCTGAAGGCCCCCGAGGCCGGTTGGCTGCCCGAGGGCTTCGAGGCCCCCAAGGGCGGCGCACACGCCGGCACCTTCGGCGACCTCACCCCGGGCGAGATGGTCAAGACCCCGCGCTTCTGGGTCCTCATCGTCACCTTCGCCTTTGCCGCCACCGCGGGCACCCTGCTCGTGGGCAAGGTTGCCTCCATCGCTGCCGTCCAGCTCTTCGCCGACCCCACGAGCGCTGCGGCCGTCGCCCTCGGCGGCGTGGTGGTCTCCGTTAACACCTGCGCCAACCTGGTTGGACGTCTGTCCTTTGGCCAGATCATCGACAAGCTCGGCGCCTATAAGTCGCTGCTCATCAGCCTTGTCGTCACCATCGTCGCACTCGTCATCATGTCGATGAGCTTTACGCAGGCCATGTTCTTTGTGGCGCTCGCTCTGCTCGGCTTTAGCTTTGGCGCTCTGCTCGTCATCTACCCGCCGCTCACCGGTGGCGCCTTTGGCACCAGTAACATCGGCGTCAACTACGGCATCATGTTTTTGGGTTATGCCGCTTCCACCTGGATCAGCCAGCCCATCACCGCCGTGCTGTATCACGCCGAGGCCGGCAGCGCCGCCTATCAGCAGTCCTTCTACGGCGCCATTGTGATCGCCGCCATCGCCGTCGTGCTCACCGTCTACATGATGGTCTCCGACAGCAAGAAGAAGTCCGCCTAGTTTTACCGATGCGACAAAGGGACAGCCCCTTTGTCGCATTCCACCGGTCACCAGTATTAAGGAGTCGAAATGTCTGAGCTCAACCCCGTCCGCATTGCCGTTATCGGCGCCGGCGCCATGGGCCGCAACCACATCCGCTTTGTCACCGAGGAGCCCGAGGCCGAGCTCGTCGCCATCGCCGACGCCTTTGAGGGCGCCCGCGCCACGGCCGAGGCCGCCGGCGTGCCGTTTTACACCGATCCCGCTCAGATGATGGACGAGGTCAAGCCCGAGGCCGTCATTATCGCCACCCCCAACGACCTGCACCTGGGCGTTGCCCGCGAGGCTGTAAAGCGCAACATCGTGCCGCTGGTCGAAAAGCCGATCTCCAACGACCTGGAGGATGCCCAGGCCTTCGCTGCCGAGGCCGAGACCGCCGGCGTGCCCGTGCTCGTGGGTCAGCACCGTCGCCACAACCCCTTCGTCAACAAGGCCAAGGAGATCATCGAGTCCGGCGAGCTGGGCAAGCTCACCGTGTCGAGCTTCCACTACATGATCTATAAGAATGACGAGTACTTCGATGTCGAATGGCGCCGCAAGAAGGGTGCCGGCCCGATCCTGGTCAACCTGGTGCACGACGTCGACCTGCTCCGCTACCTGCTGGGCGAGCCCGTTGCCGTCCAGGGTATGCAGTCCAGCGCCGCCCGCGGTTTTGAGACCGAGGACTCCGCCGTGGTCAACGTCCGTTTTGCCGATGGCGCGCTCGCAAGCATGACCATCTCCGACGCCACCGCCAGCCCCTGGAACTGGGAGGCAACCGCTCGCGAGGACCCGCAGTACCGCCCCTTCGACGCCGACGCCTACTTTATCGGCGGCACTAAGGGCGCCCTGTCGCTGCCCCGCCTGCACCAGTTCTCCTACGACGGCGCCTCCAACTGGCACAAGCCGCTGCAGATGGAGATTCCGGCCGTCGACCCGGCACTGCCGCACAAGATGCAGCTCAAGCACTTTGTGAAGGTTGTCCGCCGCGAGGTCGAGCCCGTCGTGACCCCCGCCGACAACGTTAAGACGCTCACGCTTCTCAACGCTATCAAGGAGGCCGCCGAGACCGGCCAGCTCGTCGAGCTGTAATGCCTTAAGAGCGACCGCGGCAGAAACCCCATGCCGAACCCTTCGGTCCGTCACCAACAAGCCCCTCTTCTTTGCCCCGCGAGCAGCCTCCTGCCCGCGGGGCATTTTGCTACCTTGCCGACGATTTTTCTGGGGCGGGGGCTATTTTGCACCTCGGCTTGATTCGTTCGCCACGAAATGGGCCTATCTACTACGCTTAACCGATCGCCCTCAACCATGCCGAATTTCGCGAAATAAAAACCGCAGGTAGACGGCTTGCGTATTCTCTGAAAACCGGGGAATGGTCGACCCATATGGGTTAAACGTAGTAGATAGGCCGTTTTCGTGACGCGGGCCCAAAACAGTCTTTTGGGACGGGTGGTATCCTTGGTAGCCCTGTGCTGCAAACGCACCTTAAACGCAAGGAGTCCCATGGATCTTATCGCCCAGCTCGCCCGCGAGCTCAACCTTAAGGCTGACAACATCGAGGCAGCCGTCAAGCTCATCGACGAGGGCAACACCATTCCCTTTATCTCGCGCTACCGCAAGGAAGCCACGGGTGGCATGGACGACGTCGCCCTGCGCGCACTCGACGAGCGCCTGTCCTACCTGCGCAATCTTGAGCAGCGCAAAGAGGACGTCATTCTGCTCATCGACGCCCAGGGCAAGCTCACGCCCGAACTCGAACAGCAAATTCGCGAGGCCACGCAGCTGCAGCGTGTCGAGGACCTCTACAAGCCCTACCGCAAAAAGCGCATGACCCGCGCGCAGAAGGCCCGCGAGGCCGGCCTGGAACCGCTTGCCAACATGATCATCATGCAGGCGTCGGCCAAGGGCAGCGCGCTCGACGCCGCCGCGGCATACGTCAACGAGGAGGCCGGCTTCGACACGCCCGAGAAGGCGCTCGCCGGCGCCGCCGACATCGTGGCCGAGACGGTAGCCGAAGACCCGGAGAACGTCGCCGACCTGCGCGCCTTTACGCAAAACACCGCCGATATCGTTGTCGAGGCCACCGACCCCGCGGAGAAGACTCCCTACGAGCCCTACTACAACTTTGACGAGCCGCTACGCCGTATTCCCAACCACCGCGTGCTGGCCATCGACCGCGGTGAGCGCGAGGGCAAGCTCCGCGTGCGCGTGAACGTCGACGGCGCTGGCGCCACAGCACGCCTCGGCAGCCGCTGGCCCCGTCGCCAGGGCGTCTTCGCACCTGTTTTTGACGCCGCCATCGCCGACGGCTACAAGCGCCTCATGGCCCCCTCGCTGGAGCGCGAGGCCCGCGCCAAGCTCACCGTTCGCGCCCAGACCGAGGCCATCAACGTCTTTGCCAAGAATCTCGAGGGCCTGCTCTCGACACGCCCCGTGCGCGGCGCCCGCGTGCTCGCGCTTGATCCGGGCTACCGCACCGGCTGCAAGGTCGCCGTCATGGACGAGACCGGCAAGCTACTTGACCACGGCGTAGTCTACCCCACCAAACCGCGCCACGACGTCGCCGGCACCAAGCGCGAGCTCGCCCGCCTCGTCAAGAAGGACGGCGTCAACACCATCGTCATTGGCAACGGCACCGCCAGCCGCGAGACCGAAGAAGTCGTCTCGGAGTTCATTGCCGAGCAGGCGCCTGGGCTCGATACACCATTGTTAACGAGGCCGGCGCGTCGGTGTACTCCGCCTCCGAGCTCGCGAGCCAGGAGTACCCCGACCTGGATGTCACCGTGCGCGGCGCCATGAGCCTGGGTCGTCGCCTGCAGGACCCGCTGGCAGAGCTCGTTAAGATTCCGCCCCAGTCCATCGGCGTGGGCCAATACCAGCACGACCTTGACCAGGCCGAGCTCTCGCGCACCCTGGGCCACGTGGTGGAGGACGTCGTCAACCGCGTGGGCGTCGACGTGAACACCGCAAGCGCAAGCCTGCTGGGATACGTATCGGGCATTACGCCGAGCGTGGCCAAGAACATCGTGGCCTACCGCGAGGAAAACGGCGCCTTTACCGATCGCCGCCAGCTTAAGAAGGTCCCCAAGCTGGGACCCAAGGCATACCTCAACGCCGCGGGTTTCCTGCGCATCAGCGGCGGCAAGAACCCGCTCGACGCGACAAGCGTCCACCCCGAAAGCTACGAGGTGGCCACGTCCGTCCTGGAACGCGCCGGCGTTAAAGCCAGCGAGCTCAGCCGCGGCGGCGTGCCCGACATCGAGCGCCGTCTGGGCAGCATCTCGGCACTGGCAAGCGACCTGGACTGCGGCACCCTCACGCTCATCGACATCGTCAATGAGCTCAAGAAGCCCGGCCGCGACCCGCGCGACGACGCGCCCGAGGTGGTCTTTAGCCGCTCGGCACTTTCCATCGACGACCTAGAGCCCGGCATGGAGCTCAAGGGCACGGTGCGCAACGTCGTCGACTTTGGCGCGTTCGTCGACGTCGGCGTGCACCAGGACGGCCTCGTACACATCTCCAAGCTGGCCAACCGCTTTGTCAAGCACCCGAGCGACGTGGTACGCGTCGGCGACACGGTAAAGGTGTGGGTAGAGAAGGTCGACCGCGACCGCAAAAAGATCTCCCTGACCATGGTGCAGGGGAAGTAAACCGCCAAAGCAAGGGTCCCCCCGGTAGCGACGTGCAAAATCGCGAGTATTCTGCAAATTCCGCCGTTCCGGATGCCCCTCAGAGGCGAAAAAGCAAAAACAGCCCCCGTTTTAGCGTCGTCAGAGCCAAAACGGGGGCTGTTCCGTGCTTTATCTAGCTGGTAAAAGCCTTTACCTTGCTGAATACTCTCAATTTTGCACGGCGCAGGCGGGGGTACCTTTGTCCACGGCAGGATATGGAAGCCGATTACCAACCTGCTGGCAAGTTCGTGTCGGCAGCCCCGGCCTTTCCTTTGCCTAGCGCGACCCTCGCGAAGCGCGTGAGCGATAGGGAAAGGAAAGGCCGGGGCGAACAACCCTCGGCGCAGCCAGTGTTCGCGTTACGGCAGGATATGGAAGCCGAGCGAGGCGATATCCTTGGCAAAGCCACGGACGGTATCGAGCGAGACCTCGTACGGGTCGCGGCCAATGTTCTTGCGCTTGGCCAGGATGCTGTTGGGCACCGTGATGATCTGGCAACCGCAGGCCTCGGCCTGGTAAATGTTGATGAGCTCGCGCGTGGACGCCCACAGGACTTCGCAGTTGGGCTTGGCAGCGGCCTTCTTGGCCGACTCCGTCATAAACGGAATGGGATCGACGCCGGTATCGGCGATACGGCCGGCAAAGAGCGAGATGATGGACGGCGTCTCGGCGTCAACGGCCTCGACCATCTCATCGACCTGCGTAGGCGTAAAGATGGTGGTGACGTTGACCTTAATGCCGTCGGCCGAAAGCTTGCGCACCAGCTCGGCGGTGGACTCGCCCTTGGTGGTCACGCACGGAATCTTGACGTAGACGTTCTCGGCCCAGGTAGCGATCTCGCGGGCCTCGACCTCCATGGTCTCGACGTCGTCGGCAAAGACCTCAAACGAGACGGACACATCGGTGATGTGGGCCAGGACCTCCTTGGCAAACGCGCGGTAATCCGTCACGCCACCCTTCTTCATAAGGGACGGGTTGGTCGTGAAACCCTGAACGTTGCCGTTCTCGTACATGTCGAGCATGCCCTCGAGGTTTGCACCGTCAGCGAACACCTTGATTGCCATCTGCCTGATTCCTTCCGTTTGCATACGGCCGATAAACTGCTAAAAACTTTACCTATGTTTATCAAGGCGTGAGCTGCGGGTTTTTATCTTCTCGGCGAACGGTATAAACACCTCAGTGTTTGGATTGATAAATCGATTGAGCATGCAAAAGCAAAAAGTCGCAGTTTGAGCAAACGTCAGAACGCGGGATTCATTAGATGAGGCCGAAATGTTGCATCGCGGTGACGGTGCCGTCGTGCGCGACATCGTCAGTCACGTAGTCGGCGACCGCTTTGACCTCGGACATGGCGTTGCCCATGGCGACAGCCGTCTCAACGGCAGCGAGCATGCCCAGGTCGTTGCCCGAATCGCCAAAGCCAAAGGTGCGCGCATTTCCCTCGCGGCCCAGATACGCCAGTGCTCTCGCCACGCCCACGCCCTTGTCAATGCCCTTGGGGCTCAGCTCGCGATTCTGACCACCGGTATTGCACAGCTCAAACTCGCGATCGATAAAGCCGTCATCGTTGGCAACGCGAGCCAAACTGGGCACATTGAGGCATACCTTGCCCACGCGCAGACGGCCGTCGACGCGCATTTCCTCGGCGCTGTGCACCACAGAAGTGCCGATCAGAGACGACTGCTCAACACCCGCGGGTTCCAGGGCAAAAGTAGCCACGTTGGTCTCGAAAAAGGCCTCAATCCCTGCCGCGGCCATACGGCGTGCAAGCTCCTCGATAACGTCCTCGCCAAAGCAGTCCTCATGCACCACGCGGCCCTCGACCTCGAGCGTGGCGCCCGCCATGGCAACGACACCCGCGGGGTCGAGCGCACGCAAGCTGTCCGCGATGAGCCACAGGGGGCGACCCGTGCAGATAAACGCCTTGTGCCCCGCGTCGCGCAGACGATGAAACGCCTCGACGACCATCTGCGAGGGGCGAACCGCCGAAAAGTCCTTATCGGTCATATCGTCGGGATCGAACGACGTCAGCGTGCCGTCCACGTCAAAAAAGAGCACGGCGGAATCGGGGCACGCATCAATCATATGGGTTCCTTTCGAGGATAAGGGCAAACGAAGCATCCATCATATAATGAAGCGACGCAACCAGAGAGGTCACCCATGGAATTTTACGCAAGCTGCCCCGAGGGCTTTGAGTCCGCACTCGCCGATGAGCTTAAACGCCTCGGGCTTTCGCATGTTCGCCGGCTGAAGGGCCGCGCTACATTTGAGGGCGAGCTCGAGCAAGGCTACCGAGCATGCCTGTGGTCGCGCCTGGCGAGCCGCGTGTTCGTGGTGCTCGGGCGCTTTGAGGCGCAGAATGCCGATGAACTGTACGATAGCGTTTACGACATCGCCTGGGAGAGCATCGTCCGCCCCGGCGCCACCATCGCCATCACAGCCCGCGGCGTGACCGAGCAGCTGCGCAACACGCGCTTCTCGGCCCTGCGCGCCAAAGACGCGCTGTGCGACCGTCTGGCCGAGACCACGGGCCGTCGCGCCGACGTCGATGCTGCCGACCCC
>ERZ857840.4327-NODE-4327-length-10983-cov-4.510706_pt1 | contig 10983 bp, 12 predicted proteins | sample MGYA00519760_ERZ857840 | MGnify/ENA primary metagenome ERZ857840 (study PRJEB31778, sample SAMEA3449371) | human gut metagenome | biome: human gut; feature: human-associated habitat; material: faeces | place: United Kingdom | collected 2010/2012 ... | reverse complement strand
AAAAAAGCTTAAAAAGAAAAACGAACAGAAAGGTAGTATTATGAAAAAATTTTTATCAAATTACAAATCAACAATTATACTTCTAGTTGCAATAATTGTTGGAAGCATCATAGGAATAATCTTTAAAGAAAAAGCAACTATATTAAGCCCATTGGGTGATTTATTCTTAAATCTATTATTAGTTATAATTATCCCACTAATATTTTTAAACATAACCACCGCAATATCAAAAATGAAACAACCAAAAAGACTAGGAAAAATAATTGGTTCAATATTATTAGTATTTGTTCTAACATCAGTTATAGCAGTATTAATAGGATTTGCAAGTACATATTTTGTAAAACTAATAAATACTGAAGATGGAGAGCAAATAAGAGAAACACTAGAAAGTGCAGAAAATTCAACAGAAACTCGAGAGTCAGAAGAAGATGATATGACAATTGCAGACAGAACTGTAAAACTACTTACAGTAAATGATTTCTCAAAACTATTTTCAAAAGACAATATAATAGCTCTTTTAGTATTCTCAATAATAGTAGGAATAGCAATAAATATGTCAGGAGAAAAAGGAGAACCATTTAGAAAAGTACTAGAATCAGCAAATAGCATAATGGAAAACATAGTAAAAATTATAATGTACTATGCACCAATAGGACTTGGATGTTATATGGCTTCATTTATAGGAAGTTTTGGAACATCAATAGCAGTAGGATACTTAAAAACATTTTTTGTATATCTAATAATTGCAATATTATATTATTTTATAATGTATAGTGTATATGCATTTATAGCCGGTGGAAAAAATGGAGTAAGAGCATTTTGGAAACATGTTATTCCTGCAACAGTTACAGCGATGGGAACATGTTCAAGTGCAGCTTGTATACCAATAAATATAGAATCAACAAAAAAAATGGGAGTTCCAGACGATATAGCAGAAACAACAATACCATTAGGAACAAGCTTCCACAAAGATGGTTCTATAATAGGGTCAGTATTTAAAATAATGTTTTTAGTAGGTTTATTTGGAACAAGTTTAGCAACAGCAGGAGATATTTTTGGAGTTTTAGGTGTTGCATTACTTGCAAATTTACTAATAACAGCAGTTCCAATAGGTGGGGGAACTATATCAGAAATGTTAATTATAACTATGTTAGGATATCCTGTTGCATCATTGCCAATATTAACAATAATTGCAACAATAATAGATATGCCTGCAACTGTTCTAAATGTAGTTGGAGATGATGTTTCTTCAATGCTTGTTACTAGAATAGTTGATGGGAAGAAGGGATTTAGGGACGTTCTTTAAAATCCCTCTTTTAGGGGATTCGGGGACAGTGCTCTCAATCCCTCTTTTTTATATACAAAATATTTAAAAGAGATTTAGAACACTGAACTCTAAATCCCTAAAAATGTATAATTTCATTATAAATTTCAATAGCAAAATTATCAGTCATACCAGAAATATAGTAAATAATAGCCTTGCAAAAATCCTTTTCATTATCAATAGAAAACAAAACCTTATTTTTTAATTTTAATTCATCTCGATTTCCAAAATCATAATAATTATGAATAAAATCAATAAATCCATTTCCAAGTTTTGGATATGTAAAACTTAAATTTTTCAAATTATCTAATGTATTAGAACCCGCATAAGTTGATTTTAATAAATTATAAATTTCAGTTATTACAAGATTAAAATAACGTCTAGAAGGCAAAATTCTTTTACAAGAATATATATTTTTATAGTTAAAATCTTTAATCTTATCCATCAAATCTATGGATTTTTTAGAAAAACATAATCCCTTTTCTGGTGAAGAATTTTCACATAAATCATGTATTAAATTGTTTATTATAATGGTATTGTTTATTTGTTCATTTCCAGAAGTTATATTTAATAATGAAAATAATTCATCAACATGTTCGTCTAAAATTCCTAAAGTAATAGCATCTTCAATATCACGACAAATATAAGAAATTTTATCTGAGATTTTAACAACACATCCTTCCCATGTATATGGAGCATATTGATTTGGATAATTGTAATCATGTAAATTTATATACTCTGTTCTAGGACGTACACAATTTTCATCAATTTCTCCACAATGAGAAATTATACCATCCCTTACGGCATATGTTAAATCTAGATTTTGCATAAATTTGTTGTTATCTTCTAAAAGTTCAACATTATCAACGAATTCTAACCCATTTTTTTCGTGCCAGAAAGGGTAACCTAAATCTCTTTTTGAAATTTCAGATAATATTTTCTCACCTTCATGTCCAAAAGGACTGTGTCCGATATCATGAGCAACAGAAATTGCTTTTGTAAGTTCTGTATTTAGACCTAAGTTTTTGGCAATTGAGTAACTTATAGACTCTACATGTGTTACATGTTCAATTCTTGTGCAAATGTGGTCATTTTCTGGTGAAAAGAAAACTTGAGTTTTATGTTTTAATCTTCTATATGCATTGCTGTGTATTATTCTTGTGTAATCTCTTTCAAAATCATTTCTTATATCATTGTTTCTTGGATATAATGGAGTTTCTCTTTTTGTGGCTTTTTCCCAATTTGGATTTTCTGGATTTGTAGAATATTTTTCAAATTTTTTCATTTTGTTCCTCCTTTGAAATAAGTATTTTTATTTTACTACAAATGTTAATAAAAATCTATAAATTTATTGAAATAGAAAAGATAAAATAGTATAATAATTTTGTAAAATATATTGAAGGGAGTTCGTATAATGTTTAATTTAGTAAAAGATGATTTTGATGATAATATGGATGATATAATGAATTCAATTAATAAAATGTTAGAAGATGATACAGAAAATGAAAAAATAGAAGATAAAGAAAAAGGGGAGAAATAAAAATGGCAAATTCAAAAATAATAGTAGTAGAAGGACCACAAGGTGCAGGAAAAACAACAATAACAGATTTTTTAAGACACACATTACCATATTCAAATTTATATAGAATGTCAGGAACAGCAGATAGCACAGTTGCAGGCAAGAAAAAAGCAGAAGATATGTATGTTGACTTAATAGAATATATAAAAAAGATGGAAAATAAAAGTATTAATTTAATTTTTGATAGAACATTTTTTACGGAGGAAAATTATTGTAGATTAGGAGTAAAACAGTATTCATTTACAGATGTTTATGAAAAGTTGCTGAATAAATTTGCTAGTTTGGATTTTGATATATATTATATAACATTATATTTGGAAGATGAAGATGAGTATATTGAAAGATTGAAAAGAGATGGAAAGGCTGTTTTTAAAGGTGCTGAATTTAAGGCTGAAAATAGCATAAAACAACAAAGGGTTTACTTAGAAATGGCAGATGAAATAAAAAAGAACTATCCAAATATAAATGTTTTGAAGTTAGCAAATGATAAAAATTTGGAAGATACAAAAAAGGAATTAAGAGACTTTTTGAAATATTAATTATATGCAACTTAATAATAACAAAAAACAGAGATAAAATTAGATTTGATTAGATATTAAAAGAAAAAATGATATAAATGACAAAAATATAATCTACAAATCAATTAAAAGTTAAAGAAAAGATTTAAAAGAAATTGGAATATTTTCAGAAATAAGTTATAATATTAATTGATGGTGCATTATTCTAGTCGTACTTAAACTTATGAGGGTGGGGCTAAAAATCCACTAAAGGGCACATCGTTGAAGTTTCTTGTTTGTGCGCGAAATGCCAGTTTTGTGTGTAACCAGGGAGTAAAGGAGTTAGGGTAATATATAATGGCATATATATGATTCCCTAGTTTCGCGGAGGCTTGAATAGAAAAATTTAAGTTAAACCTATGTTGAGTGCCAAGACACAAAATACATAGTGTAGCCTGTCTCGAGTGAGTATATTGGGATTAATTTGACGGGAATATTAATTATTCGGCCAAATAATTTTTATTCTAGATTATGAAATTATACTTGCAAAAAAGACTAGTAAGTTTGTAAAAGTATGTCAAGGAAAACTTCTAGAATGTTTGCTTTATCAAAAGCTTGAAAATCTGGGGATTAAGGTACGGATTTAAGTGGCAATCTGGTGGCTAAAGTAAGTTTAGCTGGTTCCCTTAAACGGAAACGGTTCTAGCAGTAATGCTAAGCGGGAAGTAGAGAAATTCAACCAGACCTAAACCGTAAAATTTACTTAGATTTTTACCATCTATATTTTAATTTAGAAATTTTTGGCAAGCCTTAGTGCTTGTCTTATTTATATATAATGATTAATAAATAATAAGAAAGAAGGAAAGAATATTAATGAAAAAAAATCAAGAAAGTAAAAAGGAACACTCGAATATGAAATGGGTAATACAATCATTTATAATGACATTTATATTATCAATGATATTTGCATATGTATCAACAAATGGAGTATCAAATTTAAGTTTACTTCCAGCACTTTTAATATTAGTATTAGTAGTATTTTTAGGAATATTTTTTGATATAATAGGTGTTGCAGTTACAGTTGCAAATGAAGAAGAATTTCATGCAAAAGCAACTAAAAAAGTAAAAGGATCAAAGGACTCAATAAAATTGATAAAAAATGCACCTAAAGTTGCAAATATATGTGCAGACGTAATTGGTGATATATGTGGTGTATTAAGTGGTTCCATAAGTGCATTGATTTCTATAAAGATTTCAACTCAAATGAATTTGCCATTTAATATTCAGTTTGTTTTAAGTGCTTTGGTATCAGCTTTAACTGTTAGTGGTAAGGCTTTTGGTAAGGATATTGCTAATAAAAAGTCTACTGAAATAGTTCATAAAGTTGGTATTGTTTTGAATAAATTTAGTAAAAAATAGATTGTCAAAAGGGACGCCCTTTTTTGACAAGTGTCTTGCTAGCACTTGTCAAGAAGGGGCGTCCCTTTTGACATTAATTTTTTCTAAATTATTGTTTAAGCAAAATAATTCTGATACAATATCATAAAAGAACGGAGGAAAATTATGAAAGCATTAATAACAGGAGCCTCTTCAGGAATAGGAAGAGACATGGCAAGAGTATTAGCGAAAAAAGGATACAATTTAATATTAGTAGCAAGAGACGAGCAAAAATTAAAAGAATTAGCAGAAGAATTAAGTAAAGAAGATAAAATAGAAACACAAGTAATATCAATGGACTTATCAATAGAACAAAACTGCATAGATTTGCACAAAAGTGTAAAAGATGTGGATATCTTAATCAATAATGCAGGATTTGGAGACTGTGGAAACTTTACACATACAAACTTGAATAAAGAATTGATAATGATAAAAACAAATATTATAGCATATCATATTCTAACGAAATTATATTTAGTTGATATGAAGGCTAAAAACAGTGGTAAAATTTTAAATGTTGCATCAATTGCAGGATTTATGCCAGGACCATTAATGGCAACATATTATTCAACAAAGGCATATGTGGTAAGGCTTTCAGAATCTATAAGAGAAGAATTAAAAAAGGAAAAATCAAATGTTCAAATTAGTATTTTGTGTCCAGGACCTGTAAACACAAATTTTAATAATGTTGCAAATGTTAAATTCCACATGAGAGAAGCAAACAGTTATAATGTGGCACAATTTGCAATTAAGAAAATGTTAAAAGGTAAGTTTTATATTGTGCCTGGACTAGATGTAAAACTTGGTATCTTTTTTAGCCATTTTGTGCCTAGTAGTTTTGTTGCCAAAATTACATATATGGTACAAAAAAGAAAATTAGAAAGATAAAAGTGTGAAGAATAAATTGACGTTGGTTGACAAATAATCCAAATTATGTTATCTTTAAAAAGACACCAAAAAACAAAGTTTTTAAACTTCAAATGAGGTTAGAAAGGACAAATTTATGAAACTTATGGAACGGTTAAACAAAGCTGTAATGGAAAAAGGCCCACTTTTGGCAGGACTCGATCCTGACATGGAAAAATTAAGAGCTCTATCTAAAGAGATTGGCTACAAAGGTACAGACTGTGATTTTTTACGAGATTACTGTTTTGAATATATCAAGGCGGTAAAAGATACGGTTGTAGCAACAAAAATCAACATTGCTTTTTTTGAGGCATGTGAGCAACTAAAGATTTTCTGGGAAGTAGCGGAGCAAACAAAGGAAGAGGGACTTTTTGTTATTGCTGATGTCAAAAGAGCTGATATTGGTAATACTTCTGCAAAGTATGCGGAAGCATTCCTGTATGGAAATACGCCAATTGATGCAATTACCATTAACCCGTATTTCGGAACAGATGGTGTTAAGCCATTTTTAGATATGGCAGCAAAAAATGATAAAGGAGTATTTGTTTTAGCCAAAACATCAAATCCATCATCTGATGAAATTCAGAATTTGGTAACGGAGGATGGAGAAAAAGTATACCAAAAAGTAGGACACTTGGTAGACTGCTGGGGTAGAAGCATTTCTTCAGAGACAACTACATACAATCCAGTCGGTGCAGTTGTAGGTGCAACACATCCTACTGAAGCAAAAGAATTAAGAGATATGTTGCCAAATACATTTTTCTTGGTTCCAGGATATGGAGCACAAGGCGCAACGGCCAAGGATATTGTGGTCAATTTTGATAGCAAAGGTGGCGGAGCTGTAGTGAATTCATCGAGAGGACTCATGTTTGCTTACAAGAACGAAAGATGGGCCCAAAAATATTCGTCTTCGCGTTGGGCAGATGCAACACACGACGAAGCAGAGCGAGCTCAAAAGGAGCTTGTAGAGGCAATTAAAAATTAAATAACCGAACCGTAGAAGAGACTTTCAGTTTGTTACTGAAGGTCTCTTTTTCTAATAAATTTAAGTAAACCCCTTGACAAATACACAAAAATGATGTAAAGTATAATAGCATTACAAAAAAGAGGGTAGTTATTATGGAAAAAAACGTAAAAATAAGTATATTGTGTGATTTATATGGAAAATTGTTAACCCAAAAACAATTTGACTTCTTAAATGACTACTACAATAACGACTTGTCACTATCGGAAATAGCAGAAAACAACCAAATAACAAGGCAAGCTGTTAGAGACATAATAAAGAAAGGGGAGAAAAAGCTTTTCGAATACGAAGAGAAGTTGTTATTTATGAAAAGGATGTCGAATCAAGAAAAAACAATAGAGCATGTATTATTAGAACTAACAAAAATAGAAAAAACATCATCTGATAAAAAAGTAGCTCAAATCTTGGAAACAGTTAAAAAAGAATTAAATTGTTTAGTATAAAATAGGGAGGAAATCAAATGGCTTTTGAAGGATTATCTTCTAGATTGCAAGAAATAACAAGAAAGTTAAAAGGAAAAGCAAGAATTACAGATTCAGACTTAAAAGAAATGTTAAGAGAAGTAAAACTGGCATTGTTAGAAGCGGATGTTAACTATAAAATTGTAAAAGAATTTATAGCAAATATCCAAGAAAAAGCTTTAGGACAAGATGTTTTAAAATCATTAACTCCAGGACAACAAGTAGTAAAAATAGTAAAAGACGAATTAGTTGAACTACTAGGTGGAACAGAAAGTAAAGTAAACTTTTCACCAAATCCACCAACAATAATAATGATGGTTGGACTTCAAGGTTCAGGTAAAACAACAACATCTGGAAAACTTGCAAATTTATTTAGAAAACAAGGAAAAAAGCCATTATTAGTAGCATGTGATGTTTATAGACCAGCAGCTATAAAACAATTACAAGTTGTTGGAGCACAATTAAATATCCCTGTATATGCAAATGAACAATCAAAAGACGTTGTACACATTGCAAAACAAGCAATAAATGTAGCAATGTCAAAATTAAATGATGTAATTATTCTAGATACAGCAGGACGTTTACAAATAGATGAACAATTAATGGAAGAATTACAAAATGTTAAAAAAAGCGTAAAACCTCATGAAATATTACTAGTAGTTGACTCAATGACAGGTCAAGAAGCTGTAAACGTTGCAGAAACATTTAACGAAAAAGTTGGAATAGATGGAATAGTCTTAACCAAGTTAGATGGTGACACACGTGGTGGTGCAGCACTTTCAGTAAAAAAAGTTACAGGCAGACCAATCAAATTTGCAGCAACTGGTGAAAAAATGAGTGATATAGAAGTTTTTCATCCAGATAGAATGGCATCAAGAATTTTAGGAATGGGTGACATTTTAGCTGTTATAGAAAAAGCTGAAGAAGCATTTGACTTAGAAGAGGCTGAAAAATTAGAAAAGAAGATGAGAAAGAGTGAGTTAGATTTAGATGACTATTTGGCTCAAATCAGACAAATGAAAAAAATGGGTTCTTTTTCATCATTATTAAAACTAATTCCTGGTATGAATCAATTTAAAGATATCAAAGTTGATGACAAGGAATTTGGTAAAATAGAAGCAATTATTTGTTCTATGACACCTAAGGAAAAAAGAAATACAAAACTTTTAAATGCAAGTAGAAGAATTAGAATTGCAAAGGGTAGTGGAACAACAGTACAAGATATAAATAAATTCATTAAATCTTATGAAATGACACAAAAAATGATGAAACAAATGAAAAGTAAAGGCGGAATGAAAAAGTTTATGAATGGTATTGATGAAAATGCTTTGAAAAATTTTAAAATATAGTTATTAAATTTTTAAATATAAAAATCAGAGGACTGTCCCTCAATCCCTTTTAAATGGGATTTTAAGGAACGTCCCTAAATCCCAGGAGGTGAAATTAAAATGGTAAAAATCAGATTACAAAGAGAAGGAAAGAAAAAAGCTCCTTTCTATCATATAGTAGTTGCTGACTCTAAATCTCCAAGAGATGGTAAAATAATCGAAAAAATAGGAACATACAACCCAATGACAGAACCATCTACAATAGTTTTAGATCAAGAAAAAGTTGCACAATGGATTAAAAATGGTGCAAAACCAACAGATACTGTTAAAAAATTAATTGAAAATGCAGCAAAATAATTTTAGCAAAATATTAAATTTTGCGGATAAAATCTGAAAGGATTAAAAATTATGAAAGAAATTATAGAAACTATAATTTTAAATCTTGTAGATAATAAAGAAGCAGTTGAAATAACTGAAAAACAAGATGAAAAATCTGTAGTATTTGAAGTAAAAGTTGCAAATGAAGATATGGGTAAAGTAATAGGAAGACAAGGAAGACTTGCAAAATCAATAAGAACTGTTGCTAAATCAATTGGTGCTAGAGAACACAAGAAGGTTTCTGTAGAATTTATTGATTAAGAGTTTGAAAAATAACAATTCTTTTCCAAATTAAAATTTATAAAAAGGAAATAATTTGAATGCAAGAATTTTTAGAAATAGGTCAAATAGTTAATACATTTGGAATAAAGGGAATGGTCAAAGTCAAACCTTTCACAGATGATATTACTAGATTTGATAATTTAAAAAAAGTATATGTAGAATCAAATAAAACTAAAAAACAATACGAAATTGAAGAAGTAAAATATCATAAAGATATGGTATTGATAAAATTCAAAGGAATAGATAAAGTAGAAGACGCAGAGCTTTTACGTAATTCATATTTAAAAGTTAATAGACAAGATGAACCTGAACTAGAAGAAGGTACATATTATATCGTTGACTTAATGGGATTAGATGTTTATTCTGATGAAGGAAAATTACTTGGAAAATTAGACGATGTTTTTAATAGTGGAAGTTGTGACATATATGTTGTAAAAGATGAACTTGGAAAACAGTTATTATTACCTGCAATATCTGATGTAATTAAAGAAATTAATTTAAATGAAAGAAAGATAGTTGCTCATTTACTTAAAGGACTAGTTTAAATGCAATAATGGAGGTATAAAAATCAATGCAATTTGATGTTTTAACACTTTTTCCAGAAATGTTTGATATTTTAAATGAAAGCATTATTGGAAGAGCAAAAGAAAAAGGACTAATAAATGTTAATTTAATAAATATTAGAGATTTTTCAAAAAACAAACACAAAAAAGTTGATGATACTCCTTATGGTGGTGGGGCTGGAATGGTAATTCAACCAGATGTTGTTTATGATGCATATAAATCTGTAATTAAAAACAATGATAAATCTGGATTAGATGAAAAATCTAAAAGAAAAAAAGTTATCTATATGTCACCACAAGGTAAAAAATTAGACCAACAAAAAGTAGAAGAACTATCAAAACAAGAACACTTAATTCTTCTATGCGGTCATTATGAAGGAATAGATCAGAGAGTACTTGACACAATTGTTGATGAGGAAATTTCAATAGGTGATTATGTATTAACAGGGGGAGAATTACCAGCAATGGTATTAATCGACTCTGTAAGTAGATATGTAGAAGGCGTTTTAAAAGATGGTTCAACAACAGAAGAATCATTTTCACAAGGACTTTTAGAATATCCACAATACACAAGACCAGAAGTTTTTGAAGAACAACAAGTGCCAGAAGTACTACGTTCAGGAAACCATCAAATGATAGACAAATGGAGAAGAGAGCAAAGCTTAAAAAGAACTTTAGAAAAAAGGCCAGACCTTTTAGAAAAAGTTGATTTATCTGATGAAGATAAGAAAATTTTAGAAAAAATAAAAAATGACGTGCCAAACAAAGTAGGCACCGCTCAAATAAAAGAAGGAGGTAAATTCTAAAATGGATATTATTAAATCAATAGAACACGAACAACTTAAGAATAAAATACCAGAATTAAAAGTTGGTAATACAGTAAAAGTACATGTTAGAATTAAAGAAGGAAACAAAGAAAGAATCCAAGTTTTCGAAGGAATTATAATTAAAGTTCAAGGTGGAGGAGTTAACCAAACATTTACAGTAAGAAAAACATCTTACGGTGTTGGTGTAGAAAAAACATTCTTAATCCATTCACCATTAGTAGAAAAAGTAGAATTAGTTAGAGTAGGTAAAGCAAGACGTGCTAGATTATTCTATTTAAGAGATAGAGTAGGAAAAGCTGCTAAAACTAAAGAAATGATTGGAGCTAGAATCGAAAATAGAGAAATTACTATTAAAGAAGATTTAGCAGAAGAACCAG
>ERZ857840.4324-NODE-4324-length-10996-cov-3.655973_pt1 | contig 10996 bp, 6 predicted proteins | sample MGYA00519760_ERZ857840 | MGnify/ENA primary metagenome ERZ857840 (study PRJEB31778, sample SAMEA3449371) | human gut metagenome | biome: human gut; feature: human-associated habitat; material: faeces | place: United Kingdom | collected 2010/2012 ... | reverse complement strand
TCCCGGCCAGCAGGAGCAGCAGGAGGGTGCCCTGCATCGACGCGAGGGCGTTCGCCCGCAGCTCCTGCGTCGGGACGTCGAGGGCCGGGACGAAAAGCCGCCAGCAGGCGGCGGTCCAGAGCAGGAGCACGGCCCCGCGGAGAAGGGGATGGTGTTTCCGCATCATGGCTCGGGACGGGGTTTGCGGCGCATCGGAAGGAAGATCGGCAGATAGACCGCCAGCGCAATGAGCGAGAAGAGCGTGCCGCTGATGGCCGCCACGGCGAATGCGAACCAGAAGACCTCCTCGGGACCGTCGTAAAGGAACGGCACGAGCCCCAGCACGGTCGAGAGGATGGTCAGCGCGATGGGGACGATCTTGTGGTTGTAGGCCTTCAGGTAGAGCGGGATGCCCCGCTTGCGCGACGTCGCGGCCCAGTTGTCCTCCTCGTTGATGAGGTAGATGCCCGCATTGACGACGATGCCGCACAGCAGGACGAAGGCGGCGAATCCGCCCTGGTCGAAGACGAAGTCCGACCAGCCGAAGGTGAGGAAGACGCCGATGAACGACACCGGGATCATCAGGATGATGACCAGCGGTTTGCGCAGCGACTCGAAGATGACGGCGCACATGGCGTAGATGATGGCGATGACCAGCAGGATCAGCCACACCTCCTGTTTCTTCTGACCGAAGCCGTAGCGGTAGGTGGGCGAGTCGGCGATGAACCCGATGGGCAGCGTCTCCTCATTGAGCCGGTCCACCGTGCGCTCGATGAGCCGTCGGCCCAGCTCGTAGGAGCCGATGAAGTCGAATCCGACGGTGATCTGATAGGATTGGTTGTAGCGGTAGATGGAGATGCCCGTGCGGCGTTTCTCGATGGTTCCGACGGAGGAGAGCTTCGTTTGCAGCGAGTCGATCCTCACCTGCGCGTTGGCGACGTGCCAGCGGTCGAAGCGGTCGCGGTCGGCCGATTCGAGCACGACACGCTGCATCTCGTCGCCGTTGTAGACCGACGGGAGCGGCGCGCGGTAGAGCATCGTGCCGAGCAGCGAGTAGTAGTCGGCGACGTTCAGCCCCGCGGCGGCGACGCGTTCGTCGTCGTAGCGGATGTTGAACTCGTTGTGCGGCAGGCTCCAGCCGTTGCCGGTCATGATTTCGGGTTGCGAGACGCGGCGGTTCTGCGACAGCGAATCCACCAGTGCGTCGGCGTAATCCGACAACTGGTCGTAATTGTAGCCCCGGAGGCGTATCTGGTTCGAGCGGTAGTTGCTGATGACGTTGTTGTTGAAGTAGTTGTCGTCGATGCCCGAGATGCGCCACGTCGCCCCGCCGAAGCGGATGGCCGCCGCGGTGAGCTCCTGTTTGAGCATCGACGGGAAGGGGCCGTTCTCGTATTCGGGCTTGAAGGTGACGATGATCTGGGCGTTGTCGTAGCCGTAGATGTTCGTGCGGAACATCTGCACCTCGTCGAACCGGCTGATGTAGTTCTCCATGTGGCGGACGACCTCGTCAAGCTGCTGCACGGTGCAGCCTTCGGCCATGCCGGCGTTGATGTAGAGGACCTTCTGCGCGGGCTGGCGGAAGTAGTTGTAGCGTCCGGTGGCCGTTCTGAAGAGGTTGAGCGACGAGCCGAGCACCTTGTCGAGGGTCTGGCGGTGTGCGGTGACGAATCCGCTGCCCATGACGCCGTTGTACCACCGGGCCGGCCACGGGAGGGGTTTCCCGTCCTCCTCCTCGATCCTGTCGGGCAGCAGGAACGTCGGGAGGCCGAAGCCCCAGAGCAGGGCCGCGACGAAGATCCAGCGGCGGCGGCGTCCCCAGGCGATGAAGCGGCCGTAGAGGCGCGAGAAGCGGACCGTGAAACGCCGCCGGCGCACGGACGAGACGGTCATGCTGCGTCCCAGCGGAAATTTTTCGAGCAGCGCCGGGACGAAGAGCAGCGCCACGAAGAGCGAGACGACGAGGTTGATGACGATGACCAGCGAGAAATCGACCAAATTGAGCCGCTGCTCCTCGGGCAGCAGCCAGACGATGCCCAGCGCCCCGATGGTGGTCAGCAGCGCTCCGAGGATCGAGACGAAGACGCGCCGGTCGCGGTAGTAGCTGTAATGGTCCACCATGATGATCGACGTGTCGATGATGATGCCCAGCGACACGGTGATGCCGGCCAGCGTGTAGATGTGGATGTCCAGGTGCAGGAGGTTGTAGAAGACCGCCGCCACGAGGATATTGACGGCCAGCGTCGTGGCGATGATGGCCAGGTAGCGCAGGTCGCGGCTCACGGCGAAGACGAACGCGAGCAGGATGGCGACGCAGAGCAGCGTGCGCAGGTAGATCTTCTCCAGCTCGCCCGAGACGTATTCCGTGGCGTCGTAGGTGAGCGTGGCCGACAGCTCGGGCGGGAAACGCTCCTGGAGGCGCGCCATCTCCTCCTTGACCGCCGCGGCCACCCGGAGCATGTTCGTGTGCGCCTCGCAGGAGATCGCCAGGGTGATCGTGTTCAGTCCGTTGATGCGGAAATAGCTCGTCGGCCGCTGCTCCTGCCAGCGGGCCGAGGCGAAGTCGCGCAGGTGGTAGATGCGGCCGTTGCGTTTGGCGACGGGAATCTCCCCGAAGTCGGTTGTGCCCCGGTTGCGGAGGCGGAGGACCACGGTGCGCTCCGTGCCGTCCTCCCCGGGCAGGGTCGTCAGCCCGACGATGTCGTTGCTGAAGTAGGCGCCGAAAGCCGAGGCGAGGTCGGCGGCGGTGATTCCCGCGGTCTCCGCCGCCTTGGGGTCGAAACGGATGACCCATTCGTAGGGCGTGACGCCCGACAGGGAGACCTTCCCGACGCCTTCGATCTGGGAGAGGGGCGTCGAGACGTGCGCCGAGACGAACTCCTCGATGCGTTCGGACGGGAGGTCGGCCTTGACGGTATAGACGAGCGTCTCGGACTCCTGCCGGTTCCCCGACGCCGCGAGCGAAATGTAGGGGTAGCTGACCCCTTCGGGGAGCTTGGCGTAGAGGTTCCGGATCGTGGTGGCGACCTCGAAGCGGGCCGCCGTCATGTCGGTTCCCTTGGCGAAGGAGAGCCAGATGCTGCCGGAGCCCTTCGACGAGGTGGAGGAGATGCCCGTGTTTCCCGAGACGGTCGAGAGCGCCCCCTCGATGCGCGAGGTGACGTGCTGTTCGACGAGCCGCGCCGAGGCGTCGGGCCAGGAGAAGTAGATCCCGATGCCGCGCTGGGGGGTGGTCGGCGTGTACTGGATGCTGAGCATCGGCAGCATGGCCGCGCCGACGACCGTCAGCGCCGCCATGATGAGCAGTACCGAGAAGGCGGGGATTCCGCGTCGCCGGGAGGGTATGGGCCGCGGGCGGTTCATCGGCGCGGCTTGTGGATTTCGTAGTAGGCCAGCGGGATGAACAGGACGCTGACCAGCGTGCCGACGGTCATGCCGCTGATGATGACCAGCGACATGGGGAATTGCAGGTCGGAGCCCATGTCACCGCGGGCCAGGAACGGGGCGACGGCCAGAATCGTCGTCAGCGAGGTCATGACGATCGCCTTCAGGCGCCGCCGTCCGGCCTCCAGAATGGCCCGTTTGAGCGGGCGGCCGTTGCGGCGCAGGGTGTTGATCGTGTCGATCTTGAGGATCGAGTCGTTGATGACGATGCCGCAGACGACGATCAGGCCGATCATCGACATCAGGTTGAGCGACTCGCCGAAGAGCCGGAGCACGAGGATCGCCCCGAACAGGTCGATGACGATTTCCGACAGGATGATCCACGGCTGGACCAGCGATTCGAACTGCGCCGCCAGGATGAAGAAGAGCAGCAGCAGCGCGACGGCCAGCACGCCGACGAGCTGCCCGACCATGCCGCGGTTGGAGAAGTAGCTGCCGCTGAAGCTCACCTCGAAGCCGTCGTCCCCGGCGACGCACCGCCGGATCGCGGAGATGACCTGCGGCACTTCCCCGGCGCGGGGCGACAGGTCGAGCGGGTAGTAGTTGCCTTCGGCTCCGGCCACGATGTGCTTCAGGTCGCGCGTCATGGTCTGGCGCATCAGCGCGCCGACCGGGATTTCGGCCTCGGCGGTGCGGATGAAGGTGCTTTCCAGCAGCTCGTCGAGGCTCCGGAGGTTGTTGCCGACGACCACGGGCAGCGATTCGTCGCCGCTCGAGATCGTGAAGAGCGTATTCTCGTTCAGGGCGTTGCGCAGCGTGGCGATCAGGTCGCCGTAGGTCACTCCGTAGAGAGCCATCCGTTCGGGCTGCGCCACGTAGAGGATGTCCTCCTGCATGGCTGCCTGCGGGACCTCCAGTCCGGGCAGCGCCTCGCGGATGCGGTCGAGGAGCCGTTGCAGCCGTTCGGGGTCGGTGTTCTGCCCCGTCGTGGAGCGCAGGCGCGCCGTGAGCACGGCCTCCCGTTCGGCGAAGATCAGGTCGAAGACGTTGCCCGAGACGCCGAACGAGCAGAGGGCCTCCGGGGCGTTGGCCGCGAGGTAGCTGCGGATCTCCCGCTGCACGGGTTCCACGTCGGCCGCGTCGCGGCATTTCAGATAGACGGTGGCTTCGGCCACGCCGTTCTCCTCGGTGTGCGAGAGGATGAACTGCTGCACGCCGGCCATGACCGTGGACTGCTCGATCCGTTCGCCGAGACGGTCTATGAGCCGCTGCGTGCGGCGGCCGTTCTCTTCGGCCGAGATGCGGTCGTTCCAGTCGATATGCACCAGCATGTCGCTGTACGTCATGCGGGGCAGCCGCTCCTTTTCGACCGTCAGGAAGAGGAGGACCAGTCCGACGATCGAGACGGCGTAGATGCCCCACATCAGCGCGCGGCGGCGGAAGAACCACTTGAGCGCGGTCTCGTACCAGGCCGTCACGCGGTCGAACGAGAAGCGTTCGAGCCACGGCGTGGGGCGGAACGCCTCCTGGCGGCGGTACCACCAGCGGTAGTAAACCGGCAGCAGCGTGATCGACACGCCGTAGGCCACGAAGAGCGTGATCGTGACGGCCATCGCCTGGTCGTAGAACAGCGCTCCGGCCATTCCGTTGATGAAGATGAGCGGGATGAAGACCGCGCAGGTCGTGAGCACCGACGAGAGCATGGGGGCCACCACCTCGTTCGTGCCGCGCGTGACGGCGTCGGCGAGCCGTTCGCCGCGCAGCCAGCGCGCCGTCATGTTGTCGATGACGATGATCGAGTTGTCCACCATCATGCCGATGCCGAGCACCAGTCCCGAGAGCGAGATGATGTTGATCGAGATGCCGAGCACGTAGAAGACCAGCACCGAGACGATCAGCGTGACGGGAATCGTCAGGATCACCAGCAGCGGGGACTTCATGTCGCGCATGAAGAAGAGGATGATGAGGCAGGCGAGCAGCGCGCCGGCGACGATGTTGCTCACCAGGTTCGAGATCGAGTAGTCGAGCAGTTCGGTCTGGTCGCGCGTGACGGTGAACTCCACGTCGGGGTAGTCGTGGCGGAACTGGCCGAGGAGCTTGTCCAGTTCGCTCTTGAGTTGCGACATGCGGGCGTCGGACTGTTTCACGACGGCCAGCGTGATCGCGTCGCGTCCGTCGGAGAGGACCGTACCCTGCCGTTTGCGGGGGTGTTCGATCACCTGCGCCAGGTCCCTGACACGGAAGAGCCGTCCGTTGATCTTCAGGAAGATCCGTTCGATGTCCTCCCGGTCGGCCAGCACCGGGCTGAACTTCACGCTGTACTGGTACTCGCCGTCGCGGATCGTGAGGCTGCCCAGCGTGACGTCGGCCCGCTTGAGGGCGCTTTCGACCGCCGCGATCGTGATGCCTGCCTGCCGCAGCTTCGTCTCGTCCGGGATGATGAGGATTTCGGACGCCACGCTGCCGCTCATGTCCACCATCGCCACCTCGGGCAGTTGTTCGATGCGCTTGGTGATGACCTGCGAGGCGAAGCGGCTCAAGGCCGCGAACCGCTCCGACACGGGGTGCAGCTCGTCCTGCGCGGGGGCGGGGCGTTCGTCCCGGACGGTGAGGTTGATGTAGAAGGCCGGGATGTCGGTGGCGCTGGCCTTGATGACCTTCGGGCGCTCCAGGTCGCGGGGCAGCGAGGAGATCGAACGGTCGATCTTCTCGTTCACTTCGATGAACAGGTAGTCGATGTCCGCCCCCTGCTCGAAGGTGAGGCGGATGACGGCGCTGCCTTCGCGGGCGTCGCTGCGGATGTCCGTGAGCTGCGAGAGCTGGATGAGCTGCCGGCTGAGGGGTATGACGACCGTCTCGTTCAGCTGGCGCGCCGGGACGCCCTGCGCCGGAATCTGGACGGTGATGTAGGGCGCGTCTATGTCGGGCACGAGCGACACGGGCAGCAGGCGGCTGCTCACGACGCCCAGGATGACCAGGACGACGGCGATCATCGTCACGGCGACGGGCCGGTCGAGAAGTCTGCGTAGCATGGCCGGGGCGGTTTAGCGGGTTGCGTCGATCGTGACCTCCGACCCGTCGGCCAGGTTCAGGTTTCCCGAGACGATGACGATGTCGCCCGGCGAGAGGTCGGCGCCGCGCTCCGTGTTCGCCTCGACGGCATACTCCCTGCTGTTGGCCAGCGACGTGTGGACGTAGGTCCACAGCGCCTTGCCGTCGCGGAAGCGGAAAAGCACCTCCTCGTTGTCGCGGATGACCACGGCGCTCTTGGGCACGACCAGCCGGTCGGCCACCTGCTGCCGGACGGCCACGCGGACATTCATGCCGTCCACGAGCGAGCCGTCGTTGGACACTTCGGCGTCGATCTGCACCTGCCCGTGCGCGTCGATCGTGGGATTGACGGCGACGATGCGGCCCCTGACCTCCCTGTGCAGGTCGGCGAAGGGGCTGACGGCGATCTCCTGCCCCGGACGGAGCAGCCCGACCTCCGATTCGAGCACCGTGAAGCGGACGTTGAGCCGGGTGTCGTCGAGCAGCGTGCAGAATTCGCCCGCCGACTTTTCATAGACCTGCTGGGCCACGTCGGCGACCTTCCCGGAGAAGGGGGCGCGCAGCGTGCATTGCTCCAGACTGCGCCGGGCGCCGGCGACCGAGGCTTCGGCGTCGGCGTATCCCGAGCGGATGCGGGCCAGCCGGACGACCTCGGCCGGCGGCGAGAGCGTGTCGCCCAGCGCGTAGCCCTGGCCCACCAGCACGTCGTAGAACTCCATCCGCGCCTTCTCCAGCGAAAGCTGCGCCTTGCGCAGTTGAAGAGCGTATTCGCCCGTGTCGAGCCGGGCGATCGGTTCGCCGGCCCGGACGCCCGAACCGTTCTTCGCCCGGATTTCGGCGATGGTCCCCGCCACGGGGAACGACAGCGTGCTGCGGCGTGCGGCCAGCAGCCGTCCGTTGCTTATCAGCTCGCGCGTGAAGCTCCGCAGCCGCAGCGTGTCCACCTCGACGGCGTTGTATTCGATCCGGTGGCGGATGCGGTCGTCGCCGTCGTCCGTCTTTTCGCTTTTCGGTCCGCCGCAGCCCGGCAGCAGGGCGGCGCAGAGGAGTGCTGGAAGGAGGTATCGGTCCATAGGGTTATTCGTTGATGAGTTTGTCGAACTCCGCGTTGATGTCGGTCCGGGAGATGAAGTCGTAGAGCGTCTTGCGGCGCAGCGAGTAGTAGTAGTTCCAGAAGTCGGCCAGCGCCGAGACGTAGGTTTGGTTGGCCTGGTCCTTCTCGGTCTGGGCCGTGTTCATGTCCGTCACCGAGACGGTTCCCCGCCGGAAGTTCTCCAGCGCGATGGAGTAGCGGCGTTCGGCGACCTCGAGGGCCCGGCCGGCCACGGCGCACTGGTTGCGCTGGTTGAGGAACTGCTCGATGAGCGTGTAGATCTCGTGGCGGTAGTCGATCTCCTCCTGTTCGATCCGGTTGCGGACGATCTCGGCTTTCGCCCTGGCCATGCGGACGCGGCCCTTGCCCATGCCCCAGTCGAAGATCGGGATGGAGAACTGGAGTCCGACGACCTCCTGGTCGAGCAGGTTCGAGTAGGCCGTGCGGAACTCCTCGCCGGTCTGCGAGAGGCCGAAGCGGGCGTTGAGCGTGGCCGAAGCGCCCCGCTCGGCCCTGGCCCGCGCGATGTCTGACTCGGCGTTGAGCATCTGGATCTGGTTGCCGATGTCGAACGACGAGTTCTCCAGCGCCTTGTCGAGCACCATGGCGTAGTCGATGTCGATGGCCGGAATGCGGTCGTCGAGCACCGGGGCGACCTCCACGTTCTCGTTGTAGCGCAGATAGGAGTTGAAGCGCATCTGCTGCTCGCGGACTTCGAGCGAAGTGTCGTTGATCGAGAGACTGTCGTTGAGCATTCGCAGCTGGAGTTGCAGCAGCTCGTCGTGCGTGATGCTGCCCAGTTTGAGCCGCTTCTCGGCGATGGCGTAGAGCGCCTTGGTGTTGTCGTAGTTCTTGACGGCGATTTCATGCCGGGTCTTGCTCAGCAGCAGGGCGAAGTAGTAGCTCACGGCCTGCGTCGTCACGTCCTCCATCGCCTCGATGTAGGTGCGTTTGGCCAGCTCGTACTCCTTGGGTGCGATCTTCTTGTCCCACTTGAACTGGTTGTAGGCGAAGAGCGGCTGGGTGTAGGAGAGCGTAATGGGCTGCGAGTAGTAGGATTTCGAATCCTTGGGGGCGAACTGGTCCAGCCGGTTGAGCGACGAGTAGAGTTGCAGCGTACCGCCCGTGAGGGCGATGTTCTGGCGGATCGAGAGGCCGATCGTGTTTTGCAGGTTGTAGTTCTCCAGATAGCGCATTTCGCCCGTGTCGTAGTCCTGCAGCAGGCGCAGCGAACGGTCGAAGCTCAGCACCTCGCCCGACAGGTTGAGCGACGGCAGGCGGCTGGCCCTGAACGAGCGGAAGGACCAGTAGGACGAGAGGAAGGTGTATTTGGCCACCATGGCGGCGATGGACTGCTCCTGGGCGGCGCGGATGGCCTCCTCGAGCGTAAGCTCCACGTGCAGCCGGCGGGTTTCCGCAGGTGCGGGCGTCGTGTTCTGCGACAGCGCCGGGGCGGCGAGCAGCGCGAATCCCGCCAGCAGGGCCGAAGTTTTCCGTAGGATTCCCGGTATCATAGCGATCGAAGGTTAGGCGTTGGGTTGGTTCTGGGTCGGGGCGGAGGCCGGAGACGCGGATCGGGAGGCGCGTATTGTGGATACGGATTCCGGCGGATCCGGAACGATTTCGGGAAAATGCGCTGCGTGCCCGCTTCCGTCCCGTTCCGCTTTCGCTCCGGAACCCGGGCGGAACCGGCGCCGAAAGTCGGCGGGGAGGGGCGGTTCGTGTTTCGGATCGTGCATACCGGAATCGTTTCGGAAGAAAATCTTTTTATCAAAATTAAGTAAAAAAATGGAAATGCGCAAATGGTCGGACCGCTTTGTATAAAAAATATTCGTATTTTTTATTAAAAAACGAAATATTCGGGATTCCGGAATCCTCCGTATAACGAAATGTCCGCGAAAATCATCGGAAACAGGCTGTATCGTCCCGGGTTTTGCCTCCGGATTTCCGCCGGAAACGGCATTCGGGAGCGCCTGTCGTAAAATCCGGAACCTTCGGGGTGCGTATATTCGCTTTTTTTTGATCCTTATTCCGGTCCGTCGATGAAAAAAATCGGCTTCGGGAACGAAATGTCCGTAAAAAATTCGTATATTGGGCTTAAAATAAATAATTTTACTCTCGGACGGATCGGGCGTCGCCGCCTTTCGGCCTTCGCACGCATCCGTCGCTTGTCGTACCGTAACGCCGAATTCGTCTGTCTTATGCGAAACACGATCCGTTCGATCTTCATGACCCTGCTTCCGGGGCTGCTTCTGGTCTCCTGCCGCGACTCCGCGCTGGAGACGGCATTGCGTCTGGCCGGAGACAACCGTCCGGAGCTGGAGGCGGTGCTGCGGCATCTGCATCTGGTGTCGCTGGTGTTGCTGACGGCGCTGTTCACGGGCATTTTTCTGGCCCTGCCGGATAAGCGGCAGCGGTTTGTGCATGTGCTGCCCGGCGCGGCCGGAGCGGCCTGCGCGTGGGTGATCTTTTCGGAACTCTATTCGTGGTATGTCAATCATATCGCCCGGGCTTCGGCGCTCTACGGCAGTCTTTCCGTGCTGCTTCTGATGCTTTTGTGGCTGTATGCCTGCCTTTCGATTTTGTTTTACGGAGCGCTTTTGAACCATCTGCTGTTTGACCGGCCGGAGCCGGAGGAGAGATGTGCATGTTCGGATACGTGATCGCCGACCTTGCGCGGCTGGACGAAGGGCAGCAGACGCGCTACAAGAGCTTCTACTGCGGGCTGTGCCGCGCGCTGTACCGCGGCTACGGGCCGGTCCCGGCGCTGGCGTTAACCTATGATATGGCGTTTCTGACGCTGTTTCTGTCCGCGCTCTATGAGCCGGACGAGCGCTCGGGCGCGGCACGCTGCCTGCGCCACCCGGTGCAGGCGCAGAACTGGACGCAGACGGAGTTTACCGGCTACGCGGCGGCAATGAACTGCCTGCTCGCCTATGAAAACCGCCGCGACGACTGGCACGACGACAGAAAGCTCTCCGCTGCCGCAGGCGCAGGGCTTCTTTCCCCCGGCGCGAAGCGGGCCGCCGCGCAGTTTCCGGAAAAGGCTGCCGCCATCCGCGCTTCTCTTCAGACGATCACACAGGCGGAGGAAGACCGCGCGGTCTATTCCGAGACGCCCGCCAACGCCTTTGGAGCGCTGATGGCGGAGCTGTTCACGGTGAAGGAAGACCGCTGGACGCCGGTTCTGCGGCAGTTTGGCCGGAGTCTCGGCAAGCTGATCTATTTTATGGACGCCGCCTGTGATCTGGACGAAGATCAGAAAAAGAACCAATATAATCCGCTGGCGCTGCTGGACATGCAGAGCGGCGCGGACTTCCGGCCGCAGCTGATGCTGCTGGCGGGCGACGCAGCGGAGGCATTTGAGCGCCTGCCCATCGTACAGGACGCGGCGCTGCTGCAGAACATTCTATATTCCGGCGTCTGGACGCGCTTTGACGCGGCATTCCGGACGAAACAGGAGGAACCGACATGATCGACGATCCATAC
>ERZ857840.4318-NODE-4318-length-11007-cov-3.555880_pt1 | contig 11007 bp, 13 predicted proteins | sample MGYA00519760_ERZ857840 | MGnify/ENA primary metagenome ERZ857840 (study PRJEB31778, sample SAMEA3449371) | human gut metagenome | biome: human gut; feature: human-associated habitat; material: faeces | place: United Kingdom | collected 2010/2012 ... | reverse complement strand
CGAAGCTCTGTGAGCTTTACATGAATGTTCATTCTTTATATCCTGATATCCGTTAATGCATAAATTTTTTCAGGAAAAGGACTTGAAAAATACACCATGGGGGTATATAATGCAATACGAAAAATACCTAATAGGGGTATATAAGAAAAGGAAGTGAATGAAATGGAAGAAAACAGGGAACAGATAGAAAAAACATGCTGCTGTCAGTGTTCTGAGCGAAAAAAGGAACGCTCAGAAAAAGAATATAAAGATCTGATGAATCGTCTGAGTAGAATTGAAGGACAAGTCAGGGGAGTTCGAAGGATGGTTGAAGAAGGCGCGTATTGTCCGGATATTCTGATTCAGGTATCTGCGGTGAATGCGGCTCTGAATAGTTTCAATAAAGTGCTTTTGGCAAACCATATCCGGACCTGTGTGGCAGATGATATCCGGGATGGAAAAGATGAAACGATTGACGAGCTCGTGACGACACTTCAGAAATTGATGCGATAAAAGATCTGAAGAGAGATCTGGCACAAAAAGTCCGGATCACAACTTGAAGGAGGAGTAAGATGGAACAATATAATGTGACGGGAATGAGCTGTGCAGCCTGCAGTGCCCGTGTTGAGAAGGCAGTTGGGAAAGTCCCCGGAGTTGAGAACTGTTCAGTCAGTCTTCTGACGAATTCCATGGGAGTGGAAGGCACAGCAACAGTAGATGCGGTCATTGCGGCTGTTGAGGAAGCTGGATATGGGGCAACGTTGAAATCTGCAAAGAATGAAGGGCATGGGATGAATCAAAGTGAGCAGAACTGTGCGGAAGATGCGTTGAAAGACAGGGAGACACCGAAGATGAAAAGGCGTCTGATCGCTTCTTTGTGTTTTTTGATTCCGCTCATGTATCTGTCAATGGGGCATATGATGTGGGGCTGGCCACTTCCGGTATTTCTGGAAGGGAATCATGTGGCGATGGGGCTGGCGCAGCTCCTGTTAACGACAATCGTTATGGTGATCAATCAGAAGTTTTTTATCAGTGGATGGAAAGGCATGATCCATAGAGCACCAAATATGGATACGCTGGTTGCACTTGGTGCAGGTGCATCTTATGGATATAGCGTGTATGCATTATTCGCTATGACAGCAGCGCAGACGGCAGGCGATATGGATCATGTGATGGAGCTGATGCATGAATTTTATTTTGAATCAGCAGCAATGATTTTAACGTTGATCACAGTAGGAAAGATGCTTGAAGCGCATTCAAAGGGAAAGACAACAGATGCATTAAAAAGCCTCATGAAGCTGGCACCAAAGACAGCAACGCTCCTGCGTGATGGAAAAGAACAGGAAGTTTCTATCGATCAGGTAAGAAGAGGAGATCAGTTTGTTGTAAGACCGGGGGAGAATATTCCGGTGGATGGAATTGTTCTGGAAGGAAACAGTGCAGTAGATGAAGCTGCCCTGACCGGAGAGAGTATACCGGTAGATAAAGCAGAAGGGGATAAAGTGTCTGCGGCTACAATGAATCAGTCAGGTTTTCTGCGTTGCGAGGCGACGAGAGTTGGCGAGGATACGACATTATCACAGATCATTCAGATGGTAAGTGATGCGGCAGCAACAAAAGCGCCAATTGCCAAAGTGGCAGATAAAGTTTCAGGAGTATTTGTTCCGGCAGTTATTTCTATTGCAGTTGTCACAATGATCGTATGGCTGCTTGTCGGAGAGCCTGTTGGATTTGCACTTGCAAGGGGAATTTCTGTTCTGGTGATCAGCTGCCCGTGTGCATTAGGTCTGGCCACTCCGGTTGCAATTATGGTTGGAAATGGAATGGGCGCGAAGAATGGAATCATGTTTAAGACAGCTGTTTCGCTGGAAGAGACAGGAAAGACGGAGATTGTCGCACTGGATAAGACAGGAACGATCACAAGTGGAGAACCGAAGGTGACGGATTTGCTCCCTGCGGACGGAATGACAGAACATGAATTATTATTTTTTGCAAATGCATTGGAGAAGAAAAGTGAGCATCCGCTTGCCCGGGCAATTCTTGCAAAGGCAGAAGAAAATGGGGAAGCAGAGCAGAAAAGTGAAATCACACAGTTTCAGGCAGTTCCGGGAAATGGTCTGTCAGGAAAACTTGGAGAGGACTGGCTGTACGGAGGCAATTTTAAATTCATTTCTGACAAAATGAAGATTTCTGCCAGCATAAAAGAACAGGCAGAACGGTTGGCACAGCAAGGAAAGACACCGCTGTTCTTTGGAAGGAATAAGCAGTTCCTTGGCATGATCGCAGTTGCGGATGTGATCAAGGAAGATAGTCCACAGGCAGTGAAAGAACTTCAGAATATGGGAATCCATGTTGTTATGCTGACCGGAGATAATGAGCGCACAGCGAAGGCAATTGGTGAGCAGGCAGGTGTGGATGAAGTGATCGCAGGTGTTCTTCCGGAAGGAAAAGAACAGGTGATCCGCAAGCTGAAAGAAAAAGGAAAGGTTGCGATGGTAGGTGACGGTATCAATGACGCACCGGCACTGACCAGGGCAGATATGGGAATTGCCATTGGAGCGGGGACAGATATTGCAATCGATGCAGCGGATGTTGTGCTGATGAAGAGCCGGTTAAGTGATGTGCCGGCGGCAATCCGTTGCGCAACATTCATGAGAATCTGTTCTGGGCATTTTTCTATAATGCGATAGGAATTCCACTGGCAGCAGGAATCTGGATCCCGGTCTTTGGTTGGAAATTAAATCCGATGTTCGGAGCAGCGGCAATGAGCCTGTCCAGTTTCTGTGTAGTAACAAATGCATTGAGACTGAATCTGTTTAAAATGTACGATGCCAGCAAAGACAGAAAAAGAAAGATGAAAAAGGTAGAAACAGCAGAAAATACTGTTTCAGATATTGTCTTAGCAAAAATGAGTCAGAAAACAAGGAGGAGACAAAGATGACAAAGACAATGAAAATCGAAGGAATGATGTGTGGACACTGTGAGGCGGCTGTGAAGAAAGCTCTCGAGGCACTTGAGCAGGTTGATACAGCAGAAGTCAGCCATGAGGCCGGAACAGCAGTTGTAACACTGAATTCCGAAATCAGTAATGAAGTGCTGAAAAAGACAGTCGAAGACAAAGATTATACAGTAACAGCGATCGAGGATTAATGAGCAAAGAAGAGGTCCCCTGCGGAAATGAAAGATTCTGCAGGGGACCTCTTAGATTAATCCTTGTATACAATCTTTCCATCACAGATTGTATATTTTACTTTTCCATACAATTCCCATCCGGTAAATGGAGAATTAGAAGACTTAGAAGCATAAGTCTCAGGAGTCCATTTCTCATTCGGATCAAACAGTACAAGATCAGCTGATTTTCCTTCTGCGACAGAACCGCACGGAAGGTGATACAGGCTGGCAGGATTGATCGTCATCTTCTCGATCAGCTGGCTTAATGTCAGGTGTCCCGGACGTACAAGGGAAGTGATTCCGAGAGCAAGGGAAGTCTCAAGACCAATAATACCGCTTGGTGTTTGTGTGATAGGACGGGATTTCTCTTCCGTACTGTGTGGCGCGTGGTCTGTAGCAATCAGATCGATCGTACCGTCTTTGAGACCTTCGATGATAGCAAGGCGGTCATTTTCTGTACGAAGCGGTGGGTTCATCTTGGCAAGTGCGCCGTATTTTAATACAGCTTCATCTGTCAAAGTGAAATGATGCGGAGTTGCCTCTGCATGCAGATTTGCTCCCATAGCTTTAAAGGTACGTACCAGTTCAACGGACTGTCCGGAGCTGATATGCTGGATCACGACCTGTGCACCGGAACGAAGCGCCAGCAGACAATCTCTGGCAACAAGAGATTCTTCAGCAATCGAAGGAGATCCGTAGATGCCCAGCGCATCAGATACAGGTCCGTGGTTGATTCCGTTTGTTTCAATAAATGCAGGATCTTCTTCATGAAGACTGATCGGAAGGTCAAGAGCCTTCGCCTCTTCCATGGCCTTATAGAGAAATGCAGCGTTCTTAAGAGGGATTCCGTCATCTGTGAATCCACAGGCACCGGCAGCGGCAAGTTCCTTCATAGAAGTCATCTCTTCACCCTTGAGTCCGCAGGAGACAGCAGCAGCCTGGAAAATATGGATGTCTTCCAAAGCCTCCCGTTCCATCAGTTCTTTGAGAACCGGAACAGAATCGATGACCGGTGAAGTATTTGCCATACAGATCACGGAAGTAAATCCACCGGCAGCAGCTGCTAGAGATCCGGTATGGAGATCTTCTTTATAAGTAAATCCGGGATCACGGAAATGAATGTGTGTGTCAACAAGTCCTGGAGAAATCATAAGTCCTGCAGCATCAAGCTCATCCTCTCCATTTTCAGGTGTCAGAGTTCCGGCATCTGCGAGTGTCTGGATCAGACCGTCTGTGATGCGAAGGTCGACAAGACGTTCTGTATCAGATGCAGGATCAATTAGAAAACCATTTTTTATAAGCATAATTCATCCTCCTTTTGCTGTTAAGTATACCGTATTTTTGATAGAGATTCAAATTTATTAGAAAATGTGTTATCATAAACACACCATAATATGAAAAGAAAGAAAGCAGAAAGGTTGATCTCTGAATTTTACCGGATCCAGACAATCGTTCTGCGGAAAGAAGGAGTAAATGAAAGAATACGATTATCTAATTGTCGGAGCAGGTCTTTATGGAGCTGTCATGGCACATGAATTAAAGAAAAAAGGGAAGAAATGTCTTGTGATTGACCGAAGAGATCATATTGCAGGAAATATTTACTGTGAGGACATAGAAGGAATCCATGTACATAAATATGGTGCACATATTTTCCATACGTCTGATAAAAAGATATGGGATTACATGAATCAGTTCGCGGAATTTAATAATTACATCAATTCACCGGTAGCAGTTTATAAAGATGAACTTTATAACCTGCCATTTAATATGAATACATTCAGTAAGATGTGGAATATCCGCACACCAAAGGAAGCAAAAGAGATTATTGAAAAACAGCGCAAAGAGACAGGAATCACAGATCCACAGAATCTGGAGGAACAGGCACTTTTTCTTGGCGGAAGAGATATCTATGAGAAACTGATCAAGGGTTATACAGAGAAACAGTGGGGAAGAAAGTGTACAGAACTTCCGGCATTTATTATCAAACGTCTGCCATTCCGCTTTGTTTACGATAATAACTATTTCAATGACAGATATCAGGGAATTCCGGTTGGCGGTTATACAGCAATCGTTGAGAAGATGCTGGAAGGGACAGAAGTTCGCACAGGGATTGATTTCTTTGAATTCAGAAAAGAGAATCCGGAGATTGCAGAGAAGATTATTTTTACAGGAATGATCGATGAATATTTTGGATATCAGCTGGGAGCATTGGAGTATCGTTCTGTCAGATTTGAGACAGAAGTTCTTGATTGTGAGAACTATCAGGGAAATGCTGTTGTCAATTACACAGAGCGTGAAGTTCCATATACAAGAATTATCGAGCACAAGCATTTTGAGTTTGGCAAGCAGGAGAAGACGGTTATTTCCAGAGAGTATTCATCAGAATGGAGTGTTGGCATGGAACCATACTATCCGGTAAATGATGAGAAGAATAATGCATTGTTTGAAGAATACAAGAAGCTTGCAGAAAAGGAAGAAAATGTAATCTTTGGCGGACGACTGGGAGATTATAAATATTATGACATGGATAAAGTTGTTGCCGCAGCTCTTGACAGACTGGAAGAATTCAATTAATATGAGAGTCACACTTCAGTCGTTCTGACTGAAGAATCAGGAAAGATTCTGAAGAGTAGTTCGTATCAGATTCTGATAATTTTCAATTGGACAGGTATTGTATCGTGTGCGGTGTGGGGCCGCACACGTTTAGATGACAGATTGCAGTAGAATTAAATATGGAAAAAATGTATGAAGTACTTCGCTTCGTGGAAAAAGGAACAGAATGCCAGCCGGGGATCGATTGCCTGCAGGGAGAACTTTTGATTTATTATCTGCGGGATAATACACAGTTGGATAAAGCGGTGTTGTTTGAATGGTTCCGACAGATTGCCGGAGAAATAAGAAAGTATCAGCAGTCGAGACGTGGGCAGAATTATCGTTGTCTGACCCCATATAGTATTGTTGTGACAGAAGAAGGAGAACTGCTGCTTTTAAATCCGGATGCACAGGAAAATGAATTTGTTATAAAGAAGATGCAGCAGAAAGCGGTGAGAAGTCATTTTATCCGCCCGACAGCGTCAGGCAGCAGGAAAAATTGTTCCGTAGATTTGTTCGGATATGGTAAAATTTTGCAGTTTTTACTGGCATATACAGAGCAGATCCCGGAACTTAGCAGAAGTGAAGAACGCAGACTGGAGCGGATCATTGAACGTTGTACCGGTGGCGGAAGACGGCATTATGACAAGATCAGCCAGGTGATACGTGATCTTCCGGAGGAACGCGAGGAATGGAATTTGGAACAGAAAGTAAAACTTCGGAATGTCAAACTGGCGGTTCTTTTATTTGCTGCCGGGGCAGTAATTGCGGCAGCAGGAATTGGGATGAGCCGGGGAAGAGAAAGCAACAATACAGTTGGGAAAAGTGAAACGGCAGTGCAAGCTCAGAAAGCAGACGATGTAAAAACAATACCAGAAGAACATAGTGAAACTGAACAGGAAAGAAAAAAAGCATTGGAAGATATGAAATGGAAGAAAGAGATGGAGGAACGGGTTCAGGAGATTCTGGAATCGGTCAAAGCATGTGAAAAGAAGATAGAAGAAACGACGAAAGAAGAGAATAACGGGGAAAACAAGGAAGAAACAGAGCAAACGACAGAACAGCAAACAGAGGAAACTGTGGAAAAATCTGTAGAAGAGGAAATACAACAGGAAACGAAACAAGAAGTGATAAATGATCCGGTTGTTCCGGAATAAGAAAAAAGTCTCCATAAAAGGGAGGATGCCGGGTAACCATTTACTGGTTCCCGGCATGTATTATGAAAAAGTTTATTCAAAGTTTTTTGTTTTTTCCTTTGATGCTTATAGTATATGTGAGAGAAATGAAGAAAAAGTGATAAGAAGATGAAAGATTTTTAAATGATAAATGAACAAATTATGAACGACAGATGTAGTGGAAAATAACGGTTTAAAAAAGAATGGCAGTGTGGTATTCTACATCTAAAGAAAACTTCGGAAGTTACTGTTCACTCCCGTGTCAATCACTCCGCTGATTGACACGGAGGATGCGTGTTTTGACTTGAATGCATCTCGCCCCATCGCCAAAGGCGATTTAAAATGGCGAGATGCGTTGCTGGTCGCACATCGTGTGAACAGTAACCTTCGGAATAGGAGGTAACAGTTGAATATGACAAGACAGGAATTTATCCGAAAATTACAGGAGGCTTTGAATGGAAAGCTTGATGCCGCAACAATTCAGGATCATCTTAAGTTTTATGATGATTATATTATAGAAGAAATGAGAAAAGGAAAGAGCGAGCAGGAGGTCTTGGAACTGCTCGGAGATCCGTGGGCAATTGCGAAAACCATTGTGGATGCAAGTGATGGAACAGACGAAGAAGTGGTTTATGAGAACAGAAGTCCATTCAATAATTCGTACAACCAGACAACGCAGGCACAGAACAGCTATACTGGTTATGGACAGAAGGATGAATATGGAACAGAGCATTCTTATGGTTCCTATCATGAGTTCAGATTAGATACCTGGTGGAAGAAGGCTTTGCTGATTCTTGCAGTTGTATTTGTAGTCGTAGTAGTTGTGTCTGTTATAACAGGAATCATCAGTTTTCTGGCACCGGTTCTTGTTCCTCTTCTGATCATTATGATCGTGATCAGACTGATCGGTGGGAACCGACGATATTAGAAAAAAGAAAAGTAAAAGACCGATGGGGGAGCCATCGGTCTTTTGAGGGGAGTATAAATAATTAATAAGGGGTTGTAGAAAGTAACCTCTCTACAAAAGATAGTATAATATATCAAAATGGAAAAAGCAAGAAAAATATTTAAATAATGGTTTATATATTTGGAATATAAAAATTGTTCTGATTAATTTCCTCCAATGCGTATAAAGATCTGGTTTTCAGAGATAATAAGACTGTACCAAATAGATAGGAGGAATCATCATGGCAAAAAATTATACGAATGTGAACAAGAACAAAAATATGGAGGACAGCTCTTATTCATCCTATGCAGATGAGCAGAACAAGAATAAGAATAGTACCAACAAGAACAGTGCGAACAAGAACAGCACAAATAGTACGAACGGTACTTCATCTGCATCGCAGAATTGTGGAAAGAACAAAAATTCCTACGATAAAAATTCTTCTAATAAGAATGGATATGATTCGACAGACAGATATTAATTTGATCGAAAAAGCCAAAAGGGCAATCAGAAGAGAAGTCACGGAAGAGACTTGAAAAGCAGAGAATGTGACCGCAGGGGCAGGGTAAATTCAACTTTACTCTGCCCCTGATTTATAGTAGAATAAAAAGAAGTGAATTAAAAAATGTATTTATAATGAGGTAGTAAATGAATGAATAAAATGGAATGGATTGCACCATGTCATTTTGGCCTGGAATCTGTACTGAAAAGAGAAATTCAGGATCTTGGATATGAGATTTCCCAGGTGGAAGATGGAAGAGTGACATTTTATGGTGAGGCAGATGCTGCATGCAGAGCGAATATTTTCCTGAGGACAGCGGAAAGAGTTCTTTTAAAAGTGGGAAGTTTCAAAGCAGTGACGTTTGATGAACTGTTTGAGAAGACGAAGGCATTGCCATGGGAGGCGTACATACCGAAAGATGGAAAGTTCTGGGTGGCGAAGGCGTCATCGGTTAAGAGTAAGCTTTTCAGTCCCTCTGATATACAGTCGATCATGAAAAAAGCAATGGTAGAAAGGCTGAAATCAAAATACCGGATTCAGTGGTTTCAGGAGGACGGAGCATCGTATCCGCTGAGAGTTTTTCTGATGAAAGATATTGTGACCATCGGGATTGATACATCAGGAGATTCTCTGCATAAGAGAGGATATCGTCCGGCAGCAGGAAAAGCTCCGATCTCAGAGACGCTGGCAGCGGCTCTGATCATGCTGACACCATGGAGAAAAGATCGGATCTTGGTAGATCCTTTCTGCGGAAGTGGTACCTTTCCAATCGAGGCTGCAATGATGGCTGCAAAGATTGCCCCGGGAATGAACCGTTCTTTTACCGCAGAGACATGGACTAATCTGATCGGAAAGAAATACTGGTATGAGGCAATCGATGAGGCAAATGATCTGATCGAGGATGAGATAGAGACAGATATTCAGGGGTATGACATAGATGGAAGTGTTGTGCGGATGGCAAGAGAAAATGCAGAGAATGCAGGAGTTGCCCATCTGATCCATTTTCAGGAGCGTGCAGTGAAAGATCTGAGACATCCAAAGAAGTATGGATTCATTATCACGAATCCCCCATATGGAGAGCGGTTGGAAGACCGGGAGACACTTCCACAGATCTATCGTGAATTTGGAGAGAGTTTTAAGGGACTGGACAACTGGTCAGCTTATATGATCACAAGTTTTGAAGATGCAGAGCGTTATTTCGGAAGAAAAGCAGATAAAAACCGAAAGATTTACAATGGAATGCTGAAGACATATTTTTATCAGTTTCAGGGACCAAAGCCGCCGAGACAGAAAAGATAGAGGGAACAGAAGATGAAAAAAAGAATTATATTTGCTACCGGAAATGAAAATAAAATGAAAGAGATCCGAATGATCCTTGCAGATCTGGGACTGGAAATTCTTTCGATGAAAGAGGCCGGTGTATTTGAAGAAATCGAAGAAGATGGAATGTCGTTTGAAGAAAATGCAGAGATCAAGGCGAGAGCAATTTCAAGAGTTATGACAAATGATATTGTCCTGGCAGATGATTCCGGTCTGGAAATTGATTATCTGGACAAAGCTCCTGGAATTTATTCAGCAAGATTTGCAGGCGAAGATACTTCTTATGATATAAAGAACCGCATTTTGCTGGACAGGCTGGAAGGGGTGCCGGATGAAGAGCGAAGAGCAAGATTCGTCTGTGCAGTGGCAGCCGTATTTCCGGATGGGACAGTAAAAGTAGTGAGGGAGACGATTGAGGGACAGATTGCACATGAGATCGTCGGAGAAAATGGATTCGGATATGATCCTATTTTTTACGTGCCGGAATATGGATGTACGACGGCTGAAATGACTCCTGAACTGAAAAATGAACTCAGCCACAGAGGCAAGGCACTTCGTGCGATGAAGAAGATACTGGAAGAAAAGTTCAGAGAGGGAGAACTATGAAGATTTTGATCGTCAGCGATACACATGCAAAGCATGGAAATTTGGATTATGTATTAGAGCAGGCAGGTTCGATCGATCTGTTTATCCACCTCGGTGATGTAGAGGGGGATGAAGAGTATTTGGATGCAGTGATAGAATGTGAAAAGCATATTGTGCGGGGGAATAATGACTTTTTTTCCAGGCTTCCAAGGGAAGAAGAATTTGATATAGGAAAGTATCATGTCTTTATTACGCATGGACATTATTATTATGTGTCTATGGATGTCGATACGATCATAGAAGAGGCAAGATCGAGAAATGCCGATATTGTGATGTTTGGTCATACGCATAAACCGTATTTTTCTCAGAAGGACGGACTTACCGTTCTGAATCCGGGGAGTCTTTCTTATCCAAGGCAGGATGGCAGGAAACCAAGTTATATGGTGATGGAAATAGATGAAGAAGGAAAAGCCCATTATGAGCAAAAATATCTTTAATGTATGAAAAAATCAGAAAATTCGACGCTGATATATTGAGAAAAATAAAAGTTTCTGAAAAAATAGCAAATAGTCTTTTGAAGAAATGCAAATTTTTTTGAAAAATAGTGTTGACATTCTTTGAATCCTATAATATAATTGTTCTTGCGTTACGGATGAAGCAAACGAAACGCAGGAACAACTTACATATCGGGGTGTGGCTCAGCTTGGCTAGAGCGCCTGGTTTGGGACCAGGAGGTC
>ERZ857840.4315-NODE-4315-length-11009-cov-5.048202_pt1 | contig 11009 bp, 4 predicted proteins | sample MGYA00519760_ERZ857840 | MGnify/ENA primary metagenome ERZ857840 (study PRJEB31778, sample SAMEA3449371) | human gut metagenome | biome: human gut; feature: human-associated habitat; material: faeces | place: United Kingdom | collected 2010/2012 ... | reverse complement strand
CGGCGTCATCGGCGCCAACCTGCCGGTGGGCGGCTTCACCGTGGAGGGCGGCGGCGCGTTTAAAACAGATGTGGCCTCGGGCCGCGTCGAGGCCGACGCCGTCGCGGGCGGCATCATCGGCTACAACCGTCTGATGGCGGACAAGCCCGCGGACGTCACGCTGGAGGCGCTGCTGCCGACGATTAACAAGAGCACCGGCGTGCTGACCGACAGCACCGACGTGAAAACGGAAACGGATACCACAATCACCCTGACCGGTTTTCAGAACGAGCTCAACCTGCAGGCCGACATCTACGTCGGCGGCATCGTCGGCGCAAACGACGCCGACACGAAGCTGACGATTCAAAATGCAACCAACGGCGATACGCAGAACGCCCTGTCCGTCGGCGGCCTGAACCCGTCCAACGGCGCGTTTAAAGACGGCGTATCGCTGAACGCGCTGGCCGGTGGCCGCTATGACTTTGACACCCCGCGCGGCGCACTGGCGGGCGGCATCATCGGCTATGCCACACCCAACACGGTGCTGGAAAACTGCACAAACTACGGCACAGTGGCTCACAAGTGCGCTGCGGGCGGCTTTGCGGGCTGGAACGAGGGCACGATCACCGGCGGCAGCATGGCGGCGTCCCTCGGCAACCGTGAAACCGGGTATACCTATCTGGGCGGCGTTGCGGGCGTCAACGGCGGTCTTATTCAGTCTGCCTACCCGGCTGAAGGCTGCGCCGTGCGCGGTGACAGCTATGTCGGCGGCATTGCGGGCGTCAACCTGGGCGGTGACGCCAAGGCCAGCACCCGCAAGGGCCTCATCATCTGCACAGAGAACAACAGCACTGTCACGGTAGAGGCCAACCAGTATGCGGGCGGCGTGGCCGGTGCCAACGTCGGCAATATCTCGCTGTCCGGCCAGCTGCAAAGCAGTGTCACCGCCAACAAGTATGCGGGCGGCGTGACCGGTATCAATACGGATAAGGGCAGCATTTACGGCGATGAAAACGCCACCGGCGCGGTTAGTGGCAGCGTCACTGCCGCCAACTACGCGGGCGGCGTGGCCGGTACGAACCGTGCCGAAATCACCCGTGTGGATAACTACGCCTCGGTGCGCGCCAGCACAAAATATGCGGGCGGTATTGCGGGCGAGAACGCCGCGGGCGGCAAAATCAGCGCCTGCGTCCATGCCCAGAATCAGGTCTACGCCACCAACGGCGAGGCGGGCGGCATCGCGGGCAATAATAATAAAGACGCGCTGATTGAGAATGTGCAGGTCCGCGCCGACGTCACCGCGGCCAACGGCACGGCGGGCGGCGTCACGGCCACGAACTTCGGCATCATCGGTCAGGAGACCGGGCTGGAAAACAACAGCAGCGTAAGCAACTGCACGATCACCGGCACGTCGGAGAGCATCGGTGCCATTGCGGCGTACAACCGCGCGGGCGCGACCATCCGCAACGTGAAGCTGGCGGAAAACGCCAACGTGCAGTTCAGCACCCCGGCGGTCACCATCGGCGGCCTTGCGGGCATGAACGAGGGCACCGTCACCGGCTGTCAGGTCGGAAACGGCGCGCTGGCGCTGGACGCCGGTCTGCGCGCGGGCACCAACACCGTCATGCTGGGCGGCGCGGTGGGCCGCACCACGAAGGGCGGCGAGGTCAGCAGCACCGACGTTCTGCTGGACCTTACACAAAATCTTGATAAATATACAAATTTGGGCGGCGTCGCAGGCCAGAACGACGGTACCCTGGATCGGTGTACCTATTCCGGCACGATGGGCGGCAGCGCGGACACGGACGGCCTTGTCTCCGACGGTGCACGCAGCACCGGCAGCACGGTGGGCGGCATTGCCGGTCTGAACAACAGCACAATCACCGGCTGTGAGGTCAAATACATCAAACTGCAGGTCAGCGGTATCAGCAACATCACCACGACCCAGACCGCAGACGAAAAGCTCGCCAGTGCCAGCCATGTGGGCGGCATTGCGGGCCGCAACAATGACGAAATCGCCAACAGCTATGTTGCCACCGAGCGCAGCAACGGCGCGGGCAGCATCATCACGGCGCGTTACGGCTTTGTGGGCGGCGTCGCGGGCTCCAACAACGGCACTATCAAGGGCAGCGGCAGCAAAAAAGCGCTGGTCAGCGGCGACACAACAAAACCCGCCCTTGTTACACAGGTTGATACTTGGCTGGATGCGGAAGATGCCAATGCCGGCATCAATAGCATGGCGGCAGAGCTGACCACAGGCACGACCTACGCGGGCCTCAAGGGTGTTGACACTGTGTCTGTACAAGGCTATGGGAATGTCTATAGTCAAAGCGGCCTTGCCGCCAATGATCTGCTTGTCGCCCTGCGCGGCAGCAACAACAGCGAGACCGTCCGTGCCGATGGTTATCTGGGCGGTCTGGCAGGCTTTAACTCTCTCCGCGGTACAATCGACACTTCCGCCACCGGCCAGTGGTTTGTCTATTCTGACAATGCGACAACGGCATCCACCGTCGGCGGTATTGTCGGCCAGAACGAATCCAACGTCACAGACAAAAGCGTGCTGGACACTGTGGTAAACTGTGCCGCCGTGCGCCGGTTTACGCGCGTGTTTGATGGGGCTAAGAACAAGGATGATACAGACGATGACAACATTTACAAGAGCGAAAATCGTGTTGTTGTCCATGTGGGCGGTGTCATTGGCCAGCAGCAGAACCGCAGCGATGACCGGTGGTCTGTCAGCAAGGTAGTCAATTGCGGCAGTGTGTTCAACAGCCGCTCGGCCAATGTGGGCGGCGTGATCGCCTATTGGCTGGACTACGGCGGAACCGTGCAGAAATGCTTCAATTTTGGCAAAATCACAACAAACACGAACGACAAAAACAGCGGTTACGGTGCAGTCGGCGGTATTGTCGGCTTTATTGACCAGCCTATTTCCGGCGGCACCACAAATGTGCTTTCCTGCCGTAACTACGGTCAGATTTGGTATAAATCAAACGGCGCAAATGACTGCGCGGGCATTATCGGTAAAATCGAGATGAAGAAGCCCACCGATATTATGACGCTGAACATCATCGACTGCGTCAATAGCGGCGCAATCAAGGCAGCGTCGCAGGCAGTCGGCATTCTGGCATGGATCGGCCCGTACAACAAGGGGAATATTGATTATGTTACAGTAAATATTGACCGCTGCCGAAACCTTAATACAGACTTTACGTGTGGCGGAGTGTATGACAGGAGAGTCGGCATTGTCGGCAGCCGCGGCAATGGCTCTGGGTCGAAAGAAGCAACCAATGTCACAAACTGCTTTGCCACGGTTGGTACAGGTTGGTATCCTATTGCCTATTTGCGCCAGAGTTACGAGAATGTCACCGGCCACGGCAACTATTATATTGAAAATTCCTACGATGCAGGCAAGAGCTTCTTTAAGAATGATTCCCGTAAACTGACCACAGAAAAACCGAACAGTACAACAGGTAACTGGGAAAAAGCGGATAAGCAAGGAAGTGACAAGGCCTACAACGAGACAGATTGGAACTCGTCCTCGAAAAAAGTAAAAGCACACCGTCTGTACATAGGCTATAACGTCGATGACAAAACCTATCCTTATATTGCGTTCCTGCCCACTTTGGCAGACGATGGGAACGGCGCAGCGTACAGTCTGTGGTGGATTAGCGGTCGTACATCTGCGGGCTCGCCTGCCAAACCAAACTCTGCCTATATCAAGACCGACGGTAAGAAAGCCTACATTTTCGATGATACCGGCGCGGGCAATGATACCAATCCCGGCAACCAGAGAGCGACTGTGATGCTGCAATTCGGCGAAGCCGCGAACAGCGGTGACACAAAGGACGTTGATATTACCGACATCACCGACGAGGTCATCCAGAACTACTATAAGTACGTGCTGGACAGCACCAAACCCGCCAAGCCGGAAAAAATCCGCGTCAAGGCCAGCCAGGTGCAGGACGCGGACAACAACGTCTATGGCCGCTACGAGGTTACGTGGGAAGCGCCTACCGATACGGACGCCAGCCCCGCCTCCTATTACCGTGTGGAGATTTTGCCCTGCGATGCCGTAGGCAACATCACCGGGGTCGCCTACCTGACCGCTGACGTCTACCAGCGCAGCTATACCTTTGTGGCTAATAAAGCATGGACGGGTAACTTCGTCGTGCGTGTAACGCCCTACAACACCAACAACGACCCGACGCAGGTAGACAACTCCCAGACCAGCGCCGTGCAGACCTTTATGCACGCCCTGCCTACACCGGAGATTGAGTTCCGGCTGGTAAAGCGAACGGGCGGCGGCTTTGACTGGAATCAGTGCCAGACGCCGGATGAAAAATCGAGAGAATTCAATTATGAGGTTGTCGCGGTGCTGAAAAACTACACCGAATACCCGACAGACGAGGCATGGACCGTTAAGCTGACCGATGGAAAGCATCCTTATTATTTCAGCAGACGGAATGGCAAGCAGTACATCCGCCTGACCCAAAATTTGGAACGCACTTTGACGCTTACGGCGTTGGCAACCCCGGACAACAGTAGCAGTACAAAGTATTTGCGCTCGGCCCAGTACAAGTCAGAGACCTATCTCCCGTCCCAGTGGCGTGACCACAACGGCCCTAACGGCAAGGACGAGGACGGTCTGCCGCTTGGCACGCTGAAACAGGACGGCAACACGGAGTTTGTGACCTACACCGGCCAGACAGCGGAGAGCTTTGAAGCAACCGTGAAGTTCAGCTTTACCCCGAAGGTCAAGAGCGACAGCAGCGAGCACGGCAGCCCGACCTACCGCGTCATGCTGCTGGCAAAATATCTGGGCAATGACGAAGTCAACGGCGTATCTTTGAACGGCCAGTACATCACGCTGGCCGCGCGGGAAAGCATTGTGACAGCGTCTCCCGTCACCTTCAACCTGAACAGCTTGCCGTCGGATGCCATGACGAACTACACCGACTTCCTCGTTGTCGCGGTGCCCGTCACCAGCGGCAAGGGCGACATGAAGTATCGCTGGGATGCCAAGGCGGAGGAAGTGTCCGCTACCATCGCCAGCCATGCGAACGAGACAAGCGACACCGACAAAGAAATCTGGTGGAAGAACGGCTATGAGATCGTCCGCACGGGCGAGCACAGCTATACCTATGCCCATCTGACGCCGCTCTGCTTCTCCGACGTGAGCCGCACCGTTGACACCGATGATAAGGAATGGGCTATACAGGCCACGCAGACGACCCCGCAGATCATCTTCAAGCAGCTGAACCTGAATGTCCTGAAAGCCCCGACGCTGGCCGAAACCACCGAAGGAACAGTTGACAAGGCAACCAACGAGTTGACCTATACGTTCAACTGGACGCAAGAGGACATGGGCGCGAAAACGCCGACCTACAGCATCAAGCTCTACGGCCTGTTGACGGACGAGGACGGCAATGTGACCGGTCAGGAGCAAATTGCGCTGAAGGACGGCGTCACCCTGACGCCGAAACAAAATGGCAGAAACTTTACCCTGCCTGTCAACGTGGATACCATGCTGGCCAACGGCAGCGACAGCTGGCGCTATGACAAGGTCCGGCTCGAGGTCACCCGCGTGGCGGCAGCCGACACCGATGAAATCGGCGCGTCCGCTGTGGCGGATTACAGCGTTAAGCAGCGCCTGCCCGGCATCAGCGCGCCGAGCTCCATCACCCGCGTCAACGGCGAGACCGACAACGCGGATGCCCTGCTCTACACGGTCAGCTGGTCGCCGTCCGACAACGCGCTCATTCACCACTATGACCTGTGCGTCGTCGATGCCGATGGCAAAACTGTGCTGACGCTGCCCACCACGGGCAACGTCGGCAGCCTGACGCTGGATCTGGAGCAGTATCAGGGCAAGACATTGCGCTTCCGCGTCATTGCCCGCCGCAAGGCTGGTAGCAATTGCTTTGACGGCCCGGACGGCGCGTTGAGCCAGCCCGAGACCATCGTCAGCCGCGCCGCTGCGCCCAAGGTTACGGCCAGCAGCTTTGCGCCCGACAGCCCGAATCAGGAGACGTTCCTGAACGACCTCAAGCTCAACATGACGCTGGAGAAAGCCGCACAGGGCAATGTCTATTTTACCGGTTATATCTTCAGCAACGAGGACAATTACAATACAATTGCCGGTTTGGCCAGGACTTGGCAGGAAAAGTCCACCGGACAGGCCAAGTATGAGGCCCAGCAGGCGCTGACCAACGCCCTGAACACGATGCTGGCCAGCGGCGCCGCCGAGCTGGTCATCCCGAAGGACAGCCGCACGGTGGGCGGGAGCGCCAGCGTCAACGACAAAACCGCCAGCTATACCTTTGTGCCCGACGGCAACGGCTTTACGCTGACGCCCGACCATGCAAAACAATACCTGCTGCCCGCGGTGCGCGTTATGCCCACCGACGGCACGACAGCGTCGAACTGGTTCTACATCCTGCAGCAGGATACCAAAGCGGCACAGTTGCCGGCCATCACGCTGGACGCCCCCGTGGACGAACCGGAACGCGCACTTGGCAATGCCGTTTACAAGCAGGAAGTCAACCTGTACAACGACCCCGAGTTTGCCGTCGAGCGCGGTAAGGCCTCGCTGGAGCTGCGCCGCTTTACGGTGGAGTGGACCGCGGTGAACAAGTACACCCAGGCCGACGGCACGGTGCGCAACCTGACCGACAGCTATACCTTTACCGTCACGCCGCTGGACAAGGACAAGGACAAAAAGCCCTACAGCATTACGGTGACGACCTACGACAGGGACGTGACGGACGACGACGGCACCACGCATAAGCGCGGGGAAATCAAAACCGTTACCAAGACGACCTATAACGGCGAAACGACAGAGATTGCGAAGCAGACCACCGTTGTGGACGCGGAGACCAACGAGACCCGCATCTGGTACGACCTGAGCGTTGAGCCTGTGACCGACGAGAACGGCAACGTGACATGGAAACAGAAAACCTATAACGTCACCGGCACGGTGGAAAAGGACGGCGGTACGCTGTACTACAAGGCACAGACGGTTCCCATGCTGGAGCTGGTGCAGGAGGACGGCGCCGAGCCTGTTTACCGCATCACCCTGCCCGAGCTGCAGGAAAAGGTGCAGGACGACTCGCTCGCTCTGCAAAAGTTCACCGCAAGTGTGACGCTGCAGACGCTGGCGCACTCGGATAACAACGGTAAGACCGTTGCGTCCGATCCGGTCAAGGTCCCCGTCAACGAGACGAACACCGCCGATGCGGCGGAGGATGCCCAGAGTATGGACTCCGCGGAGAGCGCCGCCCCCGCCGAGACTGCAGAAAGCACGGCGGCGGAAAGCGCCCCCGCAAGCGTGCCCCCGGTCCTGATGCGGGCCCGTGCGGCACTGCCCATGGCGACCCCGGAGACCGCCGCTGCCCCGGATGAGACGGACGCGGCGGAAAGCGCGCCCCCGAGACAGACGGAAACGAGCGACGCATCGTAATTTTATTTCAGGAAAGAAGGTGGCATTATGCACCGCAGGGCACGCAGCATTCTGCGCGGGGAGCAGGGGCTTTCGATGATACTGGTCCTCTGCATCGGCGCGCTGTTTGTGGCGCTGTCGGCAGCGCTGGTCTATGCGGCCTCCGTGCTGACGGCCAATGCCAACCGCCAGCTGCTGGAACAGGAAGCCTACCAGCTGGCAACCAGCTTTTCCGACGTGCTGGAAGGGGAGCTGAACAAGAAGGACAGCAGCTTTGCCAAGTTCGTCAATGAGCAGTTCATGTTCTCCCAAAGCTACGGCAAGGACATCTATGATTTGGAATCCCAGCCCAAGGAGTTCGCCTGGAAACCGAACGGCAGCCAGCCTGATGGCGGGGCCGAGGCCATCACGGTAACACTGCGCCGCCGCCCGGGCGACGGTGCCGACAAGCTGAACCAAACGGCGAACAGTACCAGTGTCACAGACCTGCGCAACCTGCTCAACACACTGGAGGGCGAAGACCGCAAGGGCATGGAGATCGTCGATTTACAGCTGGACATTACGGTGACAGTCATGAAAAACGGCGAGAGCTTTGCCTTTACGCGGACCTATGACCGCACGGTAAAGTACGACAGCGACGGCAGCCAGGCAAAAAGCAATAAAAAATTCCCAAAGGTATACTACACAATAAACGACAGTCCAACAAAGTATTACCGCATTAACGACCTGACGTTCTACGCCCCCGGCGTCGATGACAAGGCTATTGACGATAGCAACATCAGCAGCAACCGCTTGACGTTCCACTGCGACACCAGCCAGCAGCCCGATTCCATCACCTACACCCGCGGTGCCAAACAGAGCACCGGCACAACACAGGAGTGACCCGCTATGAAACATACTTTACAAAGTCAGCGCGGCGAGACCATTGTGGAAGTGCTTGTGTCGTTCCTGCTGCTGATGATTTTTACGTCGATGTTCGTCGTTTCGCTGCGGTACGCCCGCGCCATGTCCCAAAAGGCCGAAACGCTGCGGGAGACAGCCTATGAGCTCTGCGCAAAGTTATACGAGCCTAATGACAAAGAGCCGAAATGGAACGATGACGGCGCGGCGCAGGATATGACGTTCGGCAACAATGACTTCACGGTTAAAGGTGTGCAGCTACAAAGCACAACGCCAGAAGTGAAAGTGAGCCAAAACGGCACAGAAAAGACTGAGAAATACGTGTTCCACCGTTACTGCAACAAGGAGGAAGAAGGGACGACCAACCCATGAAGCAGCGTTTGAAAAACCAGAACGGCACAACGCTGGTGGAGCTGATCGTCTGCATGGTGCTGCTGTCGCTCTTTACGCTGGCGGCGGTCACGCTGATACAGCCCAGCGCACAGGCGTACATGGACATCCAGCAGCAGACGCGCGCGCAAAATCTGGCCGACGCGCTCATTGAGACGATCCGCGGCGAGGTGCTCGAGGCGAACGGCTATATCCGCTTCACAGACGGTGCAACAATCCCCAATGATACTGATGAAGATAACGGATATGACAGCATATTTAAAGAAAAAACAGGGGTGAGTGACGGTACAGCACTGGAATTTAGTGTTTATCCCAATCACATCGAATTGATTGATAAAGACTATGTACCGCCATTAACAAAAAGTGATGGGACACAACTGCTGAAACAGGAACAGGCTGATGCGCTGAACGGCTACCTGCACATGCGCTTTTACCGCGATGAACTGAATGACGCCGGGCACTACGGCAACCCGCAGCACACAAAAGAGAAAAAGGATGAGGATGGCACCGTGACGGACACGCTGCCCTATGTGGCTTACGCTTACACGACAGCTTATCCTGAAAATGCCTACATGGGACTGTTTATCAGTGATTTACATTTTTATGCGCGCAGCTATAAAGAAGCAAAGAACGGCGAAAAATATGCGCGTGTCACCGCAATTACGGTAGTGCTGACGATAGCTAAAAAGGATGCAAACGGTCAGAGTGTGACGCTTTGTACGCAAAAAGCAATTATTGCACTGCCGGGCGAACCTGTGTATATTGAGAAACCCGGCACCTGGGACGGCAAGGCATCGTCGGAGTCGTGAGCGGTGCCCTCCGGGACGATTTTTGAAAAGTATATTACAATCCCGGCGGATGTACTGGACAAATTCAAATGGACTTGTTATACTTTAAAACATGAATACCTGTGTGCCGGACAAAAATGCAGGAACGTCATGGGCATCAGAGCAGAGAGGATGACTAGGATGGCAACAATTGAAATCAAAATGCTGGGCGGCTTTGAGATCCGTGTGAACGGCAAGCCCGTGCTGGCACAGCTGGCGCAGTCCCGCAAGGCAACGGCGCTGGTGCAGTATCTCGTTTTGCGGCGCGGGGAGCGCGTCTCCCACAAGGTACTGACCGATACCCTGTGGGCAGGGGAGCGGTCCACCAACCCGGACATGGCCCTGCGCGCCATCTTGCATCGCTTCCGCCTTATGATCGACGCGGAGGGTCTGGATGAGATGGAAGGCTGCATCGTGACCAGCCGCGGCTACTACCAGTGGAACCCCCATCTGGACTGCAGCGTGGATGTGTTTGAGGTCAACGACCTGTCGGAGCTGGCCCGCAAGGAGAGCGACGCCGAGAAGCGCAGCCGCATTTATGAACAGATCGTCAACCTGTATGACGGACGCCTGCTGCCGCAGTCTGCGTCCGAGCCGTGGGTCGAAAGCGTCAGCGTGCGCCTGCACGGGCAGTACCGCACAGCCATTTTAAACCTGCTGGAGCTCTGCAAAAAATGGGGCGAGAGCACCCGCATCGTTACGCTGTGTACCCGCGCGCTGGAGCTGGACCCCTACGAGGAGCGCCTTTATCTGGAAAAGATCGTCGCGCTGGAGACGCTGGGCCGCCACGAGGAGGCGGAGGATCTGGCACGCCGCGGCAGTGCCATGGGCTGCCTGCATCATGCCATTGAGCCGGGCCGCGCAGGGTCTGCCTACCGCCAGATGCGCCAGGCAGACCGCAATATGGAGAGTGAGGTCTCCAAGCTGATCTCTGCTCTGCCGGATACCGAGGACACGGGGGCCTGCATCTGCGACTTTGAGACGTTCAAGGAAATTTACCGCGTACAGCGCGGCGTGCAGGTCCGCTACGGTCTGCAGGTATTCCTGGCGATCCTGACCGTGGCTCCCAGCCAGAACACCGATGCTGCCGAGACCGCTCTGATGGTGGAGCAGCTGGGCGATCTGATCCGCACGAATCTGCGCCAGTGCGATGTGGCCGCCCGCTACACCGATATGCAGTATGTTGTTATGCTGAGCGGCAGCACCGCCGAGAGCGGCACCGGCCCGCTGGAGCGCATCAAGGCCGCGTTCTACCGCATCCCTGCCCATGGCCGCTACCTGTTGAGCTATAGCCTCTATGTTCCCGAGGCCAAGGCCGACAGCGGGCGCGCCCGCCGCCGCAAAAAGACGGCGAAGAAGGAAAAATAAGTGAGCCGTTAAGCCGTACAGTGAAAGCTGTGCGGCTTTTTCATTACCCTGGCCCCCTCTGCGAGGGGGCTCCGCCCGCAGGCGGTGGGGGAGAGAACCTTGCG
>ERZ857840.4311-NODE-4311-length-11012-cov-2.802683_pt1 | contig 11012 bp, 7 predicted proteins | sample MGYA00519760_ERZ857840 | MGnify/ENA primary metagenome ERZ857840 (study PRJEB31778, sample SAMEA3449371) | human gut metagenome | biome: human gut; feature: human-associated habitat; material: faeces | place: United Kingdom | collected 2010/2012 ... | reverse complement strand
ACGGCGATGAGAGCCTGTACGACTACGACAACAACTCCTTCGGCTTCCCGAAGGGCGACCTTTCTATCGTCCGCGAGAAGACCACCCAGCCGCTCGGCTGCGGCCCGTATGTCTTTGACAGCTACGCCAACGGCGTTGTCACTCTGAAGGCGAACCCCTACTACTTCGAAGGCGCTCCTGTCACCGAGACCCTTCTCATGCAGGAAGCTGTTGACTCCGACTATGTCCCCGGCATCATCACCGGCACGTTTGACGTCGCTGGCCCGTCCCTGAGCAACGATACCGTCGCTGCGATCCAGGACGGCAACTCCAACGGCGAGCTGACGGGCGACACCGTCACGACTTACCTGGTTGACTACCGCGGCTATGGCTACCTCGGCATCAACGCTGACCTTGTCAACGTTGGCGGCGCTGAGAACGCTGGCACCGAGGAATCCAAGGCTCTCCGCAAGGCCTTCATGACGGTTATGGCTGTCTATCGTGACACCGTCATCAACTCCTACTACGGCGACCGTGCTTCCGTCATCCAGTACCCGATCTCCAACACCTCCTGGGCTGCTCCTCGTCCCACCGACGAAGGCTACCAGAACTGCTACTCCAAGGACGCTGACGGCAACGACCTCTACAGCGAGGGCATGAGCGACGAGCAGAAGTACGAAGCGGCGCTTCAGGGCGCGATCTCCTTCTTCAAGGCCGCTGGCTACACCTTCGACGAGACTACCGGCAAGTTCACCGCTGCTCCGGAAGGCGCTTCCTTGACCTATGAAATCATGATCCCCGGCCAGGGCCAGCAGGATCACCCGACTTACGGCGTTGCAGTCGCTGCTTCTGAGGCGCTTGCCACCATCGGCATCACGCTGCAGGTCAACGACGTTGGCACTGCTGTCTGGAACAACGCTCTTGAGAGCAACACCGCTCAGATGTGGGTCGCTGCATGGCAGTCCACTGCGGATCCCGATATGTATCAGGTCTATCACTCCAGAAACGCACACGGCAAGAACACCAACTCCAACCACTATCAGATCGACGACGCCAACCTTGATGAGCTCATCATCGCTGCACGTAAGAGCTCTGATACCGACTTCCGTAAGGCGACCTACAAGTCCGCTATGGAAATCATCCTTGACTGGGGCTGCGAGCTGCCGATGTATCAGAGAAAGAACTGCTACACCACTTCCTCCGTCCGTGTCAACAATGACACCATGCCCAAGGATATGACTCCGTATTGGGGCTGGTATGCTGAAGTCAACACTCTGGCGGTTCAGTAACGGATCTCGAACTTCTGAATCCGGTTTTCTGTAAAAAACTGAATATCAGATAAGCAAGCTGGAAGGAGGCTTCGGCCTCCTTCCATGCTCACTAATGAAATAAATGATAAGAATGGTGGGAAATTATGGCGAAATTTACTGTTAAACGTTTGCTTTACAGTGCCCTGATTTTATTCTTTGTCATGTTCCTGATCTATGTGCTGATGTATAACATGCCAATGGGCTATCTGGAGACCAAGGCCAGAGAGCTGGCATCCCGTCCTGGCGCAGGCAAGAGCTACACCGAGTGGCTGGCCGATCTGAATGCACAGTACGGTATGGATAAGGGCATCGTGCAGGGTTATTTTACATGGCTGAAAAGCGCTTTAAGGGGCGAATGGGGCGAAAGCTGGGCTTGGACTGTTCCGGTCACGCAGAAGTTCCATGACACTATCTGGTACAGCTTTGCCCTGGGCCTGGTGTCCTTTGTTTTAGAGATTCTGATCGCAATTCCTCTTGGAATTCAGGCTGCAAAAAAGCAGTACAGCTTTGCAGATTATTTTACGACCGTCGTCTCCATGGTCTGCATATCCATGCCGACCTTCTTCCTGGCGACGCTTTTGAAGTATGTGTTCTCCGTCAAGCTGGGCTGGTTTGACCTGTCCGGTATGCAGGGACGCAATTATCAAGACCTTTCTGATTTCGGAAAATTCCTGGATGTGGCGAAGCATTTCGTCCTGCCGGCTATCACGCTGACTGTCGTGTCAATCGGCGGTCTGATGCGCTACACCCGTACCAATATGCTGGAGGTTCTCAATGCCGACTATATCCGTACCGCCCGCGCAAAGGGCGTGCCGGAGAAGAAGGTTATCGGCAAGCACGCCTTCCGCAACACGCTGATCCCGCTGGTCACAACGCTCGGTGGATCTCTGCCCGGACTGTTCTCCGGCGCGCTGATCACCGAGACGCTGTTCGGCATCCGCGGCATCGGCTATGCATCCTATAACTCCATGACGCAGGCGGATATTCCGTTCGTCATGTTCTACCTCTCGTTTATTTCGATTCTGACTCTGCTCGGAAACCTGATTTCTGACCTTTTGTACGCAGCGGTCGATCCGCGCGTGCGCTTGCAGTAAGGAGGTGCGGGATGGCTTCTTATAATCTGAATGAGGTCCTGAAAAAGAAAAATGCTGAGAAAAAGCAGCAGAGCGGCAATCAGGAAATCCATCTGGACGACGTATCCCGCGTCAAGGTCCTTTCTCCGGGCCGTCAGGTCCTGAAGCGCTTCGCCCGCAACCGCCTCGCGGTTTTCGGAACGATCCTTCTGCTGGCCATGTTCGTGTTCTCCTTCCTCGGCCCGATTTTCTATCCGTATGGACAGAAGCAAATTTTCTATAAGTACGACGCGATGAACGTCGATTACGCGCAGGCCAAGGACAATACGACCTACAACGGCTATGTTTTCGACGATTCCGTGGAGATTGCGACTCACGCGAAGAACAATATGAACTCCAGCATCAAGGTCATGCAGGCCAACGATCTGAGCGATTATCTCTTCCGCAGTGGCGATGAGTTCTACAAGATCACCAAGCTCGGTGACAACATCTATACGCTTGGCAGCGTCGATACGCAGAAGGTCTGCGAATTCGGCGATACCTCGACGTTTATCGGCACCTACTCCATGCTTGAAAAGAGTATGAGCTACGCCGGCGAGGCCCTTGGCGATGCCTTTGAGGCGGAGCTTGGCCCGGCCAGCCGCAGCAAGGAAGCGACCTTTGAGCTTGACGGCGTGACCTACACGCTCGAAAAGAGCAGCAAGGGCACCAAGACCTTCGACGTCTACGCGCAGGCCTCCGATGCTTTCCAGTTCACCGGCGAGGATCTCGGTGACGACTTCAAGGCCGAGGCTGAAAAGGCGGTCGAGGGCGACAGCACCTTTACCTACAACGGAAAGAATTATATTGTTCATACCGACGGCACCCTCAGCACCGGTTATGAGCTGGGCGAGGCCCACGACGCCATCGTATACACCTGCTATACGCTGGATATGTATGAGAACGGTGCGAAGGCCTCCGATTCCTTCCGTACCAACGCCCTGCTGGCGGCCTACTCCACCGGCGAGTTCGAGGCAGACGGCGCGAAGTACACCGTCGTGCATGAGGACGACGGCGCTCTGATCGTTTACGACGCCAACGGCGCTGAATACGCTGACTTCACCACCTTCGTCATCCGCCGCTACAACGGCGACGACACGATGGATTACAGCCTGAAGAACGCGCTCCGCGGCGCGATCGAGGAAATGACCTCGCGCGGTGAACATGAAACCACGCTCACCTACGCTCTGCCGCAGCAGAACGAGGCCGGTGAATACTCCTACGACGAGAACGGCGCACTCCAGTACAACGAGACGGAAATGAAGATCACGCAGAAGGATACCGGCGATTATCTCATCAACTGCGACCAGATCATCTACCAGATCGATATGTATGCATCGCCCTCCTGGGAGCACATCCTCGGTACCGATGGCGACGGCTTCGACGTTATGTCCCGTATCATGTACGGCGGCCGTATCTCCCTGATGGTTGGCTTTGTCGTTGTTTTCCTTGAGATCTTCCTGGGCATCATCATGGGCGGCCTCGCAGGCTACTACGGCGGCTGGGTCGATAACCTCATCATGCGTCTGGTCGATATCTTCTACTGCCTGCCGTCCATGCCGATCATGATTATCCTCGGCGCCATGATGGACGCGCTGAGAATGAACACCTACGTTCGTCTTATGATAATGATGGCAGCGCTTGGCATCATGGGCTGGGCAGGTGTCGCGCGTATGGTCCGCGGCCAGATCCTCAGCCTGCGTGAGCAGGAGTTCATGGTCGCCACCGAAGCGACCGGCATCCGCGTCAAGGACCGCATCTTCCGCCACCTTGTCCCGAACGTCATGCCGCAGCTGATCGTTATTGCGACCATGGGCATGGGCAGTGTCATCCTGACGGAGTCCACGCTTTCCTACCTCGGCCTCGGCGTCAAGCACCCGCTGGCTACCTGGGGCACGATCATCAACTCGGTTTCCTCGGCGTCCGCTATGGCACACTATGCATTCATCTGGATCCCTGTAGGCCTGCTCATCTGCCTGACCGTTATCGCGTTCAACTTCGTCGGCGACGGTCTGCGTGACGCCTACGATCCCAAGTCGAAGCGCTAAGGAGGTTCGGAATATGGCTAACGAGAAAAAGAAATCGTCCTATATTTCCGGCAAGGAGTCGAGAAATATCTCCCGGTTCAACCGCCGGGTCACCAAGAAGCTCGAAGCGCAGCGTGCCGACGCCAATAAGGATCCGGCCCTGTATACCACCAAAATGCGCGACGAGAACAACGTCGTCGAGTTTGACAACGTCTGCACCTACTTCTTCAGCGACGTCGGTACGGTCAAGGCCGTCGATGGCGTCAGCTTCGATATCCCGAAGTGCTCCACGGTCGGCGTCGTCGGCGAGTCCGGCTGCGGCAAGTCCGTTACGAGCCTTTCCCTGATGCAGCTGCTCCAGCGCCCGTCCGGCCAGACGGTCGGCGGTGAGATCCGCTTCAATCAGGACGACGGCACGGCACTCAACATCGTCAACACCCCGACGGCAAAGATGCAGGAGATCCGCGGAAACATGATCTCCATGATCTTCCAGGAGCCAATGACCTCCCTCAACCCGGTTTTCCGGATCGGCGATCAGGTCGATGAGGTCACCATCCTGCACAACCCCGAAATGACCAAGGAAGAGGTCAAGCAGAGAACGCTGGATATGCTCGAGCTTGTCGGCATCGCCAACAAGGAGGGCGTATACAAGATGTATCCGCATGAGCTGTCCGGTGGTATGCGTCAGCGTGTTATGATCGCAATTGCGCTGGCCTGCTCGCCCAAGCTCATCATCGCCGACGAGCCGACCACGGCGCTGGACGTGACGATCCAGGCGCAGATCCTCGATCTGCTCCAGAATCTGAAGGATAAGCTCAATTCCTCGATCATGCTCATCACGCACGACCTCGGCGTCGTCGCCGGTATGGCGGATTACGTCGTCGTCATGTACGCGGGCCGTGTCGTCGAGAAGGGCACGGCGGACGATATTTTCCATCATCCGGCGCACCCCTACACCATCGGCCTGATGAAGTCCAAGCCCGTCGTCGGCAAGAAGGTCGAAGAGCTATACAACATCCCCGGCAGCGTTCCCAACCCGGTCAACATGCCGAACTACTGCTACTTCCGCGACCGCTGTGAAATGCGGTGCGACCAGTGCGATGGCCGCTATCCGCCCGAGATCCGCATCAGCGATACCCATGTCGTCTCCTGCTACCGGTTCTTTGAGACCGGTGAGGTACTCGATTATCCGAAATCTGTGAATGTGGAGGAGCTTTGATATGGCAGAAGTAAAAACGAACGTCCATGATGATTTCCTCGCGTCCGGTTTCGATGGCGCTGAAAACGATCCGCAGTACCTGCTGGTCGTCAAGAATCTGAAAAAATACTTCCCCATCAAGTCCAGCTTCTTCAAAATGACCGTCGGCAACGTCAAGGCGGTTGATGGCGCGTCCTTCAAGATCAAGCGCGGCACAACGATGGGTCTGGTCGGTGAGTCCGGCTGCGGCAAATCCACCATCGGCAGAACGATCCTGCGCCTGCAGGAAAAGACCGACGGCGAGGTTTACTTCAACGGCAAGGAAATTTTCGGCCTGTCCAAGGACGAGCTTCGCAGGCTCCGCCCAGACATCCAGATCATTTTCCAGGATCCGTATTCCAGCCTTTCTCCGAGACTTCCCGTCGGTGAGATCATCGGCGAGGCTGTCCGTGAGCACGGTATCGTGTCCCCGGAGGAGTTCGACGACTACATCACCCGCGTCATGGAGGCCTGCGGCCTGCCGGAGTATTACAAGAGCCGGTATCCGCACGAGTTCTCCGGCGGCCAGCGCCAGAGAATCTGCATCGCCAGAGCACTTGCGCTGAACCCGGACTTCATCCTCTGCGACGAGCCGGTTTCCGCGCTGGACGTTTCCATTCAGGCGCAGATCCTGAATCTGATGATGGACCTGCAGGAGGAGAAAAAACTCACCTACATGTTCATCACGCACGACCTCTCCGTCGTCAAGCACATCTCCGACCACATCGGCGTCATGTACCTCGGAAAGCTCGTGGAAAAGTGCGAAACGCGGGAGCTTTTCAAAAACCAGCTGCACCCCTACACCAAGGCGCTTCTTTCTGCCATTCCGCGCATCGATATCGACAACCCGTCCAAGCGCACCATTCTGCGCGGCGAGATCACCTCGCCCATCGACCCGAAGCCCGGCTGCCGCTTCGCTCCACGCTGCCCGTACGCAACAAAGGCCTGCTTCGAGCAGGACCCCGAGCTGCGCGAGCTCGCGCCCGGTCACTTCGTCTCGTGCCATCGGGTGGAGGAGATCCGGAACGGCACGGCGGAGGTCGTCCACGCATAAGCTCTGCGGCTCGTCCGCAGCGATTATCGAATGACCGGCAGAACGCGATTTTTAAGCCGCGTCTCTGTCCGGATACCAGGAGGGATTTACCATGGGATACTTTATCAAAGAACTGACCTATGAGCAGCTTCGTCCGCTCATTACCGAAAGAAGCGTCGTTGTGCTTCCCATCGGCGGCGGCGCGAAGGAGCACGGCAATCATCTGCCGATGGGAACCGATTATTTTGTAACTGACTGGGTGGCAAACGCCGTGACCGCGCGGGAGAACGTCCTGACGCTTCCCACGCTTCCGTATGCTTACTTCCCGGCCTTTGTCCACTGGGAGGGCTCGGTCAGCGTCAGCCACCAGCACTTTACCAGCTACGTCCGCGACATTCTGGAATGCTACGTCCGCTTCGGCGTGAAGAAATTTCTGATCATCGACGGCGGCGTATCGACACATCCGCCCCTGTGCCTGATGGCGAGCGATATGAATAACGAGCTTGGCGTAAAGGTCGCCGTGACGGACATCACGCAGCTTGCCAAGGATGTAGAGGCCGATATCTGCTCGCAGCCTCGCGGCGGCCATGGCGATGAAGCCGAAACCTCAACGCTTCTCTACATCCGCGAAGATCTTGTGCATATGGACAAAACGGTAGAGGAATATACCCAGCCCTGGCCGGGCTCGGTCGTAAATGGGCGCACGGTCGTGAATGTTCCGTGCCGCATGCGCACGCCAACCGGAACAAATGGGGACAGCACGCTTGCGACCAGGGAAAAAGGCGAAAAGATCCTGAACGCGATGGTCGACGAGATCTGCGGCTTTCTCGACGAATTTGTAGTCTGGCAGCCGGAGGAGGAGCGATGAACGACGAAAACCGCCGGGCAGGAGCCGCTGATCTTCTCGCGGCCCTGCACCCGTCCGATCCCCTTCCTTCCTTTGTCCGCGCAAGCGGCGCGTCGTATTTTACCGCCGATGGTCGCGAGTTTGTGGACCTCAACGAGATGCGCGTTGTGCTCGGGCAGGGGAACGAGGCGTTCACCCAGGCCGTCACCGATGCGCTGCACGCCATCACCGCACCCAAAAATGTGCACGTTCCGTCCAAGGAACACCTGATTTCTCTTCTCGATTGGGCAACGGACGGCGCGCTCGCAGCCATCCATCTGACATCCTCCGGCTCGGAGGCGGTAGAGTCTGCCGTCCGGCTGGCACAGAAGCTTACCGGGCGCAGCGAAATCCTCAGCTTCTGGAACAGCATCCACGGAAGAACTTATCTCTCCTCGTCCATGTCCGGAAAGTCCCAGAGAAAGGCCGGCTATGGCGCGCTGGCGCCGGGGGTCGTGTTTCTGCCGTACCCGGACTGCCTTTCGTGCCCAATGAAGCGTGCGGGCGGCTGCGGCTTTGCGTGTCTGGAGATGGCCTCCCGAATCTATGAGACCGCCTCCGCGCAGGACGCATGCGCTGTGATTGTCGAGCCCTATCAGGGCAGCGGCGTCATCGTGCCGCCGGAGGGGTATCTGAAAAAGCTGCAAGACTGGGCAAAGGCGCGCGGGATGCTCTTCATTGTCGATGAGATTCAAAGCGGCATGGGCCGCACGGGAAACCTGTTCCGCTATCAGCAGGAGGGGCTGGAGCCCGATATTCTGCTTACCGGAAAGGCGCTTGGAAACGGCATGCACATTGCAGCGGTTCTCTCGCGAACGCCGCTTGCAACAGAAGATCTTCACGGCTTTGCAGGCGGCTCCGGCGACGACGCAGTGGCCTGCGCGGCTGCCTGCGAGGTGTTCCGGCAGCTGGACAGCGGTCTTCTTGCGCACGTGCAATCTGTGAGCCGGACACTACAGGAAGGGCTCACGGCGCTGGAAGCAAACGAGCACGTGCTCACATGCAGAAGCTGCGGCCTCGCGGCGGCGATCGTTCTGCGGAATGCGCCTACCTGCGAGCGTGTTCATCACGCGCTGACACAGCGGGGGTTCCTTCCTGGCCGTCAGGAGAACGTCCTTTTCCTGAAGCCGCCGTACGTTGTGACAAACGAACAGATTTTGGCGTTTTTGGCCGCGCTCCGACAGGAACTTTCCACATAACTGGGGTATTTCAAATTGACGCTGCTGTCAGAATCTGATAGAATAAGAGAAAGATTTAGGAACGGAGAATTCGCGCATGGTGGACAAGAATGTGGTAACCCCCTTGCATGTGCAGGTTACAAACGAGCTTCGCAAGGAAATTCTTGCGAAGAATTATGGAGAAAACGGCTGCATCGGTACGCACACGCAGCTGGCCGAGCGCTTCGGCGTGAGTCTCAGAACCATCCGCACCGCCGTGCAGCAGCTCTCCGACGAGGGGCTGGTCGACATCCGGCAGGGAAAGGGGACCTTTGTGCGCCGTACGATGTTTGTTGACCCCCTGAAGGACCTCACGGGCATCAGCAACATGCTCTCGCAGATGCAGGTCGACCGCGAGAGCGTTGTTCCAGTGCTTGAGCATATCGAAACGCCCGACTGGATCGCGCAGAGCATCCGCCAGCAGCTCGGGGAGACCTGCGTCTTCATCCGCCGCAACGTCATTGTAGACGGTGTACCGACCGCGAATGCGGATATGTATCTGCCCGGAAAATATCAGGGCTTTTTTGACCGCAAGGAGCTCGAAACGCTTACGGTCTATCAGGTCTACCAGCAGAAGCTCGGCGTTGCGCTCGGCCGCGGCCGCCAGATCATCCGCGCTGCCGGCGCGTCGAAAAGCGCCGCAGAAAGTCTCGGTCTTCCGGAGGGCTCGCCGGTTCTTCAGATTGAGCGGCAGGCCTTCAGCGCCGAGGGCGAGCTGATCGAATACATGATTCTCACCTACGAGGCGAGCAAGTACTGCTTCGAGGTCGAGCTGGAACTGAACAAACCCTGGTAGCAAATCAACATGTCAAAGGGCATCAGCCTTTCGACAATCTACGCCGCTCCAAATGGGGCGGCGTTTTATGAAGAAAGAAGGAAAGAATTTATTCATGGAATATCAGGCAATTTACCCTTCCGTCTGGGAAAACGCCTCCCGGAAGGACGAAATTTTTTCTTACGCGGAAGGCTATAAGGTTTTTCTGAACTGCTGCAAAACAGAGCGGGACGCGGTGCGCTACATCCGGACGCTTGCGCTGGAAAACGGCTTTGCGGATGCAGGCGATGAAAACCGGGAACCGCTTTCACCGGGCACAAAGCTGTTTTCCTGCAAGCAGAACAAGGCCATGGCCATGCTGACAGTCGGCGCGCGCCCCATTTCGGAGGGGCTTCGCATCATCTGCGCGCACATCGACTCTCCCAGGCTCGACGTGCGGCCAAACCCCGTCAGTTCGGATGGCGATCTTGTCCGCTTCCGGACGCACTATTATGGCGGTATCAAGAAATATCAATGGGTCACGCAGCCTCTGGCGCTGCACGGACGCGCCATCCGCGCAGGCGGCGAAGCGGTCGATTTTTCTCTTGGCGAAGCGCCGGACGAGCCCGTCTTCTATATTTCCGACCTTCCGAAGCATCTGTCCTCCGAGCAGGTCAAAAAGCCGCTCGGCGACGGTATTTCCGGCGAGGAGCTAAACGCGCTGGCAGGCTCGGGGTTCGATACGCAGCTGCTTGCGCTTTTGAAAGACCGCTGCCGACTCACGCCGCGGGAGCTCTCCACGGCGGAGCTGACGTTCGTTCCGGCCGGACAGGCGCGCGACGTTGGCTTTGACGGCAGCCTCATTGCCGCCTACGGGCAGGACGATAAAATCTGCGCCTACGCTGCGCTGCAGGCGCTGCTGCAAACAGCGAGTCCCGTCTATACGAGTCTTGTGATCTTCGCCGACAAGGAGGAAGTCGGAAGCGTGGGTACTACGGGTATGAATACCCGAATGCTTGAAAACTTTGCTTCGCAGATGCTCTCTCGTCTGGACGGCTACAGCGAATCCGCGCTGCGCCAGGCGCTCGAGCGTTCCGAGTTCATCTCCGCCGACGTAATCGCGGGCTTTGACAGCAATTACCCCTCTGCCTTTGAGCCGGACAATTCCGCGCGCCTCGGCCACGGCCCGGTACTCATCAAATACACCGGCCAGAACGGCAAAAAGGGCAGCAACGCGGCGGGCGCCGAATTTTTAGCCGCGCTGCGAGACACGTTCGACGACGCGGGCGTCTGCTGGCAGCTGGGTGAAATGGGCAAGATCGACCTTGGCGGCGGCGGAACCATCGCGCCCTTTGCCGCGCAGTATGGCATGAGCTGCGTCGACTGCGGCCCGGCGTTACTCAGCATGCACGCGCCGTATGAGGTCATCAGCAAGGTCGATCTCTACGAGGGCTATC
>ERZ857840.4309-NODE-4309-length-11019-cov-4.883802_pt1 | contig 11019 bp, 7 predicted proteins | sample MGYA00519760_ERZ857840 | MGnify/ENA primary metagenome ERZ857840 (study PRJEB31778, sample SAMEA3449371) | human gut metagenome | biome: human gut; feature: human-associated habitat; material: faeces | place: United Kingdom | collected 2010/2012 ... | reverse complement strand
CGAGCTTTTCGACGAGGCCGGCACCTTCGATGCTACGGCGCTGTCCCGCTTCTTCGAGGTACAGCGTCCCGATTGCCTGATGCTCGCCGAGGGCATAGGCGCGTGCGGGCTTGACGCTGCCGCTTCGCGCGGCGTCGCCGTGGGCATGCTTGCCGCTGCGCGATCCGAGGCCGAGGCGAGCGTAGCGAAGTCGAGTGGCGCGCCTTTCGACTTTGCAATAACGATTTCTGGGCGCTCGCTGCGCCTGGAGGAAGTCGACGGGTTCGAAGGCGTCGTGGGGGCGTGCGCTCCCGCTGTCGATGCCGCCTACGCCTCGACGCCGATTGCAAACTTGGTTGCCTTCGGACCTGGCATTATGTGCTTGCAGGACGCGACGCCCGCCCGCATCGCCTTCTTCGATGAGCTGGTCGCAGACGGGCGCTTTGGCGGCGCCGTCCGCTGCTTCGGCGCCGGCTGGCCCGAGCGCTTCGCTTCGGACCCGACGTTTACCCATATCGCGTACTCCGCCCGGTCGAGCGCGGCGTGCGTGGTGTTCGGGGACCTGGACGAGGGTGCGCAGGACGCTGACGAGAAGATCCCAAACGATTTGCAAGGCGGAGGCGGGAATACTCCGGCGGATGCGCTGCTGACGGACGAGGCGCTTGTGCTCGTCCATGCCGATGGGGCGAAGCTTGCGTGCGTGGGCGAGGGCCTTTCTCCATGGCGTGCGGAGCGGATGGACATTTGCGAGAAGGATATTACCGAGGCGCACGAGGCGCTCATCGCGGCGGTTGCGGATCAGCGATCGAGCGATGCTGCGTTCGAGAGCCGTCGCCTTCCCGTCGATTCGCAGGGTCCCTTCCTTGATGGGTCGCTGCTTGCCGCCCTCGAGAGCGCGCGCGAGCAGCTTTCCGAGAGGGGGCTTATGACCGGTCTTCCCGCGCCGCGCACAATCGTTTCGGTCCTCGGCTACGTGGGCATGGGCAACTTCGGCGACGAGTACATCCTGGCAACGGTCGACAGGCGCCTGCGGGAGCTGATCTGTGGTTGCTCCATCGTTGCTGTTGGGGAAAACCCGCTGCATACCCTGCGCGAACGCGGCATCTACTCCATCACGCTTCAGGACAAGCGCGTCCTCGACCGGGTGCTCGCTGCATCTTCGGCGGCCCTCGTGATCGCAGGTCTCCTTTTCGACCAGGGAATCCGCTGGTCAATCGGAAAGGCGGAGCTTGCCTCGTCGATGCCGCACACCGACATCGCAGGTATCGCCGCATATGTCGAGCTTGCATACATGAACGATGCGCGTCCGGTGCTCTACGGGATCGGCGCGGGACCGCTCGACGTGGCGGACGGCCGCTCGCTTGTGCGCCTCATGGGGCGTCTGGGCGCGCTGTTCCTCACGCGCGACGAAGCGACTGCTGAGCTCATCCGCTCGTGCCGGGTGCGCAACGAGCAGGTGATATCGCTTGCCGATTGCGCGTTTTTGGGAAGTGCTTCCGACACTTCGTTCGTCGACGAATGGTTCGCATCCGAAGGAATCGACCCCGCGTCGCACAGGGTCGTGGCGGTTTCGCTGCGCGAATACGAGAACGCGCCCGGCGATTTCGCCGAGCGGGTTGCCGCCGCGATTTCGAGGGTGCAGGCGGCTCATCGCGACGTGGTCTTCGCAGCGTGCATCCTCGACTCGAGCGACCGTGCGCTTGCCGAGCGCATCGGGGCGCTTCTTCCCGCTCAGGCGGTGCTCCGCATCTTCGATGCGGGGGAGCGCATAGAGCCGGTGGTGGACTTCCTCTCGTGCTGCTCGGCCGGCCTCTCGATGCGCTACCATGCGTCCCTTCTGCTTGGGTCGTTCTGCAAACCATGCGTTGGCCTGGGATATCTTCCCAAGGTGGTGTCGCTTTACGAGGATTTGGGGCAGGCGGACACGCTGCTTTCCATGAACGCTGATACTGCGGACATCATCGCGGCTCTGGAATCCGTCCTCGCCTTCGACGCCCAGCGCGCGTTCGCGCTGACGAACCGCGTATCCGAACTGCGCAAGAAGAGTGGCGAATCGGAGAGCATCCTGCTTGATGCCATCGCCTCAATCGCGCCCGCGAAGCGCGGGGAGATCCCCGAGGAGCTTTTCTTGAACTGCGTGGCGAACGATATCGCCGAGAAGGATCGCCTCCGGGCGCAGATTGCGCGGGAGCGAAGAAGCGTCGAGGAGGCACGTGCCCGCTGCGCCGAGGTGGAACGCGAACGCGACGCGGCGCGCGGCGAGGTGGAGGAGTACGCGCACTCGTATTCCTACCGCGTGGGATCGACCCTGCTCACCCTGCCCCGTAAACTTCGCGAGGCGCTGTCGAAGGGCGCGAAAGGGCCGAAAGAGTCGTAGGGCACGCCCGTCGACGCGCGCGGGCTGGGAAAGCGGGGCGCGAAGGTTGAGCCGCCTCGCGGGCTTGCGTTCGGGAAGAGGCGATATCGGGCGGACGCTGAATAGCTTTCTCAGCAGGTATGCACGCCGCTTAAAGATTGCAAAACTCCTCTAGGACACGAAGGCGCGGGGCGATGTCTTCCTGCAGGTCGTCTGCCAAATAGGGGAGAAACTCCCGCGAAGGACCAAGCGACTCGCTGCCTGCTTCGCGAATTGCAGCTTCGGCATTATCGACAATCGGCGCGACGATTGACCTCAAGTAGCTTGAAGTGATGCCTAAGCTGCTCGCAAGGAGATCGAAGCTGCTCGGCTTCACGTCTCTAATGTCTCGTGCGCCGCCGACAGCCATAGCCAACTCTTTGCTGAATCTATCGAAGAACGATGTGCTGACCAGGTCGTAAGCTGGAGATAGACGACGTATTGGCCCCCTTTTCCCAACCCGGTACATAATCGAAATGTTTTTCAGGTGCGCGTCGCAATTCCCGATAAGGTAGTTAAAGCAGACAGTTTTTGCAAACTGAGAAAGATCCTCGGTTGGCTTTGCGTCATAAGAGCGAATCCATTGCGCTATCGAAGCGATAGAGCCATTCGGGAGCTCGACATATTTCGAAGCTGGCGACATTCCGAATGCCTGTGCGAAGTCCTCTTGATGGATTCGCTCAACGCGAAATCCCTCTTCGTCAATCGTTACCACCCTATCGAAGCGCTCGACAGCCAATACGGGCTTACCGAAGTCAAGCAGCGTAACCTCTGGAGCCTTAACGCCGCATTTTTTCGCCGTCCGCATGCAGAGAAATTCGAGGCTGACAAGCTTTTCGATGGAGCCTGTTTTGAGGATATGGGTGCTCGCTGCGAGTCCTCGCGGTTTAAGCCATCCCTGCGACATAGGGCTGCCAGGCATATGCGCCAGCCCTATCTTGCTTTGCGCGCCGGCCAGAGAAAGCCGCGACCCGACATTTTCTCTTGACATATCTGGAATAGAGCGGAAAAAGCGGAATAACTGTTCGTTGCTCACTTCTTCGTAGCTGTTCTTGGCGCTTGTGATTTGAGGGTTGGAATCGCTGTCGTCTTCTATAATCACGTCGCCGATGCAGTCGCGGCCGCATTGCGCGAGGATTGCGAGGTAATCTGTTTCCCGAACGTGCAGCTCTGCCGCAAGTGCCTCTCGCGCATTTCCTTCGGCGAGCAATCCCTCGAAATAGGGGCGGAATTGGTCTTCGCTGTAAGCATCGGTCGAAAGAGGGAGCGATTGGGATAGGGGAATCGCTGCGCTATCGTCAGCATATTCATTAAGGTACCTGAAAATAGACCCGTCGGTGTTATTCCTCTCTATTGTGCCTACGCGAACCACAGTCCCTTCGCGATAAAGTGAAACTCGAAGGTCACTCATTGTCTCTTCTTTCTGCGAGAAGGTCTAATCCGAGCGTTGCAAGAACGTTGAGGGTTTTGCCAAGCTCCGCGGTCTGCTTCCCATTTTCGAGGTTCGAGAGAAATGTTATGCCTACGCCGCTCAATCCTGCTAGTTGGGTTTGGGTGAGCCCCTGGGCTTTTCTTTCATGCATGATGAGCTCCCCGAGTTCTCTTGTGCTGCCGATGTTGATCACGATATCACTCCCTTTACGCGAACGCATAAATAATAGCACATAGTTCTTTTATTTATGCGTTCGCGTAAGTTATAGGGTATCCGCTCGTAATTTACGCGAACGCATAAATGTACCGACCTCTTGCTTTTTCCAGCTCGCCCTCTAAACGGCCGGCTTGCGCTCGGGAAGAGGCGATATCGGGCGGACGCTGAATAGCATTTAAGGCATCAGCCGAGATACGCCCATTGCGTGGTACCCTTATGCAGTTATTGCATTGCGAAAGGACGAAGTATGTCGGAGATCTCGACGGGGGGCGCTCCCGCGGTTTCGGTTATCATCCCCGTGTATAACTGCGCGGCCTATTTACCCGAATGCCTCGACAGCGTCATCGCTCAGACGGAATCGTCGTGGGAGATTATCTGCGTCGACGATGGGTCGACCGATGATTCGGTCTCGGTCCTGCGCGAGTACGAGTGCCGCCTTGCCGGCAAGATGCGCGTTGTCGAACAGGAGAATGCGGGCTGCGCGTGCGCTCGCAACCGTGCGATTCCCTTGGCGCGGGGAAGCTATCTCATGTTCTTGGATGCCGACGACTTCTTGGAGCCGCGCTGCTTTGAGCTGGCGCTCGATGCGGCCCGCCGCACGAATGCTCAGATCGTGGTGTGGGACCTCTGGTTTTACAACAATCAGCGTAAACGCCGGCAGCATCCGCCGCTCGGCATTCTTCATTTCGCTCCGTTCGACTTCGACGGCCAGGCGTTTTCGTGGAAACGCAGCCCCGACGACTTCCTCATGAGCTTTCAGACGTGGGCCTGGAACAAGCTGTTTCTCGCCTCGTTCGTGCGCGAGGGGGGCTATCGCTTCGCGGAAGACATCCAGCGCTCGGAGGACATCGCATTCGTGTACCCCGCGCTTGTGGACGCCGAGCGCATCGCGACGGTGGGCGAGCGGCTCATCAGCTATCGCGTGATGCGCGCTGACTCCGCCATGGCCACGAAGGATCGCCATGCGTTCGATTTCGTGCGCGCCATCCATTCCTTCCGAAGCTACCTGCTAGAAACGGGGCGCCTCGAGGCGCTCTCGCGCAGCTATGCTACCTGGGCGATGTCGAGCATTTTGTACAACTTGAACACGCTCGCGTCCTATCCCGCCTTTTGCGAGGTGTACCGCTATCTGGCCGACCGCGGCTTTTCCGACTTGGGTCTTGCCGATCTGGGAGAACATGACTTCCTCGACCCGATATACTACGCTCGCATGCGCGAGATTTCAGAATGCGACCCTGCAGCGTACCTGTTCGGCCGCGCCTGCTCGCTCGATGCGGCGCGGGAGGACGCGCTTGCCGTCCTCGATGAGGTGAGCGCCGCACGCGACGAATACTTCCGCGAGACCGGCGTGTATGTCCCCATCTGCTCCGACGGCGGCATCGTGCACGACTATCACATGACGCTCGCGCTCGCCATGGGCGCGGACTTCCTGATGCTGGGCCGCTACTTCGCTCGCTTCGACGAATCGCCGACGAACAAGCTGCTCGTCAACGGCGTGTACGTCAAGGAATACTGGGGCGAAGGCTCGAACCGCGCGCGCAACTGGCAGCGTTACGACCTCGGCGGCAAGACGGGCCTTGCGTTTGAAGAGGGCGTGGATTCCTACGTCACCTACGCGGGCTCCCTGCAGGATAACGTCGCAAGAAGCCTTTACAAGGTCAAGTCGACCATGTGCAACTGCGGCGTGACGACGATCCCTGACCTGCAGAAGAACGCGAAGCTCACGCTTGTCTCCGCCACCAGTATTGTTGAGGGCGGCTATCACGACGTCACCCTCCGCGCCACGAACGCCAGCAACAACTAAACAGCGCAAAGAACAACAAAAAGCGGTTCCCAAACGGGAACCGCTTTTTTGAGCACTGAGATCAAAATATCATCGTCAGGAAGCTGTAGAGCAGCTTGCAGCCGTAGAAAACGATGATCACGCCGCAGACCTTGTTGATGACAACGAGCGTTTTGGGTGTGAAATTGTCGCTGAAAAGCGAGATGAGCAGCGTCAGCCCCGTGAACCACAGGCAGGACGCGAGCGCCACGCCGCTGATAAACGACGTGCTCTGCGCCGCGGGCAGCGTCACGTAGAACGCGCCGAGCATCATCGTTCCGTCGATGAGTGCCTGCGGGTTGAACCATGTGACCACACAGGCGGACGAGATGGTCTTGGGGATCGAGTCCGCGGTCCGGCTGCGGTCGATCTCCTCCGCCTTGGCACGCAGGAGGCCGACGCCGATATACAGCACGATCAGGCTTCCGAGCAGCAGGATGACCATTTGCAGCCATTCATAGCGCTGCATGACCGCGCCCACGCCGAAAAAGCACGCGAGCGCAAGCGTCACGTCGAAAAAGATGACGATGAGCGCCGTCAAAAGTGCGCACTTTCGCGTGTGCGTCAGCGCCGAGTTGATGACGAATAAATTTTGCAGCCCGATGGGCGCGACGTATGCAAGCCCCATCGTAAGGCCCTGTAAAAAGTATTTCGCTGCCGCCGCGTCCTTACTTTTTGAACGTCACGCACGCCTGCGAGGCGGTTTTGCCGTCCGGCTTGACGATGCCGATGCGGCACGTGCCGTCATCGAGTGACTTCTTGTAGACCGTCAGCGCCTCACCCTCGAAGCACGGCGTTGAGTAGTGTAGCTCGACCGATTGAATATTACCGCTCGCGAGCTCCTTTGCCGAAAAGCAGTCGAGCAGCAGGCGCACATAGGCCACGTTGTTCATGTGGTGGCCGAGGTCGATGTCCGTCGACCGCACGGCGTAGTGCGAGAAAAGGTCGGCGTCCTCAAACTTTTCATGGAAGCGCTGCAATTTTTCGGGGATGGCCGTCTCGGCGGGGAAGGGGTAGTCCTTCGGAAAGCCCGAGTCGCCAAAGCGGATGATCTTCTGCTCCGGTCCTAAGATGGCCCACTCGGTCTTGCCGCGGGCAATGACCGCCTCACCGCGCGAGAGTGTGTAACTGCGGTACGTGCGTACGTCGCGCTCGCTGCACGCCTCCGCCCACGTGCACACCGTGAGTTCGTCCATCAGGTACGCGCGCTCAAAGAGATCGACGCGCGTGTGGACCGTGAGCCAGAATTCACCCTTTTTCGCCATCGCGCTGCTGCCGACGCCCAGCACCTCCGCGTGCTGCGCTGCGATGCCCTGAAAAATCGTAAACGCCGCCAACGGCGACAGCGCGCCCGACGCGTCACAGTAGTCGGGCGTGACGGTAAGACGTTTTTCAAAAATGCTCTCCATGCAGTTCTCCTTTGAATTTGTCGTTTTCTTAACGATAAGTATAGCATGGAATTGGTATTGCCTCAAGCGGACAAAATGACCCATGCGTTAAAAAAGCTCCACATTGGGGAGCGTTGTTTCCGCACAGGTGCGGAGGGGAAGGCAGCGCCGTCGGCGCTGCACGAATCAAAGGGGATATTCTCTTTCGCGAAAGAGAATATCCCCTTTGGAACCCCAAGAGAAAGGCGTTTAGATTGGCAGTCTCGGGCTTGAATGACCTTGATGCCTCCGGAATGGAAATACCTGCGCGCGGCGTTGCCGCGTTTAGTTCTTCTATACGATTTGGCCTACTTCTATTTTCGCTGTCGCTTTGCCTGCGATTCGTTACCCTTACGCAATTTCCGACTACTTCAGATTTGTACAAACTTGCCATTGCCTGCCAATGCGGCATTGCTGGCGCTCGCCGCAATATACGCACTATCGGTAGACGGTGATTAGGCTGTACCAAAACGAGATCAGCAGAGCGGCAGCGGATAATAGGAGCAGAGGCAAGTCGTATCACAGCGCCAATGGCAGCGAGCGATGCGATGCTGCCACGCAGGCTCCCGATTCCGCAGGCTGTGCACCTCTTCAAGCCCCAATCTCGCAATGTCAAAACCTTTCTCTTGGGGGATTTAAAGGGGGCTGTTCTCTTTTGTGAAAGAGAACAGCCCCCTTTGCCCCGTTCCCTGCTGGCACGCAGGGATAATTTCGCTCTTCATTGGAAGAGCTTTTCAAGCTCTTCCCTGCTCATCAGCAAATTGAGCACCTCCACCAGCGCATTTGCGCTCAAATGCTCCGGCAGCTCCAGCCGTTTGCACAGCGCTTTGCGCTTTTCCACGCTGTCCGGGCCGATCAGGCCCAGGTCATAGAGGTCTGCTTTTGTGATGGATTTTCCCTTTACAGTGCTTTCGTCATCAATGGTCGCGCCCGCGCGGCGCAGGGCGTCAAGCAAAATTTCCGGCTTCATGCCCTCGACGCCGAGCTTGCCCTCCTTGCCGCCCTTGCGCTTGCGCTTCTCCTTACCGTAGATGTCCGGTACGTAGGCTTGCAGCACACGACCCTCGGGGATATTGCCCTTGACGCGGTTGCGGATCACGAATCCCGCGCCGTCGGGGTCGGTGAAGAGGATAATGCCCCGCTCCTTGGCGAGCTTTCGCAAAAAAGCCTGTTTTTCCTTATCGTTAAAAACGGCAAAGCCGCCAAGCTCCACGATGACCGCGTCCACGACCTGCGAGAGCGTATTTTTATCGTATCGACCCTCGACGACGATGACTTCCTTTACCTTCGGTCTTACCATATCTTCACTTCCCCTGCGCAAGGCGCATCAGCAGCAGCTTGAGCTCTCCCTCACTGTCGATGCCCTTTTCGCTCTTCATGCGCTGGTCGAGCCGCTGGCACATGAGAAGGCTCTGGCTGCACCACTCGTCCGTCGTCTTGCGCGCCGCCTCAAGCAAAAGCCGCGCGGGATAATCCGACCGCATGCCCCAAAGCTCCATGAGCCAGAGCTTATCTCTGCCGTTGTCTAGCGCGATGCGCGCGGTGTAGATGCGCCGCAGTTCCTTGCTGATCACGGCCAGAATGACGAACGGCTCCTCCTGCTTTTTCAGGAGCTGGCCCAAAAGCTCCGACGCGCGGCCGTAGTCGCGCTTCGTGATGGCGTTCGTCATGTCAAACACCACCGCGTCGAGCACGGGGTCTGCCACAGCGTTGATGTCGTCGATCGTAATGTTCTTCCCCTTGGCGTAGGCGCCGATCTTCTCGATCTCGGGCACAAGGCCGGTCATCAGTGCGCCGCAGGTGAAGATCAGGTGTTCCGCCGTCTGTGCGTCGATCCCCTTACCGAGCGCGCGGAAGCGCCGCCCGATCCAATTGATGAGGTCGCTGCGCTCCTGTGCCTCGAACTTGACGCTCTGCGCGTTTTTGTCGAGCGCCTCATAGAGCTTTTTATAGGTCTTGCTCGGCTTATACTCAATGAGATCATACACAAACACGAGGCAGCAGTACGGCGGAAAGTCATTGAGCAGCGCGATGAGTGCCGTGCGCTGCTCCTCGGGGAGCTTAAAAAGGTCACAGTCCGTTACCACGATGAGCGTGCGCTCGGCCATCATCGGCATCGCCTCGACCGCCTCGGAAAGCTCCTGCATCGTGAGCGTTTTGCCGTTCAGGCGATGGTAGTTGAACTCCTCAAAGCCCGCCGGAACGAGCTTCTTTTTGATCTCGCCAAGGTAGTATTCGCGCAGGTAGCTCTCCTCGCCATGAAAGATATAAACCTGACCGATTTCTCCCGTGCTCAGGTCGCTTTTTAATTTCTGATAGCCCTTGTTGGGCGTTTTTCTCTCTGCCATGAAGTCCTCTCAGTTCACTGTGATCAAAATATTGCCCTGCATATCCGTGCGGTACACGCTCATGCCCGCGTCCGTCAGGCGTAGCAGCGCCTCCTCAGTCGGGTGGCCGTAGCTGTTGTCGCCCACGCTGATGACGCCGATCTCCGGCGTCACGGATTCGAGCAGCGTTGTGCCGGTGGAGTACTTTGAGCCGTGATGTCCGACGAGCAGCACCTCGATGTCCGGGAAATCGTAGGCTTCCACAAGCTTCGTTTCCGTTTTCCCGTCCATGTCGCCGGTAATGAGCGTGTCGAAATCGCCGAGCGAACACAGCACTGCAAGCCCCAGCTCGTTTGCGCCCTCCTCGCCCACCGGCGGATAGATGTTCATCGTCGACGCGCCGTTCGTGATCTCCGTCACCTCGGTGAAATAGTGGATCTCCACGCCGTAGCGCTCGGCGAGCGCTTCGACCCCGGCGCGGTCGCCCTCGCCCGCGTCAATGTCAGCTAAGTAGATGGTCGATGCACTCATGCGCGCAAGGAGCGCGGCAAGGCCGTTGGCGTGATCCTCGTGATAGTGCGTCAGCACCACGCTGTCGAGCGTCGCACCCGCGGAGCGCAGATAGTCCGCCGCGATGGCACCGGCGTCGATATAGGAATTCTTGCTGCCGCAGTCCACGAGCGCCGCGTGGCCCTCGGAAATGAGCAGTACGCTCTCCCCCTGCCCCACGTCGAGCGCGACGACATTGAGCCCGCCGCGCTCATAGTGCAGCGCGTTGACCTTTGCTGCGGCAAAGAGCGACAGAGCGGCAAGCCCCAGCGCCGCAAAGTAGCGGTACTTTCCCCGCTTTGCCAGCGCGCAGGCGATGAAAATGGCATACACGTAGACGAGCCATGCAACAGAAAAGGCGGTGTTGAAGTACACTGCATGGAACGGCAGCGCCTCCAAAAGTCCCGCGATCGAGAGCACCGCGCGGATGCCAAGCGCCGGCAGGAGCGCACAGAACGCACCGAGCTGCGGCACAGCCGCCGCGACGATCACCGAGACCAGTCCCAGCGCGAACACGATGCTCACGAGCCACAGGCACAAAAGGTTGCTCAAAAGCGACACGACGGAAAGCGTGCCGAAATAGTAGCCGGCAAGGGGCGTTGAAAACACCATCGCGCCGAGCGTCGTCGAAAACGACAGCATCGCCGCGCGCAGCAGCTTGTGTTTCCCGCGCGCAAGGGCGGTGAGCTTCGGCGTGAGGAAAATGATGCCCGCCACGGCAGAAAACGAAAGCTGCAAGCTGATGCTCGCGATGGCAAAGGGATTTTTGAGCAGAATGAGCAGCAGCGCGAACGAGATGGACGTCGGCGGGTCGTTATCGCGCCCCAGAAGCGGCGCGATCATGCCCATCGAGATCATGATGCACGCGCGCA
>ERZ857840.4291-NODE-4291-length-11048-cov-4.801055_pt1 | contig 11048 bp, 10 predicted proteins | sample MGYA00519760_ERZ857840 | MGnify/ENA primary metagenome ERZ857840 (study PRJEB31778, sample SAMEA3449371) | human gut metagenome | biome: human gut; feature: human-associated habitat; material: faeces | place: United Kingdom | collected 2010/2012 ... | reverse complement strand
TTTCGTCCCTTGTGAACGTGCAGGTGAACGTTGAGCGCTTCACAAAGCTCATGGAGACGGAGTCCGACGTGCGCGATACGCCGGAGGTCACGGCGAAGTACGGCGACGCGTTCCATCCGAAGAAGGAGAACTGGGAGCCGCTGCACGGCGATATCGAGTTCCGCGACGTGACCTTCCGCTATCCGGACGGAGAAGAAAACATTCTGGAGCATTTCAACCTCAAGGTGCCGCAGGGCACCAACGTCGCCATCGTCGGCGAGACCGGCGCGGGCAAATCGACGCTGGTGAATCTGGTCTGCCGCTTCTTTGAGCCGACGAAGGGTCAGGTGCTGATCGACGGGCGGGACGCCCGCGAACGCAGCCAGCTCTGGCTGCACTCCAACATCGGCTACGTGCTGCAGACGCCGCACCTGTTCTCCGGCACGGTCCTGGAAAACCTGCGCTACGGCCGTCCCGACGCGACAATGGATGAAATCGAGGCCGCGGTCAAGGCCGTCTCGGCTGACCAGATCATCGCAAGACTGCCGGACGGCTATGATTCCGACATCGGCGAGGGCGGCAACACCCTTTCCACCGGCGAAAAGCAGCTGCTGTCCTTTGCCCGCGCGCTGTTGGCCGACCCGCGCATCTTCGTGCTGGACGAGGCGACCAGCTCCGTCGACACCGTGACCGAGCAGCTCATCCAGAACGCCATCGAGAAGGTCATGACCGGCCGCACCTCCTTCATCATCGCCCACCGCCTGTCGACCATCCGCCGCGCGGACGTGATCCTGGTCGTGCATGACGGCAAGATCATCGAGAGCGGCACCCACCGCTCCCTCATGTCCGCCCACGGCCCCTACTACCGCCTCTACACCCGCCAATACCGCGAAGAACAGACAAAATCGATGATGGACTAACACAAACCGCCCGGCAGGATCTCCTGCCGGGCGGCTTGCATAGATAAGGAAGAAAACTGGTTGGAAAAGTGGGGCCTCAACCCTTGACGGCGCCGGCGGTGACGCCGCTGATGATGTAGCGCTGGAAGATCGTGAAGATCAGCAGCTGCGGGATGATCAGGATGACGCAGCCCGCAGTCATGAGCGCGTAGTTGGTCGAGAAGGTGCCCTTGAAATACGCGGCCGCGATGGAGAGCGTGCGCACGTCGGGCGAGTTCAGCATGATCTTGGCCAGCGGGAAGTCGTTCCAGCAGGCGAGGAAGGTCATGATGAGCGCGGTGGAGATGACCGGCTTTGCCACCGGCACGAGGATCCGGAACAGCAGCTGCCAGATGCTGCAGCCGTCGATGATCGCGGCCTCCTCCAGCGAGTCCGGGATCGAGCGGAAGCCGGAGACCATGATCATCATGTTCATCGGCGCGGTCCAGCCGATGTGGGTCAGGATGGTCGACCAGAGCGTGTCATACAGCCCGACCTTGACCATGACCAGATAGATCGGCAGGATCATCACGCACGTCGGCATGATGACGCCGCAGACGAAGTAGGAATACACACCGTTCTGCACCTTCCCGCTGCCGAAGCGCATCCGCCCCAGTGCGAAGGCCGCAAAGATCGACAGCAGCATCGATACCGGTACGGAGATCAGGATGACGATGCCGGTGTTTTTCACCATCGAGTAGAACGGGATGGTCTTGTAGGCGTTGACGTAGTTTTCCCAGTGCAGGGTATCCGGCAGGGCGAGCGGGTTCGTCAGAATATCGGTGTTGGACTTCAAAGACAGATAGATCAGCCACAAGACCGGCACCGCCGCCAGAAAGACCAGCAGGAACAGCCCGATGTTTCCAAGAATTTTTCCGCAGGTGTTTTTCGTTTTCTGCCGCTGCGAATCGGTCGTGAGGGTTTGATACATGTGGGATTCCCTCCTTTAATCGGCGTTGCGCCGCGAAAGCCGCATGGACAGCAGCGAGATGAGCGCCGCGAAAACAAATTCCGCCACCGCGATCGTCATGCCGTAGCCATAGAGCATACCGTCGAACGTTGTTGTGTAGAGATACGAGACGATCGTCTCCGACGCGTGCGCCGGGCCGCCGCCGGTGAGGATATAGACGACCTCATAGATCTTCAGCGCGGCCGTCAGCACGAAGATGCAGATGGAGGTGACATTCTCGCGCAGCATGGGCAGGATGATGCGGAAGATCTGCGAGGTGCCGGTACAGCCGTCGAGCGAGCTGGCCTCCAGCACGTCGGCGGGGATGGACTTGAGTCCGGCCTGCCAGAGCGACATATAAAAGCCCATCGAGCTCCAGGCGCAGACCATGGAGAAGGAAATGGGGCTCAGAATGCCGTTCGCGCCGATCCACGCGGGCCCCTTGACGCCGATGAGGGCGAGCAGACTGTTGATCAGGCCGTTGTTGGGCTTGAGAATGAACGACCAGAGCAGACCGCACAGGACGCCCGGGATGACGTAGGAGGCAAAGATGATGACCTTATAGACCGTATTGCGCTTGCGCTGCTTGTTGAGCCAGAGCGCATATAAGAAGGAGAGCGGGATGACGAAAAGAAAAAGGGAAACGGCGCAGATCAGCGAATTGCGGACCGACAGCCAGAAATACCGGTCATGGATCAGCCGGGTATAGTTTGCAAAGTTGTTCCATTCCAGCGCACCGATGCCGCGGTAGCCGGTAAAGCTGTAGACGAGGCACATGATGAGCGGATAGATGATGAACGCCGTGTAAAACAGCAGCAGCGGCGCGGCGAACAGCCAGAATTTGTGCTTGGTATAGATCTTGTGCGTAACGATCACCTCTTGATGCGGTTCAAAAACAGCCGGCGGCCAGTACCCAAGCTTGGCTACCGCCGCCGGCCATACCTATGGTTTTCTCTGCATGTTATGGTACAGGATGTCCGGGCAAAATGCACCCGGTTTTTTTATCCAATGCTCGCCTGCCAGTCGGCGACGAACTGCATGGCGCCGTCGATATCGGTCGCGCCGGTGATGATGGCGGTCACGGCGTTGCGGTAAGGCGCCTTGACGGAAGCGTCGAACCAGGCCTGGCAGAGGTCGGGCACGCTGTAGGCGTCGGAGGCGATGGCGTCAAAGATGGTGGCCATGAACGGATCGAGCGTGCTGCGGTCGACGTAGGACAGGTCGGTCGCGGGGATGGTGCCTGCGCTCCAAAGAGCCTCGGTGCCTTCACCGGAGGTCAGGAAGTTCAGCCAGAGCTTGACGGCCTCGAGCTTGGCCGGGTCATTTTCCACGCAGGAGCCGACATAGCAGTTCCAGCCGTAGGTACGCAGGCCGACGGTCTGATCGTGGATGGAATCGGAGAACTGCGGGCCGAAGTTGAAGACGAACTTGTCCGCGTGCTCAGAAGCGTCGAGCTCGGAGACGAAGGAGGTAGCGAAGCAGTACATGGCGGCGTCGCCGTTGATGAAGGCCGCCTTGGCCTCCGCGTCGGAGGTGTAGGAGACGGCGTCACCGTATGCGCCGGTCTCGGCGATCTCCTGGATGCGGGCGAGGGTCTTGCGGAAGGGTTCGCAGGTGTAGAAGTCCTCTTCCTTCGCGCTCAGCTTTTCACACAGCGCCTTGTCCACGCCATACTGGCAGAACAGCGCATGGTAGCCCCAGATCGCCCAGATATCGGTCGCGCCGTGGCTGATGGCACGTTCACCGTTTTCGGTCAGAACGTTGCAGACGTTGATGAACTCGTCAAAGGTCGTGGGGACCTCAAGGCCGTACTTGCCGAGGATCTCGGTGTTGTATGCCCAGCCCTGGACCTCCGCCATGTAGGGGATCGCCCAGTAGCCGTCGACCGCCTCGTTGGCAAAGTCGAGCGCGTCGGTTTTGTAGTTGCTGCCGATCTCAGCGACGATGTCGTCCAGCTGCATGATGACGCCCGTGCCGGCCCACTGCTTGACCCAGCCGTAGGAGGTGTTCATCAGGTCGGGCAGGTTGTTGGCGGAAGCGCCCATCTGGAACTTGGCGTTATAATCGTCGGAGTTGCCGCCGATGGGGACGAGATCGAGCGTGATGTTCGGGTATTTTTCCATAAAGGCCCTGGCTGCGGCGATGGTGCCCTTCTGCTCGGCAGCGCCGTCTTCAAGGTCGTTGCAGGGCAGCCAGTAGGTCAGGGTGATGGGGGCTTCGGCGTCAGTCTCGGCAGCCGGAGCTTCTTCTGCGGCGGGGGTGGTTTCGGTAGTTTCGGCGGGAGCAGCGTCGGCCGCGGGCGCCGGATCTGCTGTGGATGCGCAGGCAGCAAGGCTGAGGAGCAGCATAGCCGCCAGCAGCAGCGCGATCATCTTTTTCATTTCAGTTCTCCTTTTCGTTTTGTTTGAAACCGACAAAGGGGAGAGGCAAAATGTCTCCACCGGAGTGCAATCGGTTGCATTACCTGCAATATAGCATACCTTCGTCAATCCGTCAACCCGTTTCCGGGTGGAACGGGGATTTTTGACGTTATCCACAAAAAATGCGGTAAATAACTGTGAATAAGCGAAAACAGCCGGATTGACAATCGGCAGGTTCTATGGTTTAATAACAGAGATGTAAAAATTAAGGTATCAACTGGTGATGCAACAGATTGCAGCACCGCGAGAGGCAGAACGTGCTATGGAGCAGAAAGTTACCATCTATACCCTGGCGGAGAAGCTGAATATGTCCGTCTCCGCCGTCAGCCGCGCCTTCAACCCCAATTCCAAGCTCAGCGCAGAGAAGCGTAAGATCATTCTGGAGGCTGCGGAGCAGTATGGTTATGTGCAGAATAAGATGGCGTCCCGCCTGTCGCAGCAGCCGATCCGCATCGGCGTGCTGATGCGCGGCCGGATCAAGGCATTTTATCTCAAAATGCTGGACGGGATCAAGGCCGCTTACGCCGATTTCCAGAACTACAAAGTCACCTGCGACATCCGGACGCTCAGCCGCGACGATTTCAGCGCCGACAACGCCTGCGCAGTCCTGGAGGAGTTCCGGTCTGCGGGCTATGACGGCGTGATCCTGCACGGCATCTACCATGAGGGCATCGTCGCCAAGGTCAACGAGCTGGCGGAGGCTGGGATCAAGGTCGTCACGCTGCACAATGACCTGCCGGCCAGCTCCCGCCTGTTCACCTCAACGACGAACACCGAGTACACCGGGCGCATGGTCGCCCAGCTGTTCGATATCTTCCTGCCGCCGGACCGGCGGAATATCATTGCATTCTCCGGCAGCATGCAGTCGCTCATCCACCAGGGGCTGATCTTCTCGTTTTCCCGCTGCGCGATGACGCTGGGGCTGCAGCTGCTGCAGCACTATGACACGCTCGACGCGCCGCAGATCGCCGAACGGCTGGTGCAGGAGGCGTTTGAGACGCATGAACGCATCGATGCAATCTATATTTCCTGCTCCAACTCCATCCCGATCTGCAGATATGTCGATGAACACGGCCTGAGCGATCAGGTCGCCATCATTGCCTCCGATATTTTTGACGAGCTGAACGAGTATCTGCGCCGCGGCGTCGTCAACGCCACGATCTTTCAGGACCCGTTTGCGCAGGGCTACGCCGCGTTTGAAAAGCTGTATTACAATCTCGCGGAGAACCGTCCCGTCCCCACCTTCGTCACTACGCGGCCGCAGATCGTGCTGAAAAGCAATTTGCCATTATATCAAAAATAAGCTGCTTCTTTTTGTCGGTTGCACCAAATTTTCAGAAATTTGGTGCAACCGATTGCATTCTTCGGGAGCCTATGCTATAGTCAGATACACCCGAAAGAAAGGACGGCGCTTGTTTTTTATGCTGCATCGTGTCTGGGAGAGCCGTATGGAGCCCTTCCGCGTCTTTGGAAACCTCTATTTTGTGGGCACAAAACCCGCCTCGGCGCACCTGATCGATACGGGCGCGGGGCTCATCCTGCTGGACAGCGGCTACCCGGAGACCTTGTATCTGGTCCTGGATTCGATCCGCCGTCTGGGCTTCCGGCTGGAGGATCTGGCGCTGATTTTGCACTCGCACGGGCATATCGACCACATCGGCGGCACACGCGCGCTGGTCGAGCTGACCGGCGCGAAGACGGCCATTGGTGCGGCCGATGCCGATACCGTGCGCGGCAGGCGCCCGCTGACCTTCGCCAAAGAGCTCGGCATGACCTTTGACGGCTTTTTCGAGCCGGACCGGCTGCTGCAGGACGGAGATGTGATCGCGCTCGGCAGCACCCGCATCACCTGCCTGCACACCCCCGGGCATACGGAGGGCACCATGTCCTATTTCTTTGACGTCACGGACGAAAACGGCCGCACGCTGCGTGTCGGGACACACGGCGGTGTCGGCATGAACAGCATGGCGCGCAGCTATCTGCTTGCCTACGGTCTGCCGCTGCGGCTGCGGGAGGAGTTCCGCGCCGGGCTGCACCGTCTGCAGGGCGAATATGTGGATATTTTCATCGGCAACCATCAGGACCAGTGCGATACCATCGGCAAATCCGAGCGGATCCGGGCAGGGGAGGCGGATGCCTTCGTCGACCCGTCCGCATGGCTGCTGTATCTGGCAGACTGCGAGCAGAAGCTCGACCGAATGCTGGCCGAAGAAGCAGAATCATTTCGAACAGGAGAGTAAGGATATGAAAAAATTACGTTGGGGCGTCATCGGTGCGGGTGGCATTGCGGACCGCAGAACGATCCCGGGGATGATGCTGGCGAAGAACGCAGAGCTGATCGCCGTCATGGACATCAACGCCGAGCAGGTGGAGAAGATCCGCCAGAAATACGGCGCCAAGCGCGGCTACACGAAGGAAGAGGACCTGCTGGCCGACCCGGAGGTCGACGCAGTTTATATCGCGACTCCCATCGTCCTGCACGCGAAGCAGGCGAAGCTGGCTGCCGACTACGGCAAGGATATCCTGATCGAAAAGCCGCTGGCCATGACGTCCGACGAGGGCCAGGAGGTCATCGAGTATTGTGAGAGCAAGGGCGTGAAGATCGCCGCCGGCTTCATGATGCGCTTCGGCTCGCATGTGATGAGCATGAAAAAGGCCATCGCCGAGGGCAAGATCGGCACGGTCGTGTCCGGCTATTCGCAGTTCACGCTCTGGCTCCCGTATGAGCCCGGCAACTGGCGGCAGTGCAAGGCCAAGGCGGGCGGCGGCGCGATGATGGACCTGTCAGTGCACACGATCGACCTGATGGAGTACATCACCGGCATGCGCGTGACCGAGGTCGCGTCCATGAACGAGAAGATCGCCTTCCCGGAGCCGCAGTATGACGTGGAGGACACGTCCACCATCCTCATGCGGATGGAAAACGGCGCGCAGTGCGTCGTGCAGTCGAACTTCAACATCCCGGACGAGGCGTCGAAGTGGCGCGTGGAGTTCTTCGGGACGAAGGGCCGGCTGCTGGGCGACACGATGATCGGCCAGATCGACGGCGGCAAGCTGAACGCCGTGTTCATTGACAAAAACGTGGCCTACTCGGCCGAGCAGACCCACGCGGACGACGCGGGCATCGAGATCCCGGGCGATTTCGGCAACATGTACACCCGCGAGATCGAGAGCTTCTCGGACTCCATCCTGAACGGCAAGCCGCTCGTCGTCCCCGCATCCGACGCGGTCCACGTCCAGCGCATCATGGAAAAAGCCTACGCCAGCGGCGAAACGCTGGAAATTCTGAAGATCTGAGAGGGGAGGACCATATATGACTCGTCTGGAACAGTTGAAAGAAAAGCTGGTGGCCCGGCAGCCGGTCTGCGGCACGACCTGCGGACTGGTGCTCGACCCGATCCTGCTGTCGAAAATGGATCATCCCTATATGGATTTTATGCTGTTTGACGCTGAACACGGCCGCTATGACGCGCAGAATCTGGTGCCGATGCTGCATATGTGCCGGATGATGGGCCTGCCGTCCATCGTACGGATCCAGGATGCGTTCTATCATCTGGCGGCAAAACCGCTCGACATGGGCGCGGACGGCATCATGGTGCCGCGCACCGAGACCGTGGAGCAGCTGAAAGCCGTCATTGACGGCCTTTGCTTCCATCCCGTCGGCCGGAAGGGCAACGGCGGCAACCTGCAGTTCTACCCCGGCGAGAGCATCGAGCACTTCAACAGCACCCGCATCCTCATGCCGCAGATCGAATCGCCGCGCGGCATCGCCAACCTGCCCGCCATGCTCGACGCCTATGCCGACCATATCTCCGCCGTCATGATCGGCCCGTATGATATGTCCGTCATGGTCGGCACGCCGTTGGATATCTATTCCGACGTCATGACCGCCTCCATCCAGCAGGTCTTTGACATTGCCCGCAGTTACCACAAATCCTGCGGCATCTTCTGCAACACACCGGACGACGCCGAGCGCTTCCACAAGATGGGCGCAAACGTCTACTGGACCGGCGCAGACGTGCAGTTTCTGCAGATGGGCATCGATGAGACGTTCACGCGCCTGGCGCAGATCGGATGAGGGGGACGGACATGCATAAGATCGTCTTACTGGATAAGCCGCGGGAGAATCCCGGCGAGCTGGACTGGTCGCCCCTGCAGGCGCTGGGCGAGACTGTGTTCTATGCCCATACCGAGCCGGAGGAAGCTGCCGCGCGCATCGGGGACGCCGAGATCGTCCTGCTCAACAAGACCGTGCTGACTACCGAGACGCTTCGGCAGTGCAAAAATTTGAAGCTCATCAGCGTCATCGCCACGGGCTACAATACCGTGGATGTAGACTGCTGCCGCGAGCTTGGCATCGCGGTCTGCAATGTGCCGAGCTACGGCAGCGAGGCCATCAGCCAGAATGCCATCGCCCTGCTGCTGGAGCTGACGAACCGCGTGGCCCACCACGACGCCGAGGTCCGCAAGGGCCGCAGCGGCGGGCCGGGCGACTGGTGCTTCTGGGACTACTCCGTCATGGAGCTCGAGGGCAAGACTGCCGGGATCATCGGTCTCGGCCGCATCGGGAAGATCACCGCCCGCATCCTGCGTGCGTTCGGTATGAAGATCCTGGCGCACGACATGTATCAGGATCCGGCCTGGGAAAATGAGAGCTGCCGCTATACCGACCTCGATACGCTCTACGCGCAGTCCGACGTGATCTTCCTGCATTGCCCGCTGTTCGCGGAAAACCGGCATATGATCTGCCGCGCGTCGATCGAAAAGATGAAGGACGGTGTGCTCCTCATCAACAACAGCCGCGGCGGGCTGGTCGTCGATCAGGATCTGGCCGACGCGCTGAACAGCGGCAAGATCGCGGGCGCCGGGCTCGACGCCATCGAGACCGAACCCATCGCCATGGATAACCCGCTGCTCTCGGCCAAAAACTGCGTCATCACCCCGCACATCAGCTGGGCGGCGCTCGAATGCCGCCGGCGGCTGCAGCAGACGGCGATCGAGAACGTCCGCGCGTACCTTGCGGGTGCCTGCATCAACATGGTGTGCTGAGACCTGAAAATCGCGAAAAACCCCCGGCAGAGGTTTCTCTGCCGGGGGTTTTTGATCGGTCAGGGGTCGCTGCGCAGGCAGCGGACGGCGAGGCGGTTTTGGGCGCCGGGGGTGCAGGTGAAGAGGGTCAGGTCCCAGTCGCCGGCCAGCATATCCTCGGTCTGCGACGGGCGCAGCTGCTCAAAATCGGAGACGGCGTAGGAAAACCGGTTGCCGTCCGTGTCGGTAAAGAAGACCGCGTCGCCGGGCTGCAGCTGCGAAAGATCCCGGAAAAAGCCGCGGTAATTGTGCCCGAGAATGACAAGATCGTCCAGATACGCCGACCCGGCGTACCGGCAGGGGGCAAGATCCAGCAGCGCATAGCTCCAATCCCCGGCGACCGGGAGCGTCAGCTCCAGCGCGGGGATCTCCAGCACGCCAATGTAATCGACGCCGTCGATCGTTGTGACGGGCATCTCCATCTGCGGGTCGAGCTGGTAGTCCGGGATGACCTGCTCGTCCGCGGGGACCGCTTCGGCCTCCAGCGGCGTCTGCGCGTCTGCTGCAGTCTGAACGATGGGCGCGAGCGTCTGTAAGGTCTGCTCTGCGGCGGTCTGCTGCGGCTGAGATTCCTGCTTCTGCGCCGCGCAGCCGGAAAACAGCAGCAGCGCGGCAAGAAGCGTCAAAAGAAGCTTTTTCATTCGGCAGGCGTGAGCGTGGCGGACGCAAAGTTCAGGGTGTATTCAATCTCATGCGGCGTGCTCATGGCGGTGGTGTCGCCGATGACAGTCAGGTCCGTATCAAAGGCGGCAACGGGAATTTCAAACGTCGAGCCCGGCTCGGTTGTCAGAACGTCGTAGTGTTCGCCGTCAACGACCATGTAGTCATACTTGCTGCTGCTCCAGACGACCGTCGCGGTGACGGCGCCATCCTTGACCGTCAATGTCACGGGAGAAGCAATGTGGGATTTGCCGGAGCCGCCGGAGAAGGCAACCTCTGCGGTATATGAGCCGTCGGCAAGCCCCAGATCCTGCGCGGTTTTGCCTGCGGACTCCAGCGGCTCGGGGTTCGAAACGGAAACCTTGTGGTCGTACCAGACACCCTTCTTGCCGATGAGTGCAAGGTCAAACTCGGTATCGAGCGCGGGAACAGGGATATCGAAGCCGTAGACCTCCTCGGAAAGCCCGTCGGAGTAGGTGACGGTGTCGGTTGTGGGCTGCAAAAGCACTGCGCCGTCTTTCTGTGCGTCCTCGGCAAGACCGGGGAAGAGGTTCAGAATTGTCTTGGAGACGAGACTGACATGGATGGTCATTTCGCCGTCCTTGACGGTGAGCGTACCTTTGCCGTCGCATGCCTCGTTTGCGTGGAACATGGAGCTGTCGGTGTCAAAATCGGCGGTATAGACGCCGTCTGCAAGCGCGGGCTCTTCGGCAACCGGTTCTTCTTCGGCGGCAGGCTGCTCCGCAGCAGGTTCTTCGGCAGCGGGCTGCTCTGTCTGCGTGGGCTGGGAATCAGCGGCAGGGGGTTCTGCCGGAGCGCTGGCGCAGCCGGTCAAAACGGCGGCAAGCAGCAGAGCGGCAAGCGTCAATGCAAGAAGTTTTTTCATTTCGGTGTCCTCCTGAGTGTGCGTTGCTCCGGGGAAGAGCGGACTTCCCCGGAGCGGTAGTTTTGGATGGAATTAAGCGTTCAGCGCGTCGATCGCAGCCTTGGTGTGGGCGACATAGAGCGCCTGCA
>ERZ857840.4280-NODE-4280-length-11075-cov-2.599637_pt1 | contig 11075 bp, 13 predicted proteins | sample MGYA00519760_ERZ857840 | MGnify/ENA primary metagenome ERZ857840 (study PRJEB31778, sample SAMEA3449371) | human gut metagenome | biome: human gut; feature: human-associated habitat; material: faeces | place: United Kingdom | collected 2010/2012 ... | reverse complement strand
AGTGATGACCGGCAAAGAATACGATTCTGCTTTAGTAAACTCTACACCATTAGAATTCTGTGTTTCGCCTACTCCCCACTGAGCAACACGAATACGTCCATAATTTGAGTATGTCACACCCCGCTCCGGCCTTAATTCGTTATTTACATATGCATTCTTCACAACTCCCAGATTACCAGCAGGTATAAATACCAGATTTTTGGAGTTCCAAGGATTATACGGCGTAAACGTTCCATTATTCTGGATCAAACATTGTCTTCTTACCGGCTCCAATACTGGCAACTCGTTTGTTCGCATGAATTCGTTGAACTCATTTAACAGCAGAGGAGTATTCTGTTTGTCTGTTCCGAAAATCACCTGCTTCATTTTCTTTGTACGTAAAATGTACGAAATTTTGGCAGGAGAAAGGAGAATACGATCAAATACAACTTTGTCCGAGAAAGCGTCTACCATCCCCTGAATATCTTCGAAAACATCGACATTAGTGATATTAGCGTCCGTCCATCCCAATGTAACTTTTGCTTTGTTTTCTTCCGGCATGTTATAATTGATAGTCGTTTTTACACCGCCTTCAGGGTTGTTTGTCTCATCCAATGTAGCAATACCTTCATTAGATAAAGCTCCCATGGCGATGATATCAAGTTTTGCCTGCACGCCTTGAACCGGAGTCCTGACATTTCCCCACATAAGTTCTATGAGTTGACGTTTAGCGTCTTCTTCGGGAATAGAGCGACTATCAAGAATCTGCAAAACCTTTCTGTAGTCTTCAATCGTCATAGGGAGTGTGATTGCATGATGCAACACTTTCTGGGCGATTGTTTCAAGACCGTGAGTCCCCAACACCGGCTCTTTTGATTTGTCATCAATAGTTGCAGCGGCAATAGTCACATTGTACTTGCCTTTGATTTCTTCAAAATTAAGTCCTACAGATGGAAAATCCCATGTAAAAAAGCGTTCGTAAAATACATTGTCAAACAATTGCTTATGAAGCCTTGACACTGCATCAAAACGAAGTTGAGTCTGTCGTGTTAACTCTTTGAAAAGAGAGCTGTATTGAAATATTTCTGCCATATTTTTTACTGTTTTACGTAAATAATATTAGGGTTGTTTTTTAAGCAGATACCTTGCATCCATGAAGCCGGTAAATCCGGTACATACCCTTTTAATACTACTGCATCATAAGCAGCGGATACTGTATCTTGATCTCCTGCCAATGGTTCAGTATCTTCCCCTACTACCATATTGGGGACATATTTAGCTTCTGCATCTGTAGTTCCGGTAGCTTCGATTAACGTGTCCCCAGCTGCTAATCCGGTGATTGCTGTAGAAAGAGTCAATACATCATAATCTTCATTTGATGTATCAACAGACGAAACATTAACCCCTGTTGTTTCTCCCTCTTTCATTACGACATCTCCAGCCTGAAACAAAGAGCCTTTATTCACGCGTGGTTTTGTTGTTGTACCACCGGAAACAACCTGAATATTTTTTGATACTGCTGCCGTAAGAGTACCAAAAACAATATGCAAAGGTGTTCCTTTCTTTATTACAGTCCCTTTGGGAAATGTCTGTAACAATTTGTATCCCCCAGGAAGAATTTTAGCTTCTCCCCGCCAAAATACCGGCATTTTTCCGGAATAAGTTTTACCTTCAAATTTAATACCCATTTTACTTATTGTTTTAATGGTTAATTTGCATCAGGAAGAGCTCTGGCCCATTCTTCTGCTGACTCTTTTGCTTTATCGTCCGAAGTAGACAATACGCCTGATGTGTTACTACTCTCAAGCCCTGCGGTAACGATGTTTTGTTTAACACTAGCCAAATAAGACGTTATTGCAGCTTCATCCATTTCTGGAGTTATAGCAAATCCTTCTTTAGCTCTCCATTCCGGTATACCGAGTTCTTTTGCTTTAGAAGCGATCATATTAGCTCTTGCACCTTGCTGTTCCTTTGCTTTGTAAGCGTTTAGTTCTTCCTGGATAGGAGATAGCTTTGCCGCAATTGCTTCTTCAATCAACTTCTGTAAATCGGGTTCTGTTTTTGTCTGCTCGCCCCCAGCAGCAGCGTCCTCCTTCTTTTCTGCCTTCGCTTTATTAACAGCGTCTGTCACACGTTTGTCAATACCGCTTTGTAACGAAGAGAGGAAAGGTTTTTGACCATCAATAACAGCCTGTAAATTGTCATCAGTTACAAGCCCTGTGTTAGCCAAAGCTTCGGCCTGTCCCTGTAAGATATCATCACTTAACCCAAAACTCGAATAAGTTTGTTTTAAGAGATTGAAAATTTTGTCTTTCATACTTTATACACTTTAGTTTAATTCTATAGCATAAAATTACAGGTAAGTAAATATGAGCGGAAATATTTGAACAAGAGAAACGTAACACTTTGAGAACTGTTACATTTTAATTAAAAAGGTAGTAAATTTTGCCGCATTTGACATCATTCGCTACCTTTACACATCCCATTAGGAGATTTCAACGATTAATGGTCCGGACTGTGAAGTTAGAGCCATTGCCATTATATAGGGAGTTCTTCATTTTTCCATTCTTTCGAATTCAGCAAATTATCAAGGATATCTCCCTCATACACCGGATATGGATAAACCGGACCCTGATATTCTTCTCCTGTTTCCGGTAGAGTCATGGCCGATGGAAACAATTTTTCATAGTTGTCTACTTTCATCAGCACCTCTGATCCGTCAATACTGTAACGAGGAGACAGATGGAAGTAATCCAATGCTTCTTGTGTAACTTCAGCTAGTATTTCTGCTGGTAATACGATATATTTCATGTTACTTCTCTTTTAGGGTTGTTCCGAAAATAATTCAGGAAAATCCTGTTTCCATTTGTTTATAACTATTTCACGTTCTGCATCAGATGTGTCGTGATCTATTATACAGAGGGCATAGATAGCCGAATTAGCATATAAATTATTCCTAGAACCAGAACCTACAAATAAATAAGAACCTCCTTGAATTTTATTTCCTACTTCTATAATATTGCCATTGTAATTATTAGAAGTTTGATAAAATAATAAATCATTTTCATCAATATTTATACGTGATGAAGAACTATAAGATATAGCATTTATGATTTTAGGATTTAAATTATTGTATTTTACTTCACAGTTAAATGCTCCTAAATTAATAGATGACCAATCAGTGTTATAAAGATTAGAAACGATAACCTCATTCGATGTCTTTGCTTCTGGTGTCAACCACTTTCTTAACGCCATCACCGTATATCCCTTTTCCTTTGTAAGAATAGGGAAGGTATCACAAAAGCCATAATCATCTACTCCGTCAAAGACAATTGCGCCAGCATAATCTGAGGCGTTTACTCCGGATTGATCATTCCAAGCAAAGTTTTTCATCTGCAAATCATGACCATTACCAGATAAGTCTTTCCATACGGGATTTTGAGACATTTGTTCATTGGTAAGTCCGGCCCCTGAGTAAAGAGCAATAAGACCTTTCAATCCTGGGATAGGATTAGGCTTTCTATTTCCGCTAGGCATGCCTAGTTTAATCTCGGAGAGGTTTATCCCTCCGAGATTAATGCCCGATAAATTTGTATGACTTAGGATTATCATTGCAGGATCTGAATTGATAATGGTTCTGCTGTTGTAATTATTCTTACTTTCAGCCCGGCTTTGCCTCCGCTGATAACATCAACCACATTTTTGACTCCTCTGTGATTAAAGGCTGCAATTTGCCATGTTGCACCATCAAGACTAATCTCAACAAGGACATCACTGTCATCTTTTGTTGTCACTTGCAAGCCTGCATTATCAGATGTCATCTCAAAAGACTCACTTACATACTTGTCTCCCTGCTTTGTACTATTTAATATTGTTGCTGCCATAAAATATATAATTAATGATTGTTGTTATATATAAATACCAGATATACCACCTTTTAAGCGTTATCTTCACCTCTATTCCCCCTTTGATTGCCTTGTCCTGCACTTGTGTTATTTTGATTTTGTTGTTTCTCTTCCAATATTTTCTTAATTTCTTCAGTCGGCTTATCAGTGACACCCAGCATCTTTATAGCAGTTTCAAGAGATACTATACCATCATTATATAATTTACCGATTGCAGTCCATTTTTTATCTATGTCCTCCTGAAACGGCTCAGAAAACTCGAAATCTATCTGTAGTGCTTCCAATTTTGCCTTAAGTTCAATATGAGTAACATTTTTCATAATTGCTAAAATCAGGTTTTTCTCCCTATCAACTGCAATCTCATATATTTCTTTACGATTATCCCGCTTCATGTAGGATGGAGCCATTGCACGTTTTAGAGCTTCCCCTGTTAAAGTACCTAAGCCTTTCGTGTTTTCAGGAGAAAAGTTAAATGTAAAAGTGTCATTCAAAATAGACTCTTTCAATATATCCTTTTCAAACCGTTTAAGTTCCACGGAGTCAGGAGGAGTAACATATTCAAACACGCTATCAGAGCCAAAACATCTAATAACCTCGCCTACATCATTCGGATCAGATAGAGACTCAAGTACATCTGCTGATACCTTGGCCTTCGGATCTGCAAAATAATTATTTGTATCTGCGGACTTGGAATCCACCTGCTCATCTCTATTTATACGACTCTGCGCCCCTTCCCACTCTTTTTCTTGCTGATAATATATTATATTAATCTTACCAGTTGGATTGACAATAGTCGTCACTTCCCATCCTTTATTATACTTTTTGCATCTATAGATAAATTGCGACGTCTGTATATCAAAATGCTCAACAGTATTCAACCCCTCCTTAAGGTAATAGCCATAACCAAAAGCCAGCAGTGTTCCATATTGGTCAAACATTGGTCTCAAGGTGTATCCTAAAGACTTAGCCAACAAAACAACTTTTACCTCCGGTTTATTCGTCTCTTCATTTCGGTATATATGATACAGTTTCGCACATTCTGTCTCGGCCCCAGCTATTCTTTTTGCCTGACGCATCGTTGTATTAAAGCGGGTATCTTTTAAAAACTGAGTAAAAGCATCAAAGGCTTCGTCTTTAACATCTGGGTCATTTTTACTCCATCTAATAGGTTGACCTAATAAATAAAATAAAGCTACCTCATTAATATAAGCCTGCCATCTTCGTGGGAGTTTCTCTGTTTTATATGGTTCCCTACCCTTTCGTAGTTTATTAGGACGACTCATAACCTCATGGAGATTAGGATCATATTCTTTTATAGCTTCCAATACTTCCAAATCCCTATTTTGACACATTTCCATAGCCTGACTTATATCCTTCTCTTGGATAAGCGTAATCAAGTCTTTAGTTACTTCAGAGTTGTTCATTGACTGCCCTCTAAATATATCAACTATATAGTTTAATATTGATCCCATATCTTTTTATTGTTAGTATATACCTAAATCCCCTTTACTATATTGTTTTGATGTTAGGACCTTGCCTAACAGTTTGCCTATCGTATAATATCTTGTACCATCAATTAGGTGGTTATAAGCATCAATAGGCTGATTTATAAACTTGCCATCTTTGTTTTGCTCATAAACATAGTTTTTTAACTCCCTGATGTAATTAACAGATCGCTTTGTTACGCACAATTTATATTCCATCATCTTAAATAATCCTCCCATGACAGACCCTTTATATTTGTCGGCCGGGAAGATGATGATTCCCGCATTCGCAATCTCCTGTATTAACCGAGGGTCGGCACTATCTGCGTAAACAAACAGTCCCAACTTTTTTAGCTCTTTAATTATCTCACTTGTTAGCATGTGAGTGCGATAGCATTGTTCATCTAAATATAGCCTATCATCAAGTATTCCGCATTTGACGATAGCCGTAGGGTCAGAGCTGTATCCAAAATCCAGACCGGCAGCAACCTGCTTTGCATTTACTGGAAATTCATCTACAATCTCAAATTCTGGGAACACTAAACCTTCGGCCATAGCTTGCAAGCCTAAACCATAAACAGTCCATAATACTTTATTCTTATGTTCAAGAGATTCTATCTCGTCTATGATCGTTTGTTCCAGAAAAGGATTATCCTTGTATGTTGAGATAAAATGATAGGTTCTAGTGTCCTTATTAAGTTCACATAACCAATGTTCGTCTGAAAAAGAGGGATTATAGTCTACTATAGAAAAATCGGTAGTACGCATAATGAGTTGCTGCCATTCCAAAAATGAAATTTCGTTTGCCTCGTTACAGTATAGGATATTGCGTTTACGACCTCTGATCTTTTGCTCATCATCTGTCGAGAAAAACTCAACAAACGAACCGTTCGGGAATGTGTAAACCATTTCAGACTTATTCATACAGCGATTGTCCCATATCTTGAACTTATCCTGCATGATCTCTTTAAAATCACGGAACACAGAACCTTTTAACGCAGGTAAAGTCTTTCTGACGATAGACAAGGATTTTTTATTCGCTAAGATGTAAGACAAAAGATAAATAAGGATGTTATATGTCTTACTACTCCTGGAGCTTCCCTGTGCAGAAACGATCTTATAGCCGGACTGGACGGCATTATCGACAGTAGTAAATATTTTAGTCGTCTGGATTATCGGCATGAGCTACATCCTCCCTTTTATCAATAACCTGTATTACATAATGAGTTTCTTCCTCCTGCTTTACTTCTTGTTTTACTGGAGCATCCCATCCCATCATTTTAGACAACCGGTCTAAAGCGTCTATCTTAGAGTACATCTTAACCTCAAATCCTTTCTCTGTACTTTTTACTGATTGTATAGCTAGCTGGAAATGAATAGGTAATTTCGAAAGATCCTTTATTAAAAATATACGATAATTCTCCGTCCGTTTAATCTCTAACATATCGACAACATTAGCACGAGCTATATTTGTCAGTATATTAACTGCTTCATCTTTATTTAAATCAGAACGTAACTGAAGAGCAGCCTGAAGTTCTTTGACCCTTACCGAAACCTTACCGCTGCTAAGAAGTTCGCAAGCCTTAATGTTTATTGTTTCACTTTTCATTTTATCACAAGAGTATGCAAGCCTGTAAGCCTCAGATGCGTTACCACATTCAAGGTAATAGTTGCAAAACTTTTCTTGTTTGATAGTGAGAGCCATACAAAATATTTTCATCAAAGTTAAGCATGCCTCTTATGATGACATGCATAACTTCAAATCGAAAACGTAACAGTTTGGTTTCTGTCACATTTTTCTTTTACAGATAACCATCGAATCGAAGTTTACCCTCCATTAAAGCAATTTTATTGTCAACATCAAGTCTAAAATCCCTATAATGCTGATAAGAAAAAATCAAATCTGAACATATCCTGGACACAGCCGAAGGAGCATTCAGCTTTAATGCATGAGCAAGTCCATCCCTTACCCCTCTGTTTAAACATCCTCCTGCCAACGTAGACGGAGAATAAAGAAGGACAATGATAAAGACAAACTTCTTTCTTTGTATAGCTCCCAGCTTCCGGGTGTTTCCCATGCCAAAAGCATCGATAAAATAATTGTGTAAATACGGAATTAATGATAGGTCTGATAGTTTTGGTTTTACGAGTTCTGACTCCCGAACCGATAAATTAGATATCTGTTCGCGGATAGACATTAGTTCAAATATTTCAGAGACCATATTGTGTAACTTGTTTGGTTACGATCATGTAGCACAAATGTACTATTATTTTTCTTATTTACAAAATACTCAAACCTGGAAAGATTCTGGGCGAATAAGGATCGGCAAGCGCATAGCTCAACTCCGGGAGCAGGCCGGAATGTCACAGGCAGAATTGGCCGAAAAAATAAATACCAAACAGCATGCTATATCCCGGATTGAAAAGGGAGCTTTTAATGTAGGCTTTGATACATTGCAATCGATAGCCGAAATTTTCGGCATGAATATTGATTTTACAAAATAAATATTATACATTTGTCAATCCGCTACCATAAGTGGCGGGTTAACAAATTGTAGAACGTCCGTGCTAGTGATAGTCCGGACGTTCGTTTTTTCAGAGAGCTCAAATCGTGAAAAATATAATGAAAATAATCTACTTTATATAGCATATTTTTTATGTCTAAAATCAATATCTTTGTCTATATCATATAGACACCCTATAAGGTTTATTTTTAATTTTTGCGTGTAAATATACGTGTAAAAGAAAAAGGGTGTTGTAAATCAAAACATTACAACACCCTTTGTGGAGATGGAGATTGTGAAACTATGGGCTTTGTGCATAAAAAGCTGGCACAACTTCTTTATGTAAAATTAAATACATAATCTACAATGTCCTTATTCAAATTATTAATGATCGTAAAATCTTTAGTTATATAAAGATCCGTAATAACCATATCTTTATCCACATGATTTAAAGCCTCATTAATAGTTGATTTTTCTGCTTTTAAATCGTTGCGTGCAATTGTGGCCCATGAATGACGGGCTGCATAAAATTCAAGATCCGGAACTCCTATCTTTTCCCCTACTTTTTTCAAACCTATATTTAATGCTGCATTAAATACAGATTCATTTGCATACATTTGATAAAACTTAAATACTCTTTTACCGGTCTTGTCTCTATATTTTTCAAAAAGATTAGCGATATGTGACTGTATCTTAATTTTGATTAAAGCTTTGTCGTTTCTGCGATCTTTGGTTTTTGTTCTACAATACACTATTTCCTCATTCTCATAAATTTGCATATTATATAAATCAACAGAATTAGTACCAATCAAGCCAAACGAGAGAATAAAACAGTCCTTAGCAAGATTGTAACGGTTTTCTTTCTCCTCTCCCTTAGTTGTTGTATCATATGGTAACTCTATTATTTTTCTGATGAAAGATAAATTTATAGCTCTCTTCTCTGCAACGTTCTGTTTTGGAACCTTGAACCTCGAAAATGGAGAATATGGTATTAGTATTTTCTTAACATCTTCATCGTTATACTTAAGTTTTGCATACGAATAAACATGCCTTATACTTCCTAAATATAGAGAGGATGCCCTACCCTTCCCAAGGTATGAGGTATATTTCTCAAGAAAGTCAACTGTTATCTCGGAAATATCCAACCTATCCCTGCCTATGAATTTAATAAGAGAGTTTAATGCCGATCTGTAATTTTTCAATCCTTTCTTATTTACATTCTCATCTATGTAATCTCGAAACACTTCTACAAAATCTATAGAAACTATTTCTGGTTCACACAGATAGTTAGCCAATTTATCAATAGTCATACTATTGATTGCAATCGAAAGTTCATTAGCCTTTTTCCTGTATATCCTTATCAAATCATCTATCTGATCTAATATTTTCTGATTTTTGATCTTGCCAGATCGGGTCATATCATTTTTAGTAACGTAGATACAGGTAGGTAGCCTTTTTAACTTTCTGTTATGAGTGAGAAGGATCTTCACATTAAAAGTGCCGTCCCTTCGCTGTTTTTGTACTTCTGCCCTGAATGTTGCCATAGTATATATTTTTTACGAAACAGTTGCGAAACATTTTCACGCAAAAGTAGCGATTTCAAGCAAAAGTAAGTAAAATAAAAGCCGTAAATCTATAAAAGAAATATGGCTTAAACACTTAAAATATTGATTTTTAAACTTGTGACCCGGGAGGGATTCAAACCCTCGACCTTCAGAACCGGAATCTATCGTTCAAAACAAGACAATATTTTATAATACAGCATATTACAAATCATCACGAAACACATTTGCGAAACAGTTACGAAACTTTTGTTATTTTGCTTCATCAAATAGGACGTAGTTCAACTGTCAAACCCATTGCGGCAGCGATTTTATAAAGCGTTGCGACTGTAGGAACCGTAATCCCTCGCTCTATCCTTGAAATATAACCTTTATCCGCACCTATACGCTTTGCGAGCTCGGCTTGCGTGAGCCTCGCATTCTTTCGTGCATCCAGCAGAATTTGAGCATTATACTCCTCCCATGCCTTTTCACGGTTTTTTTCACGCTCTGGTGAACCTTCCACCCCCAACACTTCATCAAGCATTGCGCTAATATCATAAATATCCTTACTGATTTCCTTTAGTTCCATAATATTCCTCCTTCAATTTTATAGCTTTCTTTATTTCACTTTCCGGTGTCTTTTGCGTCTTTTTCTTGAATGCATTAAACAGGACAACTATTGTATTTCCATCATTGATAAAAAATACCCGAAATTCCGTATTACCGTAATTTGAACGAAATTCGTATATCCCATCACGAATAAACTTAACGTAATGGTGCGGAATTTTATCATCCGTTGTAAGCAAATCCAATGAACGAAGCAGTTTTTCTTTTTCTTGCATCGATAGCTTTTTTAGAAAGTCAACAAAATAGTTCTTATACGTGATTATTTTTCTCATAGCACAAAGATAGTAAAAGTTATATCATAATACAACACGCAAAGACAAAATCTGCACTAACTTCACCTATTACAATTTATATTGAGAAACACCTATAAATCTTTTTATTATCTTTGAGAACAAACCGAGAATCTATTGCCTATCCAACATAGTCCTTAACGCCCATATTGTTTCATCCTTAGATTTAATTGTTGCGTCCTTTTCTAAAATAATCCTCTCAAGGTCTTGAATACGTTGGTTAAGTCTATCGGTATCGTTCAAGCCTGAACTTGCACTTGAACTCAAACTCTGTATTTCCATACTACCATCCGGCTTAATAATTTTTTGGGTTCCGCTTTCTGGCAATGAAATGTTTATGCTCTGTCCGTTATTATAGACCGCACTTACATTAGAATTGCCACTTGCGTTAATCTTATTGTTAGACATTTCATTTATAGGAAGTAACATTTCACCTTCGCCATTAAGCAACCATGATTGATTAAGATCAGGGAAAGATCGTAGAATCCTCTGTAATTTATCAGCCCCAATACCCTTAGATATGTTATTTACAAACCCATTTGACAAACCAACTTCTTTTTCAAAGCGTCCTTGACTAAATCCCTTCGATTTAATAAAATAAATAAGTCTCTGTTTTACAGTAGTTTCCATACTTTTTCAATATTACCAATAGTTAAACAATGTTTATTCACAGATTTTTCTCTGTATTACCACTTTTATATACAGAGAAATCTCTATATTTGCACTGTAATAAACAACAAAC
>ERZ857840.4279-NODE-4279-length-11076-cov-2.458579_pt1 | contig 11076 bp, 6 predicted proteins | sample MGYA00519760_ERZ857840 | MGnify/ENA primary metagenome ERZ857840 (study PRJEB31778, sample SAMEA3449371) | human gut metagenome | biome: human gut; feature: human-associated habitat; material: faeces | place: United Kingdom | collected 2010/2012 ... | reverse complement strand
CAGCATCTATTACCCTCCTTTACAGCGTGCCACCAATGTTACATATACTGCCTTTTGGAGGCTTTTCATTGTAAAAATATCATCCTTCAATGAATGAATCGTACGCTATTTGACGTATTTGCGCATTTTCAATATTAAAATACGCAAATACGTATCTATGTTCAATAAAAAAGTCTTAAATTTGTAATATTGAACCAAAGGTCTTAAAATCTAATAAGAAGTTTTCAATAATAAAAGAGAAATACAAGTAACTCATTTATTACGAATAGATTACAATACTATGAAAAGAACAAGAACCGTATCTATTTTTACCCACTTATGCTAAAAATATAAGCTACGCTAATTATCTTTGCATGGCAAAAAGAGAAATCTAAATCAATTATACTATCACTATTAATTTCAACTGCATGAAGAAGTTTATTTTTTCAGTAGGCAACAAAAACAAGCTGTTCAAAGTCACCGCTTTAACGGCATTGACACTGTGTTTGCCTGCAATGGCATCTGCATATAATGCAAATGCAAACAAGGTAGAGATGAGTCAGCAGAAAGCTGACCACATTACAGGTACCGTAACCGATACTAATGGAGAACCAGTTATTGGTGCTACCATTAAAATTGTAGGTAGTAGCAACGGTACTGTCACAGACGTAAATGGTAAATTTACACTCAGCGTTGCAAAAAATGCTGAGCTGCAAATCTCATCTATTGGGTATGTTACTAAAAAAATAACAGTAGTTAGCAATAACTTAAATATTGTTTTGGCAGAAGATCGTGCTTCCCTTGATGAGGTGGTTGTATTAGGCTACGGTGCTGGTCAACGCAAACAAGACCTTTCTGCCTCTGTAGGTGTGATTAATAATGCGGATAAACTATCCGTTCGTCCAGTCAGCTCTACGGAGGGTATGCTGCAAGGTCAGTTGGCAGGTGTTACTATTACAGCCAATGGAGGTGACCCTACTTCTGCACCAAACATTGTTATTCGCGGACAAGGCTCCATGAATGGCGACAATGTGCTGTGGGTTGTAGACGGCATCCCTGGCGCTCCTATTCCTTCTATGAATGATATAGAATCAATTGTCGTACTGAAAGATGCTGCATCGGCAGCCATTTATGGTGCACAATCGGGAGCTGGAGGCTGTGTGTTGGTAACAACTAAGAAAGCCAAAGAAGGAAAAGTGAGCTTGAGTTATGACGGTTTATATGGCTTCAGACAAGCTACCAACCTGCCCAAAGCACTCACTGCAGAAGAGCAAATCAAGCTGGCTAATATCTCGTATAAGGCAGCAGGACTGGATACTCCTATTGGCTGGGATACAAAAGTGAATCCATATATCGCCACCAATCGTACAGACTGGATGGACGAAGTATTTAGAAATGCTTTCTACCAAAGACACAACGTGGTTATCAACACAGGTACCTCCTCGGCAAGAAGCCGGTTGAGTTATGCCTATGACGGCGATGACGGTGTATTGATTGGCACATTTAACAAGAGACACACCATACATTATAACGGTCAGTTCGACATTAACAAATGGATAACCATTACTGAGGATTTCACTTGGCGCAACTCGCAAATGCGCGGAGCCAACACTGCAAACCCAGAAGGTGGTGTCATTATGAACGCATTACACATGCCTTCGAGTGCCAGTGTTTACAATCCAGACGGAACCTATGGCGGCGTTTCAGAGCCTGGTAACGGTTACACCGACATCCATGGTGATGCCATCAACCCAGTGCGCATACTATGTGCCAGCAATGCTTATGACAAAACGAGTGATATGTGGTCAACCACCTCACTACAGCTTCATGACATTGTTCCAGGATTGAAGTTTACCAGCAGATTTTCTTTCAACATTGAAAACAACTTCTATAAGGAGTTCAACCCTATGCGTCCTGAGTCTGGTAAGCCACAACTATTTAACGAGATGAACGAATCGGCTTACAGATATAAAAAATGGATGACAGAAAATACACTGACTTACGATAATTCCTTTGGGAAACACAACCTGGGGCTTTTGTTATCTACAACAGCCAACAAGTTGGTACAACGAGGTGTTAGTGTGTATGCACGTGGTTTCTCGGACGAAACTCCTGCTCTACAATATTTGGCATACGCTGGAACTACCACACCAAAAGACTATCTCATTGGTCCTGATGCAAACGTAGCTTGCATTGCACGTGCTTCTTACTCATACGACGATCGTTATTTCCTAACAGCATCATGGCGTAGAGACTACGCAGGTCGTCTGCCTAAGGATAATAACTATGGCGACTTCCCTGCTTTTACAGGTGCATGGAAAATCTCAAATGAAAGCTGGTTCCCTAAAAATAAAAATCTAAACTTACTGAAACTTCGTGCTTCCTGGGGACGCGTTGGTAATCTTGGCTCCATTGGCTATGGTTACAAAGCTGCACAACTGTCATCATCGGTATGGTCAGAAGGTGCACAGTACGGCGTTACAAGTAACACCTTATGGGGAACCCTCATATATAATGGTACAGCATTGAATCCATCGTTGACTTGGGAAACATCCGAGCAGTGGGATTTAGGTTTGGATGCAACTATGTTCAACAACAGACTGTCTTTAGGATTTGACTATTTCAACAAGCGCACCTACAATCTTATACAACAACAATCTGTAGGTTGGCCCTCGACGATTGGACTTGATGCCATGCTTGTTAACTTAGGAGAAGTTAAGAACGAAGGTGTGGAAGTGCAAGCCGCATGGAACGATCAAGTGAATAAAGATTTCTCTTATTATATCAATGGTAACTTTGCATGGCTGAAAAACCGTGTTACCGACACTGGTACTTATGATGAGAAAGGTAATCCAGGCATCTGGGTAGGTGACGTTTACGGACATAATGACTTCAAGACCCTGACGAATCTTTTCCAGACAACACAAGGACAAGCTCTTAACTCGTTCCACCTCATTAAGACAGACGGTATTTTCCAAAGTGATGAAGAAGCTGCAGCATACGTTGACAAAGATGGTAAACGGATACAACCCAATGCTAAGGCTGGTGATTTGAAGTTTGTTGATGCCAACAACGATGGAAAGATTGACGACAAAGACCGGCAATATTGTGGTAGTTCTATGCCAAAGACGACCTATGCACTCACAGCAGGATTTAATTGGAAAGGGCTATCTGTAAGTGCTATGTTCCAAGGTGTGTCTGGCGCTCAGGCGCTCTTTGTAGGAAAGGGCCTCACGCTGAGCGACACAGAGGGTAACTTCAACCGCTGGAACAAGATATTGGATGCGTGGTCTCCTGAAAACAGGGGTAGCGATATTCCACGTATTTCGAAGAACGATCCTAACGGTAACTTCACAACTTCTTCGGACTGGTACTTGGAAGATGCATCCTACTTGCGCTTAAAGAACCTAACCATAGGATACGACTTTACAGACTTTATCCAGAAATGGGGACACCTGAACAATCGTAAAAGCTCGCTCTACGTATATTTCAGCGCAGAGAATGTCTTCACCATCACCAAGTATTCGGGCATGGACCCAGAGGTGGGTGGCTTTGACACGATGAAATATCCTCTGTCAAGAGTACTTTCATTAGGTGTAAAGATTACTTATTAAAACCAAACAGCTAAGAATTTATCATTATGAAAAAATATATTTCAATTATCACTGTTGTAGCTGCTGTGACTTTTACATCGTGCAGCGACTTTCTTGACGTACAGCCAGAGGGAAAGCCAACAACAGAAAATTATTTTGCCAATGACCAACAAGCCATTGATGCCATTGACATGTTGTACGGAAGGTTGCACCAAGAGAATGTTTTTGGCCGTGAATTCTTCTGGGAACAAGGTGGGGGTCAGGATGTTGTATGGGGACGCACACGAGGCTATGGCACGTTAGCAACCTTGAAATACAGCGGTGACGAAAGTCCATTAAGAGACACTTTCGAGCAATTTTATAACCAAATGGCAAGAGCCAACTGGGTCATTGTAAAGTTACTAAACAAGGAAAAACAAACCAAATTGACTCCAGTAGAGAGCCGCTCGTTAGGTGAAGCTTTGTTTGTACGTGGAATGTGCCACTTCTATATCGCATACCGCTATGGTACTGATAAACAGGGTGTGCCATTTGTACGCTACGAAAATTTTGAAAAAGGCTATGACAACAGCATTCCAAAGCAGAGTGCAACGGTCATGGACGATTACAAGATGATTATTGAAGACATGGACAAAGCCATTCAATATCTTCCTACCGTTGATCAATACGATGACAACAATAAGGGTCGTGCACACCAAGCTGCTTGTGTAGCTTACAAGGCAAAGACTTACGCATATTGGGCTTGTTGGGACAAGTCACAGTGGAAACATGTTGTTGCTTGTGTTGATGAACTGGAAAGCAAATATGGACGCGGTCTTGCTTCTACCTATGATGAGGTATTTACCTCAGACATGAGCAAATTCTATGGGAAAGAATATCTATGGGGTGTGCCTGGCTATGGCGGTCAAACACCTGGTGGAATTGAATTCACAGGCGTTGTTTTGGAAAACAAAGGATGGGGTGTCTATAACGGATGGGGACAAAACAAGCCCTCATACGAGATCTACGAAGAGCTGATGAAAGACGGCAAAGACAACATACGCTTGAAACGTACTCTGTTAGAGTACAACCAAGAGTTCAAATTCTTTGGAGAAACCAGAAAATTCTTTTCTGCATCTGACGTAGAATCGGGCTTCATGTGCAACAAGTATATGCAAGCATTCGAACCAAAAGACTGTGTAGAGAAAGGAATGGTTAGTGGCAACGGTAACTGGCCCACTACTCGCATCATGTTCCCGTTAATTCGTATGGCAGAAATGTATCTGTTCCGTGCAGAAGCCAACATCATGATGGGCAACGCAGCTGCTGCCGCCAAAGATATTAATAAGGTGCGCAATCGCTCAAACCTCGCCTCACTCGACCACAATCCTACAATGATGGATATCTATCACGAACGAAGATGTGAACTTACCTTCGAGTTTTACGATGCTCTCTATGACTTAAAGCGCTGGCACAAGAGCTGTCCAGAGCTCAAAAACGTTACTGCCAAAGCATTGACTAGTCAACCTCGTGTTCGTAAGTATGACGACCGTTCTAATCCTGAGTCATCCTTTAAGATTGTACCTTATGCAGATTATCAGGATAGGATTACTACCTACGACGACCACCTCATTGTTTTCCCATATCCAAGTAAGGCGATTACCGAATCGAATGGGCAACTAAAGCAAAATGAGGGATACAACTAATTCTATCCATCGTTAATATAGAAGATAGTCTATCCTTTCAACAAAAAAGGATAGACTATTTTTATAAATATTTTGTACTTTTGTAAATCTAAGAAATTATATTTAATGAAACGTCAAATTCTGCTATTAGTAGCACTATTAGTAAACGCTTACGCGGGCTTGTTTGCACAAAATACCAATATGCAAACATACACCATGGAGCATCCATACAAGGTAGAAAAGCTCAAGGCTCCCAAAGGTAAGAAAGTAAAAAATGTTATCTTAATGATAGGCGACGGCATGTCGCTGATGGATGTCTATGCCGCTTGGGTGTGCAATCGAGGACGTTTATGGCTCGACAATGCACAATACATTGGACTGTCGGCTACTCATTGCACCGATAAGCTCATCACCGACTCGGGCGCAGGTGGCACAGCGTTGGCAACAGGACACAAAACAAAGTACCATGCCGTAGGGGTTGACCCTGAAGGGAAACCGCTTACAACAATCATAGATCTTGCAAAACGAAAAGGCAAAGATGCGGGAATTACCGTGACATGCCGCTTATGGGATGCCACGCCTGCCGACTTCTGCTGCCATAATATCAACAGGGAAAACGAACAAGAAATCGTAGCCGACTATCCAACCAGTGGCGTTGACTTTGCTTTTGGTGGTGGAGCCAAATACTTCACAAACAGGAAAGACGGTCGCAACATCTTCGAAGAGCTGAAAAATCAAGGTTACTACATTGCCAAGACGTGGGAGGAATTAGAAAAATGGGAAAGCGGAAAGGTGTTCTGCGTGCCTTACGAGGTGGATACTCCCCTGCCTGATGAGCGTGGTGACTTGCTTGCTCGCGCTACCATGAAAGGCATCAGCTTGATGAATCAAAACAAGAACGGCTTTTTCATGATGGTTGAAGGGTCACAATTAGACGACTATGGACATTTTAACCAATTAGATATGCTCATGAAAGAACTGCACGACTTTGACCGCACCATCGGTGAAGTCATGAAATGGGCTGCCAAAGATGGTGAAACGTTAGTTGTCGTAACCGCTGACCATGAAACGGGAGGTCTTACTTTGCACGGGGGTGATTTAGCAACTGGACGCATTGAAGCAAAATTTGCAAGCACTGGTCACACTGGCGTTATGGTTCCCGTATACGCTTTCGGTCCTGGTGCAGAAGAATTTACTGGATTCATGGACAATACGGAAATCTTCTGGAAGATTAAAAAACTGATGCGACTATAATTGTAGCTTGCACCATTCGTCTCAATAGTCGGTCAACACTCGAAATTACACTTACCAGTCACACAAGATACAAGCAAAAAAAACTGGTATGTACTATCAAGAAATCCTATCGCAAGATAACTTATCAAAGCTTACATCATCAATTATGCTGAAAAAACTTAATCAACTTCTTCTCTTCCTCGGTATTATGTTGCCACTGAACATAATGGCACAAAACCTAATATCGTCGGGGTCTCCTCTGTACAAACTTCCTTACAAGAACACCTACGTCATGGAAACGTTAGTGGCAGAGAACAGTTTTCGTACGGCTAAGATTGAGAAGACCCAACCAGGAACCTTTGCACAAGCCAAAAAAGTGTTGCCATCCCCCTATTGGGAAGGGCACAACAAGGAAATAGAGATGTACTGGAAGGCATGGGAGATAGGGATTAAAAACATCTGTCAGCCGTTAGATGACTCTGGATTTGTAACCAGTTATATCGCTCCAGCCTACAATGGAAACATCTTTATGTGGGACAATGCCTTTATCACAATGTTCTGCCGATATGGTAAAAACTTCTTCCCATTTCAGAAAAGCTTAGACAACTTTTATGCTAAGCAACATCCCGACGGCTTTATTTGTAGAGAGATACGTGCCGATGGTAGCGATTGTTTCGGTCGATACGACCCTACCAGCACGGGTCCGAATATTCTGCCATGGTCCGAATGGCTGTATTATACGCAGTTTGGCGATGACAACAGGCTCAACAAGGTCTTCCCTGTACTGGCGGCATACTACAAATGGTTAAAGCTAAACCGTACTTGGCGCAATGGTACTTATTGGTCGAGTGGCTGGGGAACGGGCATGGATAATATGCCACGAGTACAAGACGGATACAACACCATCTACAGTCATGGACACATGATATGGTTAGATGCCTGCTTGCAACAAATCATGGTGGCTAAGATTTTGTTGAAAATGGGCTTCTACTTGGAACGTTGGCAAGAGATAGAAACCTTCGAAGATGACATAAAGCACCTTTCACAATACATTAACGACAATATGTGGAGCGACAAAGATGGCTTTCTCTATGACCAATACGCAGACAACAGCCTTAGCACTACACAAGGCATCTATGCCTATTGGACGCTACATACCGACGTGTTGCCCAAAGATCGGTTAGATAAGCTGGTTGCTCACTTGACCGATACTACCAAATTTAACCGTCCGCATCGCGTCCCTTCCCTCTCGCATAGTCATCCTAAATACAAAGCTAATGGGCGTTATTGGGTTGGAGGCGTATGGCCAGGCACCAATTACATGATTATCTCTGGACTCATAGACAAAGGATACCGACAGTTGGCATGGGATATTACCATGAATCATTATAACAACGTGCTGGAGGTGTACAAGAAGACGGGTACTTTCTTTGAGTATTATGCACCTGAAAGTAATCATCCTGGCTTCATGGCTCGCAAGGACTTTGTAGGTTGGACGGGGCTTCCTCCCATTGCCGAACTCATAGAATACATCTTTGGCATTAGAGCTAACCATGAACAGAACACCATTACCATAGATGTCAACCTGTTAGATACTTATGGCATTGATAAGTATCCCTATGGCAAGGATGGACTTATTTCCTTCAAAGTACAAAAACGTAACTCCAAAGAGGAGAAGCCTAAGGTCACGATTCAAACGAACGTTCCCTTTAAAGTCATCTTACTTTGGAGTGACAAAAAAATAGAACAACAGGTTGGGGTTGGTAAACATTCCCTCTAACACTTTATTGATATAAGGGCGGTTCTATAAATTAGCTTTGACAGATTGTGAGACTATTTTTGAGGTCAATTTGTTTGTGAGTGAAGGAGTATAGCGAGCTATACGACTGAACGAACAAGAAAATTGAACCAAAAAGAGTCCACAAGATGACAAAACGTAAAAAAACTGACATAAAAAACTTTACGGTGGTAATTTATAGAACCGCCCTTAAAAAAAACCAAGCATGTATCAAACAATGACAACACGTATAGCCATCGACCTTGGTGGTACCAATCTTAGAGCTGCGAGAGTAAGAAATGGGCAAATTGAAGCCTCCCTGCAAGAGCCATGCCTTGCCAACGGAACTCAAAATGAAGTGTTAGAGCAAATCATTCAAATGATAACACGGCTCAACCAGTCATCAGTTGAACGCATAGGCATAGCAGTACCCTCCATTGTAGACTACAAAAAGGGCATTGTTTACCACGTACAAAACATACCTTCGTGGACAGAGGTACATCTAAAGGATATTCTTGAACAACGCTTTAACTTGGAGACAAGGGTGGACAATGACGTGAATTGCTTTGTTGCTGCAGAGAATGTGTTGGGAGCGGGACAACCTTTCAGAGATTTTGTAGGCATCACTTTAGGAACAGGTGTCGGTGCTGGCATCGTTATCAACAATGAGGTGTACCGAGGAGTCCATACAGGTGCTGGCGAAATTGGCTGTATTCCTTATTTAGATAGCATCTACGAAGACTACACCAGCAGTCAGTTGTTCAACAAATGGCACACAACGGGGCAGCAAGAAGCATTGAAAGCCGCACAAGGAGACCAAGCAGCACTCGAAAAATGGCAAGAATTAGGCTTCCATTTAGGAAAGTTATTGCAAGTAATTCTGTACGCATACAACCCTGAAGCCATCATCATCGGAGGCGGCATCTCTTTGTCGCACCCTCTCTTTGAACAATCAATGTATGAGTCAATGCACGAAAAATTCTTGTTCGCGAAAGAAGCCGAAGCCGTTCAAATCATCTTTTCTAAGCTTAAAGACAGTAATATTTTAGGTGCTGCCCAATTATAAAATTTATTCATTTATCCATTCTCACAAATAATGAAAAAGTCACTTTTCTTGTCATTGCTACTGACATTCCTAACCACGTTTAATGTATGGAGTCAGCACTCGTTCCGTTTCCATGATGGAAAGTTTAGGATAGCTCAATTCACAGACATTCACTGGGATGCGAAATCTGCTAATTGCAAGCAAACTTCAGCAATCATTCAGAAGGTCATACAAACGGAAAAGCCCGACATCGCCATTCTTACGGGCGATATTGTAACCGAACAACCTGCCGGCGAAGGTTGGAAATCAATCATCCAAATCTTTGAAAATTCTCATCTGCCTTTTGTGGTTGTAATGGGAAATCATGATGCCGAGGTGATGAGTAAAAAAGAAATATACCAACAGCTTACAGCTTCTCCCTATTACGCAGGATGTATCGGGGCAACCAACATCACGGGGTATGGCAACTGTTCTATTCCTATTTATTCTTCAAATAAGAGCAGCGACCAACCAGCAGCCTTGATTTATTGCATTGACTCCAACGATTACCAGCCTATCAAAGAGTATGGTGCATACGATTGGATACACTTTGACCAGATACAATGGTATCGGACAGAAAGTAAGAAATATACCCAAGCCAATGGTAACAAGCCACTCCCATCACTTGCTTTCTTCCATATACCGCTAGTAGAGTTCAAGCATGTAGTGGCTCGCAACGACTACTTGGGGAGCTATGGCGATGGTGAGGTCTGTTCATCCAATATCAATTCGGGCATGTTTGCTTCTTTCATTGACATGAAAGATGTAATGGGCGTGTTTTGTGGACACGACCACGACAACGATTTCATCGGCATGGAATACGATATTGCCTTAGGTTATGGTCGTGTGAGTGGTCTTGATGCGTATGGAAAAGTAGACCGTGGCGGTAGAATCATTGAGCTATACGAAGGTCAGCGCAAATTTGATACATGGGTACGGACAGCCAACAAGAAAGAGGACACTTTCTACTATCCGTCTGCACTCACTTCGAAAGATGAACGAATCATGAACTATCTGCCTGCGAAACCAGTCAAGCCATCCAAGCAGGGAGTAGCATACACGTATTTTGAAGGTAAGATTAAGCACACCAAAGACATTCACACTTTGAAAAAGGTAGAGAGTGGAACAATGAAAAACTTCTCTATCAGCAACGCAAAGCAAAACGACCATTTTGCTTATATCTTCCGAGCATTCATCCAAATAAAAGAACGTGGCGTATATCGTTTCTACACCTATTCAGACGATGGCAGCAAATTATTGATTGACAACCAATTGGTTGTAGACAATGATGGTGGACACAGTGCTCGAAGAGCTGAAGGAAAAGTGGCACTCGAGTCAGGCTTTCATGAAATTGAGGTTCGATACTTTGAGGACTATATGGGACAGGAATTGCAGGTAGGCTATGCTAGTCGCAATATCATCGAGCGTCCATTGCCCGACAACATCCTGTTCTTGCCACAACCATAAAGCAAACCACATTCCCCAAGAAAAATGCGTATGAACAAAAATCCCACCATTTGGGCTTGTTCATACGCATTGCATTTTTATAAGGTCACAGGAAAACGAGCCTATCTTGCAATCTTCTTTGCCGAATTGCCCTTCTGTATATACACGCCTTGCACAGGTGCTTTTTCCAAACGCCTGCCATGCAAATCATAAAAGGCGGGTTGCCCCACACTGTCTGTTTCCACCTGTTCAATGTCAGTTAAGTCATTCTCAACCTGCAAAATAGCATCCACTATCACA
>ERZ857840.4275-NODE-4275-length-11082-cov-3.352770_pt1 | contig 11082 bp, 6 predicted proteins | sample MGYA00519760_ERZ857840 | MGnify/ENA primary metagenome ERZ857840 (study PRJEB31778, sample SAMEA3449371) | human gut metagenome | biome: human gut; feature: human-associated habitat; material: faeces | place: United Kingdom | collected 2010/2012 ... | reverse complement strand
CGGCCCAATTGCCAGTTTATGGTCGCGTGACGCTGCTTGTGACCACAACTCGTTACCGTTTCGCGCCCTTCGTGCATTGCGCTATACGCTCGCCTGGCTTCGTTTAGCTTTGATATGAACTGACGATTCGCTTCAATTCACCATTTCTTCGCATCGTCATACCGCCGATTTGGCGGCAGTTATACCTTTGGCGTACAATATCGCATTGTTGATTTACGTCCGTTCTAGTGGACGTCTGGCCAAACTGCCATTTTTCTGCGGCTCGCATTATGTGATAGGCGGTTGGTCTTTGAACGCGCACTGCGTTCTCTTGTATGGATGTTGCATTGCGCTGGCGCGCGTTGGTGCTGCCGGGCGATGTGTTCATTGGAATATCGAAACGCCGTGCGACTTTTAAGGTCGCCTTTATGTGCGTTTCACTATGCTTAAGGAGCGAATGAAACTTGACTAACGAACAGAACTTGCCGGAGCTGTCTTCCGGCACGCTTGGCGGCGCTATTGCTGCTGCCAAGTCTTCTGCGGCAAAAAATGACGCTGAAGGCACCGATGGTACGAAAAATCGCAGCCGTTCTCGCGGCTCTCGCGGGGGCCGCGGCCGCGGTCCTAAGAAAGACGCTGCGCAAAACGGCAGCCAGCAAGACGCCAAGGCTGTCTCTGCCAATCAGGCCGAGCAGTCATCGAAGGCTTCGAATGGAAATCGTCGTCGTTCCACGACGCGCACCAAGCACGTCTCGCTCGATCACAAGCGCCCGCAGCTTACGCCAGGCTCCGAACTCGAGCCCGAATCGTTCAATAAACCGCGCACGCGCAAGCCTCGCTCTGGCAGCAATTCTCGCCGTGCGGTGAAGAACAACCCCGATGTGACTCTGAAGGTCATTCCGCTTGGCGGTCTCGACGGCATTGGCAAGAACATGACCGTCATCGAGTGCGGCGACGACATGATTCTCGATGACGCTGGCCTCATGTTCCCCGATGACGACCATCCGGGCATCGACCTCATTCTTCCCGACTACACGTATGTGCTTGAGAATGAGCATAAGCTTCGCGGCATCATCATTACGCACGGCCACGAAGACCATACGGGTAGCTTGCCGTACCTCATGAAAGACCTTACCAAGAAGGTTCCGATTTACGGCACGAAGATGACGCTCGGCCTTATCGAGGGCAAGTTCAAGGAACATCGCATCAAAGCGAAGCTGTGCGAAGTCAATCCCGGCGACGAGATGAAAATCGGCAATTTCGTGGTCGACTTTTTCGCAGTGAATCACTCCATTCCAGGTGCGCTCGGCGTGTTCTTCCAGTCTCCGGCCGGCAATGTGCTGCATACAGGCGACTTCAAGCTCGACCAGAGCCCAATTGACGGTGTTCGCACCGACTTCGGAGCGCTCGCGCGTTTCTCGAAAATGGGCGTCGACCTCATGATGAGCGACTCGACGAATGCCACGAACCCGAACTTCACGCCCTCTGAGGCTGAGGTGGGCAAGACGTTGCGTCCCATTATTGAGAACGCCAAGGGTCGCGTCATTATCGCGAGCTTTGCAAGCCATATCCATCGCCTGCAGCAGATCGCCGATGCGGCTGTCGCGTGCGGTCGCAAAGTCGTGGTCACGGGCCGTTCAATGATTCAAAACACCGATATCGCACGTCGCTTGGGTTATTTGAAGATTCAAGACGTCGACCTTATCGACGCCTACGACCTGAAGGGTATTCCGCCCGAGAAGGTCGTCATTATGTGCACGGGCAGCCAGGGCGAGCCGCTTTCGGCGCTTGCCCGTATCGCGAACGGCGAGCATAAGACCATCCAGATTGACGAAGGCGACACGGTCATCATTTCCGCGACGCCCGTTCCTGGCAATGAGAAAGCTGTTACGCGCATCGTGAACCAGCTTTCCAAGATTGGTTGCGATGTGTGGGACAAGCACCGCGCCATGGTTCACGTGTCGGGCCACGCGAGTGCAGAAGAGCTCAAGCTCGTGCTTTCTATTGTGCAGCCGAAGTACTTCATGCCGGTGCATGGCGAGTCGATGCATCTTCGCGCTCATGCGAATCTCGCTCAGGCCACGGGTGTTGACCCGAGCCATATCTTTATGTGCGAAAACGGCGATACGCTCGAGATGACGAACGGCATCGTTAAATTCGGTGAGCCCGTCGAAAACGGCATCGTCTACGTTGACGGCCTTTCGGTGGGCGATACCTCGAAAGACGTGCTCGATGAGCGCACGACGCTTTCCAATTGCGGCTTCGCTTGCATTTGCGCCGCTGTCGATCATAAGCGCCACCAGATTTTGGGCAATGTGCGCGTCGAGATGCACGGCATCACGGGCGGCGATGTTGCTGAGCTTCGTCGCGAGGCGACCGACGGCGTCAAATGCACCCTGCGTCGCAGCGTTGAGCGCGGCGTGAAGGGCAAAGACCTTGAGAAGGCGTGCCGCGATTCCTTGCATTCGCTTCTGTGGGACCGCACAAAGCAGCGTCCTATGGTCATCGCGACGATTATCGAGGTGTAAACGTTTCGCGGAATGAACATTCCGCTGCGCTATAATTCAGGTTTCGCACGTCAGTGCAAGCCGTATGAATATTTCGGCCGGGTCGCCTTTCAGGCGACTCGGCCGCTGCCGAATTTATATGCATCGTAAACGCAGTATTTGAAGGAGCACGCCATTGGCCCGCGGTTCAAAGAAGAACACCGCACAATCGAATAGCGCCAAAGGCGCTTCTGCCCAAAGGAAAAAGGGAAGGAACGACGCCGAAGATCGCGTCGCGCTTAAAGATGCTCCGTCTCGCGGCAGGGCGCGGGCACGCGCCGTCGAAGAGGAAGCCCCCTTTGAGGAAATCGATCGCGAGCCGCGTATTTTCGACGATCGCACCAAGCGCGATATCGCCGGCGTCATTGTCGCCGTGCTTGCCGTCGTGCTCTTCTTGGCCGTTGTATTGCAGCCTTCTGGCTTTCTGACGAGCGCTCTTTCGAGCGCGTTGCATCTTTCGCTCGGAATTGGCGCGTATGTGCTGCCGTTCATTTTGGTTATCGTGGGCGCGAGCCTCATTGTTCGCGTCGATCGCGCCGATTTGCCTCTACGCTTGGGCGTGGGGCTTGCCATGCTCTTCTTTGCTTTCATGTCGGCCCTTTCGCTGCTTACGCCTGGTGCTTCAACCAATGGCGCTGTGCTTTTCGACGCGAATGTGCTTGCCTCGCGCGGTGGCTACGTTGGCTCTGGCATTGCATGGGCGCTTCTGCAGCTGTTCGGCGAAGCCGTGAGCATCGCGCTCCTTCTCGGGGTCGCGCTTGCCGGAGCCGTCATCATCGGCTTTTCGCTCACGGGCGCATTCGAGTCGCTTTGCGAGAAGGGTTCGCAATTCAATGCGCGCCTTCGTGCCGCACGCGATGCGGAAGACGACGAACTTCCTGGCATTCCTTACGAAGCTGCCGACGAGAACGATAATCCCTATGCTGCGCTTGACGAAAATCGTCCTCAGGCGCAGGTCGAGTCTCCCGAGGCTCGCGTCCCTCGCCGCGAAGAGCGCGGCTTGCTTGCCGGCTTCGGCATGACGAAAAAGGAACGCGAAGCTGCCGCTGCTGCGAAGGCTGCGCAAGAGGCCCAACGAGAGGTGCCGCCAGCACGCATTCGTCGTGCCGAGCCTGTGCATGTGCCTCGTGACCTTTCGCGCCCTCGCCGCGCATCGGAGTCGCTTTCGACGCAATTGCTCGAAGGCCGTCGTCCTGGCCAGGCTCCTGTTCCCACGGTCGACACCTATTGGCCAGCTGAATACGCTTTCGGCGCTGCCGACGATGTCGTGAGCGCTGCTTCAAATGCCGCGGCGGGGGCTGCTGGTGTTGCCACTGGCATGGGCGTAGCGCATGCGGCCGAGGGTGCCCTCGATGCCGCCGAAGACGAAGCCATCACTCAACTTCTCGGCGCGAAGCCCGCGCCTTCCCGGATAAAAAAGCAGGCAGATTGCAGCTCTCCTGAGCCTTCTGCGAAAACGCGGATGCTGAAAGCGAAGCGTGAGCCGCTTCCTTGGGAAGACGAAGCCGAGGCTGTCGACAACGCTTTGCGGCCCGATTCGAACGAGGGCGCTGCCGAAAAGCCGATGACGCGTCGTTTGAGCGATGTTTCCGCCGCGCCTGGAGCGTCGAAAACGCGTGCTGCGGGTTCGGCTAAAACTAAGAAAATCGATAATTCTGCGTTTAATAAAGAAGGGGAGACGCGCGGCGATTTCACCTTGCCGGCGTTTGGTCTCATTCGCCATACCGAAGTTGCTACCGAAGCCGACGAGGCTGAGCTTCGCACGCTTGCTGCTGAGTTGCAAAACACCCTCGAAGATTTCAGCATCATGGCGCAGGTTGTCGGCTGGGTTGCCGGCCCCACGGTCACGCTGTTCAAGGTTGACTTGCCTTCTGGCGTGCGCGTAAGCCGCATTATGAGCTTGACCGACGATATCGCCTTGGCGCTCGCGGCGCCCGGTGTGCGCATTTTCGCGCCCATTCCTGGAACGAATCATGTCGGCATCGAGGTGCCGAATCGCACGCGACAGAACGTGCTATTGGGCGACGTGCTCAAAGACGCCCATGGCACACCGCTTGAAATGGCTATCGGCAAAGATGTCGAAGGCCATTCGATTGTCGTCGACCTCGCGAAAATGCCGCACTTGCTTATCGGCGGCACCACGGGTTCGGGCAAGTCGGTCGCAATCAACGCGATGATTATGTCCATTCTCATGCGTGCCACGCCCGACGAGGTTCGCTTCATCATGATTGACCCGAAGCGCGTTGAATTCACCCCATATAACGGCATTCCCCATTTGTACGTGCCAGTCGTTACCGAAAACAAGGAAGCGGCGAGCGCTCTGTCATGGGGCGTGGCTGAAATGGAGCGCCGTCTGAAAGTCATGTCGAAGGCGGGCGTGCGCAATATTTCGCAATACAATAAAAAAGTTGAAAGCGGACAGCTCGATGATGAGGAAAAACCCGAAGATGAGTGGCCGAAAAAGATGCCGTATATCGTCATCATCATCGACGAGCTCGCCGACCTCATGATGAACGTTGGCAAAGAGGTCGAACTCTCCATTAGCCGCATTGCGCAACTTGCTCGTGCGGCGGGCATCCACATGATCGTCGCTACGCAGCGCCCGTCGACCAATGTCGTAACAGGCCTTATCAAGGCGAACATTACGAACCGCATCGCCTTCAACGTTGCTTCGGGCATTGACTCTCGCGTTATTCTCGATACCCCCGGCGCTGAAAACCTCATTGGGTTGGGCGATATGCTGTTCAGCAAGCCTGAATGGCCGAAACCTCAGCGTTTGCAGGGTTGTTTTGTTTCCGAAGAGGAAATCGAAGCCGTCGTGAGCCATTTGAAGGCGCAGGGGGAGCCCGAATACCATAGCGAGATCCTCCAAACGAACGTGATCAGCCTTGGCTCGTCTATGCCCGACGGTTCCGGCGGCTCTTCGAGCGCCGACGATCCGCTTTTGTGGGATGCCGCAGACATCGTCGTGGCGAGTGGCCTCGGCTCTACTTCGAACATTCAGCGCAAATTGAGCGTTGGGTATTCCCGCGCAGGGCGCATCATGGATATGCTAGAAGAGAAGGGCGTTGTGGGCCCGCCGAACGGCAGCAAACCCCGAGACGTGCTTGTTGATGAAATGGAACTTGAATCTTTGAAGGCTTTTGAGGCGCGTGACGCCGCGGAAGATGGATTCTAGGAGTAAGAGTGAACGAATCGAATTTCGGCAATATTCTGCGTGAGGCGCGCGAGCGCTCGGGCGAGGATTTAATGTCCGTCGCCCGCAAGCTCCGCATTCGTCCTGATATTTTGGAGTCTATTGAGGCTGGGGATCTTTCAAATATGCCCCCGCGTGGCTATTCGCGCAATATGATCAACGCGTACGCGCGCTACCTTGGCCTTAATCCCACAAATCTCGTCGACGCCTATTTGTCACAGCAATATCAAGACCAAGTTGAGCGAGCTCGCAAGAATATTCGCCCGACTGGTTTTGATATGCCTTCGGGCAGGCGTCACCATGGCTTGCGTGAGGAAATTCATGCCGACGAGCGTTCGCAGGCGCGTGCCGCTGCGGCAGACCGCGTGTCTCGCGATGACGCGCTCTCTAACGAATATGCGGCGATTGAAGCGGAAAGCTCCCGGAACCGTGCGCGACGCCTGGGACTCGATTCCCAGCGATCGAGCAGGACTTCTCGTTCGACTGACTCATCGTCGCGACCTTCTCAGTCGCGTTCGTTCGGCGGCTCGTCGTTTGATACGGGCCTGTTCGACGATATCGATCGCGGCGCAGCCGAATCCCGTGAATTGTCCTCGGCCGAACGTGCCATTGCGCAACGCCCGCCCTCGACTTCGCATAGCCGCCGCGCGGGAGCGGTGCATGTTGGTTCATATAATGCGTATGGCCAGGGCCTGTATAACCACACGCGTCAACAGGCGTCTGGCGATAGCCCTGAACGCACGCGTCGTTTGGACGATGCTCCTGCACGTCCTTCTTCTCGTCGTTCGAATCCGGCGGCTGCAGGCTCTACACGTAGACTGCGTCGTTCCGAGGATGAAGAAAAGGAAACCTATATGCCGCGCCAATCGAGGCGTTCTGCACTTCCTGAAGAGCACTCGATCAGCGTGTATGCCGCTCCAAGCAACCTCGGAAGAAATAAATCGGGCATCGGCGAAAAGCTCCCGTTTCTCATCGCTGGCATTATTATCTTGCTGCTCGTCGTCGTTATCGCTTTCTTGGCGAATGGCGTGGGCTCGAAAGCAACGTCGAGCGCCCAACAAAGCACGCCGATGAATATCACGGGGCTTCCCGAATCTTCACCTTCGGGCTCTTCGTCGAATACATCTTCCGATTCCGAAAGTTCCGATTCGCATTCGACCACGGAGACGACGACTAAAAAGACTGAAACCGCTCCCACTAAGGCCGTTGTTGCGTACTCGGTCGCGAAGGGCGAAACGCCGTATGTCGAAATCTATGAAGGCAACACATGCTTGGTTGCCGAAAATCTGTCGGGCGGCGCGTCTGACAGCTACGATGTAACCGATTCGCTCACGATTGTCGCGAGCCCCTACGATGGGCTTACCGTGACGGTCGATGGGCAAGCAGTTGATTTGTCGCAGTATGTCACGAACGGCATTCTGCGCTACGAGGTGAACTTCAGCGACATTCTCGCGGCATGGAATGAGGCCCATCCCGATGCGGCCTCGTCTACGAGCAGCGCTTCTTCTTCGTCGAACAGCGCTTCTACAAGCTCTACTTCCAGCTCCACTGAAGGCTAGTACTCACCTCTTGTTTTAGAAAGGGATACCATGGCAAAAGAATCCAGTTTCGACGTTGTTTCCACCGTCGACATGCAAGAAGTCGATAATGCGTATGGCCAGGCGAAACGAGAAATCGCCCAGCGTTATGACCTCAAAGACTCCGGTGCGGAAATCACCCTTGATAAAGGTGGCCGCAAATTGACCGTCGCAGCCCCGGCGGAATTCGTCGCCAAGCAGGTTATCGACGTCATCGGCAGCAAGCTCATCAAGCGCGGCGTCGACCTTTCCGCTGTGAAATGGGGCGACATCGTGCCTGCCGCTGGTCAGAGCGTTCGTCGCACTGCCGAGATTATCGAAGGCATCGACAAGGAAACCGCGAGCAAAATCTCGAAGGACATTCGTGGCACGAAGCTCAAGTGCAAAGTCACTATCGAGGGCGACAAGCTGCGCGTTTCTTCGGCTTCGCGCGACACGTTGCAAGAGGTTATTGCCTTTTTGAAGGGCCAAGATTATGGCCAGCCTCTGCAATACGTGAACTATCGATAACGCTAAAGGGTATTCGCATGTCTAACATTGACGTGAATGTTTTGGCTCAGAGCGCGCCGCGCGTTTGTTTCGTGACGCTTGGTTGCGCCAAAAATGAAGTTGACACCGCCGAGATGACGAAACGACTGACCGCGGCCGGCTACGAGGTGTGCGATGATGCATCAACGGCCGACGTCGTGGTCGTGAATACGTGCTCGTTCATCCAGGCGGCAACTGAAGAGAGCCTCGAGGCTATTTTTGAGGTATGCGACTTGCCGAACTTCATCGAGGGGTCCGCAAAGCTCGTCGTGGCGGGCTGCATGCCTGCACGATACGGCGACGACTTGGCGAGCGAGCTTGGCGAGGCGCAAGCATTTGTGCCGTGCAGCAAGGAAGACGACATCGTGGAGGTTCTTGCGGGCGTGTTGGGCGATGCGGCGCCTCAAGCGTCGACGTCCCCCGATGCCCAATCGCCCTGGGCGGGTTCTCCCGCATCGTATGTGAAAATCTCAGATGGCTGCGATCGCTTCTGCTCGTTCTGCGCTATTCCGTACATTCGCGGTCGCTATCACAGCTTCCCGCTTGAAACGGTACGCGCTTCAGTCGCTGAACGCGTTGCGGCGGGCGTGCGCGAAATTACGCTTATCGCTCAAGATACGGGCCGCTGGGGTGAAGATTTCGATGAGCCTTCCAATACCGCCACGCTTCTTGCAGCGCTTGCCGACGAGTTCCCTCAAACATGGTTCCGTCTTATGTATATTGAGCCGCAGGGCGTAAGCGATGAGCTGCTCGATGTTATCGCTTCCAAGCCGAACGTCTGCAAGTATCTCGATATGCCGCTTCAGCATGCGAGCAAGCCTGTACTTCGCGCGATGAACCGTCGTGGCGACGAGAACTCCCATCGCGAGCTCGTTGCGCGCATTCGTGAACGCGTTCCCGGCATTACGCTGCGTACAACGCTCATCGCTGGTTTTCCGGGTGAGACCGATATCGATTTCGACGTGCTGCAGAACTTCCTCGAAGAGGTCGAGTTCGATTATGTCGGCGTTTTCCCGTATTCGCAGGAAGAAGGCACTCGCGCCGCCGAGATGGATGGCCAAATCGATGAGGCCGTCAAAATCGAGCGTGCTCAAAGCCTGCGCGATATTTCAGACGCTATTGGCGAGGCCCACGTTTCGGCGCGCATCGGGCAGGAGATGGACGTGCTCGTGCTTGGGCGAGAGGAAGACGGCCAGCTCTACGGTCGCGCAATGTGCCAAGCGCCCGAGGTTGATGGTGTGGTGTATTTGGAAGAAGGCGAAGTCGGCGACATTGTGCGCGTTCGCATAACCGATACGCTTGTGTACGAGATGGAAGGCGATGTCGTTCATGGCTCATGATTCGAAGGAATCCTACGCTTCTGGCAAGCCGACACCCGCGGGCCAGGGCACGGTTGATAAGATTCTTACCCCCGCGAATGTCGTCACCATGATTCGCATCTGCTTGGTACCCGTCTTTGTCGTAGCGCTTATTAGCCCATGGCCCGACGCAATGGGACTTGCGTTCCTCAATCCCTGGAAGGCGTGGATTGCCGCGATTATCTTTGTCGTGATCTCGTGCACCGACTGGCTTGATGGATACCTCGCTCGTTCTCGAGGCGAAGTTTCCGACTTCGGCAAATTCATGGATCCTTTGGCCGACAAAGTGCTCGTCGTTGCAGCGCTGCTTGTGCTTATTGAACTGGGGTCGCTGCCAAGTTGGCCCGTGCTTATTATCGTTGCTCGCGAATTCATCGTGAGCGGCGTTCGCATGGTTGCCGCAAGCAAGGGGGAGGTTATCGCCGCTTCGTGGTACGGCAAGTTCAAAACGGTATTCCAAATGATCGCCATCGTTCTGTTCGTTGTGAAGGAGAGCCCCGCGATCACGGGCATGCTTTCGCATGGGCTCAACGTCGCGCTTTATATTTTGAGCTGGCTTGTCATGGCGGCTGCCCTCGTGCTCACAATTATCTCCATGGCTGACTACATTTGGAAGGCTCGCCATCTTATTGGCTTTAAGCCCAAAGGCCGCCGCGTGCGCGTTGTTAACAATGACGACTTTGCCGCGCAGGCCGAAGATGGCTTCGAGAATGAGATTCGCGTTGACGCGGCGCGCGCCGTTGTTCAGAAGGCGCTAGCGACGAAAGCGACAGTCGCAACGGCCGAAAGCTGTACGGGTGGTCTTATTGCCGCATCGCTCACCGAGGTGCCAGGGTCTTCGGCTGTGGTGCGCGGCGGCGTGGTGAGCTATGTCAACGACGTGAAAATGAAGAGCCTTGACGTTCCTGAAACTGCGTTCGTCGATGGTAGCGCCGTGTGTGAAGACGTTGCCGTAGCTATGGCACGCGGTGCCGCATCTGAGCTCGGCGCCGATGTGGCGTGCTCCGTTACGGGCATCGCGGGTCCTGGTGGCGAGGAGCCCGGGAAGCCGGTGGGCACGGTATGGATTGGCATCTCTTCCAGTGGTAACGCATTTGCGAAGGAATTCCACTTCAAAGGAAATCGCGAAAACGTACGCGCGCAAGCGACCCAGGCAGCACTCGAAATGATTCTCGAAGCGCTGTAGCGCCTTGCCGTCACGGGCAAAACGCGGTATTTCGGAGGGCATGTTGCGAGGAAACTGAGGGAAACGCAAAGGAACCTTCAAGGGAAACCGGTGGAAATAGGCGATATTTCGTTTTTAAAAATGCGGCATTCGGGCAAGATTCTGGCAAGGTTATCGTGCTTGAATGCATTCAACGGTTTCTTTCACGTCGATGCGAATTATTTTGGCATCGTACTTGACGTAAGAACATCTGTTCGTAATAATGAGCGCGGTACATAAACCGGCTATGCCGGCGGCAAGGAGATGCAATGGCTCAGACTCAAAACAAAGATAAAATGCTCGAGCTCACGACTGAACAAATCGAGAAGAAGTTTGGCAAGGGCGCCATCATGAAGCTTGGAAGCAATGCCGAACACCTTGAGGTTGCTGCTATTCCCACGGGCGCTTTGCCGCTCGATGCGGCGCTCGGCATTGGCGGCGTTCCGCGTGGTCGCATTGTTGAGATTTACGGTCCTGAATCCAGCGGCAAAACGACGCTTGCATTGCAAATCCTCGCCGAGGCGCAAGCGCTTGGGGGTGTTGTCGCCTTTATCGACGCCGAGCATGCCCTTGATCCAACGTATGCCGCGCGCCTGGGCGTCGATATCGACGAGGTGCTCATCTCTCAGCCCGACACGGGTGAGCAGGGCTTGGAAATCTGCGATATGCTCGTTCGCTCCAATGCTATCGACTG
>ERZ857840.4272-NODE-4272-length-11084-cov-7.211715_pt1 | contig 11084 bp, 10 predicted proteins | sample MGYA00519760_ERZ857840 | MGnify/ENA primary metagenome ERZ857840 (study PRJEB31778, sample SAMEA3449371) | human gut metagenome | biome: human gut; feature: human-associated habitat; material: faeces | place: United Kingdom | collected 2010/2012 ... | reverse complement strand
GCATTCTCCTCGCGGTCGGCCTCGGCCTGCCGCGCGTCGCGCTCCAGCTCCGCCACACGCTCGCGCAGCGCCTCGTTTTCCGCTATGAGGTCGGAGTAGTCCTTATAATAGCGCTGCTTGTCCTCCGCCCACGTCGCCACCGCCGTGACCGCCGAGCGGAACGGATAGGTCAGCACGCCCACCGCATTCTGCAAAAAGCCCGACGTCGCGCTCACAAAGCTCAGCACGCTGATGAGCACCGCGCAGACGGTCGTAATAATGAGCAGCCGCAGGCCGTATTTTTCCAGAAATTCGCGCAAAGCGCAGCCCTCCCTTCGGGGGTCGTTATTTTAGAAGAAGCGCACGCCGAAATGCTTCGTCAGGCATTGCCCCAGCTTCTCCACCGGCAGTCCCATGACGTTGTAGAAGTCGCCGTCGATGCGCTCGACGAGCAGCGCGCCCAGGCTCTGCACGCCGTAAGCGCCCGCCTTGTCCATCGGCTCGCCGGTGGCAATGTAGGCGCGCAGCTCCTCCTCCGTGCAAGGACGGAAGTACACGTCCGTCGATACCGTAAAGGCTTCCGCCTTGCCGCCCTGCCGCACCGTCACGCCCGTGCAGACCGTGTGGCGGTTTCCCGCCAGCTCCGTGAGCATCCGCAGCGCGTCCGCCTCGTCACGCGGCTTGCCGAGCCGGTCGTTCTCCAAAAACACCATCGTGTCCGCCGTGATGAGAATATCCTCCGGCCCGACCAGCGGCGCCGCCGCATCGGATTTCAGGCGCGCGATGTGCGCGACGATCTCCTGCGGCGCAAGCCCCTCGGGATAGGTCTCCTCCACGTCGGGAACGACCACGGAAAAATCGGTGATGCCCATGCGCCGCAGCAGCTCATGGCGGCGCGGCGACTTGGAAGCCAGCACGATATGCGGCATGATCTCAGTCCTCTTTTCAATACAAATCGTAATATCACGCAGAAAAACTACGTTTCGTTTTCATTTTTACTCCACGCCGCGGTAGAAAAGCCCGCGCGTGATGTCCTTGGGCGTGTATTCCTCCCGCCCCTTGTAGGCCCGCAGCACGCGCACGCACTCCTCCGCCGACTCGGTCGTAAAGCGCAGCCGCGCGTAGGTCAAACCGATTTTCCGGTACTCCGGCTTGTCCGCCAGCCACAGCGTCTTGCCGTTCTGGAGCTCACTCCGGCAGCCGTAGGCGTGCAGCACCGGGAACCGCTCGCCCACGCGGTCGGTCAGCTCCGGCGCTCCGGCGCACGCGCTGTCCGCGCAGAGAGCGTCGCAGCGCCCCTTAAAGTGCCGGCAGCCGAACTCGTTCGCCACGATGCAGTTTTCCGTGATCATCAGCGGCAGCCGCCCGTAGACGATGGCCTCGCAGGGGATGCACTTGCTGATGTCCCGCAGCTGCTCGTGCCGCAGCTCGAACGACAGCGTCGCGCCCGATAGCCCCTGCTCCCGCAAAAACCGCAGCGCCGCGGAGTTGAACACATTCAGCCCGAAGTCCCCGCGCAGCTCCATATCCAGTCCGCGCACGAGCGCGAAATGTCCCAGATTCCCCAGCACCGCGCACTCCGCGCCACGCTCCTTCGCCGTGCGAAGCTGTTCGCGCAGACCTTCCTCGTCCGCCGTCCGCCACACGCGCGGCAGCACGGCGGCAAATTTCGTCCGCCCACGGTATTTCTCCACCTCGACCGACGGCAGCAGCTCCAGCGGCACATACACCGTCTCCACGCCCTCGTTCACCAGCGCATCGGTAAGCTGCCCGGCACGGTAGATCGACACCGTGAAGCGCGGCGGCTCCGTCGGGTTTTTGATCCTCTCAGCCGGGACAAATGTTCCCTCGCGCCGCTCGGGTATCTCCGTCCGCATCGCCTCCAGCGCCGCGAGCGCGTCGCGCCGCAGCGCGTTGAGCGCGCTCGCCGGGAGCATGTATCCGGGCGCGATATCGGCGGTGAAGTCCGTCACGGCAAACGGCGTGCCGCCGGTCTTGACAAGATTCTTTTCGGCGCTCGCGGCATCGAGCGCTCGGTTGATCGCCTTTTCGGGCGCATCGCCCGTGACAGTGCAGGCATTCTCCCCGTCCGACACGGTGAGCACGCTCTCCGTTTCCGTCAGCGAAAACGCCATCGAAACGCCGACGCGCGGCGTCTCCTTTTCATAGAGCGCAGCAAGCGACTTGAGTACCTTGTCGGCGCTCTGCACGTCGTCCTTGGTGCGGTAGCCGAACATGGTCTTATCGCGCCTGCCCGTGAGATACCCGTCCGTAAAGCCGCTGCGGGAGAACACGGCGCGGAGCGTATCCTCGTCGTAGGGCTCGAGCGCAAGCGCCTCACGGCAGGCGGTCACAACCGCGGCAACGTATTCCGGGCGCTTCATACGCCCTTCGATCTTGAACGTTGTGATCCCGGCGTCCGCCATCTCCTGCGCATGGCGCAGCAGGGACATGTCCTTGAGCGAGAGAACATGGTCGCCCTTGCCGCAGCGCCAGTCGAGCCGGCACGGCTGCGCGCACAGGCCGCGGTTGCCGCTGCGTCCGCCGAGCATGGCGGAAAGATAGCACGCGCCCGAAACGCTCATGCAGTGCGCGCCGTGGACAAATGCTTCCGCGCCCGCCGTTGTAAGGCGGGAGGCGATCTTTTCCATTTCGGAGAGCGTCAGTTCGCGCGCGAGGACGATCGTCTCGCAGCCGAGATCCTGTAAATACAGCGCGCCGTCCAGATCGTGCACGGCGGTCTGCGTGGAGGCGTGGCGCGGTAGCGCCGGATACCGGTCGCGGAAAAGGCGCATAACGGCGGGATCCTGCAATATCACGGCGTCCGCGCCTGTCTCGGCAATGGCGTCCGCTTCCTCGATAAGCGCGTCCATCTCGCCGTCGGTCACGAGAGTGTTGACCGTGACGAATACCTTTGTACCGCGCTCATGGCAGAATTTCACCGTTTCCGGCAGGGCAAGATCGTCAAAGTTTTCGGCGTTGCGCCGGGCGTTGAAGTTTTTCGCGCCGAGATACACGGCGTCCGCGCCGCAGCGCACCGCCGCCGTGACCGCGGCAAAGCCGCCCGCCGGGGCGAGGATGATCGGTTTTGTCATGAAAGCTCTTTTTCCTCCGCTCGTTTTTCCCGCAGGAACATGAGAAGAAAGCTCACCGTGAGCAGCGCGCACGATATCCAGATCGTCCGCTCGCCGGCGCGCGTCGTGATCCACGCACCTGCGCCCGCACCGAGAGCAAAAATGCCGATCACGCCGAAATACGTCAGCGCGCGGCGGAGCACGGCGGGGTTTTTATCGTGGAAATACTCGCACAGCGCTTCCGTGCCGCTGCGGAGATTGCCGATGCACATCGTGCTCGCGTAGGCGTGGCCGCGCACCTTGCGGAACGTCTGCACCTGCATGGCACAGACGAACGACACAAGCATATTGGCCGCCATGTTCCACTCCTGCGGCAGAAAGCCAACGGCAAAGAGCAGCACGATCTCCGAGAGGATGATGAGCTGCCGCCAGTGGATCTTTTCCATGCGCTTAAAGCGCCGGTGGATGCACTCGGCAACGAATACCCCGAGCGCGAACGAGAGCACCGGCACGAGATAGCGCACGGCGCGCGCCGTGTCGCCCTCAAAAAGATAGGCGCTCAAAAGGACGATGTTGCCGGTCTGGGCGTTGGCAAACACCTTGCCGCGGCAGAGATAGGTATAGGCGTCCTGCAAACCGCCGGAGAGAATGATGAACGAAGCCGTCAGCAGCGAGTCAGACATCTGACCGCGTGCGGCACGATGGGAGTATGGCATGTGTTTCGCCCCGAATTTCAAGTAGAATACATTATATTATGTCACACTCCGCCCTTTTTCGCAAGAGCGCCGCAGCGAAAATGAACAGCGTCCCGTTTGTCAGACTGTATGGCCGCGCATTTCAAGATGCCTGCGCAGCCCCTGTAAAAATTTTGCCTGAAAAATATCCCCCCGGGAGGCTTCCTCGAGATGAAATCCTATATTAAAATATGATTGTATATATTTCCGCCTGATTCCAACGCAACAGCACAGCGTTTCATAAGAAACCGCACATAGTTCTTTCTTGCAGGGCTATGGAGAAACGTCGATTCGGAGGGAAACTTGGAAAAACCGATCTTGCAGTATAATAATGGCGTGGTCGCCGCAAAGCTGGACCGCACGGAAAAAGAGCTGGTCTGCGGGGTTTCTTTCCATATTTTTCCCGGGGAGAGCTTGGCCCTCATCGGCGAGACCGGATCCGGCAAGACGTTGATCGCGCAGTCGATCATGGGTGTGCTGCCCGGAAATGTGAGCCTGGTCTCCGGTGAGATATCCTTTTGCGGAAACACTTTGCCGAAGGGGAAAAAACTCCGGTCCATGCTGGGCAGGGAGATCGTGTACATCCCGCAGAACGGGCATGAATTTCTTGACCCATCCAGAAGCATTCGCCGGCAGCTCTTTGACAGCATCGGGAAGCTGGGCGTTGCGCCTTCTCGGCGATATGCCTTTGCCTGCGAAAAGCTGGCGCAGGTGGGATTTGCACAGCCTGAAGCCATTCTGAAACAGTATCCCTTCCAGCTGTCCGGCGGCATGGCCCAGCGGGTGACCATCGCTCTTGCTCTTTGCTCCGAGGCAAAGCTGCTGATCGCCGATGAGCCCACCAACGGGCTGGATCAGGACAGCAAGCGGCAGACGCTGTCCCTTTTGAACGAGCTTTTCCCGGATGCGGCAAAGCTGATCATCACCCATGATATTACCGTTGCAGCGGAGTGTGACCGTATCCTTGTCCTGTGCGGCGGGAGAATGCTGGAGACAGGTATTTCATCGGAGGTGCTTGCCGCCCCGCATCATCCCTATACCAAAGCGCTGCTGGGCGCGTTGGTAGAAAATGGCATGCGGGAAACGCCCGCCTTGCGCGCAGAAACCGGCTGCTGCCCGTTCTACCGCCGCTGTCCTTCGGCAAGGGATCCGTGCCGTACCGAAATGCCGCAGAGAAAAGCCAACGGACGAGAATGGTGGTGCTGCGCGGAATGATCTCCATTCAAAATATTGAAAAAAGCTTTAGCGGAAATCCCGTGCTTCAAGACGTTTCTTTTGATATTCCCGACGGCAAGATCTGCGGCGTTTTCGGGAAAAGCGGAATCGGCAAATCCACGCTTGCAAAAGTGCTTTGCGGTGTCTGTCCGCCGGATGCGGGCACGGTCACGCTGGATGAGCAGACGCTCGTTTCGGCAGACCATCCGTATGACCGCAGGCTGGGTATCCGCATTCAAATGGTTTACCAGCAGCCTTACGCCACATTAGACCCCTCTCAGAAAATCGGGGCCGGTTTTACAGAGCTGATACGCTATCACCGTTTCCGTCCGAAAGGCGAAGAGCTGTCACTGACAAAAGAAATGCTGGACAAGGTTGGCCTTGCGCCGCAGATCCTTGCCCACCTGCCCCACCAGATCTCCGGCGGCGAGGCGCAGAGAGTCGCCATCGCACGGTGTCTGCTATTCCGGCCGAAACTGCTGATTTTGGATGAAGCCAGCTCCATGCTGGACGTATCCACACAGGCCAATGTGCTGGGAATGATACGGCGGCAGATGCGGGAGAACGGAGGCGGCATCCTGCTTATCAGCCATGATGAAGCGCTGGTAAAATCACTTTGCGATCAAATCTATGTATTTGATAACACAAAACAAAAGGAGAGAAGACAATGATGAAAAAAGTCACCGCCCTGCTGTTGGTTATGCTGATGGTGTTTGCCATGGCAGCCTGCGGCGCGGCTCCGGCAGACCCTGCGCAAGAACCATCTGCACAGCCGGCCGCCGAGGCTCCGGCTGCGGAAGCCGCCGAACCGACCCCCGCCTCTCCCATCGACACGCTGACCGTCGGCACGACGGCCTCCATCGAAACCGCCGTTTTCGGCGAGTACAACTTCGATATGCTGGCCAGCGGCGTATCCGAATTGCCTCTGGTCTATCAGGATACCAAGGGCGAATACCATCCGCTGTTGGCAGCCTACAGCACGGAAGACGCCGCCACCTGGACCTACACCATTCAGGACGGAATGACCTGGTCCGACGGAGAGCCCGTGACGGCAGAGGATATCCTTTTCACCCTCCAATACGATCAGGCCAACGGCAGCGCCAATTTTGAGGCCCAGACCGCGGAAGACGGAAAGGTTACGGAAGCCAAGTACACCGGCTACACCATCTCCGACGATATGATGAGCATTTCTCTGACGCTGGCTTCTCCCAATGTCCGGGAACTGAGCAACATGACGTCCTTCCGCGTGATGCCCAAGCATGTTTATGAGGGCAAGGACACCGTCACCGATGAGGAAGCTCGGATCACCTGCGGCCCTTATGTGTTGGAGTCCTTCAACAAGGAAGCGGGCACCATCACCTTCGTTGTGAATGAAAAGTATCCCCGGCAGCCCAGTGTGGAAAAGATCGTCTATCAGCTTTTCGGCAATGAGGATACCATGTATCTGGCGCTCCAGCAGGGTGATATTGATATGGTCTGGGCCTACTCCACCGGAGTGGCCGGCACCTATCAGGATGTGCTGGCCGGTGATGCCACCGTGTCTTTGATCAATGTGGCAGCGGCCAATGCGCCCGCTGTGCTGGCATTCAATAACGCGAAGGGTCTGTTCACCAACGAGGATCTGCGTCAGGCGGTCTCCTACGCGCTGGACTACGATGCTTTCAGGACATATTTCGGCAGCGCCTATGCCGAGATCCCCAACCGGGGCTTTGTACCCGCCACCACAGTCGGTTACAAGGATACCGAAAAACTGACGACCGACGCGTCCAAGGCAGATGAATACATGAAGGCGGCCGGTTATACCGAAAAGAACGCCGATGGCTTCTATGTGAACGCAGACGGTCAGGCCGCTGCCTTCACACTGACGGTCAACGCCGCCAAGGAGACCCATGTGGGCTATGCGGAAATGATCAAGACACAGCTGGAGGCATTTGGTATTCAGGTAAATCTGGATACGATGGACAAGGATGCCTACAACGCCAAGACCAGCAACAAGTTCTCCGAGAACAACATCACCATGGAAGCGGCTATCTATGGCTACACCGCTGCCGGTATGGGCATGGGCAACGGTCTCGGTTCCATTTATGTGGACGGCAATCACGCCGTGCAGGGCGGCTGTCAGGTGTTTGACGAGGAGTTTTCCGCGATCCTCCGTGAGATGAAGGCTGCCAAGACGATCGAAGACTACTACACGGGCGCGGCAAAGCTGCAGGACTACTACGCGGCGCATATGCCGCTGATCGCTCTGTACTGGGACAACATGATGCTGGCCTATTCCTCTTCGCTGGACAACGTGACGGTTGACGCTGTGTTCGGACTGAACAACGTCAACAACTGGTTCAGCGTCACCAAGAAATAATCGTTTTAACGCAGGAGGCACACCGGTGAAAAAGTATCAAAAGAATCTGATCCTTGCACTGGTGTGCTTTCTGATCGTTATGGTGCTGAACTTTTTTCTGCCCCGGCTTCTGCCGGGGAATCCCATTGCCTATCTCACCGGCTTTTCCGATGAGGATATGACCCCTGCCCAGGTGGCTTACTACCGGCAGGCCCTCCATCTGGACGAGCCGCTATTCGTGCAGTTTGGGTACTATCTGCGCTCGCTCTTTGACGGTACGCTTGGCTATTCCTACAAGAAGGAAGCCCCGGTTTCCGCCCTCATTGGGCAGCGGCTGGGATACACCCTGCAGATCACGCTGCCCGCCGTGCTGCTCAGCACGGCGCTGGGACTTTTGTGGGGACTGCACTGCGGCTACAAAAAAGGCGGTGTCTTAGACAAGCTGTCAACGACATTTCAAATCGTGGTCAATACAATGCCTTCGTTCGTGATCGCGCTGGTGCTGATGATCCTGTTCTGCTTCCGGCAGCGGTGGTTTCCCTATACCGGCCTGAACAGCGCCGGTGTTTCCCCCGGAACGGCTGCATATCTGTGGGATCGGATACGCCACCTGATTCTTCCCGTGCTTACCCTGACCATCGCTGCTGCTCCATCCCGCTACCTGCTGATGCGCAATACCGTCCGTCAGGTGACGGAAGAAAAGTATGTGCTTTACGCGAAGGAGCGGGGCTTGTCCGATCATAAGATCAAATTTGGATATATCCTGAAAAACATTGCTCAGCCCTTTATCACCATGGTGGGCATGAGTGTCAGCACCTGTATCGGCGGGTCGTTGGTGGTGGAAAACATCTTCTCCATCGGCGGCATGGGGAGGCTGCTCTCTGACGCCGTATATACGCTGGATTATCCGCTGATGCAGGGCATCCTGTTCGTTACAACGGCCATCATGACCGTTTCCATTGTTGTGACGGATGTGATCTGTATTTTGATCGATCCAAGAGTTCGGTTGGGAGGTGGTCAGGTATGAAAAAGCGCTGCGTCCCGCTGGCACTTGGCGGAATACTGCTGTTCTTTTTCCTCGCGGCTGCCGTATTCCCGGCTGCGTTTACGAGTTACGGGCAGAAAGAGATGTTTGCCCCATGGCTTACGCCATCCCCGGCGCATCTCCTTGGCACCAACGCGTTGGGATATGATATTTTTACGGAGTTGGTATACGGCACCCGGCAAACGCTGCTGATCGGCGTATCCAGCAGCGTCCTGACACTGGTTCTGGGAAGTGTGGTCGGTACACTGGCGGCCGGAAAGAGCGTGGTCGGCGGGGTATTGAATGGTGTCATCAACATTTTTGTGCTTCTGCCAAAGCTGGTGACGATGATCGTACTTGCCACCTTCCTGGGCAGCTCCAGCCGGAATCTGATCCTGCTGATCGCCGCATTCAGTTGGGTGGGTACTGCCCGGAACGTGAGAGCCAAGGTGATCCATCTTAATGCCCAGCCTTTTATTGAAAATTGCGTGATCCAGGGATACCGTCATGGGCATATTGTTCTGCACCACATTATTCCCAACCTGTACGACGTGCTGCTCTCCCGTTTCCTTTTGGGGGTCAACAGCTGTATCATGATGGAGTCTACGCTGAGCTTTCTCGGCTTTGGCGACCTTTATTATCCCACTTGGGGCACGATGATCAACTTTGCCTACAAGCGGGGCGCTTTTCTCCGGCAGGCATATGAGTATCTGCTGTCGCCGGGTGTGTGCATCATGCTGCTGTCGCTGTCGTTTTATCTGATCAGCCTGTATTTTGAGCACAGGCAAGCCACGATTCAGGATGTATAGGAGGTCACACCATGCAAAAAGAGTTAAAGTCCCTGTGGGATACATGCGTGACATTTCACGGCCACGGCTGCGGCGGTCTTGCGGTCGGCTTCCGCGCCGTCCTGTACGCGTGGGAGCTGTTCGGGAGCGGCCGGGCGGCCGAGGACGAGGAGATCGTATGTGTTGCTGAGACGGACGCCTGCGGCGTGGACGCCATTCAGGCGCTGATGTCATGCACCGTCGGAAAGGGCAACCTGATTTTCAATTTACAGGGGAAGAACGCCTTTTCCTTTTACCGCCGTTCGGACGGAAAGTCCTTCCGCCTTGTTCTGCGCCCCACGCCGGATAAGACCAAGGGCGAACGCCTGGCATGGCTCATGGATGGGGATTTTCACGAGATGTTCGACGTGAAGGAGGCTCCGGCGCCGGTACCGGAGGAGGCCCGGATTTTCAAGACCGTTACCTGTTCCGTATGCGGAGAACGTTTTGCTGAGAGCTTTGCCCGCTTGCAGGACGGAGAGATCGTCTGCTCCGCCTGCTATCGCCCGTATACACGGGGGCTGTAATGGAATATCCGTTTGATGAACTGCACGCCGGGGTCGAAAGCCAGATCATGAATCTTCCCTCTGGGATCCCCGATTCCGAGGCGGTCACGCAGGCAAAGGCGCTGCCGGACTCCGTGGGGAAATTTATGGCGTTGGGAAAAGCCCTTTCCCAGCAGCTTCGTTATCGGGAAGCCATTGATGCCTATACGGAGGGGCTGAAATCGGAACCGGAAAACCTGCCCTTGCTCCGACTGCGGGCGGGACGGTATCTGACGACCCTGCAAAACGATCTTGCCATCGCTGATTTCAAGAAATGTCTGTCCTTAGGAGCGGATAAACCGGACTGCCTCTATCGGATCGGGCTGGCACATTACTACGCCGGGCGGTATGCACAGGCGATAGAGATGTTCGAGAATTGTATGCCCCTCTGCGATGAGGAAATGGGCATTGCCGTCATGTACTGGCATACGCTAAGCGCAGCACGGGCGAAAAAGCCGCCGGCACTTCTGAAGGACTATCATCCGGGCATGGCAGTGGGCCATCATACCGCTTATGAAAAGGCCATGCAGGTTTGGAGCGGCACAACGCCGCTGCCGGCCATGCTTCAAATGCTGGAAGACGAAAAAGATGATCTGGAATACAGCATTGTGCTGTATGGTCTTTTGCAGTATCCGGACTGTGACGAGCAGGAGTGTCTGTATGAAAAGCTCTTGTCCCGCGGCGGCTTTTGGCCAAGTTTTGCGTATCTCGCAGCGTGGAACGATCGGTCAAGAGCCTTATAGTCTATCTTCTCCAGTCTTACAAACAGCAACTGCGCCCGAGTCCGCTGCTATGTTGGCGATCTCTGCGTTGGCGGCCGGCTTATCGGCGCATCAAAAAGCAACTGCCAGAGACGTTGAATAATGTCCGCACCGCATGACGATTAAGCGAAAGAGCAGAAATAAAGTGCGAGAGCCATCCGCGTTTTGAAACGGTTGTTCTGATTTCGGAAGAAATGGACATCAGCCGCGGCGGAATCGCGTTCCAAAACAGAGCACCGCAAGCCGCCGCCAAGTGCGCGGCAGATTTCTTTGCCGGTAAGAGTGACGCCGAGTCGCAGAAGCACAATAGGCCCGTGCATGAGCGCGGATAAGCTGAAAGGACACGTCAAAGGGAAATAAAAAGAGCCGATAACCCGTGCGGCCTGATGGCTTGCGGATTATCGGCTCTGCGTCTTTGCGCCCGGTTCTTTTGAATTGGATTTTTTCGGCTTATTTGATCTGCCCATCGCCGCCCATAAGCGCGGTCATTTCCTCCATGCGCTCCAACGGGAACGGCGGCTCACAAAGAGGCTTCATCGCGATGCTCATGAGCTTCATGGGGTTGTCGTCCGCAGCCACGCGGTTGG
>ERZ857840.4266-NODE-4266-length-11101-cov-5.212747_pt1 | contig 11101 bp, 10 predicted proteins | sample MGYA00519760_ERZ857840 | MGnify/ENA primary metagenome ERZ857840 (study PRJEB31778, sample SAMEA3449371) | human gut metagenome | biome: human gut; feature: human-associated habitat; material: faeces | place: United Kingdom | collected 2010/2012 ... | reverse complement strand
TCCCGACCTGCAGGCGCACTATGACTACATCAAGCGGATGGTCAAGGAAAAGACAGGACGTGCGATGCAGGAGAAGGAGCGTGAACGCAAAGGCAAGAACGGAAAAATTACCAAAGTAGCTGGATGCTCGCCAATCCGTGAGGGAGTATTGCTCATCAGACCGGACACGACACTGACAGATGTTCGCAAGTTTGGCGAGGAGTGCCGGAGACGCTGGGGCATCACTCCACTCCAGATCTTCCTGCACAAGGACGAGGGACACTGGCTGAACGGTCAGCCGGAAGCAGAAGACAGAGAGAGTTTCAAAGTCGGCGAAAGATGGTTCAAGCCGAATTACCATGCCCATATTGTTTTCGACTGGATGAACCATGACACAGGCAAGAGCCGCAAGCTCAATGACGAGGATATGACAGAAATGCAGAATCTGGCATCCGACATACTCCTGATGGAGCGTGGACAGTCAAAGGCTGTTACGGGCAAAGAACATCAGGAACGTAACGACTTTATCATTGGAAAGCAGAAGGAGGAAATGAAGCGGCTTGATGCCACGAGGCAATACCAGGAACATCAGCTGGAAATGGCGAATAAAAAGATGCAGGAAACGGAAAATATCACCAATGCCCTTATCGAAAAGGCAAATGAAAAGGAACGGCAGAGTGAAGACCTTGACAGGGCTATCAGCGAGAAACGCTCCAGATTGAACAAGGAAAAAGGAAGCGAGCTTCTGAACGCCGCTGTCAGCTGGGCTACCGGAAAATCGAAAGCCCTGAAAAATGAAATAGAGGATTTGCGCTGTGAGATTTCCACGCACGAGGAAACCATTGAACGGTTGCAGGATAAAATCCAGACCATACAGAACGACCACAGCCGTGAACTGATGCAACTGGAGGCCAAACACCGGTCCGAACTGAACCGCAAGGAAACGGAACATGCACAGGAAACAACAAGACTCAAGAACCGGATTGCATGGCAAAGTCATATCATCGGCTGTCTCAGCTACCTTCTGCTCAAAACGAGCGACATCTTCCGTAAGGCGGTACACAGTGTCATCCGTTTCGCCCGTGATTATTACAAGCCACGTTTTGACACGGAACAGGTATCTGATATCAAGAACGCCCTTAACCTGTTCGGGGATGACAGACAATCACATCAGGCGGCAGGGGATTTCCTGTATTTCACTGCCAGGCAAAAGGGTGAATTTGACAACCGGGAGCAAATCAAAGCCAGACGGGAGGTTGACAATGTGGTGGAGGGAAATTATGACCAACAGCAGAAAAGAGGATTTTCGATGAGAAGATAACTCATAAGAGAATAACTAATAATATTGTATGAATTTGATGTACAATCGAATAAAAAACGTAACTTTGTAAATATATCAAAGGAGAATATGGCTAAAAATACAGATAAACAAGCAATTGAAAACATGTCGGATAACTTTCGTGGTTATGCGACATTGCTTCGCAAAATCAAGCAACGGGTACTAATCACTCAGCAAAGGGCGATTTATGCTGCCAATGAAGAAATGCTCCGCATGTATTGGGATATTGGCGGCATGTTGCAGCAAAGTCAGGATGCAGACGGCTGGGGCAAGAAAACCTTGCAACGGCTGGCTGTGGATTTGAAGAATGATTATTCTGAGATAAAGGGCTTTTCTGTACGTAATATGCAGTGTATGATACAGTTCTTCAACGAATATAATCAGGAACTTACGATGGTGAAAGGTGTATTTTCTCCAATTACGCAATCAGTGATTGCGCAATTAGAAGAATATAATTTCACCCTCCCCATAAAGCATTTGGGATGGACTCATAATCTTATTCTTATGCAACAGGTCAAGGACATTCGGGCACGTTATTGGTACATGATTCAAAGCATTACATCGCATTGGAATACACGTTATCTGCAAGAAGCCATTAAACTTGACGACTACGGCAAGCATGGTGCGTTAGCAAACAACTTCAAAGAAACCCTCCCGACACCGGAAGCAAACGATGTGAAATCCATGCTCAAGGACCCATATATATTCGATATGCTGACTTTCACAGAGCAATACAATGAGCGTGACGTGGAAATCGGTTTGGTGAAGCATGTGGAGAAATTTCTTGTAGAAATGGGGGCAGGCTTCGCTTTCATGGGACGACAGTATCACATAGAGGTGTCAGGTGATGATTATTATATTGACATATTGATGTATAATACCTTTCTGCACCGCTATTTGGTGATTGAATTGAAAGATACGGAGTTTATACCAGAGTATATCGGAAAACTGAATTTCTACTGCTCTGCCGTAGATGATATTCTTTGCCGGGAGGGGGACAACCGGACTATCGGGCTGCTCCTTTGTAAGAGCAAAGACCGTATCAAGGCTGAATATGCCTTGCGTGATATTCAGAAGCCTATCGGAATTTCTGATTATGAATTAGGGCAAGCCTTGCCCAAAGACTTCCGGGGCAGCCTTCCTACGATTGAAGAAATTGAGAAAGAATTTGAATCTGACAGGGTGATGAATAAAAATAGAAAAACTTAACGTACAAATAACTGATAAAATATGAATCCATTTATAGCAATAACAACATTTTTTTGTTTTGATTCCATTATTGTATCGTCTGCGGGAAATAAGATTGAAAATTTCAATCCTATATTCCTGTAGCTTTGCAAACAACAATGGCTTACTGTCAATACCAACAGTTTCTGATGTCATATTCAATGCCATTATTTCAAGGTCTGAGAATCCAGGGACTACTCCTTTTCTAGGCACATTCCCTGATTCATTGACAAAATTTCCAGCTACTTGCTTGCATATGTTCAGAAATTTTGCGAATATTGCATATAGTTTGTATGTATGATATTTGCCCATTAAAAGTATACATAGCTTTTTATACATAAATCTTTTATCAATTTAATTCCACTAACGGTATGAAAACAGGAAATTTATTCAAAATTCTTTTATTAATAATCTTTGCAACAACATTTGTCGCATGTGAAAGCGAGGAAAAAGATGGAGATTGGGAAGCGATGAAATGGGAAACCAATGTATCAAATATCAATAAAAACAAGATAGAAGTACCCAATGAGGGTGGCGTTTATGTCATTAAATGTACGAATTATAAAAGTTTTTGGATTTATGCGTTGTCTGAAAGCGGTGAGTCTCTTCCAATAGATAATGAAGATGAAAAAATAGAAAGAGAGTGGTACTCTATAAAAATAAATGATGGAAACACCATGACTGTTTCGATTCTATCGAATAGTAGTGATGACAATAGAACTTTGGAAATAGGAATTCAAGCAGGAAATGCTTTTGATTCATTTTTGTTTGAGCAAAATAAGAACTAAGATAACTTTTGTATTCCTAGGAATAGCTATAATATTTTAACATGATAAAATTTAAGAGGGAGGACCACACGATTCTCCCTCTTAAATTTTACTACTCAAAGAATAGCAGATATTCCATCTTTCTTCTCAACTTAATGCGCGAAATACTCAATCTTTATGGTGCTGTAAAGAAATATTGAATAAATTAAGCAAAATACATTACCTTTGTTATCGTCTTAAACAATAAGCTAAAACTGAAGTGGAATATTGGAAACGAATTGCATAGAAAAATAGAAGATACCGCCTATATTGTTATCCTAATTGAGTTAATAATCAATAAAAGCGTTAAATCTTCACCCTTTAGAATGTACAATTAAAGACAATGACCATATTTCTGACTTATTACACATAAAATATTGAGTAATAATCGGTTGTAAATACATTTATTTTACATTTATTAAGTTTGAAGAAACCAAGCATATTTTAGCTTTTATTGGGCAATATATGCATGTTAGAGGTATGAGAGAAATTGACATTCCTCAATTATCGGGATTTCTTCAAGAGATATATGACAAATTCTCTTATGACGAATTAACAGATATTCAAGGGTTCATAGAGAAACTAAAAAATCGTAATTGCCTTTTTATATACAATGAAACCTCTAATACATTTTGTTTTAACAATCTTTCATTCCAAGAATATTTTGCCAGTATATTCTATGATGATTCAAATGAACAAGAATTAGTAGATAATATCTATAATGATTGGTGGGCTAATGTTATCGTTTTCTATAATGGGAAATCCCCTAAAAGATCTGTGTTTATCGAAAAAATACTAACCTCTCGTGTGCCAACAGATACATCAACAATGTATAGGCATTTACAAATTGTATCCAAATGTGTTCAAGCAGCACATTTAATCTCTAATGATGTTGAAAAACGGACAATAGAGAATCTGATTAATACTTTTGACTCATTCATTTATTGAAGCAGAAAAAGAAAAATATCAAGATACAACTATTAGACATCAAGAAGAGCCTGATGATTCGATAACCATTATTAATTCAAATAAAAATACTATCGTTACGGGAATTGCGACATCAGGAAAAAGTTTATTATTAAAAAGAATAGGTGTCAATGCTGTAAATATATACAAACGCATTGGAGTTTTTTGGTTTCGATTTAGAGAATTATCGCTGAATCAATTTAACATTGATCAATTGATTGCGGAACAATTTAGAAGTCTGGCAAATACAGAGATTAAAGATGAATATTTTGACCGCTATATTTTACTTTTTGATGGTCTTGATGAGGTAAAATCTAAAAAAGATAGAATAGTTTTTATTGAAAAAATAAATCAATATTTAACACATAAACTTAATACTCATTCAATTATATCAAGTCGAAATATTGATATATTTGATGATAATTTATTTGATGGGTATGAGCATATTGAATTGCTTCCTTTTGATATTGGTCAAGCGTTCAAGTTGGTAAAAAAAATAATTCCGGATAATAAAAGTAAAGCATCCCAATTTGTCGAGGCCATTCGTGACCAACAATTATCTAATACTTTAACACGGACACCTATGGCATTAACACTTATGGCCATTTTATACAAAGAAGATGCTATTGATTTGAAAGAATTACCTGCAAATATAACAGAACTTTATAATAAATTTAGTGATTATTATCTTGATCGTTGGGATGCAACAAAGGGGTTGTCTGCACAATATGTATTTATGTAGTGCTCTTCAGCTTTTGCATCTTTATATGGGACTTCAAATGCTAATTTTATTTGACGCGTTATTTCTCCACCTTCTTCGAAAACCTCTTGCCCTGCATTTTTGTTTTTTACAACTAATGCAAACCATGTTTCACGACCTAACATAGAGTCATAATGCTTGAAAACCAAGTCTTTTCCCATTTCTGAATTTCCATGTGTAATCTCAACATTTGAAAATCCTTTAGTTTGAAAAAGCATTTGAAGAGTAGGAAATATATCAGACTCTTTTTTGCTTTTTTGTATAGACTCAAGCTTTTCTCGAACTGTTGTATAAATAGCCATTTGTAACCTCATTTAGTTTCGTGTAAAGGTAATAATTTGTCATAAATCTTACAACATCGGTTTCGTAATTTACTTACAGTTGAATGGGATTATTTTGATAGTTCCTTCTCCAATTTTTCATACTTTTCTATCCGTTTCATCTCGGCTTCGATGATGTCGAGCGCATCCTGCTTGATGCGGCGGTAATTCTCCTTGATCTTCTCCTGCATGATGTCCCGTCCGTCGGTGTCGAGGAACGACGATATTTCAGGTATGGGTTTGTACTCCGCCATTTCTTTTTTCACAGCCTCGTTGTCCACGACGATCCGGGCATGGAAAATCTTCTGCTCGATCTCCTCTCCGAAGTTGTCGCTCACGGCTCCGACGAACACGCCCTGCGAGAGCGTCGAGATTTTCGACGCAGGAATAAGACTGTCGAGCTGGGTGTTTATCGACGTCGAGGTATCGCTGCGGTTGATGCTCACGGACTGTCGTTTCTGCACGATCTTTCCGAATCGTTCGGAGAGCGTCCGGGCCGTTTCTCCTACGACCTGTCCGCTGAAGATATTGCCTACGGTATTCTGAATCACGGCGGCTTCCTTGTCTCCGTAGTCGCGCTTTAGCTGGCTGAAATCCTGAAAACCCAGGCACACGGCGACCTTGTTGGAACGCGCCGTTGCGATCAGGTTATCCAGCCCCCGGAAATAGATCGTCGGCAGCTCGTCGATCACCACGCAACTTTTGAGCTGCTTCTTGCGGTTTATCAGTTTGACGATGCGCGAATTATACAATCCGAGCGCCGCGCCGTATATGTTCTGCCTGTCGGGATTGTTTCCCACGCAAAGAATCTTCGGTTCCTCGGGGTTGTTGATGTCGAGTGTAAAGTCATCTCCCGACATGACCCAGTAGAGCTGCGGGGAGATCATGCGCGAGAGGGGAATCTTCGCCGAGGCGATCTGCCCCATCAGCTGCTCTGCGGCTCCACCTTTCCATGCATCCACGAAGGGCGAAAGATAGTTCTCCAACTCCTCGTGAGCCATCAATACGGTGAATAACTCCTCGTAGGGTTTGTTCAGCAGTTCGATGGCATGGGGAAAGGTACAGTATTTTCCTCCGTCGTAAATCTTCAGGAACCAGATGATCGCCGCGAGCAGCACGATCGGCGATTCGACGAAGAAATCTCCCTGCTTCTGTATCCACGAACGGTTGAGATTAAGCATGATGACATAGCTGGCCTCGTATGCGTCGGTAATGTCGGACATGAGATTCGGCGCGAGCGGATTGCATCGGTGCGAACGGCGCGGATCGTCGAAATTTATGACATAGAATCTCGGCGGCGTCGCTCCGTAAGCCTTGAGGTTCTTGCGCAAATGGTTGTAAGCGATAACCGACAGGTCGTCGAACTTGAAGTCGTAGACGTAGAGCGCATATCCCTTTTCGATGGCCTGCTTGATGTAGTTGTTGATGAGGGCATAGGATTTTCCCGAGCCGGGCGTTCCTAAAACGATACTCGCCCGGAAGGGATTCACGACGTTGATCCATCCGCTGTGCCTGCGTCTCCGGAAGACGAACTCGGTCGGGAAGTTGAACGAATCGTCGTTTTTCAGCAGGCGTGTTTCCTGCATGAAACTCTCGTTTTCGGCATTGAACGGATCATCCGTCATACGGTTTTTCAGCAGACGGCTGCTCCATAGCCCGGCCGCCAGCATTCCGAGGAATCCCACCAGCAACGTCGCCGTATAAAGCGCCGCCCGCAGGGTCGTAGCGACATTCATCCCGAGCAGCCAGCCGTTGCCATAGAATAGCAGTATGCCGATGCCGCCTGCCGCGGTGATATGTTTCCACGATATTTTCTCGTCCTTCACACCACGGTTTCCCATGCACGACAATGCGAGAAATACCGTGCAGAAGAGTTTGGTGCAGAGCGTCGATGAGAACAAGGCAGCCGTCCGCTGGAAATTTTGCAGGATGCGGTCTGCGACGGAAATCGTTCATCCTGTCTGCGCAAACCACTCGTAACAGAACCAGTAGATGTGAATGGCGAGAAACAGAAAGCTGATCGCCCGCATGAAATCCGCGACTTTGGCCAAGCCGCGCAGATCGTCTTCTTCTTGCATGATCGTAACGTATTGAGGTGGTTAAATTCTTTTCCGGATTTTCCGCCGCCGCTTCTTCCTGCGGGGGAAGAGCCGGTATTCGGGAGCTGTTTCCCACTCCTTCTCAGGCGTATATTCCATGAGTTCGCCCATTACGTCGGGCATCGAAACGTAGTGGGTCTCGATATACTCCTCGAACTCTTCGACCGAAGATAGTCCCGGCTGGGACGGTTCGAGGGGTGCCAACGGCCGTAACTCTTCCTGTATGGGTGTGGACGACTCTTGCTCCCGAGCGTTGAACCACGCCTCGAAAGCGTTGGCCGCATACTCCTTTCCGAGCCGAGAGCCGTTGAACACCTGATGTGTCGTGCGGTCGATGAAGGTGACGCCGTAAATCCGCCCGGCGTCGTTCTCCCGGAAAACAGCGTCGATACCGTTCTCCCGAAGTTCGGTTGTGAACTCCTTGCGGTTGCGGCCTCCGCTCCGGGCACGGTCGATCTCGCGGCGTGTGCGGTCGAGTGTTTTGGGATGTTGCCGAAGCCGTTGTTTCGAGGCGTCGAATTTTTCTTCCAGCGCCTTCCATCCGAAAAAATCGCCCAGCCGGGACGCTTTGACCGCCGCTCCCGTGCGCTGCCCGTCGTCATCGAGCACGTGGTAAACGAGCCCCCGATACGGTCTGCCTTGCACGTCGCCTCGGATCTCTTCGGCTGCGACGCCATAGCGTTCGAGCAGCGTGTTGAACTCCGCGAGGGACTGGAATCCGTACTGCTGCTTGAGCGTCATCACGACGTTACGCAGCTGATGCTTCAAATCGCTCCGACGGTAATCGACCCGGCGCAATTCTTCCGGTTCTGTTTGCACGCCGCCGTCTTCGGGCACATGCAGACCGTACTCGTATTCCAACTCTCTGCAAACCGCCATGGCGCGCCGCAGTTCGTTGTTGTGGTCGATCTTCCGGCCCTGCTCGTCCACCCTCACCGAGACGACGTGCATGTGTCGCCGTGCGATGTCTTCGTGCAGAAAGACGACGTAGGGCTGGCGACCGTATCCCATGCGTTCCATGAACTCGGCGGCAAGTCGCGTGAGCTGCGCTTCCGAAAGCCGGTCTTCGGGCGAGGGGTTGAGCGAGAAATGCACGACCGGTTTTCGGACACGGGGATTGAGCGCCGTGTAGTACCCGAAAGCTTCCGCACACTCCTCGATACTGAACCTGCCGTCGCTGCGTTCGGGTATTCCCTGCATGTATAATATCCGGCCTTCGCCGGCTTCGACCTTAATGCGGTTATACTGGAGTACGCCGTAGACGTTGGCCCCGGAGTTTACTTTCGGCACCATTGCAGCAACTCCTTCGTAAGTTCGACGACCGCCTTCACGAGTTGTTCCAACCGCTGCGTTTCGAGCGTCAGACGGTAGAGATAGGCCAACGCTTTCTTATCGCCGAAGGTCATGTGCATGGCTTTGACGCACTGGTTGTAGTTCACCCCGATAGCCCGGAACTGGGCGTAAAATCCCGTCAGCCGGACATAGAAATCGTAGGTGTTCTTGTCTCGGACAACGACCGTAAAAGGTCATCCGAAGATGCGGTGGCAGATGAAATCGGCTTTATTCTTCATCCCGGACTGTTCGTACATGCGCAGGAAACGCTCGTTTTGCTCGCTTGTCAGGCGAACGTAATAGCGGTGTATGCGCGGGTCGTTGAGGGCTTTGCGGCCCGCGGCGGAGGTCGGTTTATCGGCAGCATCCATAGGGCATCCGTGTTTTGAGGTTACGACTCGGGAGTAACCGTCCGCCGCGCCGCAGGTTGCGGCAGCACTTTCGGCGGCTCGGAATATTCCGAGCGGCTGAAGGTACCCCTTGCTATATGCGGGCGCATATAGAAATCCGGCCAGGGGCCGGATGAAGGTGCGCGCCTTCGGCGTCGCAGCGGGATTACTCCTTTCGGAGACAAAGGTAGAGCGTTTTATCTTATGTTGTATCAGATATATACCTGCCAACGGACGCCGATACGCGCCTTTGGGCGCCACCCGTTTTCGGAGCCGCCGAACGAGGGTGTTTTCGCATTTTCTTTGTGTGCGGATCGGTACTTACGAATCTACCTGCCCGCGTAGCCTCTTCCTCCCGTACATCCGTCATTGCGCGGCTATGCGGATACGGATGTAGATGTCTGCATAGATGCCGAAGTTCGTATGTGACAGCTTATATCCGTATCTGCCGACAAAAGTATGCGAATCCGCAAAGGCGTATGAATCGCCGAAGATACGTGAATACGCAAGTACGTATCCGCGTATCGGAACAAGTTAAATATTAATCGCTTAATTATTTTCGTATGGAACAGAACCCTTTGTGCATCGCTTTCGCCTCCCAGAAAGGTGGCGTCGGCAAATCGACCCTCACAGTACTGGCAGCCTCGTGGCTGCACTACCTGCACGGCATCCGCGTCGTGGTGGTGGACTGCGACTACCCGCAACACTCCATCCTCAAACTCTCGAACCGCGACAAGGCCGTCGTGCAATCTTCGGCGATCTACGGCAGACTCCTCGTTTCGCTCGCCGAGAACAAAGGGGTGAAGCCTTATCGTATTCTCTGCTGCAAACCTTCCGAAGCGATGCTCGAATGGCGGAAATGGGCCGCCGTCGCTGAAGAACGATACGATGTAGTGCTGTTCGACCTTCCGGGAACGGTGGGCAATGAAGGCGTCCTCTCCACGATCGTCGAACTGGACTACCTCTTCATTCCGATGAAGGCCGACCGCATCGTACTGGAAAGCACGCTCAATTTCGCCTCTGTTCTCAACGACCGCCTGATCAAGACGGGACGGGCGCATCTTCGGGAGCTGTTCCTGTTCTGGAACTTGGTGGATCGCCGCGAGCGGACGCCGCTCTATGAGCAGTACGAGAAAGTCCTCGATCAGTTGGGGCTGCGGCATCTGCGCACGCATATTCCCGTGCGGAGCAACTTCAATAAGGATATTCAGGAAACGGGCGGCCCGGTGTACCGGTGTACGCTGCTGCCGCCCGACCGGGCTTTCGTCGCCGAGTGCGGTTTCGACCGCCTGATGACGGAGATCTGCGCCGTTCTGAAACTTCCGAGCCATGAGTAGCAGGAAGGCTCCTGCCCAACAGGAGATCGACGAAGAGTACCTGCGCAGCCTGATGGCGGCCCCGGAGCCGGCGGCTTCTTCGTCGGATACCGAAGTGTCGGAACAGGCGGAAACCCCGGCTTCGGAGCCGCGCGTCAGGCGTTCGGATGCGGAAGACTATGCGTCGCGGTTTCTGAAGAATACTCCTTCCGAAGCGCGGCAATGCGTCTATATCGACCGGCGGCTACACCGCAAGATCACGACCCTCGTGGGCGTTGCGGGCAACCGGCGTTTTACGGTCGGGAACTTCATCGACAACGTATTGGAACAGCACTTCGAGCGGCACCGAACGGAAATACGGTCGCTCTGCTCCAAAGGACTCAATAAAATTCTATAAGGATGACCGTTATGAAAATCACGGAAGCCCTCGTCGTGCTGTTCCTCGTGCTGTTCTGCTATTTGTTTCTGGATAAATTCCTCTTCCGGGGCGAGTTGGGCGAAATTTGCTTCGGCCCGATGCGCCGGGCGCTGGCGCGTTGGCTTCGGCGGAGAGCCGACCGTCTTGACC
>ERZ857840.4265-NODE-4265-length-11104-cov-5.875645_pt1 | contig 11104 bp, 9 predicted proteins | sample MGYA00519760_ERZ857840 | MGnify/ENA primary metagenome ERZ857840 (study PRJEB31778, sample SAMEA3449371) | human gut metagenome | biome: human gut; feature: human-associated habitat; material: faeces | place: United Kingdom | collected 2010/2012 ... | reverse complement strand
CCTTGTAGTCCAGCATGGCGTCGCGCTCCAGCGGCGTGTCGCCCAACCACAGGGCGAAGCGCTGGATGTCGCGGAGGTATTTGTTCAGGGTGGCGGCGGATTTCTCCTCGTTTTTCAGCAGGGCGCGAAACTGCGTCAGCTGGTCGGTTGTGATGGTCATAGCGGGCCTCCAATATATATAATGGGTGTATTATAAGGCCTGCGCGCTGTTTTGTAAGCGTTTTTTGGAAAATACTGGGCAAAAATGTGGAAGTGAGCTTCCTCCGCACCGGGATGGCCTGTCCCCCCGACGGAGCGTACGCACAAGATATGGCCGCCGGGGGTAAAAACAAGTGAAGACACCTTACGTCAGAATGCAGGAATTCTCTTTAGCGAAATAAATTGTAAACAAATCGCGAACGGGACAGGCGAGAAATGTGGTGGCCCTGCCGGACACGAAATTGGTGAGGAAAACCGGGAGATTTCCGGAAAACGGAACGCTCTCCGCCCCTGCAGGGGTGGGGAGCGTATTTCGGTTTTGGAAAATTATGGAAAAATGTGCCGTAAAAATTTTTACAACATAATGATGTTTACGTTGTAAACCGCTGGCGAGAGTGGCGAGGTCAAGTCCGACACAAACAAATTTTTATGGAGGAAACAAACATGAAGAAGATCATTGCAACTGTGCTGGCCATGGTCATGGCTCTGGCACTGTGCACCACCGCGTTCGCGGCGAGCGAGTATGTTCTCTACGGCAAGGACAAGAAGGCCATCACTGACGGTAACGGCGCGAAGGTCATGGTCACCAAGACTGATGCCAGCAGCAAGAACAGCACTACTTTGTATTACGAGGATGAAGACGGCAACTACTACATCCCCGCTACCAAGGACACCTTCACCAACTATGTTGAAGGCAACTATGTCGAGAAGCTGGATGCTGGCGATGTAAATAATATTGCCGACTATATCACCTACGAGGGCAAGCTGACCAAGAAGCTGGATAAGTCCAGCGATAAGGTCGAGCGCAACTGCACCACCAATGTCTATGATGAGGATATCTATCTGGACAAGGACAACAAGATGTATGTTAAGGATGCCAGCGGCGACGCCATGCTGTTTGACGGTGTTATCCTCAAAGTGAGCGATGATGTTTCCGCTGTGGTTGACATGGGTTCTCACCTGTGGATCAAGGGCGACAAGGTCAGCGATGGCGTGTACAACGTCAAGTGCGCTATCTGCGGCGCTACCTCCGTTGCTTATGAGACTCTGAAGCTGGCTGGTTCCACCGCTACTGTGGAGTATGTCCTGCAGGATGGTATCGACACCGCCAACGATATGGACAAGGCTTACGAGGGCGAACTGCTGGCTAACGGCTGGTATGTTGCTACCGCTAAGACCGCTGACACCACCGACACCAACAAGTCCCCCAAGACCTTTGACGCTGGTATCGCTATGTACGTCGGTATGGCTCTGACCTCCGTCGCCGGCTCCGCCGTCGTCATCGGCAAGAAAAAGGAGTTCTAATTAAACTCAAAAAAGAGAAAGGCCCATTGGGCCTTTCTTTTTTTGTGCTTAATTATCCCTCCCGCTGACGCGGGAGGGATAGTAAAGATTGCTTTCCTACGGGCCTTTCTTTTTTGCCTTTAATTATCCCACCCCCTGGCGGGGGTGGGGTGAATAAAGATCGTTTGACCGTGGGGCCTTTCTTTTTTACGCTTAATTATCCCTGGCCTAACGGCCAGGGATAGTATAGATGATTTTTCTTTTCGGGGTGCTTCTTTTTTTGTGCTTAATCAGCCCGCGCCTGACGGCGCGGACGAAATAAATATCCCCCGCTGCCGCGGGGGATAAATATATATCCCTCCCGCTGCCGCGGGAGGGATAGTAAATGCTGCTTTCCTACGGGGCCTTCTTTTTGCGCTTAATTATCCCTCCCCCTGGGTAGACAACCGTAAAAAAGAACCGCCGCCCGGCGGTTCTTTTGCGGTTCTCTTCACGCAGAAAGCTGTTTGTTCAGTCTCCGAAGGACTCCTTGCCGGTGATGATCTCGGGGACGATCTTTACCAGCATGGTGCGCTGCATGGAGTGCTCGGCACAGAGAACGGCCCGGGACATGGAAACGGGGTCCAGCGCCTGCACCAGCAGCTTCAGGGCGTACAGCTTCTCCTCCGGGTCCTGCACCGGCACGGCCCGGCCCTGCACAAGGGCGGACTTGTAGGCGGTGGTCAGCTCGCCGGGGATCAGCTCTGCCTTGGACACGGCGGACAGGCACACGGGCGGCTCCTTTGTCAGGATGTCCCACTTGCGGCCGGCGCCGGCGCAATGAAAATACACAGCGTTACCGGCTTCGTCCGCCACATGGTTCACGGGCACACAATAGGGGGCGCCGTCACTGTCGGTCATGGACAGGGTGGCATAGGTGGCGTCACGCAGCACCTGCCAGGCAAAGGCGGCGTCACGTTCCTTGTCTTTTCTGCGCATAGGATGCATTGTCTGTCCTCCTTATCTCTGTTTCGCCCCGCGGGGCGCAGCATACGGTTTCATCACATAATGGGGCGGCCCAGCAGCTTCTCGAACCGGGGCAGCATACCCTCGTCCACATGGCCGGCGTTCTGGCACATATCGTAACCGGGCAGGTTGTTGCCCTCCACCAGCACGGGGCCGTCCGGCGTGATGGCCACGTCCCAGCCGATATATTTCAGGTGCGCCTCCACCCGCCTGGACGCGGTGCGGCACAGCTCCAGCGCCTGGTCGAACAGGGGGATCTGAAAGCCCGTGATCTCCGTACCGGTGACGGGGTGGCGCTCGTAATATTTGCCGGTCTTGTCGCAGAAGGCAGGGCGGTACAGCTGGCCGTGCTCGTTCACCGGGGCGTACATACCACCGGAGGAGACGTTGTCCACGCACACGCCGCCCATGCCCATACGGACCAGGGCATAGACCATCTGCGCGCCCTGCGCCGTTACCAGCGTGACGATACGGACGGTGTTCACCGAGTCGGGGCACAGCTTATTCATGTCCGGGTGCTGGCGGATGGGCTCCTCGATCAGCAGCTGGCCGCCCTTGACCAGCCGGTCGTACAGGGCGTCGTAATCGTCGATGTCCGCTGTGATAAGACGCTGGATGCCCTCGCCGCCGCATAGCCCTGCGGGCTTGCAGAAGATGGCCTCCGTACCGGCGCAGAATTCCCGCAGGCCCGCGGCATCCGTCTTACGCAGGTCCAGAAAGCGGCGCTTCAGCAGGTCGGAAAAGATGGTGTCGAACTCGATCTTGTCGTTGAGTTGATAGAAGTACGCCGGATCGTTCATCTGCCGGGTCAGGGCCTGATTCTGCACGGCGGTCATATAGGTCTTCCGCACCGCGCCGCGGCGGTTCGCAAAGCCGAACACGTGATAGTCCAGATAGCCGATGCCGTAGCGCACCTCGCACCATACCATGTCGCAGAAAATGCATAGGCGGTTTTTGCCTGTCTCCTCATGGACGGCGTTGATGTGCAGCTTCAGCCGCGCGAAGCTGAGATGCTTCAGCTGCCGAAAAAAGGTCGCAAGTTTTCTTCCCATAACAGAGTACCTCCCTTTTTTCTTCCCGCCGCGCAGGGGCGGAAAGACAGATCATTGCCGATGCAGTATCCGCCGCAGCGGTCCGGTCACCAGTCCGCGCTCATAGCGGTTCATGCCGAACAGCCACATACTGGCGGCGTACACCGCCACGAACAGCAGTCCCGGCGGGATCAGCTGCCAGTAGGTGGCGGGATGGACGAACACCGCCAGCAGCACCGCCACGGTGGTGGGCAGTACCATGGCCGGCAGCAGATGGCTGATGTGCCGCCAGAAGCCGGGAATGTTCAGGCCGATGTGCTTGTAGTAGTAGCGGTTCATCAGGAACACGTTGCCCACCAGCGTGGCGATCGCCGTGCCGATGGCCGCGCCCAGCCCCTGCCACTTCATGCACAGGGGGATGGAGATCACGATGTTGCCCACCAGTACGCCCAGATAGACCAGCGAACGGTATTTGTGCATATTCTTGGCACGCTGTATCTCGATGCCCACGGTCTGTATGTTGGTCCACAGGCAGGCGAAGAACAGCAGCAGCGCGGTCCAATAGTCGATGCGGAACTGCTCGCCGCCGCCCCACAGCACCACGAAGGACTGGCCGATAGCCACGAAGCCCAGGAATATGCCGCCCAGCAGGATAAACTGCAGCCGCCCCACCTTGGTAAACAGGGCGTCCAGCGTCCGCATGGGGGCGTTCTCCGCCACCAGACGGTGGACGCGGGGGGTCATCACGTTGGAGATGGCGTTTCCGAACAGCAGGAAATAGTTGTTCAGCTGCGAGGCGATGACGTAGACCGTCACCGCGGCGGAGCCGTGGAACCACGTCAGCAGCTGCCGGTCGATGGACCAGTTGATGTTGTCCACCACAATGCCGATGAACACGTACAGCGTAAAGCCGAACATCTCACGCAGCAGCGCGAAGTCGTAGTGCCGGAAGGCAAAGGGCATTTTCAGCCGTGTCAGGCAGTAGGTGATGTTGATCACGCCGCTGAGCACGGTGAAGATCAGCGAGACGATGGTCAGCGTCACGGACCGGTAGCCTATCAGCAGCAGGGGGATCATAATGAGGGGGTTCAGCACCTGCTTGCCCATGGCTACGATCTTCTGGAACAGATACCTCTCGTTGATGGTCACATGGCTCTCGAACACGCTGATGGGGAACGTCAGCGCAGCATTGACCGACATGATACGCAGCAGCCGCTGGGCAAGGTCGATCTCCTCCGCTGTCAGCTTCTTGCCGAACACCACATCGCAGTAGGACAGCCCGAAGCCGATGGCCAGCACCAGCGCACCCAGGATGAGGTACGTTATCAGAAACATACCGTTCAGCTTGGCGCAGCCCTTCTTGTCGCCGTCGGCACGGAAGCGGGAGTAATACCGCACATAGGCGCTGCCCAGGCCGAAACTCAGCAAATTCAGATAGGAGATGATCGGCAGCACCGCCTGGTACACGCCGAACTCGCTGTCGCCCAGCTGTCGGAGCATGATGGGCGTGTAGACCAGCGAGATAACGGTGCTCAGCGCCATGGACACATAGCTCAGCGCGGCGCCTGCCCGTATTTGGTTCACTTGCAACGCCGCACTTCCTTTCGTCGATAGCATAGCACTTTATTATAGCCTAAAAGTACGTGTATGTAAAGTCGAACGCCGGTAAAAAGTGGTTTTCTTTCCTGCCCGTATCTGGTACAATGGGACAAACGAAGGGAGGGTGCGCCATGGCCAATAAAAAGCTGAAGCTGCTGTATCTGGCGCGGTATCTGCGGGAGGAAACAGACGAGCGCCACCCCAGGACCGTTCAGGATATGATCGCTTATTTGGAACGCCAGGGTATTTCCGCCGAGCGCAAAAGCATCTATGACGACCTGGAGCTGCTGGAGCTGTACGGCATGGATGTGCAGGCTGTCCGGGGCAAGACCTACGGCTATTTTCTTGGCGAACGGGAGTTCCAGCTGCCGGAGCTGAAGCTGCTCATTGATGTGGTACAGGCGTCGCCCTTTCTCACACAGAGCAAGAGCATGGAGCTTATCGCCAAGCTGGAGCAGCTCACCAGCCGCCCCAATGCCCGCCAGCTGCGCCGTCAGGTCTATGTCATGGACCGGGTCCGCACCCACAATGAGAAGCTCTATTACGCCATCGACGGTCTGAATACCGCCATCAACGATGACCGCAAGGTCACGTTTCGCTACTTCGACTGGACACCTGATGGCGGCAAGGCCTACCGCCGCGGCGGCACGCCCTATGAGACGAACCCGGTGGCCCTCTGCGTGGATAAGCATTACTATCTGGTGGCTTACGACCCGGCCATTCAGGACTATCGCCACTACCGTGTGGACCGTATGGAGTCCCTGACCGTTACCGACACACCCCGCGATCCGCTGCCGGAGCAGTTCGACCTGGGTAAATACGTCAAAACGATTTTCGATATGTACAATGGCCGCACCGAAACGGTGCAGCTGCGCTTTGACCGGGCCCTCATCAATGTAGTCATGGACCGCTTCGGCGCTGATGCACATATCCGCCCAGATGGAGACCGTATCGCAGTTACCGCCCCGGTGGAGGTAGGTCCCACATTTTACGGCTGGCTGTTCCAGTTCGGCGGTCAGGCCGAGCTTCTTGCGCCCGACCATGTGCGCCGTGATTTCACCGAACACTGCCGGCAGGCACTGGATAGGTATCGCGGCGATGATGCACCAAACAGTTTACCATAATTTTGTTATCGTAAACAAAAGCCGCCCATCAGGGCGGCTTTAACTATATAATGAAAAAGCTCCCGGGACGCGGAGATATCCGCCTCCCGGGAGCCCTCCCTGTCGTGCAAAGCGCACCCCACGCTTCGCATCCCCCTCAGTAAATGGCTTTACCACAGATAAAAATAGCACAACACGCTCGTTTTTTCAAGAGGAAATTATGCTTTTTTTAAATAATTTTTCCGGCGCAGGAATTGTTTTCCATCTATTTCCAAACATTTTTCCAAAAATTACCACGAAACTCCATGGATAAAAGCTTTCACCGGCGGCGGAACCGCCGCCACCCAAAGGCGCCCTCCGGGCGGCTTTGGCGCGATTTGATAATCGCCCGCCCGGGAGAAGAAAACGTCCCTACCGTGGCTGGGGCAAGCGGCCGCGTAAGCCTCCGCGTAAGCCTCCGCGCCGCCGGGGCGGCGAAGCTCCTTTTACGCACAAAAACACAGACAACGCTTTCGCCGAATAAATTGTAACCGAATTATGAACGGGATTTGGGGCGCATTTCGAGCCAAATAGTTTACATAATGACTTTTCAATTTTAGCTGGAAAATTTTTCCAGCTAAGTTGTTGCATTTTTTGAAAATCTCCGTTTGAATTGCATAAATGCTGCGTTACACAAGAATTACGCTTTACAGACGATCAGATAAATTGCGTAAATTCCTGGTAAATTATGGAAGAAATGGAAATTACTTCCAATTTCGGGCGATTTTTAACGGCGCGGTGTCATTCCCTCAAAAATGGAAATAACTGGCAACAAAATCCGTAAAAATTTTTACAACATAATGATGTTTACGTTGTAAACCGCTGGCGAGAGTGGCGAGGTCAAGTCCGACACAAACAAATTTTTATGGAGGAAACAAACATGAAGAAGATCATTGCAACTGTGCTGGCCATGGTCATGGCTCTGGCACTGTGCACCACCGCGTTTGCGGCGGACTTTATCGGCGCCGATATGGCTGGTGCTACCGCCGCCGCCAAGGACGGTTCCACCACCACTGTCGTTACCAAGATTCAGGACGCTCGCGCGGATTCTACCAACAGCTATGCTCCCCTGTATCTGCTGACCAGCACCACCAAGGATGCTAACGGCAATGTCACCAACACCACCACCAAGAACGCTGTTGAGATGGCTGATTCCACCGGTGCTGATACCGTTTATGTCGAGGGTTCCACTGTTCGCTATTTCAAGACTGAAACCTCTGCTCCCGCTGCCACTGTGAAGGTTGCTGCTGCTACCGTTGTGACCAAGCTGGCTGATGTAAAGTGCGGTGTCCTCCTGGCCAATGTCAATGATGACGTTTACGTGACTGCTGCTGGTGATTATTATCTGGCTGGCGGTAACACTATGGCCATCATTGGTGACAAGTATGTCATGGTTACCTCTGTCGATCTCACTGAGCAGACTGCCGCTGCTACCACCGCTCTTCCCGAGGTAGGTACGCTGATTGGTGTGCATCACGAGTATAAGGCTGACACTACTGCGGTGAACGGCGAGACCTCCATCAGCAAGGTCTATTGTGCCAATGCCAAGTGCAATGCTACCTTCAAGTTCGTTGATGGTTCTGAGGCCAAGGCTATTAAGGAATTCGGCGTGGGCAACTATGTTGAGACCGAGCTCCACAGCTACAATGGTGGCCATGTTTACGCTATGAAGACCGCTTCCGGTACCACTGGCACCACCAACACCACCACTTCCCCCAAGACCTTTGACGCTGGTATCGCTATGTACGTCGGTATGGCTCTGACCTCCGTCGCCGGCTCCGCCGTCGTCATCGGCAAGAAAAAGGAGTTCTAATTAAACTCAAAAAAGAGAAGCACCCTACCGGGTGCTTCTTTTTTTGTCTTTAATTATCCCTCCCGCTGCCGCGGGAGGAATAGTAAAGATTGCTTTCCTACGGGGGCTTTCTTTTTTGCGCTTAATTATCTCTGGCCTGTCGGCGCGGACGAAATAAATATCCCCCGCTGCCGCGGGGGATAAATATATATTCCTCCCGCTGCCGCGGGAGGAATACAAGGGATTATATTAAAAAGAACCGCCCAGCGGCGGTTCTTTTGCGGTTCTCCCTGACAGGGGAAGGCTTCTCTCGTTCACTTCGCTTTTCTGTGCCTGCGGCGGCGCTTGGCCTTTTCGCGGGTGCAGTGGAAGGGCTCGTTCTCCCGGGCGGCGGCAAAGGCGGCTCGCTCCGGGTCGGTCAGGGGCGGCACCACGCGGCGACCCTGCCAGCTGCCGTCCTCACGGTGCACCACGGACATCCGCACGGGGAACAGGCCGTGATTTTCGCAGCGGAACACGCCGTAATACACGTCGCCCTGGGGATACCACGACTCCACGGCCCCGGGCTGGCGGCACAGGGGGCAGGGCACGATACGCGCCTGACGGCTGTTGAGCAGCTGCTCACGCTCCGGTAGCGGTGTGATCTTCTGCCGGGGCTGCTTGGGGTACGTTTCACGGCTGAACTTAACGCCGCGGCGGCGCTTATGCTTGGCTTCAGCCCGGGGCACGGTGGGCAGCAGAGAGCTCTCCGTCAGCCACGCGGTGATCAGCGCCGCGTACAGCGCATCGTGCAGGGCGTTGTGGAACTCATAGATCAGCGGCAGGCCGCAGTACTCCGCCGCCTGCTCCAACGCTATACGCCTACCCAGGCCGATCTCCAGCGTCCGGCAGAGGGCAGCCTGCAGGTCGATGCACGCCGTGACCGGCGGCGCGGGCAGCTTCCAATAGGCGGCGTTGGCAGCCAGCACGCCGTGGTCCTGGGCACCCCACTCGGCCCACAGGGTATCCTCGCCGCACCAGTCCAGAAACGCCTGATACGCCGTGGGGAAGTCCAGCTCAGACGTCAGTGCCTGGGCGGATTCCGGCAACTTTTTCGCCACAGGCGACAGCTTTCGGTAGATGGACGGCCGGATGTGGGCGTTGAATGCGTCCACCACGGGGCCGCCGGGGCGCGCCAGCCGCACCGCGCCGATCTGAATGATCTCCTCCATGCGCCGCCCGCCAAAGGGCTGGTTCCATTCCAGATCCAACACGATCACGCCGTCTTACCTCCTTGCGGAAAAAGTCATATTAGATATATTATACTCCCATGCTGTCGGAAACGCAAGGGAAACAGGGAGACGCCATAGGCGTCTCCCTGTTTCCCTGCCGTGCAGCTGCCCCGAAGAAAAGCGCGTCAGACGGTGGCGTCCACCGGGATTCGCTGGCGGTCCACCTGCACCCAATGGACGCGGACGCCGCCGCCGGGCTGCTCCGTGGCGCAGAACACCACGCCGCCCATATGGCCCTCCACCGGCACGCCGCCGCTGAACAGCGCCGCAAAGCGGCGAATGTAGCCCGCCAACTCACCAATAGTCTTCACCGGCAGATCGGGCGCGAGATAGTCAAAAAACTTGTGCATACGGCACCTCCAATATCATGAATTCAGTGTTCTTCCTTTGACTGTACCCATCTTACCAAGTTTGCTGTCCAAAAAAACGGACAGTTCTTCGGCGCACTTGTGCTTTTTGCCGGCGTGTGGTACAATGTGCGGGAGAAATCGAGCCAGGAGGTGGCCACCATGACCGAGATGAATACCGCGCCGCAGCTGGCCCCGCGGGAGCGATGCACCGGCTGCGCCGCGTGCTGCAATGGCTGTCCCAAGGGCGCTATCCGCATGGTGCCGGACCGGGAGGGCTTTCTGTACCCGCAGGTGACCGACGGCTGCGTCCAGTGCGGCCACTGCACGCATATCTGCCCGGTGCTGAAGCAGCGGGAGCCGCGCACCGAGCCGGCAGCGTTTATCGTCTGGAACGGCGATGAGGCCGTGCGGCGTAACTCCACCGCCGGCGGCGCGTTCTCCGCCCTGGCGGAATACGTGCTGGAGGGCGGCGGCGTGGTGTTCGGCGCGGCGCTGGACAACGATCTGCGGGTCAGCCACATCGCCGTGAAAAACCGGCACGATCTGCCCCAACTGCGGGGGAGCAAGCCGGTGCAGAGCGACGTGGGTGAGAGCTATCAGCAGGTACGGCTGTATCTGGATCAGGGCCGGCAGGTGCTGTTTTCCGGCACGCCCTGTCAGGTGGACGGCCTGTACCGCTATCTGGGCGAGCACCCGGAACGGCTCATCACCTGTGACGTGGCCTGCAGCGGCGTGGGCAGCCCCGGCGTGTGGGAAAAATTCGTGCGCTCCATGGCGTACATCAAGCAGCAGAAGCCCCTGTCCGTGGACTTCCGCGGCAAGCTGAACGGTGAAAGCACGCGCCGTTTCCATGTGACCTTTGAAAACGGCGGACAGTACGACGCGCCGCTGCTGCGCTCGGAGCTGGGGCGCGGCATCACCCGCGGCCTGTTCCTGCGCCCGGCCTGCCACACCTGCGGCTACACCAGCACCGACCGCACCGGCGACCTGACCCTGTGCGACATCACCGGCGGCAACATCTCCCCCCAGGAAAAGCAGCTGGGCATGTCCCTGCTGCTGGTAAACACCGCCAAGGGCGCCCAGATCTTCGACTCCCTGCCCCTGCACCGCCGCCGGTTCGATCTGGCCGAGGCGGTGGCGGCGGATCAGGCGCTGCGCTCCCCCGCCCCGGTGTCCGTAGACCGCACAAAATTCTTCGACGCCCTGGAGCAGGAGCCCTTCCGTCAGGTCTGCGCCCGCTTCCTGTCCCTGATGCAGCCCCGCGCCCGCGCCGCCAGACCGCTGCGGGAGCTGCTGCACATACCCTTCAAAAAGAGGAAAGACAAATGACCAAAACGCTGCTGCACACCTGCTGTGCGCCCTGCTCCGTGGCCTGCATCCAGCTGCTCCGGGCGGAGGGCATCGAGCCGGTGTCCTACTGGTACAACCCCAA
>ERZ857840.4261-NODE-4261-length-11120-cov-4.472571_pt1 | contig 11120 bp, 9 predicted proteins | sample MGYA00519760_ERZ857840 | MGnify/ENA primary metagenome ERZ857840 (study PRJEB31778, sample SAMEA3449371) | human gut metagenome | biome: human gut; feature: human-associated habitat; material: faeces | place: United Kingdom | collected 2010/2012 ... | reverse complement strand
ATCCGTAAAGCGGCGGAGCCGCTAACGGCTGCCCTACCTTACCGTTGCGGAGAATTTACCACTTTATTGACAGTCTCTGATTCTATCTTTCTCCCTATTTTACGGCAAGAAAGCCGGTATTTCAATAGTCTTTCCGCAAAACCGCCGGAAATCCTCCGATCCGGCATTCTGCCGGTCCGGACTCAGCTCAGTAGCTGCTGATATCCAGACTCTCGTCATCCGAACCCTTTTCGATCTTTCGGATCTCCAGGGTATATTTCATCTCCGGACTGACGGCGACCTCCACCCGCTCCCCGGTCCGACGGCCCATGAGAGCCTGTCCCACAGGGGATTCCTTGCTGATGAGTCCCTTTAAGGCGTCCTGCCGCAGGGTGGTGACGATGCGGACTATCATTTCCTTCTTCATCATCTCGTTATAGACCGTCACGGTGTCGAACAGTCCCACGGCGTCCGCCGTCTCCTTTACCTCGATGACCTTGGCAGTGCGGATCATCCGTTCCAGATAGCGGATGCGGCTGTCATTGCGGTTTTTCGCCTGCTTGGCGCATTTATATTCATAATTCTCGCTGAGATCCCCGAAGGCGCGGGCGGTCTGGACCTCCTCAATGAGCTGGGGACGCAGTTCCCGGACCCGGTAGTTGATCTCCTCCTGCATTTTCTGAATGTCCACTGCCGTCAATTCATCATACATACAAGGTCCTCCGATCCTGATCAATTCTAATGGGATAGTATAGCACAAGCCGCCGGGCAAAAGCAATGCCCCGGAGCCGTTTTCCCGGCTCCGGGGCGCTTTCCCATTCCTGTTCAACAGCCGCTCTGCCTCCCAAGGCTCCGCTCCAGCAATGTCATGAGCCGTTCCGCATGGCGGTATTCGTCCTCGCTCAGTTCATTGAACAGCTTGACAAGGCAGACATCCGTGGTGCCGTCCGCCGTCCGGGCATAGTTCAGGCCGCCGCACGCCTCCTCATGGTAGCTTCGCCGCAGTTCCTCCGCCCAACGCCCCGGGCAGAACACGCCGCACACCAGATTGGGCCGGTAAGGCTGGCCGGTGATGAGATACCGGGCCGCCATGAGCCGTCGGGCGTGGCCGTTCTCCTCCTCCGCCATATCCCGCAGGGTCTGCCTCGCCCACGAGGGTGCCTGCCGGGACAGCGCCAGATAGCGCCGCCGGTCCTCCAGTTCCTCCTCGATGTATCCCTCCAGCACCGCCAGAAGCTCCATTGCCTCGCTGCCCATGCAGCAGGGGTTCGGCTCCGCGCCGGGAAGCTGGCTCTCTTGCGCCGGCGGCAGTTCCTCCCTTCGCGGCATTGCTTCCGCCGTGGTTTCCGGATAGGGCTCCAGCCCGGGGCCCACCCGCTGCCAGAGCCGGTCATGCTGCCGGAAATCGTAGATCTCCGGCTCGTGGAGATTTCGTTCCATGGGCTCCCCCTCCTTTTCCCTCCAGTCTATGCGGACCCGGAAAAAAAGTGCCGGTTTTACTGAAAAATCCCCCCTTACCCTTTGACAGGTAGGGTAAAATATGTTAGGGTATAACAGTATGCGGATTTCGGCCGCTTCCGACCGTTTTCTGTTGCTTTTGCAACCAATATTTCCCCGTATTTTTGGTATACTACATGAGAAAGACAGGAAATTTTTCCTTTCCCCATAAAGGAGGACCTTCCATGCTGGAATTAAAACATATCAGCTATTCCGTTCGGGAAGCCGATGAGACTCTGGGCATCCTGAAGGACATTTCCCTGACCGTGGACGATCACAAGCTGGTGGTCTTTACCGGTCCCAACGGCGGCGGCAAGACCACGCTGGCCAAGATCATCATGGGTCTGGTGACACCCACTGAGGGGCAGATCCTCTGGAACGGACAGGACGTCACCCACATGACCATTACGGAGCGGGCCAAGCTGGGCATCAGCTACGGCTTCCAGCAGCCCCCCCGCTTCAAGGGCATCACTGTCCGCGACCTGCTGACCATCGCCTCCGGCGACGAAAAGCTTTCCAAGGACAAGTGCTGCCAGTACCTCACCAAGGTGGGTCTCTGCGCCAATGACTATCTGGACCGAGAAGTGGATGTGTCCCTTTCTGGCGGCGAGGTCAAGCGCATTGAGATCGCCTCCATTCTGGCCCGGAACGCCGACCTGATGATCTTCGACGAGCCGGAGGCAGGCATCGACCTGTGGTCCTTCGCCCGGCTGACGGAGACCTTCGAGCAGATCCACAGTCAGGGCAGCGCCACCATGATCATCATTTCCCATCAGGAGCGTATTATTTCCTTGGCGGATGAAGTCATCGTGGTGGGTGACGGCACCCTCCGCCACCGGGGCACTCCGAAGGAGATCCTGCCCCGGATCCTGACCGACACGCTGGGCGGCTGCCCGGTACTGAACAAGGAGGTACACGCCTTATGATGGAATCTCAGGTAGATCGGGAGCTGCTGGAAAAAATCGCGGACCTGATCGGCAAGCCGGTAGGCGCCTTCAACATTCGCAAGGACACCGGCTGCGACGGCCGGCAGTCCACGGAGAACATCCAGATCACCGGCAAGACCGACGGCAAATCCGGCATTGACATCCGCATCAAGGATGGGACCAAGGGCGAACAGTGCCACATTCCCGTCATCATCACCAAGCCCGGTATTCAGGAGTTGGTTTACAATGACTTCTACATCGGTGAAAACTGCGATGTGGACATCGTGGCCGGCTGCGGCATCCACAACTGCGGCGGAGAGGACAGCCGTCATGACGGTATCCACACCTTCTATGTAGGTAAGCACTCCCATGTGAAATACACGGAAAAGCACTACGGTGACGGCGACGGCACCGGTGGCCGCATCATGAACCCCCAGACCGTTGTCTATCTGGAAGAGGGCGCCACCATCCAGATGGAGACCGTCCAGATCCGGGGCATCGACTCCACCAAGCGTGAGACTAAGATCGTCTGCGGCAAGGATGCTGAGGCCGTGGTCACCGAGCGGCTCATGACCCACGGTGATCAGGTGGCAGAAAGCGACATGGAGATCTCTCTGGATGGGGACGGTGCCCGTGGCCGGGTGATTTCCCGGTCCGTGGCCAAGGGCACCTCCCGTCAGGTGTTCTATCCCAAGATGGTGGGCAACGCCGCTTGCTTCGGCCATGTGCAGTGCGACTCCATCATCATGGATGATGCCCACATCGAGTCCATTCCCGCCATCGTTGCCAACAGCACGGAGGCTCAGCTGATCCACGAAGCCGCCATCGGCAAGATCGCCGGGGACCAGCTTTTGAAGCTGGAGACCCTGGGTCTGTCCCCCGAGGAAGCTGAGGAGTGCATCCTGAAGGGCTTCCTGGCCTAAACTTCCGATTCAATATACGATCAACGCCCCGCCGGATGGCGGGGCGTTGATTTTGTTGGCAATTATCCTCTTTCGGTATACGCAGACAGACGGCGCGCTTATCGGAAATTCTTCGGGCTGGTATGGAAGGTGTTCTGAAAGGCCCGGAGGAAGGTGGAATACTCCGGAAAGCCCGCCTGCTCCGCCGCCTTCATCACCGGAACGCCCTCCCGGATCAGCTCTCCTGCCCGCAGCAGCCGCTTCTGCACGGTGTACTGGTGGACGGTGTAGCCGGTGATCTCCTTGAACCGGTGCATTAGGTAGTACCGGCTCATGTAAAAACGGGCCGCCAGCGCGTCCACGGAGAGGTCTCCCTCCAGATTGGCGGCGATATAGTGGAGGATCTCCTCCATTTTGGGGTCCAGATGGTAGCTGTCCGTCTCTGCCGGAGCGGTATTGGCCCGGAGGAAGTCCCGGTTTACCTGAATCAAAATCTGTTGGCACAGGGTGTCCGCCATGCGGCGGGCGCCGAACTCCTCGGACCGCAGGGCCTCCTCTAACTGCTGGATGGACCGGGCGTAGCCAAGACGCCCCTCCTCCCCGGTCCGCAGAAGGTGGAACCCCTGCTCCCGGCTCTTGTCCAGACAGGCGTCCAGCGGCTCGCCGGGATCGCTGCGCTGGGCGATCCAGTCCCGGCCCAGCCACAGCACCGCCCGCTCGTAAGGTTCCTCGGCGTGGATGATGGGCCGGTGGATCAGGTTATGCTGGATCAGCACGATGTCCCACGGTTTGAGGAAATAGGTGACGCCCTCCACCACGTAGGTCACCTTTCCGCCGAGGAAGATCACCAGCTTATCAAATTCATGGTAATGGTAGTCGATTTTCTGGGCCAGAGAATCCTTCAGATGCACCAGGCGGAAGTCCCGGTCCAGATACCCCCGCTTGCCCACCTCGCTGCGATCCAGCATACTGTCACCTCTTTCGTTTATGATCCTATTTTACAGCACTTTTTGCTGTTTTTCAAGGAATGAACGTTATTTCAGCAGAAAAGCTGTGATTGATTTTCCGATTTTTTCTATACAACATTCTCTGTGGGAGCATCTTGTTTTCCTCTTCATTCTTTGCTATACTGTGTAGAGTTAATGAGAATTTGGGAGGAATGTGTCATGAGCTACGCCGATCAGGTCTTTATGCAAAACATTCGGGAGATCCTTGACCACGGCGTCTGGGACACCGACCAGAACGTCCGTCCCCACTGGGAGGACGGCACGCCCGCCCACACCATCAAAAAATTCGGCATCGTCAACCGCTACGATCTGCAAAAGGAATTCCCCATCCTGACCCTCCGCCGGACCTACTGGAAAACAGCTGTGGACGAGCTGCTGTGGATCTGGCAGAAAAAGTCCAACAACGTCAATGACCTCAACGCCCGGATCTGGGACCAGTGGGCGGATGAGACCGGCTCCATCGGCAAGGCTTACGGCTATCAGCTGGCCGTCAAGCACCACTATCCCGAGGGAGACATGGATCAGGTGGACCGGGTGCTCTACGATTTAAAGCATAACCCCGCCAGCCGCCGGATCTTGACCAACATCTACAACTTTGCCGACCTCTCTGAGATGCACCTGTACCCCTGCGCCTATTCCATGACCTTCAACGTCTCCGGCAACGTGCTCAACGCCATTTTGAACCAGCGGAGCCAGGACATGCTGGCCGCCAACAACTGGAACGTGGTACAGTATGCCGTTCTGGTGCACATGTTTGCCCAGGTCAGCGGCCTGGTCCCCGGTGAGCTGGTCCACGTGATCGCCGACGCCCATATCTATGACCGGCATGTGCCTATCGTGGAGAAAATGCTGACCCAGGCCCCTGCCCCCGCACCGAAGTTCGCCATAGACCACTCCGTGACGGATTTCTATGCCTTCACCCGGAACAGCTTTACGATGGAGGGCTACACCCCCGCCCCCTTCGAGGACAAAATCCCCATTGCCATTTAAGGAGCCGTGCCATGAACGCCATCGTTGTCACAGATAAACAGTGGGCCATTGGCCGGAGCGGTGATCTGCTGTTCTCCCTGCCGGGGGACATGAAGCACTTCCGCACGCTGACCACCGGCGGCACCGTCATCATGGGCCGCAAGACCCTGGATTCCTTCCCCGGCGGCAGACCGTTGCCCAAGCGGCGGAATATCGTCATCACCCGGTCCCCGGACTTTCACCGGGAGGGCTGCGAGACTGTCTCCACGCCGGAGGACGCGCTGCGGCTGGCTGGGGACGGAGAGGACGTCTGGCTCATCGGCGGCGGCAGTATTTACACCGCTCTGCTGGGCCGCTGCCGGCGGGCCTCCGTCACCCGAGTGGACAGCACCGTATCGGATGCCGACACCTTTTTCCCCGATCTGGACGCCCTCCCTAATTGGAAAATTGAGCGGACCGGCGAGGCCGTCACGGAAAATGGCCTGACCTACCGCTTTGTGGACTATGTGAATACCGCGCTGTTGTAAGCAAAGGCTCCGCCGGAATTCCGGCGGAGCCCTGTTCTTTTCTCTGCCCTCTTTTCAAAACCGCCGCCGCCGTTTATAATAGCCTTATGAAAGCTGCGGAAAGGAGGCGGGCGCATGGCGGATCTGAACACCGATGTGCGGTACATCAAGGGCATTGGCGAGGCCAAGGCAAAATCCCTGGGCAAGCTGGGCATCGCCACGCTGGGCGACCTCATCAACTGGTTCCCCCGGCGCTATGAGGACCGCCGGGAAATAAAGCCCATCAGCCAGCTCATCCCCGGTGAGCCGGCCTGCGTCTCCGCCATGATCGCCTCAGAGCCAAAGCTGTCTCACATCCGCAAGGGCATGGATCTGGTGAAGGTCCGGGCCGTGGATGACACCGGTGCGCTGGATGTGACCTTTTTCAACCAGTCCTGGCTGAAAAACCAGCTGCGGGTAGGCGAGACCTACACCTTTTACGGCAGGGCGGAGGGAAGTCTCCTGCGGAAAAGTATGGCAAGTCCCATTGTAGAGCCAGAGGGACGGCGGGAGCACACTGGCCGCATCGTGCCCATCTATCCCCTCACCGCCGGAATCAGCCAACTGCTGTTGTCCCGCGCCATCCGGCAGGGTTTGGACAGCTGCGCCGATATTCTGCCGGACTGCCTGCCGGACGGCGTCCGTCAGGCGCATCAGCTGTGCCGGGTGAATTATGCCTACGAGAACATCCACTTCCCGGAGGCCCCGGAGGCGCTGGACATTGCCCGGAGGCGGCTGGCTTTCGAGGAGCTATTTTTCTTCGCCATTGGATTGAAGCTGCTGCGCTCCCGGCGGGAGACCGTCTCCGTGGAACCGTTTCAGCCGGTGGATATGGCCCCGTTTTACAACGCCCTCCCCTTTACCCTCACCGACGCCCAGCGCCGCTGTGTAGAGGAAGCCATTGCCGATATGCAAAGCGGCAAGCCCATGAACCGTCTCTGTCAGGGAGACGTCGGCTCCGGTAAGACCATGGTGGCCGCCGCCTGCGTGTATTTCTGCGTCAAAAACGGCCGTCAGGCGGCGTTGATGGCCCCCACGGAGCTGCTGGCAGAGCAGCACTACCGGGGCCTTGCCCCGCTGCTGGAACGGCTGAATATCCGCTGCGCCCTGCTCACCGGCTCTACCCCCGCCAAAACAAAACGCTCCATCACCGCCCAACTGGCCACAGGCGAGATCGACTTCGCCATCGGCACCCACGCCCTGATCTCCGGCGGCGTGGCCTACGCTGACCTGGGGTTGGTGGTGACGGATGAACAGCACCGCTTTGGCGTGGCCCAGCGGACGGCGCTGGCAGAAAAGGGAGAGCATCCCCACACCTTAGTCATGTCCGCCACGCCCATCCCCCGGACGCTGGCCCTGATTTTGTACGGCGATCTGGATGTGTCCGTCATCGACCAGCTCCCACCGGGACGAAAGCCTATTGAAACCTATGCCGTCACCTCCGCCTATCACCCCCGGCTGTACGCCTTTATCCGCAAGCAGGTGGAGGCCGGGCGGCAGGTGTACATCGTCTGCCCCATGGTCAGTGAGAATGACGAGCTGCCCGACGAGCGGAAAGCCGTGACGGAATACGCCCAAAAGCTGCAAACGGAGATCTTCCCCGACTTGAAGGTGGCTTTTGTCCACGGCAAGATGAAGGCCAGAGAGAAGGATGCCGTCATGTCCGCCTTCGCCGCCGGGGAAACAGACATTCTGGTGTCCACCACCGTGATCGAGGTGGGCGTGGACGTGCCCAACGCCAATCTGATGGTGGTGGAGAACGCGGAGCGCTTCGGCCTCAGCCAGCTCCATCAGCTTCGGGGACGGGTGGGCCGGGGGCAGCACCAGTCCTACTGCGTACTGGTGTCCGACAATAAAAATGACGAGACCCGCCAGCGGCTGAAGGCCATGACGAAAACCGCCGACGGCTTCAAGATCGCCGAGGAGGACCTCCGGCTCCGGGGCCCCGGCGACTTCTTCGGTGTCCGACAGCACGGCCTGCCGGGATTGCGGGTGGCGGATCTCGGCTGCGACACCCGGCTGCTGGCGGAGGCGCAGTCCGCCGCCGACGGACTGCTGGCGGAGGACCCGGCGCTGACACGCCACCCCGCCACGGCGGAACGGGTACGAAAGCTGTTTCAGCAGAGTGAAAACAGTCTGAACTGAATCCGGGAGACCGGCCAGATGGCCGCTCTCCTGATTCTGTGAAATTTTTTCGTCCGTCCGGGTTGACAGCGCCTGTTTTTTGGCATACTATAAATGTGTTATCAAATGACAACCGCATAGAGTTCCGGTAGGTAAGGCTACCACAGGGATATGGATCGCTGCCGCGGAGTGATGGAGACATCATGAGAGGGTTTGAACAGGCGATATCGAACAACAAGGTATCATCTAACGCGATTTCACCGCCCTGTGAAGCTAAAGCTTGAACGGTAGGGATGCTGTCCTCTGAGACGCTCCTGGAAGCAGGACTTCACCGCACCGGAATGGGACGCGGCGAGGTCTTTTATTTTGCTCCGCGCCATGCAGAAATACCGGGCGGAAGGCCCGGAAAGGAGGTCACGCTATGTTTGAAATGGAAAGCCGTGGGGAACTGGTCGAAAAAATTGAGGATCTGGTGAACCGAAAACGATATACAGAACTGCGGGACCTTCTATTGCCGTTAGAGCCTGCGGACATTGCCATTCTGGCGGACGATCTGGACGATGAAAAGACGCTGCCCCTGCTGTTCCGTCTGCTGCCTAAGGAGCAGGCGGCAGAGGTGTTCGTAGAGCTGGAAAGCGACCAGCAGGAGCTGCTGATCCGCGGCTTTTCCAACACGGAGCTGAAGGAAGTGCTGGACGAACTGTATCTGGACGATACCGTTGACATCGTGGAGGAAATGCCCGCCAACGTGGTCAAGCGGATCTTGAAGCACTCCGACCCGGATATGCGCAAAAGCATCAACGAAATTCTGAAATATCCGGAGGATTCCACCGGCTCCATTATGACCACGGAGTTTGTGGATCTGAAGGAGACCATGACGGTGGAGGACGCCTTGAAGCGCATCCGCCGGACCGGACCGGACAAGGAGACCATCAACGTCTGCTATGTCATTGATGACTGGCGGCACCTCATCGGCGTCCTCTCCATCCGCACCCTGCTGCTGGCGGAGGAGGATGACATCATCGGGGACATCATGGAGCGGAACTACATCTGCGTCCAGACCCTGGATGACCAGGAGGAGACCGCCCGCGCTTTAGGCAAGTATGACTTTCTGGCTCTCCCCGTGGTGGACACGGAAAATCGCCTGGTGGGTATCGTCACCGTCGATGACGCCATCGACGTTTTGCAGGAAGAGACCACGGAGGATATGGAAAAGATGGCGGCTATGCTGCCGACGGACAAGCCCTACCTCCGCACCAGTGCCTTTGACACCTTCAAATCCCGTATTCCGTGGCTGCTGCTATTGATGGTCTCCGCCACCTTTACCGGCCAGATCATCTCCAGCTTTGAGGACGCCCTCAGCGCCTTCACCATCCTCACCGCCTATATTCCCATGCTGATGGACACCGGCGGCAACTGCGGCTCTCAGGCCAGCGTCACGGTGATCCGCGGCCTGTCTCTGGGCGAGATCGAATTTTCCGACCTGATCCAGGTGGTCTGGAAGGAGTGTCGGGTGGCGCTGCTGTGCGGCACCGTTCTGGCCGGCGCCAACTTCGCCAAGCTGATGCTGCTGGACCGGATGGTATTCCACAATCCCATTACCGTCACCGTAGCCGCCGTCATCTGCCTGACGCTGGTGTGCACCGTGTTCGCCGCCAAGATCGTAGGCTGTATGCTGCCGCTGCTGGCTAAAAAGATCGGCTTTGACCCGGCGGTGATGGCCTCTCCCTTCATCACCACCATCGTGGACGCCCTCTCCCTGCTGATCTACTTCCGCTTCGCCTCTTTCCTGCTGGGCATCTGAAAAGTGTATACAAACGCCCCTGTATGAAAAATCATACAGGGGCGCTCTTTATGTGGAATCCAGCAAGCTGGACGTTTTCAGTCAAAAGCAAATCTCTTCGCGGTTACTTACCTCTGCGGAAATAACAAGCTTCGGAGTATCGCCATGACAAATGGAAAAGGTAAACCCATCCCTAACGGCTCTTTGAATGCTATTATCTGCCAATTCGACTTTATATCCCATAGACATCATCACCCGCTCAAATTCTGTAGGCTCCGATTCTACTGTTAGTCCATATACAAATACAGCCGGGTCGGTTATTTCTATTGTTGTAACATATTGTCCATCATCGGCATAGTCCGGCCAAGCGGTCAGAAGATAGGACACCCGCACATTGGGTTTCCCCCCCTGCGTGCTCATGTGGTAATCTTTTCCCAAAAACTCCCGCGCACCCATCCAGCCGGTTATTTCATCATGTCCGTTCCAGTCAACGGATGACACATCGTCACATATCCAAAATTCCAGAGTTGTATTCTTTGGTCTTGGTGGAAAATATGGTCTTGTCAAAGATACTACCGCACATATTACAACGAACAGAATCCCTATTGGCGCAAGGACAATGATCAGCTTTTTTACCTTCATATTATGGCCCCCTAAATTTTGGCCCGTCCGTCCTATCTTCTCAAATCCCCTGCAAATGGAAATCCGGGGTGTATTCCTCCTTGGCGGAGGTGCGCTCCTGAGTGAAGCCGTCGGCAATGCCGCAATCCGCCATGTACCGTTCCGCCGCCCGGTACTCCGCCTTTGTCACCCTCCGGGCCAGCTTGCCCTCGGCCCCCGGCTGGGGCGTGTACTGGCTCATGAGAGAAAACAGCACTTCGCCGGGGCGGAAGGTCTCCGCCACCCAGTCGATGACGGCCTTCGTGTTTTCCAGTTCTCCCGGCAGCACCAGATGCCGGATGAGAACGCCGCTTCTCAGCTGGCCGTTTTCCATTCTGTACGGCCCGGTCTGGCGGAACATCTCTAAAATGGCCGCTTTCGCCGTCTCCGGGTAATCCGCCGCACCGGAATACGCTTTGGCCGGCTCCGTCAGGGCATATTTCAGGTCCGGCAGGTACACCTGTACCCGGTTCTCCAAGCGTTTCAGGGTCTCCACGGATTCATACCCGCCGCAGTTCCAAACCACCGGCACCGGCCAGCGCTCCTCGCCCAAGGCCTCCAGCACCGCGTCCGTGAAGTGAGTGGGCGTCACTAAATCCAAGCAGGCCGCGCCCTGCTCCACCAGTTCCTCAAAAATCTCCCGGAGCCGCCGGGGGGTGATGGGCTTGCCGTAGCCCTCCTGAGAGATCACGCCGTTCTGGCAGAACGCGCAGCGCAGCGTGCAGCCG
>ERZ857840.4260-NODE-4260-length-11121-cov-2.928520_pt1 | contig 11121 bp, 10 predicted proteins | sample MGYA00519760_ERZ857840 | MGnify/ENA primary metagenome ERZ857840 (study PRJEB31778, sample SAMEA3449371) | human gut metagenome | biome: human gut; feature: human-associated habitat; material: faeces | place: United Kingdom | collected 2010/2012 ... | reverse complement strand
CAGACATTAATCAGGCATCGGATGAGAAAGTGATAGATACCATTCGATTTTATTGCACAGCCCGCTGAAAAACAGTTGGAAGAAAACATAATGAGGAAAATTCAATGAAAATAAATGGTACAGCTGCTAAAAATATTAAGAAATATTGCTATATTGTCGGCCTTCTCTCTTTCCTGATTGCAGTTTTTGTATGTAGTCAGATGATCCGATATCAGGAAAAAGAAAAAAAAGCAGCGGGCATTTATATGGCACAAAGCACGATAAGGAGAGTCAAGGAAAAGCTGGACAATTATATAACGATTTCTGATCTTCTGGGAAATTATATCATTGATGGATCGGATATGGATGAAAACACTTTTTCAGAACTGGCAGAAAAGATCCCAAATGAGGATGGTGTGGTAAAGGCATTTGAGCTGGCACCGGAAGGAATCATAACCGAAATCTATCCTATGCAGGGAAATTCAGAGGCTCTTGGCCTGGATCTACTGAGGGAACATGAACGGAAAAAAGATGCAGTTCTGGCTAAGGAAACCAGAGAGTATACACTTGGTGGTCCCTATCAGTTAAAGCAGGGAGGATCCGGAGCTTTACTTTTTAAACCGGTTTATCAAAACGATGATTCTGGAAAGAGTAGTTTCTGGGGATTTGTACTCCAGGTAATCGACTGGGATTGTTTCATGAGTGACATAAATCTGAAATCTTTAAGTGAGGCGGATTTCAGCTATAAGATCTGGTCTTATGACAGAAGCAGTGAGGATAAGAATATTCTTGCCCAGAGTCAAGAGGATATGCCGGAAGACTGCCTGACGATAGAATGTGAAATCCCGAATAACACATGGTATTTTGATATTGCGCCTTCGAATGGGTGGATTCCGGTTTCATACTGGCTCCTCGCTATTGCCGCTTCTTATATATTTTCATTATTGGTCGCTACGATTTATTATCAGATATCCGGCAAAAAACACAGAGAAAAACAATATGCTGCTGATCTTAAGAAAGCAGCGGAGCTAGCGAAAAGTGCAAATGAAGCAAAAACGCGATTTCTGTTTAATATGAGCCATGATATACGGACGCCGATGAATGCGATTATAGGTTTTTCCGGATTACTGGAAAAGAATCTTCAGAACGAGGAAAAAGCCAAAGAAGAGCAAAGCAAGTAATTCGACAAACAAAAAGAGCCCCGTACAATCCAGTTTATCTGGTGTACGAGGCTCTTTATTTTTAATAGAAAGCGTCCGCCATAGATAGCAGCACATCCATATTTCCATCGGAAGCCGCCGGTCTATCCGGTTCTGGCATCTGCTTGCCCATGGGACGTTCAAGAGGCTTTGGCTGTCTTGGCAATGGAGAAGGCACGGATTTATGTGCCTTAGAAGGTTTCCTTGCCACAACGTCTTGGACCAAAACTTGCGGTTCAGGAGTCTGAACTGCAGAACCAGAAATCTGATACTTGCGTAATGCAGTTTCAACAGCTTCTTCTATCACATTTCGGAGTTCCGTTGAGGAAGGACGTTGTTCGAGGCTGACGCTCTCAGGAACACTTTGAAGAGAGTTCAAAAGCGCATCTACGATAGTCGGTGTCCGCTTTCCATATCCTGCGTTTTTCAGAATATCGTAAGCCGCCTTCTGTTTCGGGTCTGTAAGGTCAAAAGAAACCGGAAGTCTCACCCGATTACCCTTGTCTTGTTTCGATGATGCCAAGGTGTATCACCCCGCAATCAACGGCTTTCGGCAGCCAACCTGCTTTCTGCCATCATTTTGTAGCCAACTGCATTGGCGCGTGGGTCATCGATGAACAGATAATCATCACGACCGAGTTCGCTCTCGATAACGGGACGCATCAAGATAGAGCCGCCACCGATGAACACGGGATACGACAGCGTCAGGTCAACGCCTTTTTCTTTCAGAGACCGAATCAGAGTGCGGGCATAGTTCTGAGCGGTCGTGTGAACCACATCATTGAGTTCTTTGCCGGGATTGTAACCGCAGCGCAGAATGTTGTCGATGGTATAGTCGTCCACATCCAGCTGAAAGCGATTACGAACCGCACGCTGTACCTCATCGTACATCTTGATAACGCCGTTGTTGAAGCTCTCACAGAAAGCCATATCAACCTGACCACCACGGCTGAACTTCACAACGTCGGTGGTATAGCCGCCGATATCGATGATATAAGTATAAGCTTCAGGTCGCGCCATGATTTTGGACATGTAAGGGGCAATCGCAGCCACACCCTGCGGGAAGACCATGACACGAACGATGCGAATTTCAAAATCCACATTGTTGTAGGTAAACACCACACGGCGACCATCACGACCAAAATATTTATCGTACTCCGAAGCAAGGTCGTGAATGTGAGTCGGAGGAAGGCCCATCGCAAGGCACACATCCTGCTTGACCTGCTTCTGGCCAGGACGTACATATCCCATCGCCATCATCTCTTTGGCAATCGCAATGAGAGTCAGAACGTAATAGGACCAGTCCGTCGTTTTATTGTACATATAAGGGATACGAGACTGAGTAAGGGTATAATAGTTGCCGTCAAAGAGAAGCGTATCGGACTTTACTGCCGGAGGAATTGCACCATGGCAGATAAGACCTGAATTGAAAGGCTCAGTATGCGGCGTCTTGATGTTCTTGTTACCGGTATCAACGGCAATGACCAACGGATTCATAATTCCTTTTCCTCCTTATCACACAACATCACGATATGCCAGGTAACGAGCCGTTGCAAGTGCAAGCTGTGCATACTCGCTGTGGATATCCCGGTTTGTATCAAACTCAATGCCGATATTAGTCATAGTCTTCCAGGACATCTCGATGTATTTGCGGCAAATCTCGGACTTGCCGTTAATAAGACGGCGAGCGTTCTCTTTCATCGCCTTGGAAAGTTCCGGCTCCGTATAGACGGTCACAGCATGGATATCATGCTCTTCCAGAATCCGGAACATCTCGATAGCGCCGCGCAGTGCATATTCCACTTCATTGCCTGCATCGCCGCTATAAGAGCTCTGAATCAGATTCTTGCCGGTATCAATGCACAGACCAAACGCGCCATACTGATTGTTCTTGTCAAATCGGGCATACAGGAAAGCATTGGCTTCCTCATCGCCCACAGGCTTGACATCGTTGGAAGAGCTTTCTTCCTCGCTGAAATGAGGAGCGCTCATGCCGCTCGGCCATTCTGCTGCTTCATCTTCCTGAGCCAATTCTCCCTGCGCCCCGTCATCATCCGACATGGTATCCGGCATAACAAACTGTTCGTTCGGAATCTCCGAAGAGAAAGAACCCGGAGCAGCAGGGGCTTCAGGCTCGTTCTGAGAGAAGCTCAAAGAGGTTTCAATCGGCTCATCATCCCCCTTGACAGGCTCTGCAGCGTCGTTTTCGATATCGCTCAAGTCAATTTCAATCCCATCGTTCTCGGGCTGAGAAACGCTCTGAGCGGCATTTGCGTCAGGGCTCTTTGCACCGTCCAGAATGTGCTGGAATACGAGGGTGTCATCTTCCTGCTCATTGTCCAGGGAAGGAGTGTCGGCAGGCGTAGGCTGCGGTGCCGGAGCAGGCTGTGCAGGTGCAACGGGCTGTGCAGCGGGTTTTGGGACAGCTGCCGGGCTCTGGGTTTTATTGCTGCGGCGGAACAAAGTATTGATAAACGGATTTCCGTCCGTAATTTCATCCATCTCCTGTTCCTTAGTTTCCTTCTTTTCCTTCTTCGGCTTGGCAGGCTGCTGCATAGCGCCGGGGTTTCCTTTCGGAATCATAACTTCCGGCTCGTAATCGTCATCGTACACGCGGTACTTCTCAACAGCGGATTCCTCTACCTTCTTTTTCTGGCGTTCCTTTTCAGCTTCCTCTGCGGCTTTTTCATGTTCACGGTTTGCTTCATTTGCGCGGTTTGCTTTCGATTCATCCAGCCGAGCAAACAAGCTGTTCAAACTGCGGTTTTCAGACATAATTCATAATCCTCCTTCTCAAACATTCGGGGCTTGAGTTTTAGCTTCAGCACTGGGCCCAACTTTGGGCTCAGTCCCAGGCATTGCATTGTCGGGCATTGAATCACTGCCCACGGTGCTGGCAGATACCGGGTACGCCGGAACAGTTTTATCAAGATTGACCGTCCGTTTCAGGCAAGTCGGCCAAACACAGTAGTCCTTTGCGTCACAGCGCCACGGGCAGCTCTGTTCGGCACATACAGCGCGGACCGTTTTCTTTTGAGCAGCCACCGTAAATGCACCACCAGGCGTTGCACGAATCTCAGAGCGTCGCCGGTCAATCAGCTTATCGATGCCACGCTGAACAGCTTCCGGAGTAGTATTCAGCGTAGCTGCAATGTCTTCAACCGAATGTCCTGCCTTATCCAGTGAATCAATCTGGCCGAGCAAAACTTTCGTCATCTTGGGATGTGTACGAAGCGGTTTATTAGATTCCATCAAAATAAAGCCTCCTGATATTTTATCGTGCCAGGCGCTTCAAGCGCTTGTAATAAAAGAACTTCTCTTTCCAGGGCATGTTCTGTGCCTTGAGTGGGGACTGAGTGAATTTTAGGGCTTTCAGCATTGCTTTCATCTCCGCGCCCTCATTGGCGCAGTACAAGCCGATGGTTTCGGGCAAAGCAAGGCTCACAGCAAAATCCAGCATCCCGGTAGCAATCCCGCGCCGTTTATAGGCGTTCTCGACCTTGATGGAGTCGATATAAAGATGTGTTGTGATGGGCAGAACCATCGCAACGCTGTCTTTCAGGTTCTTGTCACACAACATCTGGCGTTCAGCATTTCGGGCACAGAGATAGTTGATAGCAAGCTGCTTGTCGGGAAGCGGATTGGCAGGAGTAGGCCAGATATCCGCCATCGTTCCCTGCTTGGTCGGAACCTGAAGGAAATTTGCCATCATTACAGCAACTTGAGCCGTTCCATCATAGACCTTAAAGGTGACGGAAGTATCGGAAAGAAGATTCTGTTCACCGAGTTTCGTGCCCCGGTCCTGATACAGAGCACTACTGCAATCTGCAACAACCACAAGCTGGTTCAGGTCCTTATCCACAATCGTGATTTTCTTTTTCATGGTTTTCTATCTCCTTTCCCTATTCATTCACAGCAGAACTTGCGCTTCGAGCCGGTGAACACAACCACCATTGAGGGCCGCATACCACCGGCAGGGTCCTTCGTTCCGTTCTGACCGTACTTTGCATAGGACGGCAGCAGGCGGTTGGTGAACTTAACTCGTTCCGGCAGGAAATGCACCCGAACGCCAGGCTGGAGATAGATGTGTTCCTGAAACCAGGCAGCATCAGTTGATACCGGCAGCAGCATGACAACGGTCGTGTTCTTCTTCTTGCCCTCAGCAGCACCCTTCGCAACCCACAGGCGCAGATTTCGGGTCCCGCTCGGAGGGCAGCAATACACGACATTGCCGCGCCAATCCTGTGCAAGACCATCTTCCTTCTTAGTGAAGAACTTCTGGCACTTGGCATTTTCGGGGCGGGCACAGGCATCCAAAGTGAAATGATAAACGCGGTCAAGTTCCTGGAACAGTTCATCCGGGGTTTCCCATTCACCCGCAATGGCACTGCTCACGCTGCTGTTGACGCTTTTGGTGGATTTCATAAAAGCCTCCTTGTTATTTTTGAAAAGGTACATTGTAATTTGTTCTTGTGACACCATTTTTTTTGGATGCTCTCGAAAAGACACATTTGCTTTCCAAAAACAAGACAAAAAAAGAAAAGGCAGTCACTTTTTTCAGCGATTAACGTGCTTTTTTGCCCTATGTTTTCATTATCTTTGATTCGCACATTTCCGCAACAATATTTTTCTAAAATTAAAAAATGCCCCAGGTTTTTTCGTCCCAGGGCACTGAAAGAAACTATGTTTTATTTTTTAGACGGTTCGTACCAGCTTACATTTTCGCCAAAGCAGTAAAGGCTGATACTAACATTGAACGCTGCATTGTCCTTGCCTACAAGATAAACCTTGTAGTTACCGACAGGAAGAACCAGGTCACTGTATGCGTCATCGATGTACTCAGCAACAATCTGTTTGTTGTCAGTGTGGACGAGCAGAATCTTGAATTTGCCGCTTGTCGTATCAGCAGTCGTATAGCAGTCAACGAGGGTGGACTCATTCTTGACGTCAATATCAAACGCTTCAACGGCTCCTACAAGCTTATCAGCGCTTGCCGTGAAATCAAAAGACCCGTCGCCCATCACATAGCCACCTTGATACCCGGTCGCCGAATACGCCGTTTTCCCAGCCGCAATCTGTTGCGTATCATCATACAGAGAAGCCTTATCCACACATCCAGTCAGAACCATCATGGTGCAGATAGCTGCAAGGAGCAGTGCTGCGAACTTCTTGATATGTCTCATCATTCATCACCTCCCACGCTATCCTGGCTGGAATCGGCGTTATCAGTGGCTTCTGCGGGCTGATTTTCAGTGTTTTCGTTGGTGCTTTCGGTATCCTCAGATGCGCCAAAAGTCAGCGTCATGTGTGCAGTTTTCGGTACAACATTTACCGTCATTGTTGTCTCAAGGCCGCTGCTGTTCGTAACCTTGACCTTGCTGGTGCCGACCAAAATGCCCGTCACTTCACCCTTAACGTTGACGGCACAAACCGAATTGTCGGTGTTCTCAAACTCATACAGGCTGTTATCGTTATCCGTATCAGGGTCAGGAACATCAGTATAGACATGAATCGTCTTAGTCTCTCCGATTTCGACTTCCAGGTTGTCGGCATAGAGCTCTTTCGGAGCCTGCTTGACCTTGAGTTTCACAGTCTTGGACACACCATTATCTGCCGTGATAGTGACCGTGGTGGTTCCGGCTTTCAGAGGAACAATCTTATTGTTCTCCACACGGGCGATTGATTCATCCCCCACACTTACCGTAACTTCACCCACATCAGCCGTTTCGGGAATTGTGGTGTATTCGGGATTCACTAAATTGTTATCAGTAGTAGTGATAATATCATCCATCTCAAAGCCTTCAAGCGGAGATACGACAGTCACTTCCGCGCTGCAGTTCAGCTTGTTATCCCGGCTATAGATATTGATTTCCGTTCTGCCAGATGAATTAGCAGTCAAGCGCAGCGTGTCATCCAAAGATGCAACGCTCGGCGCAAAGCTCTCAAATGTCATTCCTCGATGTTCGAGAAGCTGCGTGAGCTGGTCTCCCGTCACCTCAGTGCCATTTTTAAGAGTTCCGGTCAACTCAATCACGGTGCTTTCACCGAGCTTCAAATCTATCGTTTCCGGCATTGAAATCGATACCAGCCGATGCTCACCGCATCCAGCCATCAGCAGCGCAGCGACCACCGCAACGCAGCCGATTGTGACAATTTGTTTCAATCGTTTCACAGTCATACAATCCTTTCTATTAGGTGTAAATACTATTCAAATTGGTACATTCATGCTTACAAGCTTTATTGTCCGCGAATCGCACGAATTCGCAACGGTTGATTTTAGCGGAGATTCTTTCAGAAGTTATGCGCAAAAAAATCAGCCACTCCAGAATTGGAGCAGCTGCCATTCAGTTAGTTAGAGTCGAAGCTGGTTTCATTCACCGTTATGGACCATAAAACGACGACGTTTGTGAAATCGCGTAGTATCATCCAAGTCTTGGCTTACGGCTAAATTGCAAATTGATTAAACATTATTTGTAAATAAATATTGCATTTTTAGCCTGGGTTGTGTATACTATTAGTAGGAAAGCAGACGACATTCTGCTGGTGGACTGGCACCTTAAATCCGTTCTGATGCAGGGCGTAAGGACCTGTCGGTTGGCGAGCAACGATAAAACTCGAAAGAGATGCAGGACGTAAGGGCCTGTCGGTTGGCGGACAACGATAAAACCAGTCACAAAAGGACATCGGACAGCACTACGGTGTTGTAGGTGTCCTTTTATTTTTGGTAAAACGCAGAAAGTTGCAGGAAACTCATAATGACAAAAAAAGATGCACTAAACATTGTTTTCTCTTGTGCAATCTCTTACAAAGAGAACTTGGCCGGAAGAAGTCTCTTATTTGTTACGGCAGACAAGCATAAAGTTGTACGCGGTTTAGAGGTAACATTCGATAGCAGCAACTTTCTGCATATGACTGGATTCAAATTAAGCAATAAAGAAATCGGAGCAAACAATTTTCTCAGTATGTGTTGTGACAAGCGTTTGTCTGAAACGGATTTTGAATTTGCGGCAGACGGTACAACAGAAATGAAATTACGTGTTTTACCAGATTTAGTTCAAAAACATCTCTCGGCAAAGATGGTTGGAGACTATGACATGACCCATCCCAAATTATATACTGACAAACTCGCCGGGTCAATTAGTGCTTGCGTCGGTTTTGTTCGAAACGGTGGGCAAGGACGCTATGTCCCCAATACCGTACTGGAAGGCGACATAAGAAAGATGATAAAAGGTAGCACAAGTAGAATACTTGTTACATATAGAAAGTACCGCGAAGAAAGTCAATATACTGAAATAGTATATTCAGCAAAAAAAGTTGTCTGGGAAACAGTTGATATGCCAAAGGAATACGGAGCACTTCCAATACCATAACATATATTTAACAAAAAAGGACAGTGATTTTCACACTGTCCTTTTCTTTTTTATTTAGCACAAACAAAAAGAGAGGGCAGCCGATTTCTCGACTGCCCTCAAATGTTGTACAGAAGCGACCATCAGGTCACACTGGAAAGGTTATTTTGCGTCTTTCAGCCACGGCTGGGACTGCACTTTCTCGAAGTCCGCATCGTTCGGCATCACGCCGCCATACGGAGCAATCGTGTAAGTCACTTTCGTGACCGGAGTGCAGACACCAGATTCATTCACATTACCGGTTGCAATGTAGACTGCCATAGGCACCTGCATTGCGCGGCCAGTGATGTTGTTGTTGATGAAATCGCCGGTAGCTTTCGGAATGACCCAAGCCGTATCGCTATGGTCAATTGCGTTATCACCCTGAGTCAGGACGGTATCGCGCAGACGCATGTACAGCTCGCCACGGCGCAGACGGTTCTTTGTCATGTCGTATACCGAGTTGCCATACTCGCCGTCAGGGTAGTACTCCATGCCAGGCATATCACGCATCAGCCAAGGACCATTGGCCTTGATATTCTTGATTTGGATAGCCACAGTAGAGTAGTTCGTGATGCGGTAGTTGGTAGGCTCTTTGACCTCACCACTTGTGGTGTTGCCATACATACAGACGTACAGAGGAACCGTAGCCTTCAGCAGAGCCGGATGCACATACAGGCCGCCATCATGGATAATCAGCTCATAGTTGCGGACCGTTTCACCATTCGGGTTAACGACCGTATGAACATCCAATGCAGGACCACTCTTGGTGTCGGTGTTGATAGTTACCAGATACGGAGCCAGAAGCTTGTGGTTATAATGGCAGAAATCGCAGGTCTTATCCTCGTAGTTCCACTCAAAATCATCATCGGTGCTCGTACCATCTGCGTACAGAGGCAGGGAGCTGATGGTGCAATCGGTCACAAACGGGATATTGGTCTTGCTTTCCTTGACATTTTCCTGCTTACGATAATCGTAGGCATCCACAAATTCTTGAGTCAGGTTGGAGGGATTACCGCCCGCAACGTACAAGACGCTGCTGACTGTATCTTTCGCCTTGAGCTTTGCATCCAGAATCGGAGTGGCGTCAACGTCGCTCACGACATCAATCAGATTTGCATCATCATCTTCCATCTGAATGTTCACATGGAAGTTCGGGTTCTCGTTGTAGATAATCTTATTGCTGTCAAGAACCGTCACATGCAGCTGACGCGGGTCAACGACAAAGCGGCCATTCAGAACCATGACAATATAGTTCTTCAGGACGGGGTAATTAGCTTCAGTCAAACCAACATAAGTTAACGGATAAGTGCCAACAGGAGTCGATTCGTCAGGAACCAGGTCTTCGTGACCATTTACCAGAGTCTTGAAATAAGACTTCTTGTAGCTCTGGTCCAAAGTCAAGGTATCACCCTGCACCAGACCATCGATTTCCAGCCAGCAGCCTGCAGAAGCCGCAGTGCCGTAACCATAAGCCTTCTTATCGTGCCAGGGCTTTTCCCCTACGCCATCGCCATACAACCCACGCCAGCTTGCAACCTGTGCGGTCAGGTTGGCGCGTGCGATAGCGCCGGAATACTTCTCCTTTGTGATACGGTAGTTCTTGGCATCCTTACCAGTCAGTGTCGGATGAGCATCTGCCGTAATCGGATTCTCGTCCAACTCATAAGGCCAGTTGGAGCTTACCGTGCCATCTGCATTCAGCTTCTGGCCAGCATCCTTGGTCTTATAGTTGCCGGGAAGGGTTTCTTCCTTAATCTTAACGTCATCACCTTCAAGCACGCCATCAATCAGGATATCCTTAATGGTGGCTTTGGTCGTACCGTCATAGTGTTTGACGTTGCGAGGATAGGTCGGGTCTTCCAGATAAATACTGTGAACGTACAAATCCAGAGGAGTGATAGAGCCAGACAAGTCTTCCTTCTCAATGTAGTAGTTGCCTGCGCTGTTGCCAACGAGAGAGAGTTCACTGGTTCGGATGACGACATAGGGACCACCAGCATCGCTGACATTCTTGCCATCAACCGTGTAGTTACCAGTCACCGTAGTGGTGCTCAGCTTCACAGTGTTCTCGTCCTTCGCAATCAAGCCGCCAGAAGCAATATGAACATTTTCCAGAGTTGCCTTGCTGGTGCGGTCGTAGGGTTTATCGCCAGTACCGATAATCGTCAATCCGCGAGGATAGATATCGAACTTGACAGTATCACCAATGCCGCTCGGACTGCTGCCGTCATAAGTATGACCGGGGTTCGTGTTCTCATAGCGATATGTGATGATGTAACCCGACACCGTACATTTTGCTGTTGCGGTATAGGAACCGCAATCGGAGCGCGGATACTGGTTCTTGTCCGTAGACGCATCGCTTGGAGCCTTCGTCAATGTACCTTTACGGTTAGCATAGACGATAGTGGTGTTCTTCACGATATTGTCCATATCGGTAGAAGACAGGTTGCCGGAAACGCTGATGGAAGCTTCATCGGGGTTGCCATCATACAGCTTATTGGCTGCAGTGATAGTAATGGTTACATGCTGTTCCTCAATGCCGGAATCGGGGT
>ERZ857840.4259-NODE-4259-length-11131-cov-4.876670_pt1 | contig 11131 bp, 6 predicted proteins | sample MGYA00519760_ERZ857840 | MGnify/ENA primary metagenome ERZ857840 (study PRJEB31778, sample SAMEA3449371) | human gut metagenome | biome: human gut; feature: human-associated habitat; material: faeces | place: United Kingdom | collected 2010/2012 ... | reverse complement strand
GGCGTCCCGCTGCTCCACGGGGGAGTGAAAGCTGCTGGAAAACAGGATGCACTGAGTAAAAGGCTCAGTCTGCTCTTTCATTTCCAGCCCGTTGAGCCACTCAATGTTTTCGTCGCTGCAGGCCGCGTCGCCGCCGTAGGCCAGGCTGTGAAGTTCACAGCCTTCCCAGGTGGCAAACTCCGCTTCAATTACCTGGATGGCAGCGTCCATGTCCTCCTGGGTGTAGAGTTCGGAATTGCCGTAGTCAATTTCCACCTTGGGCGGCTCCTGGGTGTCCTGCTTGCCGCATCCGCCCAGAGTGCCTAAAATCATGATCGTCAGGGAAACAGCCAAAAGTTTTTTCATATCCATTCCTCCTGCATTCCTCAATCATTTACTTTTCAGGTGATTCTGTGGCCTGACGGCTGAGCCGTCAGGCCACAGGTTTTTTTACGCCTTGACCTCTACGATGCGGACCACGCCGTCATAAACATAGAGGTTCATGGTGCCGCCGTAGGCTTTGGCATCATCCAGCGTCATCCACTTGCCGGTGTCATCGTTGTAGCACTGAACATTGGAGGGGACCTCGTAGGTCCGGCTGCCGAAGTTCACTGCCGTCTTGCCGATCCAGGCACCGGAAGAGACGTTGCTCAGCTTGCTCATGGTATCAAATCTGGTGAACATGAGCCTGTCATTCACGCTCTTTTTGATACTTGCAGCCACAAAAGCACCAGTGCTGACACTGTTACCGCTATAAACCGTATATTTTTCTGTATCACTGCAAACGATCGTGATCGTGCGGTCAGTCTCCTTGCCGGTTGTCGGATCATACTTGCTGTCCACAATTGCACGGCCATAGATTACATCCTCGGCAAGGCCGTTATTCAGCACGATCAAGTCCACCTGACCGGCCCAGTTGGTCCGGGCATAGGAGATGCGTCCGGAGTTGACGCCGGTCTGGCTCAGCTCGCTGAGGGCGATCTGTCTGCCGCCGTCAAAGAGCATAACGTTGTCCGCCAGCTTTCTGCCGCCCAGCGTACCTTCCTTGGGAAGCAGGTCACCGCCGACACCGCCGGAGATCTTGTTGAGCTTCAGGCCGCTCTTGTCGGCATACACCGACACCACCTGACCGGCGTATTCGCTCGCTGTGCCGATGTTCAGCAGCGCACCGCCGCAGACCAACTGCACATCACCCTTTTCGGACACCACCGCCATGGCATTGCCCCGGGCACCGGTGTTGTTGGCGTCCTCGGCACCGGCCACCTGACCGTCCGCCGTCAGCAGAAGGACGATCTGCTTGCCAGGCTTCAGCTTGGACAGGGAATCCACTGCCGTAGGCAGAACATTCAGTTCCTTGCCGCCCAGCACCGCAATGGTGGCGGGGCTGCTGGGAGAGGGCTTGCAGTCCTCGTAGTAGACGGACACCCGGGTATCGCTGACAATAATGGAATTGGTAGCGGAGGCGTAGGTCGCAACATCATACCGTTTGAGGTCTGCCGCTGTGGCAGGAGAACCGTTCTTGTAAATGTTGTAGCTGGTGCTGCCCGCCAGAGAATCCAGTCCGGCAACAGAGCCGTTGGCACTGATGATGACCGCCGCATTGGAAACGCCATTGCTGCCGGTGATGGGCAGGAAGGTCAGAATCTCGCCGGCGCTGTTGAGGACCGCCTTGCCCTTGGAGCCGATGAGGCTGGTGGAGGCAACGGGATGCGCCATGGTATATGACTTACCGCCGGCAGTCATCGTGCCCTGACCGCCGTCCACGGCGGTAAGGTAGACCTCCTCGCCCACTTTGTAGCTGAACAGGGCATCGCCCTTGCCGTGCTTGGCCTCAAAGAGGTTCAGGAACAGCCGGGCCGCCTGTGCGCGGGTCAGGCCCGCGTAGGCGGAGGTGATACCGGTGGACTTCAAAAGGCCGTTGGTCTGGGCCTCCGCCATGTAGCTCTGGGGCCACACGCCGCCCATGTCCTCGTCCTTGTAGCCAAGGCCCCGCATGAGGATCGTCACCGCCTGTCCGGCAGTCACAGTCTGGCTGGGCTTGAACTTACCGTCGGCAAAGCCGGAAATGATCCCCTTCTTCGATGCCATGTTGATGTAGGCGGACGCCCAGTGAGAGGGCTTCACGTCCGGGAAAATGGTGACGGTGGAATACCGCCCCAGCTCGCCGCTGCCGTCCATGGCGTAGACCGCCATCTTGCAGAACTGCGCCCGGTTCAGGACGGTGTCCGGACGGAAGGTGCCGTCGCCGTAGCCGTCCAGCACGCCCATGAGCCGCAGAGATTCCACGGCGGTGGCGGTGTAGCTGTCGCTGACATCGGAAAATTTGGTGACAGCCGCCGCCCCGGCAGGCACCGTCAGCAGGGAGCCCAGCATGCTGATCGCCAGCAGCCAGGTCAAAATTCGTTTTTTCATAAGTCTCTCTCCTTTAATCCGCCCGCAGGGCTTCCACAGGCTGGAGTTTCGATGCTTTTGCCGCCGGATAGCTGCCAAACAGCACGCCCAGAGCTACCGACAGGCCAAAGGCCGCCAGCGTCACCCAAGTGGCGGGGAAAATGGTCATCTGGAACAAAATCTTGCCCAAAGCCAGACTGCCGATGGTGCCGAAGATAATGCCCACAATGCCGCCCATGCCGCAGAGCATACCGGATTCAATGAGGAACTGGGCCACGATGCTGCTCCGCTGTGCGCCAAGGCTCCGGCGGATACCGATCTCCCGGGTCCGCTCCGTCACCGTCACCAGCATGATGTTCATGATACCGATGCCGCCCACCAGCAGGGAGATGGCGGCGATGCCGCCCAGCACCAGAGAGATCATAGTCAGCTGCTGGTTCTGATAATCCTGCCAGTAGCCTTCCTTCTGCACCTGATAGCCACCCATACTCTGATCTACCACGCCGGAGAGGTACCCGCCGATCTCGGTGATGGCGGTTTTCATGCTGGCGTCATCCTTGGCCTTTACCAAAAATTCTGTGGGGGCCGTATCCCCCAGCAGCCGGGTAGCGGTGTAGGGAAGGATCATAAAGTTATCCGTCTGGTAAGCGGAAGGGGTATCTGGCTCCACGCGGGCGCCATACACGCCCACCACTTCAAAGTTGTTGCCGTTGACCTTCATGATCTGTCCCACAGGGTTGGCGCTGCCGAAAAAGACCCGCGCCGCCTGCGCGCCCAGCACGCAGATCTGATTGTATTTCTCGCAGTCCAGCCACGCAAGGTCTCTGCCCTTTGCGATTGCCAGATTGTTGCAGGCGCTGTACTGGTCGGAGCCGTAGTAGATCTGCGGGGGACCGCTGACCACGTTGTACTGCTGGTCATATTTCCACTCCATTGTGGAGCTGTTTTTCGTACCGTATACCACCGTAGCGTTGGATGAGCCCTTGGGGGTAATGCCAATAATGGACTCCTTCAGTCCGGAGCAAAAGCGGTACAATCCGGTAAAATAGTCCTTGCTGATAGAGTTGCCGTCCTCGTCATACGTATACGCATACACGCTCACTTCAATGCGGTTGGCGCCCATGGCGGCAAACTGCTCCATGGTTTTGGCCTTCATACCCTCCATGGTGGAGACGATGGTCATAACGGCGGCAATACCGATGAAAATAGAGAGAATGGTCAAGGCGCTGCGGCCTTTTTTCCCGCAGATGGACCGCCAGGCCATCTTAAATGCCTGCCCGATGTTCAATACCAATCCACCTCCTGTGGGTGATCCTCGATGATCTTTCCGTCCGCGATCCGCACAATGCGCCGGGCCGTGGCGGCGATCCCGTTGTCATGGGTGATGAGAATGACGGTGCTGCCCTCCTTGTTCAACTGCTGGAGGAAGCCCAGCACCTCGTGGCCCGTCCGGGAATCCAATGCGCCGGTAGGCTCATCCGCCATGATGATGGGCGGATGGGTGGAAATGGCCCGGGCGATGGCCACACGCTGCTGCTGGCCGCCGGACATCTGGGTAGGCTTATGCTGCGCCCGGTCGGCGAGACCCACGCGGGTCAGCGCCTGTATCGCCAGCTCCCGCCGGTCAATGGGATCGATGCCCTGATAGATCAGCGGCAACTCCACGTTTTCCAGCACCGTCAGGTTCTGGATCAGGTTGTACTGCTGGAAAATGAACCCGATCTGCTTGTTGCGGATGCGGGAGAGCTCCTTGTCGGAAAGCTCCCGGACGTCCACGCCGTCCAGACGGTAAGTGCCCCGGGTGGGGATGTCCAGACAGCCCAGCACATTCATCATAGTGGACTTGCCGGAGCCGGACTGTCCCACCACCGCCACGAACTCGCCCTTTTCAATATCCAGCGAAACGCCGTCCAGGGCCCGGACCTCGCTCTCAAGGCCCTCGCCGTAGATCTTATAGACGTCCCGCAGTTCGATCAGTTTCGCCATGGCTTAACCCCACGCCTGATCGGTTATCATCTGGGTAAAGACGGTGTCGCCGTCATTTACGCCGGACTTGATCTCCACGTTATATGTATCCTGAATACCGATCTCCACCTGAACGGGATAGAAGCCGCTGGGGATCTCCTCGTCCTGATAGGGCAGCTCCAGCGCGTTGTCCGGCCGGCTGTCTGCCTGCACATAGACCACGGTGGCGGAAGAACCATCCTCCAGCCCCACGGTACGCACCGCCTGGATGGGCACCATCAGGCAGTTGTCGTTCTGGCTGGCCTGGATCTGATAGTTCACATAGCTGTTGACTTGCAGGTTGCCGTCCGTGTTGTCCGCGGAGATGGTGATGGGATAGGAGGCCACGCCGTTATTCACAGTGCTGGAAAGGCTCACGGTCTCCACCGTGCCGAAGGCGCTGGTGCCCCACTGGTCCAGGTTCACGGACATACCGGTCTTGATGTAACTGATGTTCCGCTCGTCCACGGTGGCGCTGATGATCACGGTGGAGGTATCGGAGATGGTCACCAGGGTGCTGTTGGCTTGGAGCTCCTGGCCCGGAGTCACAGACAGGCCGATGACCTGGCCGGAAATGGGAGCCACCGCATTGCAGTTGTCCAGATTCTTCTGGGCGGCCTCCAGCTTCTTCTGGGCCTCTTCCAGATTCTGCTGTGCGGTGAAGATCTCCGTCTCGCTGTCCTCGCCGTCGATCCGCACCAGAACCTGACCGGGCGTTACGGCGAGATAGTCCACCAGATTACTGGAGATCACCGTGCCGCTGACGGTGGAGTTCAAATCTCCCACCCGGTAATATTGCAGCTTAGCGGCTTCGTAGGGATACACGGTATCGCCGTTCACAATCGTAGTGGCAGTAGCCACCATATCCTTGGCCAGCACGCCCTCGTTGGGGATCACGATCTCGGCGGAAAACAGCTTAGAACCCTCCGGCGTGATGCGGCTGACCATGTGGACTGCCTCCACGGTGCCCTCCACGGTGGTCATCAGCGCAGGGATGGAGACCTGCACCTTCTGCCCCGCCTTCATCTCCCCGGCGTAGGCGTAGCTGTAATACTGCTCCAGCCGCATCCGGGTATCGTCCGCGAGGACGGCGACCTTGGTGCCCTTGCTAATCTCGTCGCCGGGGTTCAGTGTCACAACATCCATCAGTTTTCCGGCGTAGGACGGAGAAAGATTCAGCCCCGCAATGTCCTTTTGCAGCGTATTGATCTGCTTCTGATAGCCCTCAACCACATCGCGGGCCTTCTGGACCTCCGTGGCAGCATTGGGGGAATCAATGGTAAACAGGGGGTCCCCCTGCTCCACTTTCTGTCCCTCCTCCACGAATACATCCATCACCGTGCCCGCAGTGGTCAGGCTGATGGTTTCGCTGGTCTTGGCCTTTACCAGACCGCTGCCGTCCACCTCGGAGCTGATGGCACCGTAGGACACCATGGCGGTGCCCACTTCGCTGCTGCCGTCCTTCTTTTTGAAGAATTTCACGCCGCCTGCGATCAGGGCGGCCACGACCACCAGCGCAACGATCCGCCGGATCGTACGCCGCCGCTTTTTCTTGTCTGCCGTGCTTTTTTCCGGCTTTTTCGCTGGGATCTCCGGTGACGCCGGAGCGGCTGTCTCAGCCGGGGTCAGTTCCTTTTTCTCTTCCATGATCTCTGCCATGACATATTCTCCTTTTACGATTCTCCGGGCCGAGGCCCGCTTGTTTCCGATCCAGTGCTGTCAGCGCCCAAACAGGGCTGCCGGCAGGCATATTCACCTTCGCTCACTGATGTTAATATAGCCAATAGGGTAAATCAACAACAAAACAGTAACAAATTCCATCAAAACCGCTTTCATTTGTAATAGACGGATTCAACTGCGAAAAGGTTTCCTTTTTTGCAAAAACTTTTTGATAACAGCAGACCGCACCGCCCGGGATCGTGGGCAGTGCGGTCACTTTTGTTGTTTTCAGGAGATCAGGCAGCCAGCCGCCGGGCGCTCATGCGCTGGATCAGCACGATGCCGCCGACCATCACGAGGCCAACCACATCCGATGCGGTGCCGGGGATCATCATGCACAGACCCCCGGCAGCCATCGCCAGACGGAACAGCATGGGGATTTTCTTATAGACGAAGCCGTTCAAAGCCGCAGCCACGCCAAACAGACCGATGAGGGCGCTGACCACGATCTGCACCACTTCAAATGCGCTGCTCACGTTGTCAAACAGCATAGCGGGGCTGTACGCAAAAATGTAGGGCACGATAAAGGCCGCGACGGCCAGCTTGGTAGCATTGATGCCGGTTTTCATAGGGTTGGCCTTGGCAATGGCGGCGCCGGCGTAGGCAGCCAGAGCCACCGGAGGCGTAATGTCCGCCACGATGCCGAAGTAGAACACGAAGAAGTGAGCCGCCACCAGAGGGAAGTCCATCTGCACCAGAATGGGGGCGCAGGTGGAGGCCATGATGCAGTAGTTTGCGGTGGTAGGAACGCCCATACCCAGAATGATGCAGCAGATCATCGTCAGCAGCAGGCCGATCATGGTGGCGTCGCCTGCCATCTGCACGATGGCGTTGATGAGGATGGAAGCAAGACCGGTGACGGTGATGCAGCCGGCGATCATACCAGCCATGGCACAGGCCACAGCCACGGTGATGGCGCCCTTGGCACCGGCCTCCAGTGCCTCCACGATTTTACCGAAGGTCAGACGCTCCTCCTTGTTCAGGAAGCCCACCACGATGGCGGCCAGGATGGACACCGCCGCGGAGAACTGCATGGTGCGGCTGCCGGAGGAAACCAGGAAGATCAGCAGGGCCAGAGGTATGATGAGATAGGCACGCTTGGCAAGCTCGCCCCAGGAGACCATCTCGGACTTGGGCATACCCTTCAGTCCCAGCTTCTTGGCTTCCAGATGGACGGCGATGAAAATGCCGGTGAAGTACAGCACGGCGGGAAGAATGGCCTTTACAGCCACCTTCGCATAGGGGATATTCATGTACTCTGCCATCAGGAACGCCGCTGCGCCCATGATGGGGGGCATGATCTGACCGCCGGTAGAGGCGGCGGCCTCCACCGCGCCGGCGAACTCCGGCTTGTAGCCGGTTTTCTTCATCATGGGGATGGTGACGGAGCCGGTGGTCACGGTGTTGCCCACGGAGGAGCCGGACACCATGCCGCACAGGGCGGAGGAAATGACCGCCACCTTGGCGGGGCCGCCGGAAGACCAGCCCGCCAGACGGTTGGCGAAGCTGATGAAGAAGTTGGCGATGCCGGTGCGCTCCAGAAATGCGCCAAAGATGATGAACAGCACGATGTAGGTGTAGCAGACGCTTACCGGCGTACCGATGACGCCGCTGGTGGTGTAGAACAGCTTATAGACGATGTTCTTCAGCGCCTTGTAAAAGCTGGGGTCCCAGCTGAGCTGGTTATAAAACGTGTAGATCAGCAGCAGGCCCAGCACCACCAGAATAGGCAGGCCCACGCACCGGCGGCACAGCTCGATCAGCACCACAATACCGATGGCACCGACAATGATGTGGACGGGCTGGAGCTTGGTGGCCAGCTGAATGATGGAAAATGCGTTGATGGCAAAATAGAAGAAGCTGCCAGCGCCCAGAACCATCAGGAGCCAGTCATACCAGGGCACATGGTTCACCCGGGCAGCGCCCTTTCTGGCGGGATACACCAGATAGCCGATGATGATGATAAAGCCCAGGAACAGGGACAACCGCCGCTCCGGAAGCGCCTTGCTGAACAGGGTCATCAGGATACAATAGATTGAGAAGGCCGACATCAGCACCTGCAAGGCGATTTTCGGAGCCCCCTCCCAGATACGGGTGTTGGATTCCCGGTCATACTTCTTCATGACCGCATCCACGTCCGCCTGGATATCATGCTCCATCTCGTGCACCTCGTGGTCGAGTGCCTTTTCCACTTCAACAATGGGGTCTTTTTTCTTGAACAGGCCCATATGGTCTCCTCCTTGATCGTTTTCTCACATCCGCAGTTGACAGGGGCAGCGGATCTCTGTCCTTCTCAACCGGGGATCGGGGTAAATTCTTGTAAATAGGTCCGCAGCAAGCGCTCTGTTCTTCCGTTCCGGAGAGCTGTGCTTCTCTTTAGAACCGCTCACGGCTGCGGCGGATTTCTCCGCCGCAGCCTGAATGACATACTTATGGGTAAGGAAATGGCGGTGATGCTGTAAAAATCCCGTTCAGATCTTTACTTGGTTGCCACATCGAAGCCCTTCTCGGCGAAGTACTTGGCAGCGCCGGGATGATAAGGCACAGAGGTGATGGAAGCGCCGAACTCGGTGGACAGCTCGCCGTACTTGGCGTGGCTGCTGATCAGATCGGGGGCGTTGTCGAAGATGTCAGCCGTCAGAGCATAGATAGCATCCTCAGATACATCGTCACGGGCCAGGATCACAGCGCCCACAGCCACGGTGGTCACATCCTCGTCCTGACCGTTGTAGGTACCGGCGGGGATGACGTGCTTGGTGTAGTAAGGAGAGGCGGCCAGCAGCTCGTCGATATGGGCGTCATCCAGAGACACCAGATAAGCAGCCTTGGTAGTGGACAGATCCATGATAGCGGTGGTGGGGGCGCCGGCCACGATGAAGGCGGCGTCGATCTTGCCGTCCTTCAGGGAGTCAGCGCTGTCGCCGAAGCTCTGATAGGTGGCGTTGATCTTGGTGAACTTGCCGTCAGCGTCCAGATCGCCCAGGCCATAAGCGCTCAGGATGTCCACAGCATTGAAGTACACGCCGGAACCGGCAGCGCCGACAGACACGTTCTTGCCAGCCAGGTCAGCCACGGTCTTGATGCTGGGATCGGTGGTGACGATCTGCACATCCTCCATGTACAGGGCGGCCACGGTGGAGAAGCAGTCGATGGGGCTCTCAAAGAGGTTGGTGCCGTTATAGGCATAGGCCATCACGTCGGACTGGCAGAAGGCCAGCTCTGCGTTGCCATCTGCCAGCTCTTCCACGTTGGACTTGGAGCCGTTGCCAACCAGACCGGTGACAGACACATCGGTATTGTTGGTGGCGTGCTGGGCGATAACGGAGCCGAAGGCATAGTAGGTGCCGGACTCGCCGCCGGTGACGAAGCGCAGCTTCGCGGTAGAAGCAGCGGGAGCGCTGTCGCCAGTCTCATTGCCGGAGGCGTTACCGCCGCCGCAGGCAGTCAGAGAAGCGATGAGGCCCAGAGCCAGAATCAGAGAAAACACTTTTTTCATTCCAAATCCCTCTTTCACAGTTGAATTAGGTGGAAACGCCCGGTGCTTTTTTCAAGGGTGTTTCCGTAAGCATGTGCATAGTATACATGTATATCATTCATTTTGCAAGGGTCATTTTCTCTTTTTGGTGATTTTTTGCAATGTTCAAGTATTCATCTTGCATTTTCACGCTATTCTCTGCGTTTTCCCGCAAATGTCTTGCAAAACAAATGTCCGTCTTGCAAAAACACGCCCCGCCAGAAAAACCAGCGGGGCGTGTTTTGTGCAGTTTAACTAAGAGCAACTTACTGAAGCACCTTGGAGTCTACAACTTCCTTCAGCTTGGCGGTGAAGTCCTCCAGGCTCATAGCGCCCAGATCCTCGCCGGCGCGGGTACGGACGGAGACCGTCTTGTTTTCCATATCCCGGTCACCCACAACGATCATATAGGGCACCTTCTCCAGAGTGGCCTCACGGATCTTCTTGCCGATCTTCTCGTTGCGGTCATCCACCTCCACGCGGAAGCCCTGGCCGTCCAATGCGTCAGACAGATCCTTGGCATAATCCAGCGCACGGTCGGTGACAGGCAGGATCTTCACCTGAACAGGAGCCAGCCATGTGGGGAAGGCTCCGGCAAAGTGCTCGGTGATGATGCCGATGAACCGCTCGATGGAGCCGAACACAACACGGTGGATCATCACGGGCACGTCCTTGCCGCCGTCGCTGGTGGTATACTCCAGATCAAAGCGGCCGGGCAGCTGATAGTCCAGCTGAATGGTGCCGCACTGCCAGGTACGGCCCAGAGAGTCCTGAATGTGGAAGTCCAGCTTGGGGCCGTAGAACGCGCCGTCGCCGGGGTTCACCACATACTCCTTGCCGATGGAGGTAATGGCGTCGGCCAGAGCGTTCTCTGCCTTCTCCCAATCCTCCCGGGTGCCGATGTGGTCCTCGGGCATGGTGGACAGCTCGATCTTGTAGGGCAGGCCAAACAGAGAGTAGACCTCGTCGAACAGGCGGGCGATGCGGATGACCTCATCCTTGATCTGGTCCTTGGCCAGCAGGATGTGGGCGTCGTCCTGAGTGAAGCAGCGGACACGGAACATGCCGTGGAGCGCGCCGGAGAGCTCATGACGGTGGACCAGGCCCAGCTCACCGTACCGCAGGGGCAGGTCTCGGTAGGAATGGGGTTCCAGCTCATAGACCAGAATACTGCCGGGGCAGTTCATGGGCTTGATGGCAAAGTCCTCGCCGTCAATGACGGTGGTATACATATTATCCTTGTAGTGATCCCAGTGGCCGGAGGTCTCCCACAGAGTCCGCTTCATGATCTGAGGAGTGGAGATCTCCACATAGTTCCACTTCTTGTGGACCTGACGCCAGTAGTCGATCAGGGTGTTCTTCAGCACCATGCCCTTAGGCAGGTAGAAGGGGAAGCCGGGGGCCTCATCCCGGAAAGCAAACAGGCCCAGTTCCTTGCCCAGCTTCCGGTGATCCCGGCGCTTGGCCTCCTCGATGCGCTCCAGATAAGCGTCCAGCTCCTCCTTCTTGGGGAAGGCGATGCCG
>ERZ857840.4256-NODE-4256-length-11139-cov-8.800613_pt1 | contig 11139 bp, 8 predicted proteins | sample MGYA00519760_ERZ857840 | MGnify/ENA primary metagenome ERZ857840 (study PRJEB31778, sample SAMEA3449371) | human gut metagenome | biome: human gut; feature: human-associated habitat; material: faeces | place: United Kingdom | collected 2010/2012 ... | reverse complement strand
GACGGCCGCAGGCTGGCCCCGCAATCGCCCGGGACGAAGATCGCAAGCGGCCGCCACCGGCTGGTCTTCGGCCTCGCCCCGCAAAACGAAAGGCAATGACCGAAAAAGCCACGCACGGACGAAAACCAGCCGACGATACGAAAAACCGCCACCGTCCCATAAACGAATCCTAAAAACCGCTTTTGCCTATGACGCAATGAACAGACACCGGAATTTCCCCGTTGCACACCGGATCGGCCCGCCGACCCGAAACATCCGATTCAACCGAACACCTAATAAACCCATCATTTTATGAAAAAATACGCAATCATCCTTACCGCCGCGCTCTTCGTGTGCGCATTCTCCGGATGCGACGAAGAGACAACCCTCCCCTACATCCCGGTCGAAAAGCCGGACAACAACACGCCGCCCGAAGGAGACGACCCCGACACCTACACCGTCACCTACCGGCTCGACAAGGTGCTGCTGTGCGCGCCCGAGAATCCGAACGGCACCGACATCTACGGCAAACTGGACTATTTCCCTTCGCTGCGCATGACGCTCAACGTGTCGCCGCTTGCAACCACCGTCACGTTCGACAACGGCGACATCCCTTTCGTACCGTTCCCCGAAGCGCTGTCCGAAGGCCCCATCCAGTGTGTGCTGGACAGCAACGTCATCCCCAACGGGCTGCGGGTCAAAGGTTCGGACACGGTCATCGCCACCTTCGAGCAGGACGGCTTTACGACCCAGTTCCAACTGGACAGCAAACTCCTGACATACAAATACAAATTCAAGAGCCTCTAAAATTCCCCGACCATGAAAAAACTCAACAAACATAAAATACTCTCCGCGGCGTGCATCGCCGCGCTGCCGCTGCTCGTAGTCGCCTGCCTCGAATTCGACGGCATCATCCAGCCGGGCCGGGCCCTGACCGACTCGGAAATCGAAGTGACGGCCCAGCTCCGGGTCTCGCCGGGCGAAGACGGCTCGGGAAAGGTCGTATTCGCCGTATTGGCCCCCAAGGCATGGAACCTCCGCGACAATGCCACGCTCTATTTGACCACCAAGGACTACAACGCGATCCAGCACCAGCCCGAAGTCGTGAACGAACAACTCACCCTGATGCCCGCAGAGGAGAAAGACCCCAAGAACGGTCTTTCGTGGGCGGACTCCTTCATGAGCGTCATCGGCCGCGGCGGCAACGACCCCCAAACGGCAATGGAGTGGGTCGTATGGCGTTCGTCGACCACCTTCATATTCGACGACAAGATCGAAGTGGACGGACAGGAGGTCGAGACGGCCGACGTGCATGCCGACGTCAGGATCAAAATGAAGACCGGCGCCGTTCCCCTGACCTGCGAACTGGGTTACTCGTATTGCTACGACACGTTCGGCCTCAAACGCGACGAACAGCGTTTCGCCGAGGCATTCAAGCCCATCGAAACCTACAACCAGGTGTTTACCACCACGCCCTCGGTATTCCGCTACGGCGACGTCTTCGGCATCACCTTCTCGCACGGAGGCACGGCACTGAAAGACGCCGGGGAGGTATATCTCTGCGGCACGGCAATCCATGACGGCGGGCAGAAAGCCGAGGTCTCGGCCGCAGTCCCGCGCAACCGCATGGAACTGATCAGCTCCCGTTTCGAGAAATACCTCTACCCGAAGGATTTCTTCGGCCTTCCGTCCGACGCCGTGATCGAAGAACTCTACTTCTATTTCATCAATGCCGACGGCAGCATCGTCGTCAAGGACGATGAAAACGGCGGGCAGGAGTTCTTCGTCGAACAGTCCGACGAATAACCGCCCGCCCGGGATACCACCCCTCAGAGACGCGAAGCCTGTGCCGCACCTTGCGACACAGGCTTCGCCCGTTTCCAGCCCTGAAAACGGCGGCGGAATCCCCCGTCCCCACGCCTAAGGGCAGCCCTGCCGCCCCACCTGACGGCGATCTGCCGGGACAAAAAAATCCCCGGGCGGCGATGCCACCCGGGGAAAATCATGCGGCACGAGCGGCCGCCCGTCGCAAATTACTTGCGGTAAATCTTCGTATAACCGTAGATAGCCTCGTCACCGAGCTCCTCTTCGATGCGCAGCAGCTGGTTGTACTTGGCCATACGATCCGAACGCGATGCCGAACCGGTCTTGATCTGACCCGAGTTGGTTGCCACGGCGATGTCTGCGATCGTCGAATCCTCGGTCTCGCCCGAACGGTGCGACGTAACCGACGTGTAACCTGCACGGTGAGCCATCTCGATGGCGTCGAGCGTCTCGGTCAGCGTACCGATCTGGTTTACCTTGATCAGGATCGAGTTGGCGCAGCCCATTTCGATACCCTTCTTCAGGAAGTCCACGTTGGTGACGAACAGGTCATCGCCCACGAGCTGGCACTTGTCGCCGATCTCGGCGGTCAGCATCTGCCAGCCTTCCCAGTCGTTCTCCGACATACCGTCCTCGATCGAGTCGATGGGGTATTTCGCTACGAGCGACTTGAGGTACTCGACCTGCTCCTTCGAGCTGCGCTTGGCACCCTTCTCGCCTTCGAACTTGGTGTAGTCGTACACGCCGTCGGCGTAGAACTCCGACGAAGCGCAGTCCATGCCGATCGACACATCGCCGCCTTCGCATTTGCGGCCGGGCTTGTAACCGGCCATCTTGATTGCCTCGAGGATCGACTCGATAGCGTCCTCCGTACCGTTCAGCGCGGGAGCGAAACCGCCCTCGTCACCGACCGCCGTCGAAAGGTTGCGCTTGTGGAGCACCTTCTTCAGGTTGTGGAACACCTCGGCGCCCATGCGGATAGCCTCCTTGAACGAGGGGGCACCCACGGGACGGATCATGAACTCCTGGAATGCGATCGGGGCGTCCGAGTGCGAACCGCCGTTGATGATGTTCATCATCGGGACGGGCAGCGTCTTGGCGTTCGCGCCGCCGATATAGCGGTAGAGCGGCATGCCGAAATAGTCGGCAGCGGCACGTGCAACGGCCAGCGACACGCCGAGGATGGCGTTTGCGCCGAGCTTCGACTTGGTAGGCGTACCGTCGAGCGCGATCATGGCCTTGTCGATACCCACCTGGTCGGCAACGTTCATGCCGATGATGGCCGGGGCGATCACCTCGTTGACATTCTTGACGGCGTTCAGTACGCCCTTGCCCAGGTAACGGCCCTTATCGCCGTCGCGGAGCTCGAGCGCTTCGTGCTCGCCCGTCGATGCGCCGCTCGGAACGGCTGCGCGTCCGAATGCACCCGAAACGGTGCGAACTTCGACCTCGATGGTCGGATTGCCTCGCGAGTCGAGGATTTCCCTTGCGTGAATCTCTACAATCTGCATAGTTGTAAACGTTTGAATTTATGGTTTGAAATAATGACTTCCTTTTTTGCACCGCAAAGGTACAAAATAATTGTGAATTGAGGTTTCCTAATTGTTATTTTTTTCACGAACGGCGCCTCGGGTTTCGGGGGAATCCCATAAATTATTATCTTTGTCCCCGAATGCACCCCATATATCTCTAAACAACTATCAATTAATGCGAAAAGTCCTTTCCTTTTCCTTGTTCCTGATGCTGGGACTCGTCATCTCCCAACTCCTCCCGGGGGCGCTCGGTGCAGGATACGCAAGCTTCAAAACCTGCTCCGACACCCTGCTTTACGTCTGCCTGGGGTTCATCATGATCAATGTGGGGCGCGAATTCGAGATCGACAAATCCCGCTGGCGATCCTACACGGCCGACTACTTCATCGCCATGGCCACCGCGGCGCTGCCCTGGATACTCATCGTACTCTACTATATTTTCGTCCTGCTGCCGCCCCCGCTGTGGGGCAGCGCCGCGGCCTGGAAGGAAAACCTGCTGCTGAGCCGTTTCGCAGCCCCGACCTCAGCCGGCATCCTCTTCACGATGCTCGCGGCGCTGAGCCTCAAGCAAAGCTGGATCTACAAAAAGATACAGGTGCTGGCGATTTTCGACGACCTGGACACCATCCTGCTGATGATCCCCCTGCAAATCCTGATGATCGGCCTGCGGTGGCAGATGTTCGCCATCATCGCCATCGTCGTCGTGCTGCTGGCCGCCGGCTGGCGCTGGCAGGCGCGGTGGAACGTACGGCAGGACTGGAAAACCATCCTCGGGCTGGCCGTCGTGGTCTGCGCCCTGACGCAGGCGGTCTACATCGCCACGGCGAAGCTCTACGGCCCCGAAAACAGCATCCATATCGAAGTGCTGCTCCCGGCTTTCGTCGTGGGTATGCTCATGAAACACAAGCACATCGACACACCGACGGAGCAACGCGTCTCCACCGGCATATCGTTCCTCTTCATGCTGCTGGTAGGCCTCAGCATGCCGCTCGTCACGGGCGCCCCGGCCGACACCGCGGCCGCCGCCTCGGTCACGGGATCGCAACCCATGATGCCGTGGGGCACCCTCCTCCTGCATGTCGTGACGGTATCCGTGCTTTCGAACCTGGGCAAGCTCGTGCCGCTCTTCTTCTACCGCGACCGCAAGGTCAGCGAGCGCCTGGCGCTCTCGATCGGCATGTTCACCCGCGGCGAGGTGGGCGCAGGCGTAATCTTCATCGCCCTCGGATACAGCCTCGGCGGCCCGGCGCTCATCATCTCGGTGCTCACGCTGGTACTGAACCTCATCCTCACGGGCGGCTTCGTGGTCTGGGTCAAGAAACTCGCCCTGCGCAGCTACACCCCCGAACCGGAAGCATAACACGCCCTCCGGGAAGGCTCCCGAAAATACTACGGACTAAAAACGACGACGACTTTGATCGAAATTACAGACACGGCCCTGCAGACGGCTGCCGCCGAAGGGATAGACGCGTTCCTCCGGGCCTTTACCGACAAATACCGCGAGGCACTCGGCGGCGACCCCACGGCCGAGACGATCTCCCGGCTCAACGGCGAACAGCATTCGCTGCTGGCCTATCGGATCTTCCGCGACGAAGTGACCGAAGGCGGGTTCTGCCAGCTTATCCAGAACGGTTACGGGGTCTACATCTTCGACAACCCGTTCGCCAGGGTAATGCGCCTGTGGGGCGCGGAACGGTTCTCGAAACTGGTATACGCCGCGAAAAAAATCTACGACGCCCACCGCGAAGACCTCGAAAGGGAGCGCACCGACGAGGAGTTCATGGCCATGTACGAGCAGTACGAAGCGTTCGACGAACTGGAGGAGGAGTTCGGCGAGATGGAAGAGGAGGTGACCGAAACGCTCGCCCGCTATGTAGACGGGCACCCGGAACTGTTCGCCACAATAGTCGGATAGACACCCCCGTAGGCACCGCAGCAATGCCGCGGGCGCTGCACCGCCACATCGCTACATCGCCGCTCCGCCGCAAACGGAAGGCGGCAGGGACGTTTGAGGCGCTATTGTCCGATCCTTTTGCAGACATCCACCCACTCCGCACACCGGGAATAGCGTTCCAGCTCCTCGATGGTGAGTTCGATGGCGCTGTTGCTGCTCCCGCATGCCGGGAAAACGGTTCCGAACCTCCGGAGGGATTCGTCCAGATAGACCGCCACCCCGTCGTTCACCCCGAACGGGCAAACTCCGCCCACGGCATGGCCGATATGCTCCTCCACCTCCGGCGGGGTCAGCATCCGGGCCTTGGCATGGAACTTCGCCTTGTATTTCGCGTTGTCGATCTTACAGTCGCCGGCCGTCACGATCACGATATACCCCTCCCCAACGCCGAACGACAGGGATTTGGCGATCCGGCCGGGTTCGCACCCCAGTGCCTTCGCCGCCAGCTCGACCGTGGCGCTCGACACGCCGAACTCCAGCACCCTGTCCGCAGCGCCGTATTGTTCCAGATAAGCCCTGACCCGTTCTATTGCCATATGATTCTCCGATTTGCTGTTTTCGTATATCCGTCCGCCCCTGTCCTGCACCCGTCCCGTCAGCGCATCAGCACCGACGAGTCGCCGTAGCTCAGGAAACGGAAATCGTGCGAGAGCGCGTAGTCGTAAATGCGCCGCCAGTCTTCGCCCGCGAATGCCGAGACCAGCAGCAGCAGCGTCGACTTCGGCTGGTGGAAATTGGTGATGATGTTGCGCACGATGCGGAACTCGTACCCCAGCGGCGCGATCATGATTTGCGTCGCGGCCTTGATCCGGTCGAGCCCCTTCGCATCCATATAAGCGAGCAGCTCCTCCAGCGCATCGCGCCCCGTGTAATCCGCCGGAATGTCGTACAACTCCCACTGCCCCACGGGGCCCGGGCCGTCGATCGGAACCTCCGTGTGGATACGCCACGCCAGCGCCGGAAGCGATTCGAGCGTCCGCACCGAGGTCGTCCCCACGGCCGTGACCGCGCCCGGCTTGGCGAGCAGCGCCACGATGGTCGCACGCCGCACCTCGAAATGCTCGGTGTGCATCGGATGCTTCGCGGCGTCCTCGTCCTTCACGGGCAGGAACGTCCCCGCCCCGACGTGCAGCGTCACCTCCTCGAACCCGAAGCCGCGCGCCTTCATCCCCTCGATCAGCTCCGGGGTAAAGTGCAGCCCCGCCGTAGGCGCCGCCACCGACCCTTCGAATTTCGAATAGACGGTCTGGTAGCGCGTATAGTCGATCAGCTCGCTCTCGCGGTTCAGGTAGGGCGGAATCGGAATCCGGCCGAGGTACTCGAGCAGCTGTCCGAAGGTCATCGCCGCCGACCATTCGAAACGCACGGTGTGTTCGCGGCCGCGGTTCTCTGCAATCCATGCCCGCAGGTGCTCCGGACGGCCTTCATGCTCGAAATTGATCTCCACGTAGCCCTCCTTCCATTTCTTGAGGTTGCCCACGATGCACGACCATTGGCAGGTTCCCGTGACGGCGAACGCCCGCTCGTAGTCGGCCGGGTCGTGGGGCTCGAGGCAGAAAACCTCGATCCGCGCCCCCGAAGGCTTGTGCATGATGATCCGCGCCCGGATCACCTTCGTGTTGTTGAATACCAGCAGCTGTCCCTCGGGCAGCACGTCGCCCATGTCGGCGAAATGCGCCTCCGAGATCTCCCCGCCCCGGTAAACGAGCAGCTTCGAAGAGCTCCGCTCCGGAAGCGGGAATTTGGCGATCCGCCCGTCGGGCAGGTCGTAGTCGAATCGGTTTATGTCGATATGTCGTTCAATCATGGGCACAAATGTACGTTTTTTTTAAATCGGACGGACACCTGCGCCCGAAAAACCGCCCTTGCAAAACGACAGGGGCCGTACGAAAATACCGCACGGCCCCTGCCGAAACTTATCCGAACGCCCGGGCTATCCGTCCTGCCGGTCACCCGGGCAACGCCCCGAAGGCCGCACAGGTACGCCCCGAATGTCCCGGACACTGCGGCGGGCACCCGTCGCGATTATTCCACCACGACCTCGTCCACGAACAGGAATCCCTTGCTGCCGGCGCCCGGGTGCCAGGCCGGGATCGCAGCGGCATTCTGCGCGACCACCTTCAGGTAACGGGCCGACGTTTCGGGAAACTGCATCCGGTAACGCCCGATGCCGTCGGCATCCCCGGCCTTCGCTTCGGGCACCGCGACCGAGGCCACCTCGGTAAAATCCGTCCCGTTATCCGAAACCCACACCGTAACCGACGAGGGCGGGAATATCCAGTCGCCCTTCTCGGCGAGCGTCTCCAGCTCCACCGACCGATAGGACTGCTCCCCGCCCATGTCGATGGTCACGTCGAGTGGCTCGTCCAGATACCCCAGCCAGGCACCGCTCGTAAAGACCGGGCGGCTGTGGTAACCGTCGACCAGCAGCGAAGCCCCTTCGAAGGTATAGCTGTCGTTGGGCTTGGTATTGAGCACCGCAGGGCGCCCTGTCGACTTGCTGAATGCGAACTCCCGCGAATAGGAAGCGTTCTCGCCGCCCTCGCGCAATGCCGTCGCCCTGAAGCGGGCGCTCTTGCCGATCTCGACCGGCCCCGTGTAACGCGGGCTGGCGGCCGTGGGTTCCGAGCCGTCGAGCGTATAGTGGATCGGGACGTCGCCCTGCGTGGTGAGGGTCATCACCACGGCGCCCTTCTGCGGGTCTACGGCATACGATCCCTTGATGCCGAAGATATGCTTGGCGAATACGTACCCCATCTGCGAATAGATCCTGTCCATGCGGAACCCGTCGCGGAAGCGCACCCAGTCCTTCACCCCGGGCTGGCACCACTGCACCTCGCTCAGCGCCGCCAGACGCGGCAGAAGCATGTATTCCAGGTGGTCGTCAGAAGCGATGTACTCCGTCCAGAGGTTTGCCTGCACGCCGAGGATATGCGCCTGCTGCCCGGGTGTCAGATCGGCCATCGGGTCGAACGAATAGACTTTGTCGATGGTCACGCAGCCCCCGATCCCGAAGGGTTCGGCATCGGCGTCGGGCGACTGGTAGTAGTCGAAATAGAAATGCGAATTGGGGGTCATGATCACGTCGTGGCCGAGCTTCGCGGCCTTGATGCCGCCCGCGCTGCCGCGCCACGACATGACGATGGCGTCCGACGGCGCCTGTCCTTCGAGTATCTCGTCCCAGCCGATGATGCGCCGGCCGCGTTCGGCCAGGTATTTCCCGATGCGGTCGGTCACGTACCCCTGCAGGTAGTGTTCGGCCGTATAGCCGTCCTTGTCCCTGAGCCCCAACTGGCGGATACGCGCCTGGCAGCGGGGGCATTTCTCCCAGCGCACCTTCGGGCACTCGTCGCCGCCGATATGGATCAGCTCCGACGGGAACAGGCCGACCACCTCGTCCAACACGTCCTCCAGAAATTCGAAGGTCTTCTCCTGCCCGGGGCACAGCACGTCGTCGGCCACGCCCCAACGGCCCCACACCTCATACGGGCCGCCCGTACAGCCTAACTCGGGGTAGGCGGTCAGCGCCGAAAGCATATGGCCCGGCAGGTCTATCTCGGGGATCACCGTAATGGCGCGGTCGGCCGCATACGCCACGATGTCGCGGATCTCGTCCTGCGTATAATAACCGCCGTAGGGCGTATTGTCGTAGTTGTCCCACTCCTTGCGGATCATGGTTTTCTTGCGGATGCTGCCCACGGTCGTCAGCTCGGGGTACTTTTTGATCTCGATGCGCCACCCCTGGTCGTCGGTCAGGTGCCAGTGGAAGCGGTTGAGCTTGTGGATCGCCATCACGTCGAGGTAGCGTTTCACCTCTTCGACCGAAAAGAAATGGCGCGCCACGTCGAGGTGCATGCCCCGGTAAGCGAAACGCGGGGCATCCTCGATGCTCACGCACGGCAGCACCCACTCCTCGCCGGGCGCAGGCTCCGTCCCGTAAACCGCCGCGGGCAGCATCTGCCGCAGGCTCTGCACGGCGTAGAAAAAGCCGGGGAAACGCGACGCACGGACTTCGACGCCCTTCGGGGTGACATCGAGCCGGTACCCCTCTTCCGGCAGCGTTTGGTCGAGGACGAAGCGGATGCCCGAGGCGGGAAGCTCGTCGGCGACGGTCACGGGGTTCTCCCCGCCGGAGGTTTTCGCCAGCTGCGCGGCGAATTCCGCCACGGCGCGCTGCGTCCGCTCGTCGGCACGGCTGTCGCACACGACGCCTTCGCCCTTGACGGCGAACGTCCCGTGCCCGGGTTCGAGGTGGTTGGGATAAGGTACGATCGAGATTTTTGGATCGTGGGTGGCGCAGGCGGACAGACACACGCCTGCGGCAAAGGCCAGTAGCAATTTTTTCATAGAATAATCAGGGTTGTATCGTGACAAAAGTAGGAAAAAATCCGGATATGGCCCGCTGCGGAGGGAAATATAGCCGACAGAAACGGGCATCCCGGAGAGATCGCCCTGTTTTTGCACAGGTTTTTCCCGGCGGAAGACCCGATTACCGGGCATTTTTTATAACTTTGCGTCGCATAATTGCTCACAAAACTATGAAAACCGACTTTCTGGTTATCGGTTCCGGCGCAGCGGGGCTTTCGTTCGCGCTCAAGGCCGCGGCCCACGGGCATGTCACGATCGTCACGAAGGGCGAAATGAACGAGTGCAATACCAACTACGCACAAGGCGGCATCTGCTCGGTGACCTATGCTCCCGACACCTTCGAAAAACATATCCGCGACACCCTGGTCTGCGGAGCCGGCAAATGCGACGAGGCAGCCGTCGAGCTGGTCGTGAAACGTGCTCCGGAGCTGATCCGCAACCTGATCGAATGGGGCACACGCTTCGACAAAACCCCCGACGGCCGATTCGAACTGAACCGCGAGGGCGGGCATACCGAACCCCGCATCCTCCACCACGAAGACCTCACGGGCGCCGAGATCGAACGGGCGCTGGTCGAGTCGGTTCGCCGGCACCCCGGCATCACGGTGCTGGAACACCATTTCGCCATCGACCTCCTGACGCAGCACCACCTGGGCGAATTCGTCACGCGCCATACGCGCGGGCTGGCCTGCTTCGGCGCCTATGTGCTCAACCTCGCCACCAACGAGATCGAGACCATGCTCGCCAAGTTCACCGTCGTCGCCACGGGCGGCTGCGGCAATATCTATTCCACGACCTCCAACCCGGTCGTCGCCACGGGCGACGGCATCGCCATGTGCCACCGCGCCAAGGCCATCACCGAGAACATGGAGTTCATCCAGTTCCACCCCACCACGCTCTACAACCCCGGCGAGAAACCCAACTTCCTCATTACCGAGGCCATGCGCGGTTTCGGTGCCATCCTTCGCCTGCCTTCCGGCGAGGAGTTCATGGACAAATACCACCCGATGAAATCGCTGGCACCGCGCGACGTGGTGGCCCGCGCCATCTACCGCGAAATGACCAAGCGGGGCTCGGACTTCGTCTACCTCGACGTCACGCACAAAGACCCCGGAGCCATCCGCAGCCACTTCCCCAACATCTACGAAAAATGCCTTTCGATCGGCATCGACATCACCCGCGACTGGATTCCCGTGACGCCCGCAGCGCACTACTGCTGCGGCGGGGTGAAGGTCGACACCAACGGCGAGACCTCGATCAGGCACCTCTACGCGCTGGGCGAAACCTCCTGCACGGGGTTGCACGGAGCCAACCGCCTCGCTTCCAACTCGCTGATCGAAGCGGTGGTCTATGCCGACCAGGCCGCACGCCACGCTGCGTCGCTGCTCCCCAAGGTCGACATCCAGGAGGGCATCCCCGACTGGGACTTCGAAGGCACGCAGCACACCGAGGAGATGCTGATGATCATCCAGTCGAAGCGCG
>ERZ857840.4254-NODE-4254-length-11150-cov-3.386751_pt1 | contig 11150 bp, 7 predicted proteins | sample MGYA00519760_ERZ857840 | MGnify/ENA primary metagenome ERZ857840 (study PRJEB31778, sample SAMEA3449371) | human gut metagenome | biome: human gut; feature: human-associated habitat; material: faeces | place: United Kingdom | collected 2010/2012 ... | reverse complement strand
GGGCGGGTGGTGCGCGCGCGGCGGACGAGAACCGGGGGTTGGCCGCCTCGCAAACGCGACCGACCCCCTTAATGTCGTGAAACGTGCTATATGTGGCAGATTCGCCCTTCACAAGAAAACGATTTGCGTTATGTGTGGCAGGTTCCTTGAGCAAATCCAGACCTAGGGGGCAGGAATCATGCCCCCTAGGTCGGTTTCCCCGAAGAAACCTGCCACAGACAGCGGAAATCACATTCTTCAACCTCCGGTCACAATGGCTCACTAGGCTCGACGGTATGACGCAAGAGCTTGTTTCCCTGACCATCATCATGGCGGTGGCGGCCGTCAGCCCGATTGTGGCGCAGCTGATCCCGAGAAGATTCATTCCACAAACCGTACTGCTGCTCGTCGCCGGAGCTGCACTCGGCCCGTACGGACTAGGCATAATCGAAGTGAACGACGCCGTGAAACTCTTGAGCGAGCTCGGCATGGCGTTCCTATTCCTGCTCGCCGGCTATGAAATCGACCCGAAACGACTCGCCGGACATCAAGGCAAAGTCGGCCTTGTCACATGGATCATCACCTTGGGGCTCGCCGGATTCGTCGTGACCCTTCTTCCATTCTTCGCAAAGCAGGGCATCGACGGCATCGCCACGGTAATCGCGCTTACCACCACCGCTCTCGGCACGCTCATGCCGATTCTCAAGGAACGTAACCTCGAAGGCACCCCCATCGGCGACGCCATCATATCGTACGGAACGTGGGGCGAACTTGGCCCAATCCTTGCCATGGCCATCCTGCTATCCACCCGAACCGGCTGGCAGACCATGCTCGTGCTCGGCGCGTTCCTCGCCATCTGCCTGCTGTGCGCCACACTGCCGACGAAAGCGCTGAAAACCGGCCATCGCCTGTACCGTTTCCTTACGGACAATGCGAACACGTCATCGCAAACGCTCATGCGACTGACCACATTCCTGCTCATCTTCCTTGTCACCATTTCTGCACTGTTCGAACTTGACGCGGTGCTCGGCGCGTTCGCCGCAGGCTTCATCCTGCGCTACATCATCCCCGACGGCAGCAAGTCGCTGGAAATGAAACTGGAAGGCGTCGGCTATGGCTTCCTTATTCCTGTGTTCTTCGTGGTGTCAGGCGCCGCGATCAACGTGCGCGCCGTGGCAGGCCGACCCGCGCTGCTCGTCGCGTTCATCGTAATGCTCATGCTGATTCGCGCGGTGCCCGTATATGTTGCGCTATCGCTCGATAAACGCGAGAATCCGCTGTCATCGCATCACCGCGTCACCGTAGCGCTGTATTGCACGACCGCGCTGCCGATCATCGTCGCCGTCACGTCGCTGGCGGTGAAGGTCGGCACCATGCAAGGCGACACCGCGTCGACACTGGTCGCAGCCGGCGCGATTACAGTGTTCCTGATGCCACTCCTTGGCTCGATCACATATCAGGTGGCCGACGTACATCCGGTCACCGCGGTTCGGGAGATTGCGCACACGCCATCCGATTGGCAGACGATCGTACGCGAGCATGCGCAGGTGCGTGCGCTGCTGCACCATCAGGACCGGCTCAAGCGTTTGGCGGAAACGTTGGACGCACTGGAAGCGCATGGACACGGCGATGAGCATCGAGCCGAACTTGTAAAACGTGCGCGCCGCGAAATCGACCGGCAGCTGAAGGAACTCGGCCTCGACCCGCAGCTCACCACGCAACTGCCACACAACTACCGTTATCCGAAGAACTGAGACGCGAATCCGAGCCTTTCCGATACTCTAATTGTCCGCTTCTGGTGAATCGGACAGTCGTCATTCCACAGACTTGAGCGAGCTGATGGGGTCGATACGGTCGAGGACGGGGTTGACAAACAGTTGCACAAGCAGCGCGAACATCATGGTCGCCACGACTGCGATCACGTAACTCAGCGGCTTGACCTCCACCTCGAAATAGAGCGACGGCATGTTGAGCGCCATGGTCAGCAGCCCGCCAACGAACCGGCCGAGCGGCAATCCCAGCACCACGCCCATGACGGTGAGGATCATCATCTCGCGATTCACATAATGGTGCACTTCACGGTCGAAAAAGCCGAGCACCTTGAGTGTAGCCATCTCGCGCACGCGTTCCGACACATTCGTATTGGCGAGAGTGAACAGCACCACAAGCGCCAAACCTCCGGCGAGCGCCACAATCAGCGCCACGACCGCGCCCATAAGATCGAACTTGAAACTGTCGGCCATGTGCGCGCTACTTACGGCTTTCACCACCGAGCTGTCCTTTTCGAGCGATTGAGCATAGTCAGTTTGCGATTGGTCAGAGCCGGAAAGTTTGGCATACATGGCATTCCAGGTCAGCGATTTCGTACTTTGCACGTCCGATTCTGCAGAAACGGACACGTTGGATACGAAGGATTTGCCGAACAGCTTGACATAGTAGGTTTCGCTGATGTACACGTCCGATCCGATAAGATTGCGATTCACCGCGCTCACTTTCGCAGTGGCCTGCACGCCGTCGCCGTTGGTCAGTCGCACCTTGGAACCGGCCTTGACGCCCAGCGCGCTTGCCGCCGACTGCGCGACGATCACGCCATCGTCATCGAGCTTCAGCGAACCGGTTTTGCCGACGCCGGACGTGCCCAGTATGCCGGACGAGACCGGCTGCAACGTGACCATTTTGCCCAGGTCGGACAATCGCTTTTCCGGCACTGCAACCAGCTGAATACTTTCACTGCCGACACTGCCACTGCTGTCGCCGCTGCCAGAATCGCTCTTCCCAACAGCCATATCACCCGATTCGATACGCACGTTCATCGTAGACGTGGTACGACCGTCCGACGCGACTTTGGCGCGCATTTCGTCCGCGTCCGAATCGCCAGAAACCACCATAAGATCGTATTGGTAAACGTCACGATATTGCTTGATACCAAGGTCGGCCACGGTGTCATTGATGGCTAGGCCGCAGACGATGAGCGCGGTGCAGCCGGCCACCCCGCCGACCGTCATGATAAGGCGCGACTTGAAGCGGAAAATGTTGCGCGCGGTCACTTTGCTGAGGAATCCCATACGATTCCAGACCGGCTTGATTCGTTCCAGCAGAATACGTGAGCCGGCACGCGGCGCTTTCGGCCGCATCAGCGCGGCGGGCGTCATGCGCATCTCCTGCACGCACGCGTAAATGGTGGCGGCGAGCACACCGACCACGAACAGTGCGATGCCCAGCGAACCGTACAGCCAGTCGTATTCCAGTCGCACGCCAGGCATCACATACATGCCCTCCAAAACAACCAGAAGGAACGCCGGAATTCCAAGGAATCCGACAAGTAAGCCAAGCCCCCCGCCGATGAGACACGCCAGCAGCGCGAACAGCAGATAGCGCGACGCCACCGTAAGACGCCCATAGCCAAGCCCCACGTAGGTGCCGATGAGCGAGCGGTCCTCTTCGACCATGCGCGCCATGGAAGTCAGGCTCATCATCACAGCGACCACCAGAAACACGATCGGGAACGCGTTGCCGAGCGATTGGATGGAATCAAGGTCGGATTTGAGCGCGCTGAATCCACCGAGCGACTGCCGATCCTGCACATACCAGCGCACTTGCGGAATACTGGTTTTAAGCTCGTTTTCTTTGGTTTTCAGCGTTTGTTCGGTTTGCGCTTTCTGCTCGTCCAATTGCGATTGCGCCTGGTCGAGCCGCTGCTTGGCATGCGCAAGTTCGGGGGTTGCGGCGATGATGGTTTCACGCATTGTTTCACGCGTGGTTTCGTTGAGTTGGGCGGGATCCATTGCGCCGGTTGCACCGGCTTGCATGTTCATGATTTGGTCGACCTGCTGGTCGAATTGCCGACGATTCTCGTCGATTTGCGATTGCGCTTCCGCGAACTTCTTGTCGGCTTCCGCACGCGTGGCGGCAATCTGCCTGTTGCCCACGTCGAGCAGCTCCTGCCAGCGGACCTTCTGCCGATCGGTTTTCACGGCGTCGTCGATGCGGTCGGTCACCTGTTTGACGGTGTTTTCATACGATTCGTCGAACGTGTTTTCGTTGGCCGAACCTTTGACGAGCAGCGTGGCGGACGTGTAGAGGGTGCCGGTCACGCCGTCGGACGGAGCGAAGAACGTGTAGTCGGTGGCAGCGGTGGAACGAAACGAGGTCATGGCGGAATATCCGTCCGGATTGCTTAGATTCTGCGGATCGAGCACCACGCCCACGATGGTGAGCTTGGTCGGGAAGCTTGGTGCCTTATCTTCAGCACCCTGAGTGTCCGATTCACCAGAATCGGACACTGAAGTAGCGGAAGAAGAGGATTCGGGGGCTACGGTGAGGTGGCTGTCAATCTTTTTGCCGGAATCGCGGATAAATTTACGGGTTACTGCGATTTCGCCGGCTTTCTTCGGCAATCGCCCTTCCTGCACGTACGGCCAGTCAATACCGTTCGCACCGATTTCCTGCATGGTCGCCGATTTGCGGCCGCCCAAATCGAACGTCACTTCCTGTGACCGCTCCGCCTGCACCTTCGCTACACCGCGCACCTTGCGTAACGCGGCAATATCGCCATCCGTCAATCCGGCCGTCGACAACACCTGAATATCGTGCAATCCTTGGGTGTCGAAAAAACGATCCGTCGCAAGAAAAGCATCTCGGCAGCCCGCGTAAATGCCGGTAAGCACGGCAACGCCCAGCAACGATATCAGTGCGATAGAGACGAATCGCTTCCACGCATGCAACCACATACGCACCATGTCTTTGACGAATGCCATGACGACCTCCAGCCCCGCAGCGTTCAAGCAGCACCAACCATTGCTCTCACAACCTTCATTTTATTGAACTATCGAACTATTGAACACTATGAAACCGAATCCGCGCGCTACAGCTACAATCAGGAAAGACGCGCCATGCCAAAAACCATAGGCGCGTCCCCTACCACTACTGCCGAACGCAACATCGCCAAAATCGCCAAACTTTTGCTGAATTTGCCGAATTTGCCGAATATTGCTGAGGCACCCAAGAAGAGGAAGCATTCATGAGCGACGCAACCGTTGCGAAGAAACCGCGCGAAACCGACGATGTGCCGGTTCCGCCGACGCTGCGCAAGTCTTTGAAGAATCGTCATATTCAATTGATCGCATTGGGCGGCGCGATCGGCACCGGCCTGTTCTATGGTTCTAGCGAGTCGATTCAGCTGGCGGGCCCGGCCATTCTGCTCGCCTATCTGATCGGCGGTCTGGCGATTTTCCTGATCGTGCGCGCACTGTCTGAAATGGCGGTCGAGGATCCGAAGGCGGGCGCGTTCAGCTATTACGCCACGCAGTACTGGTCGAAGCGCGCAGGCTTTATTTCCGGCTGGAATTACTGGTTCAACTATGTGCTCGTGGCCATGGTGGAGTTGGCCGTGGTTGGCTCGTTCGTGAATTACTGGTTCCCGAACATTCCGAAGTGGGTGTCGGCGGCGGTGTTCCTCGTGGCGATCGCGGCGCTGAATCTTATGGGCGTGAACAAGTTCGGCGAATTCGAATTCTGGTTCGCCATCATCAAGATCGTGGCCGTGCTTGCCATGATTTTCGGCGGTTTGTATGTGATCATCGCGAATGTGCCGACCGCTTCGGGCATTCGCGCGTCGTTCGCCAACTGGTTCACCGTTGACGGCGGATTCCTGCCGCATGGCCTGATGTCTCGCAATGCGGACGGCACGTGGACAGGCTTGCTGATGGCACTGGTCGTGGTGATGTTCAGCTTCGGCGGCACCGAACTCATCGGCATCACCGCGGGCGAGACCGAAAATCCGCGCACCACCATTCCGAAGGCCACGAACGGCATTATCTGGCGTATTCTCGTGTTCTACATCTGCGCGCTCGGCGTGATCATGGCCGTGGTCCCGTGGAGCACGATCGACGGCAATTCCAGCCCGTTCGTGCAGATTTTCGACTCGGTGGGCGTGCATGCGGCCGCCGGCATTCTGAATTTCGTGTGCTTGACCGCCGTAATGAGTGTGTACAACTCTGGCCTGTACGCGAACTCGCGCATGCTGTATTCGTTGGCGAAACAGGGCAACGCGCCGGCTTATCTGGGCCGTTTGAACAAGCGCGGCGTTCCGGTCGGTGGCGTGATCACGTCGGCCATCATTATTGCGATCGCCGTGGTGGTGGTGTTCGTGTGGCCTGATTTCGCGTTCAATTATTTGATGTCGATCGCCACGATCGCCGCTGCGATTAATTGGATCATGATTATGATTACGGAAATTAAGTTCCGTCGCGTTGTCGCCGCCGGCGATGGTCCGAACAATCTGAAGGGATTGAAGGGCCAGGAAGCGCTTGACAAGCTCGCTTTCAAGCTGCCGTTCGCCAAGGTGACGCCGTATTTGGTGATCGCGTTCATGCTGCTGGTCGTGGTGCTGATGTGCTTCTCCGCAAGCTATCGCATCGCCGTAGTCGCCGGCGTGATTTGGCTGGTCGTACTGTTCGCCGCCTATCAGATCACACAGAAGCGCGCCTGAAGTCGTAAGACAACAATGCGCCTGTGCCTCAAGCGAGGGGCACAGGCGCTTTTTGTTTCAGATTACGATTTCAGATTTCAGATTCTGATTTTCAATCCGTAATTCCCGCTTTTTCGTTGCGTATTCCGTGATCTTCACGTTTCAAATTCCAAATTTCGCTTCCGTATCGCAGTTGACTCGCCAAACTTAATCGCTTAGGCTTTTCTTAAGCTTGACGCCATACGATGTTGGTCGAGCATCGGCAAGCGGGATTACCGCAGCAAATGCGCAATCACGATTTTTTAACTCATCGTCGCATCTTATTCCCCTGCCGGGGCGGGACCGGTCGAAGCGCGGGCACGCAATTCGTACGACTCTTCCATCAGATGCCCTACACGCTCGCCGTCGATCAGCTTGAGCAGCAATTCGGCGGCCTGCTTACCGGCATCGACCACGTCACGGCTCATGGCGGTCAGATTCGGATAGGCTGCGGTGCTGAGGGCGAGTTTCACGTGAAACATTTCTTGTATTCACGCAACGGTTGCGGCGCGGATGGCCATCCGCGCATTCCGGAAGACGAGCGGATGGCCGCCGAACTGACCGCATATCTGGCTTCATTCGGCCCCGACCTCTGGCAGTAGCTCATACGCTCGCAGCGTAACGCATTTGTATTTGATTCGTATTTGACTGACGTGCGATCAGCAGGACTTCAATCGCAATACAAAGCGTGCGATTGCAGCACATTATAAGCACAGCAATCGCACGCTATTCATTGTCAACTATCGACAATCATTCAACGTGATCAGAGTCGGTGTGATCGGTCAGGTCTAGCTTGAATGGGTGAGCAGGCAGATTATTGTCATTAAACAACGGTGCCGGACCCCAATTACGCCATGCGTAACGCATCATAACCGGTTGCGGCACTTTCGGCGTGGCCAACGTAATCGTGCCAATACTGCGGCTGTTGATCGGAATACCGAATTCCGTAGCGTTGTAATCGACCACATTGACCTTCGCGTTGACCAGATCGTCAATATCGCAATCCACGAAAATCGCGGCGTAGGCCGGATGGAACACGCCATCGGCACCGGCAAGCTCGAAACCGGAACGTTCCGGCAAACGCACCAACGAAGGCAGGCTCTTGGCGAGCTCATCGCCGAAACTGTCGGGCGTAGTACCGCTGAAATGCAGGCCGTGCGCGTACCGGAAGAACAGACGCACGCGACCGCCTTCGTCGCAGCGGAAGCCCAGCACAGTCGGACCATACACCGGAATACGGCTCATACCATACACTTGGTGAAGCGCACAATTGCCTAGACGCTCGCCGGGCGTGCGCTTATCAACCGGGTGAATGTTGTTGTATTCACCGCAATCCATGGTGCAGATGGCGAACACGTTGTCGATGGACTGCGCGGCATCCCACTGGGCTTCGCGCAGCACCGGCCACAGCATCGGATCACCGTCGCCCTCGTCGACCGTCTTGTCGATCCATTGCGGCAACTGCACGATCAGGAACGGTAGGCTTTCACTCCACAGCGCACGCCATTCACCAATCATCATGCCCAGCAGCTCACGATAGGATCCGCAATATGGCTCGTCTTCCTCGCCCTGATACCACAGGAATCCAGCCAAGGAATAGGGCACAATACGCTCCAGCATGGCATGGAACGGACCTGTCGGACGCCACTGCGAGGTCGGCGTCATCGGTGGTGGCCACGGGCATTCGCCGTACTGTTGAGTCAGCGTATCCCACGTCACATCAGGGTCGGCTTCACGAGCTGCAGCAATCGACGCATTCCAAGTATCAGAACGCGACTGCCATTCGCTATACTCCAAATCGAACTGTTCCTGCGTTTTACCGGCGACCGCCTGCTCGTAGCGAGCAAGATAAGCACGCCCGGATTCGCTGGAATTCAGCGCATCCTCGCTCATCCAACAACTAATCGACGTACCCCCGATATAACAGTCGATAATGCCGATTGGAAGGTCGGAATCAAGTTCATCACGCAGTTTTCGCGCAAAATAGTACGCTACAGCACTCATCACGCCACTGTTTTCGGGCGATGATTCCTGCCAACTTGCCGCATGTTCGGCATTGCGATTAATCACGCCGGTTTTCGGCACATTGTAGAAACGCAGGAGCGGATCAGCGCAGCTTTCGAGGGCTTCCTCGGCGTTTTCACTGTTGCGCAACTCAAGTTCCATATTGCTTTGCCCGCCGGCAAGCCACACTTCACCGATCAGCACGTCGTAATATTCGATGAAATCGTTGCCTGCGGTAACGCGCAGCGTGTAAGGTCCGCCTTCGGGTTGCGCGGGCAACATAACGCGCCACGGAGAAAAGCCGTTCTTGATTTCTTTGGAGGCGTACGCGTGCGCCTGCACGATCACGGAACCATCGAAATCGCGTATTTCCGCCGAAACCTCAAGTCCGGCGCAGTCGGCATTCAACGCACCGAACACGGCAATGGGTTTGTTACGTTGCAACACCATATGCGAGGCGAAAATCGCGGCAACGTGCAGAACTCCTGCCGTGCTACGGTCATCGATGGGTTCAACCGATGTTGTCATTTCAGAACCAAGAGCAGGACCAGTCGCAGTGACCATGACATCTCTTCCTAATCAAAAATCCCTACGCGTTGTATCCTATGCCACCTTCCCGTCAAAATACATGAAACTTGCCGTTGCCGCGACGGATTTTTACGGTTTCGCGGCTCACTTTGTGGACCAGACACGCTGCAAGATGGAGGCTCCGGTAGGATAGACCCCAGTTTGCAGGACAAAATCCATGCATGAAAACACGAATTTCATCTGCGAATGGTAGAAACCCGAACGCTTTTCCAAGCGTTCACCCCACTACATAAAAGGAGTGCCAAGTACAATGGCTGCACAAATCTGGTATGAGAACGACGGCGATCTCTCGGTCCTCGAAGGCAAGAAAGTTGCCATCATCGGTTACGGTTCCCAGGGTCACGCCCACGCGCTGAACCTGCGCGATTCCGGTGTGGACGTCGTCGTTGGCCTGCGTCCGACCTCCAAGTCCGTGGATTACGCCAAGGAGCAGGGCCTGGAAGTCAAGCCGGTCGGCGAGGCCGTCGCCGAAGCCGACGTGGTCATGATTCTGCTGCCTGACCAGTACCAGGCTAAGGTTTACAAGGAAGAGGTTGAGCCGAACCTGAAGCCGGGCGCTGCTTTGGCTTTCGCTCACGGTTTCAACATCCACTACGGCTACATCAAGCCGTCCGAGGACCACCCGATCTTCATGGTCGCTCCGAAGGGCCCGGGCCACATCGTGCGTCGTGAGTACGCCGCCGGCCGTGGCGTCCCGGTCGTCGTGGCTGTGGAGCAGGATCCGGATGGCAAGACCTGGCCGCTGTGCTTGGCTTACGCCAAGGCTCTGGGCGCTCTGCGTGCAGGCGCCATCAAGACCACCTTCACCGAGGAGACCGAAACCGATCTGTTCGGCGAGCAGAATGTGCTGATGGGTGGCGTGAACAAGCTCGTTGAAATGGGCTTCGAAGTCCTCACCGACGCCGGTTACCAGCCGGAGATCGCCTACTTCGAGGTCTGCCACGAGTTGAAGATGCTCGTCGACCTCATGAACGAAGGCGGCCTGAACAAGGCCCGCTGGTCCTGCTCCGACACCGCCCAGTACGGCGACTATACCAACACCTGCATCGACGAGCACGTGCGTGAGCGCATGCAGTACCACCTGAAGCGCATTCAGGATGGCTCCTTCGCCAAGGAGTTCATCGATGATCAGGACGCAGGCGCTCCGAAGTTCAAGCAGCTGCAGGAGGAGTACGGCAACGTGCGCATCGAGACCGTTGGCCCGAAGCTGCGCGCCATGTTCTCCTGGAACAACGGCAAGGATGATGACGCCGACATGGCCACCTTCACCGGCAAGATCGCCCGTGGCTGAGTGACTTAGGGCTTCGCTTGATCGGGATTCCGATCAAGCGGCCTCGGTCCATCGGAATCCGGTCAATTGGTCCCGATGGACCGGATCGCAAGCCTCAATTACCAATGGAAGGCCGTCGCCCGTTTGTGGGTGTCGGTCTTCCTCTATTTTCAGAAGATTTCACGGTTTTGAGGTTTCAAGGTTCCGAGATTCCAGAACCACGGTTCCAACGAATAACCCCGTACTCGAAAAAATGCGATCCTCGCCACCAATCCCCGGTCAACACAGGCAAGGGGGCCCTGAATCGACAGAAACCAGAAGAAACCATACCCCCATACGCGAAAAAGTCGAGAATCGCAAGCAAAACCGGAGATGATACAGAAACGGGGGCATCAAATCACCAAAAACAGCATGAACCATACCCCCATACGCGAAAAACCCGATTCATCGCACCAAACACCTGTCAGCGCGGCAAAAGGAGCCAACACAACGCAAAAGACCGCCGTCCGAACGAATCGGGCGACGGTCTTAATGCTTCAGATTCCGGCTCTCAGCTCGGAATCAGGCGATCTCACTGAACCTGGGTACGAGCGATCTTGCCATTGAAGGACTCGGCCATATCGGCATCAGCGTCCACCTGGTTGTTCCAGGAGAACATGGCGCGCAGCTTCGGGCCAACGGTCTCCAGGTGCGGGTGGCTGTACTCTTCCTGCAGCTGCTTGAACTTCGGAGCGCCGGCGGCCTGATCATCCATGAACTCCTTGGCGAAGGAGCCATCCTGAATGCGCTTGAGCTGGTACT
>ERZ857840.4250-NODE-4250-length-11154-cov-10.738175_pt1 | contig 11154 bp, 8 predicted proteins | sample MGYA00519760_ERZ857840 | MGnify/ENA primary metagenome ERZ857840 (study PRJEB31778, sample SAMEA3449371) | human gut metagenome | biome: human gut; feature: human-associated habitat; material: faeces | place: United Kingdom | collected 2010/2012 ... | reverse complement strand
CGATCACATAGAAGTAGGCCAGCAGCAGGGCGTCGAGACTCACCTGCCCGGGGTCATACTCCACCCGCACGGTCTCCCGGAAGCCGGTGTTCCCTTTGCAGACGGTCCGATAATCGGCGTCCGCCTCGCATGTGCCGTTGGCATAGCCGCTCTGCGCATCGATGACGCCGGGGATGGACTGCATCAGGTGCTCCATGCCCCAGAAGCAGCCGCCCGCCAGATATATGACGTTTTCCGTGGTATCCATATACATGATTCCTTCACCGGACATATCAGAGGACTGTCCGGTCATTTCCTTCTCGTCCGTTTTCTTCGGCATATTTTTCTGCCCGGCAGCGCAGCCGCTCAGCAGCAGCACCGCGGTGAGCAGAAGGGGCAATGCTCTCCGATACATGGTGAAGTCCTCCTTTCTGAGGGGATAAATCCGTTTGTCAGCCCATATCGGCGGCCAGAGTCTGGTCGATGAGCTTCTGCAGCGTTTCCATCTGCGCCTTGCTGGTGACGGCGCCCACGATGGGATCGCCCACGATGTTGCCGCTGCGGTCAACCACATAGGTGGTGGGGTAAGCGAAGATGTTTGCGGTGAACATGCCGGCCTCGCTGTCGGAAGCGAAATACACATTCCGATAGGTCGCGCCCTTCTTCATCAGCACATCCTTTGCATCGGAGATCGACGTTTCGTCGCCATCCAATGTGAAGGAGTTGATGCCGATGAGAGAGCCGCCCTTTTCGGCGAGCTCCTTGCTCAGCGCTTCCAGTTCGCCCAGCTCACCCACGCACGGGCCGCAGGTGGTGAACCAGAAGTTGACAACCGTAACAGCGCTGCCGGAAAAAAGCTCGTCGCTCGTCACATCGTTCCCGTCCAGATCCTTGCCCACAAAGGAGGGGAATTTCTGCATGCTGCCGTTATCGGGGAGCATGCTGGTATCGCCGGAGATGTTCATGCTGCCGTCCGCTGGCATGCTCATGGCGCCGTCAAGGGATTCCTGCGCCGCCTCGGGGTACTTTTTCTCGATCATGGTGAGCTTGCTTTCAATGTCGCGGATCTTTTCCGCCTCGCCGCGGATCAGCTTCAGCTCATCCGCCGTAAACTGGTCCTTGGCGGATTCGATGGTGTCCAGCAGGAAGTCGCCGTAGTTTTTGCCGTCCTCCTGCATGGTCATGCCCTTGTCGGCCGCCATGAAAACCTTTTCCCAAAGCGCGGTGTTTTCCGAGAGGATCGCGTTTTCCTGCGCCATCAGCTCCTTGTGCATGGCGACAGCTTCCTCGGCGTTTTTGGGCTCTCCGGACATGGCGTCGCCGCTGCCTGTCTCACCCTTTGCGCCGCACGCGGCCAGAGACAGCACCATCATCACTGCCAGCAGCAGCGCAACACTTTTCTTGACGTTCATTTTGTTTCCTCCGTTTTTTGTTTTATTTGATTTACGTTGTTTGTACCCGGTATATTCTGCTCGCCCGTTCCGAAGCCAAAGCGGAAGCTCACGGCGTTTGTGGGACAGGCGCGGACACACATTCCGCAGCGGATGCACTCGGTATGGTTGGGCGTCTTCGTCACATCCACATCCATCTTGCAGGCTCTGGCGCATTTCCCGCAGGAGACGCATTTGTTCCCATCTACCTTCATCTGGAAAAGGGATACCTTGTTCAGCAAGGCGTAGAACGCGCCCAGCGGGCAGAGCCATTTGCAGAACGGGCGGTAAAAGAGCACGCTCAGCACGACTACCGAAATCAGCACGCAGAGCTTCCATGTGAACAGCTTTCCCAGCGCCGCCCGAATGCCGGCGTTGGCAAGAGACAGCGGGATCGCCCCCTCCAGCACGCCCTGCGGGCAGAGATACTTGCAGAAGTAAGGATCGCCCATTCCCACGTCGTTCACAAGGAACGCCGGCAGCAGAACGACCATGACCAGCAAAACGGCGTATTTGAGATATGTCAGCGGCTTGAGCTTTTTTGTGGAGAGCTTTTTCGTCGGGATCTTGTGCAGCAGCTCCTGAAACCATCCGAAGGGACACAAAAAGCCGCAGATCAATCTGCCGAGCAAAACGCCGAGCAGGATGAGGATTCCTGTGATATAATAAGACAAGCTGAACTTTGACGACCCCACCACCGCCTGAAACGCCCCGACGGGGCACGCACCGGAGGCGGCCGGGCAGGAGTAGCAATTCAGCCCCGGCACGCAGACGGTTTTCCCCGCGCCCTGATACAGGCCGCCCTTGAGGAAGTTGGGCAGGTGCAGGTTGGTCAGCAGCGTTGCCCCCGCCTGTATCCAGCCCCGGAAGCGGGTCAGAAGCTGCGAGACGCTCAAATTCTTTTTACCCAATACCTACACACTCCAGACATAGTTTGATTGCTTTGCTCAGCACCGCCGCCGATTCGCCCCGCCAGACGCCGAAGCACACCATGGCAACGCCGGCAAGCAGCAGGAAAACCTGCAAGGCCGCTTTTTCTCTGTGGCTCATGAACAACTCTCCTTCCGTTTTCTGCCCCTATCATAGCGCAGGGCAGTTAAATTCCCCGTTAAGAATCAAAACTTAACACAAATCTTATCCATTCCTGATATTATTAGATCAAACGAAAAAGAAACAGGAGGCTTTTGATGCACCTTTTGGTAATTGAGGATGAGCGCGCGCTGTGCGAAACCATTGTGCGCAGCCTGCGGCGGCTGGCGTACAGCGTGGATTACTGCTTTGACGGAGAAAAAGCGCTGGAGCTGCTCGGCACGGAGCGGTACGATCTGGTGCTGCTGGATCTGAATCTGCCGGGGAAGGACGGCATGACGGTGCTGCGCACCCTGCGGCAGACAGACCGGGAGACGAAGGTGCTGATCCTCTCCGCCCGCGGAGAGGTGGAGGATAAGGTCGAGGGGCTGGATGCGGGGGCCAACGACTATCTGGCAAAGCCCTTTCATCTTGCGGAGCTGGAGGCGCGCATCCGCAGTCTTACTCTGCGGCAGTTTACGCAGCGGGATGTGATATTGACCTGCGGGGCGCTGACCTTTGATACGCGCTCGCGCACCGCCGCCGTCAACGGGCAGACCCTGACGCTCACCCGCAAGGAAACGGGAATTTTGGAATATCTGATGGTGCATCAGGGGCGGCCGGTGAGTCAGGAGGAGCTGATGGATCACGTCTGGGACAACAGCGTGGACAATTTCAGCAACTCCATCCGGGTGCATATCTCCGCTCTGCGCAAAAAGCTGCGCGCCGCGCTGGGCTGCGACCCCATCCGCAACCGCATCGGCGAGGGGTATCTGATGGGAGGGGAGGACGCATGAAGCGGCTTTCTTTGCAGTGGCGCATCACGCTGCTGACCGTGCTGCTCATCGGCGCGGCCTGCGTTTCCATGAAGCTGCTGCTCTGCGCCTCCGGGCTGCACTATATGGACTCCATCGGCAGCTTCATTCAGGATTACGGCAGCGCCGCCGTGGAAGGCGATCCGGCGTTTTTCGATCCGGAGCTTGCCGGAATGAACGAGGATGTGACCATTGTCATACACGGCGCGAAGGCGTCCTTCTGCACAACGAACTGGTATATCACGGCGGCGGTGACGGTGCTGAGCGGCGTTTTGGCGTATTTCGTCAGCGGCCGCGCGCTCAAGCCTCTGCGCAGCTTTGCCTCGCAGGTGGAGAAGGTGCAGCTGAACAATCTCGCGGATATGAAGATCGACGAGGACGTGCTGCCGGAGTTCCGGCAGTTCAGCCGCTCCTTCAACCAGATGCTGGAGCGGCTGAACAATGCCTTTGCCGCGCAGCGGCAGTTTACCGGCAACGCCGCCCACGAGCTGCGCACGCCGCTGGCGCTGATGCAGGCGCAGCTGGAGCTCTTTTCCGCCGAGCATCCCGATATACTGCCGGAGACGGCGGAGTTTCTCTCTCTGCTGCGGGAGCAGACGGAGCGGCTGACGCAAATGACCAAGACGCTGCTGGAGATGAGCAATTTGCAGCAGGTGGCGCGGAACGAGAAGATCCAGCTCGCGCCGATGATCGAGGAGATCTTCACGGATCTCGCGCCGGTGGCGGAGAAGAACGGCATCGTGCTCGAACGGGAGGGCGACGGCGTTATGATCGGGAGCGACGCGCTGATCTACCGAATGCTTTTCAATCTGACGGAAAACGCCGTCAAGTACAACCGCCCCGATGGGTCGGTGCGCATTTCCGTGGTACAGGAGGACAAAATGCTGCACATCCGCGTGGCGGATACCGGCAGCGGCATCCCGGAGGAATTCCGGCGGAGCATCTTCCAGCCCTTCTTCCGCGTGGACAAATCCCGCAGCCGTGAATACGGCGGCGTGGGTCTCGGGCTTTCGCTGGTGTGGGAAATTGCCGGTCTGCACGGCGGCTCCGTTCGGGTGGAGGAAAGCTCGGAGCGCGGCACCGTCTTTGCCGTGGAGCTTCCGGCACAATAAAAAAACGCAAACCGGCGGCGAGGAGAGTTCGTTCTCCCGCCGCCGGTTTTCTTTTTTGCCGCGGTTTACGGCGTTTTTGTCTTTTCTTCGGTCTTTTTTCTGTTTATGAGTCTGTCGCAGCAAACCGTCATGCCGGGCAGAACCAGAAGGATCAGCAGCATGGCGACAAGCGCGCCAATGGACAGCGTGGTGCTCACATCGGAGATCATCGGCGAGGATACAAGGATCCCGAGCGCGGCAAGCACCAGCACAAGGATGGAGCCGGAGGTCATGATGGTGTGGATGGAGCCTTCGTACGCCGCGCGCAGCGCGTCGGTCACGTCCATGGTTTTTCGACTGTCCATATAGAAATTGCAGAACACAATGCCGTAGTCGATCGTTGCGCCCATGAGAATACTCTGTACGATCAGCAGCGCAAGATAATAGATCGAGCCGCTGTAGGCTCCGATGACCGTTACGGTGATAAAGACGCCGCACTGCACGAGAAGCGTGAGGATCAGCGGAAGAATCGGATGGCGGAACGCGATGAGCACAACAAGAAATACGGAGATTGCGGTGATCAGGGAGATCATCCGGTATTCGCTGTCAAAGGCGCGGTCCATCTCACTGACCATAACGGAGTTGCCCACCAGATAGTATTCACTGAGATTTTCCCGGCAGAGCGTATCGATACGAGTTACATAGTCCGACGTTTCCGGAGACTCGTCCGGGTAATCGGAGGTGACGACCATTCTTGCGTAGGCTTTGCCTCTCATCTGCGCAACGGCGTCCTCCAGCTCCGCCTTGCCGTCGAGGATCTCCTTTTTTGTTTCTCCGTCGAAATACTCTGCAAAGCGCCCGTCGTTCATCATTTTATCGCAGAGCAGATCAAAGAGCTCCACAATCGTCATTTTTTCCGTGGGATCGGCGTCATTCACGCCTCCGTAAAGGAGATAAAGGATCTCCGTCTCGTTTTCGGTCACCTTGTCCGTCAGAGAGGAAAGGAGCGCGGTCATTTCGCCGGCGGTGTAAGCTTTTTCCGAAACGACGGCCTCAATCAGCGTATGACCCCGCCGAAGCTCCTCCGCGGTTTTTTCATCGACCTGCTTTGCAAGCTCTGCGTCACCGAGCACGTCCGTTGCGGCAAAGGCTACAAACGAGCGCGGAGAGATCGTCCATGAGTCCGTACCGCCGTTTTCCCCCATACGGAGGATATACAGCTGTTCCGTCTGCGCCGGATCCATGCCCAGGAACGAGGCAAGTCTTGCGGAGGTGAACGCCGTTCCGTTTATCGCGGCGTTCAAAATCGCCTGCAAAAACTGAATGCGGCCGAGCGTGGAGGCGTCCATCATTCCGCTCACAAGAGGATCGGACAGAGCAAAGTCGGTAAACGCCTTCAGCGACATTGTTTTTTGGCTGATATCCCTGCCGAAGTACAGGCGGAATGCCATCGTGATCGTATCCGTGTCCGTGTCGAACAGCTGTGCCAGCGTCCCGGCGTCAAGCGGTGTGCCGGAGACTGCGAGCTGCGCGATGGAATCCAGCCGGCGAAGCTGCGCCGCCTGCTCCTCGGAAAAAGCTCCGGCGTAGGCCGCGTCCGTCAGCACGGAGTTGACGAGAAAAGCGGAGAAATCGGCAAGAGCCACCGTTTTCTGCCCTGCCAGCACAAGAGCGAATATCTGGCAGACCTGCGCGGTATCCATCCCGAACACGGAGGCAAGGGAAGAAGCGTCCAGCGCCTGCCCGGAAACAGCGAGCTGTACGAGCTGATTCATCTGCTGCAAGCCGGCGTTGTCGGGCGCCTGTGTCAGCGCGGCGGAAAGAAAGTCCGGAAGCGTCATTGCCTCCGTGCCGCTCATCAGATAAAGCCCCGCGACATTCTCCGTGGTCATCCCCGTCACGCCCGCCATGGTTTCCGCGTCCAACGCCTGCCCGGAAACGGCAAGATTCACAAGCTGCTCCGTTTGGGCGAGCTGCGCCTGCTGCTCGGCGGGGGCGTTGGCCTTCAGCAGCGGGAGAAAGTCGGTAAGCGTCATCGTCATGGCGGCCGCCTCCTTCTGGAACGCGGGATCGGCGGAAAAGTAGAGGCTGTACAGCTTGGAAACCCTTTCCGCGTCCATCCCCAGCGTCTGCGCCATCTGGTCGGGGGTCAGCCCCTGCCCGGACACGGCAAGCTGCACCAGCGCGTCCATCGTCTGCGCCTGCGCCTTGGCGGCATCGTCAAAATATGAGCTGAACTGCGCGTCCTGCAGCAGACTGCCGCACAAAAACGAACTGAATTCGGGCAGACTCATAGTTTGCGCGCTGACGTCGCCCGCGTTATCGAGAATAAACACGGTATTCACCGTGCTCTCGTCCGCCCCGATCAGCGCGGCCAGATCGGCCGCGCTGCGCGCCGCCAGAACGGTATTGGTATTCGTATAGGTTTGCAGCTGCCGGAGGGAAGCAATTGCCGAGGCGCTCACCATCGAGCCGTAGGTTTCGTTTGCCGCCACGGAATTGAGCACATAATCCACAAAGACCGGCAGCGTCATTGTACCGCTGTCCGCAACGCCGTTTTGGATCGTATAGTAGAGATAGAGCTTCTCGACACGCTCCCGGTCTATGCCGAAGAGCTCCGCCATTTCGTCAACGGAAATCGCGGTGGTCAGGCGCGTGCGGTCGGCAAGCGTTCGGAACTGCTCCGCGTTGTCCCGCAGCGCGGCGTCAAGGTGCTTGCCGATGGTTTTGTCCGGAAGAACGGTGTCGGTTATAAAATTAATAAAGTCAGACGCCGTTATCACGGGCATTTTCCCGTCCTCCGCGATGAAATAGAGCATACGGAGGAGGTTATCGCCGATGGGCTCCGCATCGTCGCTCAATTCGGCGACGGCCTTGCCCATGTCCTCGGCGGTCATCTCCTTGCCGAGCGTGTTGGCATAGCCGAGAATATCGGAAACCCGCTCGTCCTTTTCCAGTTCGGAGATGACTCTGTCGATTTTCGCTTCGTCCTCGTTGCGGTAAACCACCGCAACGGTGTTCTTCTTCGGGAACACATTCGCCAGCGGGTCGTCGTTTTCCTCCGTGAAGACGATCTGCGTATAGCCCTGCAATATAAAGGAAGCGATAAAAAGCGCGGCAAAAACGGCGGGCATGGCGTATCTCGTCTTATAGCTGAGCCTTGAGAAGCGCGCCATCGGAACATGCGGCGATTTTTTTCTCGTCTTTTCCAGCAGCGGGTCCATCGCCAGGATCATCGCGGGGAGGACGGTGAAGGCGCAGAGCATGCTGATGAATACGCCCTTGGCCAGTACGATGCCGAGCTCCGGCCCGAGCTTGAAGCTCAAAAACACGAGCGCCAGCAATCCCACGACCGTGGTAAGCGAGCTGGAGGCGATGGAGGAAACCGAACCGGCGAGCGCCGTTTTCATGGCAGAAACCTTGTCGCTGTGCGTGACCTTTTCCTGCCGGTAGCGATTCATCAAAATGATGGAATAGTCCATGGAGAGCACGAGCTGCAAAATGGGACCGACCGTTGCAGTCATCTCATCGACGTACGGGAACAGGATGTTCGTTCCCATGTTGAGCACGACGGCGACGCCGATGGTGACGAGAAACAGCACGGGGTCCAGCCATGAATCGGACATGACCAGCAAAATGATAACGGCAAGCGTCAGCGCAAGAACGACGACCCAGAGCGGAAGCTCCGTTGCCGGGACGTCGTTATTCTCATACGCCATCGTATAGCCGGGGAAGCCCTCTTCGATAGCGGCTTCGATCGCGTGTTCCTCGTCGGTGTCGTAATCGTACCGGCTGTTCACGACGAAGAGCGTGTGATTGTCCTTATTGTAATCCTCGCTGCCGGCTTCGTACGTGACGCCGCTTACGTTCGGTATAGCTTCCAGCTGTGCTTTGATTTCGGGTATCTGATCGGCGGTCAGATCATCGAACATCACGCGGATCGACGCCGTCTCGTCGGACTCGGGGAAGACGTCCTCCATAATGGAAAGCCCCTGCTTCATTTCGGAGCTGTCCGCGAGATATTTTGTCCGATCCCGGTTGATTGGAACGCGCAGCGCGAGAACGGCACAAGCTGCCGTCAGCACAAGCATGACGGCAGTGAGAACGCGGCGGCGGTTTATAAGAAACTCTGCAAGCTTTTTCATGGCGCATTACCCTTCTTGACTTTTTCCGTTTGTTTCATTATGATGAACACATGTTGATTATTCAACCGACAGTTCTTTCGGTATGGAATAAAAATCAACACACCGTTGGGAAATGTTGAGGGTTTAAAAAAAATTCATTTTTAGGAGGCTGCCATGGAGAAAAAAGAGGATCGCCGCATTGCGATGACAAAGCGCCTGCTGAAGGCCGCGCTGATCGAGCTGCTGAAGGAACAGGACATATACCACATTTCCATTCGGGAGCTTTGTGAAAGAGCCGACGTGAACCGAACGACATTTTATAAGTATTACGGAAGTCAGTTCGATTTGCTGACCGATATGGAAAAGGATATGCTGGACTTTATCGCAAAAGCCATCGAGCGCCATGAAACCGAACCGGAGAAAATCATCACCGCCGCCTGCCGGTATCTGGAGGAGAATCTGGAATTTGCCCGCCTGATCATCAACAACAACGTTGACCCGGCATTCGCCCACAAGCTGTTTGCCATGGACAGCCTGAAGGAAAGCGCGCGCAAAATGCTCTCCGGCAGCAACAGTGAAGCGGAGCTTGCGTATGTCTATAACTTTCTGACCTTCGGCGCCTTCCGCATGGTGTGCGTCTGGCTGAACAAGGAGGAGCGGGAGCCGCCCGATCTTTTTGCCGCGTTTCTCTGCCGGGTGCTGTACAGCAGATTCTGATTCTTCCGCTTTTGAAAGCAGCCCGCTGTCCTGCCCGCACGGAGCGCGGAAGGCGAGGCGGGCTTTAATGTGCTTTGTCTGGGGCTGATGGCATCCCTAAGACCTGCGCCTATGTATGGACGGTGCTGATCGGATATTCCGCCATGAAAAAAGCGTGCGGCTGATCGAGCCCGGATCTTCTGCCGGCGGGCGCGGGCTCTGCGAGGTTTTTTGAAAAATGAGCCGCCGCGTCATGCTTTGTATGACGCGGCGGCTCGTTCCCCAACAATTTAACTATATAGTGCCCGGCGGCAACAGTCAAGAGAAATTGCGTGATCGCCGGCAATTTCATTGTGATGCACAACGCGGGTCTGGCTTTTTCTCCGATCCCGTCACTTGTTTCCATCGGCGGTCTCTGGTATCATAAAAGTACAAAAAGGAGGCTAAATGATGCCCCCCGGACCGCTGGAGTCTGGGGAAAATGACACCGAAAAACGCGTGAAAGGATCTCCGACAGCATCCGCCGTATGCGGAAAGCCCCCGGCGAAGCGGGGCAGAAAAGCGAAGAAGGGAGAAGATTTGCACGGGGAAGCAGCGGTGTCATGAATTTGAAGAAAGGAGGTAACCAGGATGTTAGATATTAAGAGTGAAAGATAGCCCTTGACTGCGAATCTTCTGTAACGCAGTCAGGGGCTATCTTTTTTTTGCGCTGAACCGTGAGTCTGCGCCGATGCGGAAAAATCACGGGAAGGCTGCCGATACCGGCCGCACGGTCTCTCACCGCGGAACGCGGGAATACACCAGCGCGCCGGTCACGTTAACGCTCTCGGCGCTTTCGTCTGCCGACAGGGCATTGAATGTCTCGGGGTTTTTTACATACAAGCGATACGTTCCCGCCGGAATTTCCTCAATCAGCAGCAGGGATGAGCCCCCTTGCTTTTCCTGAAAATACGCCGTGCCGTCCTCGGAACGGATACCGTATTCCAATGCCCGCCCGTTTCTCGCCCATGTGATGGAGAGCCATAAGGACGAGTCGTTTTCCTCCATAACGATCTCAAACGGGGATACGATCTCCCCGCCCGGGGCAAGATCGGAAAATGAAATGCCGTCCTGCCATTCCATATCGTCCGGAGCGTTTTCCCGCTCTCTGACGTTTCCGCCGCTCTCATAGGCGCGGGGATCGTCCGGCTCTTGCGCAATACGGATGCGATAGACCGTATGGATCCGCCCCGGATCGGTTTCAAGGATTCTGCCGTCGTATGTGATCTCGATCACGTCTCCCACCTGCAGCGCGGGGGACGGCTCCATGTTCTCCATGGGGACCTCCAGCAGAGCCGCGCTGTTGATCGCCCAGCCGGCTTCCGGTTTTACAAGGAAATACCCGTCGCGGATCTCAAGGATCTCCGCTTCAAAGGTGATGCTGTCCGGGGAATTTTCGTCGGAACTACGGCCGCGAATCTCCGCATTTTCCACTGTCAAATATGCGGTAATGTCCTCGTCGGTCGTGTTCTGCGCTTTCACGCCCACTCTGAACCAGATTCTCTTATCCGCGTCAAATTCCGCGGGCATTCCTTGGGTGAGATAAGCCGCCGTATAGCCGGTCTCCATGGCTTCCTCCACAGGGGTTAAAAGGACTTCCGTGTCCTCCAGCCCGCCGTTGAGCCATATTCTGACCGTATATTTTGTCGCACGAAACTCTTCCTCGGAGTATACGAACCTCTCCTGGGTTCCCGCCGGAATAATGATTCGGAACGTATATCGTTCCGGCTTCGGCCTTGTCAGGAGGCAGACCGCAGCAATTCCGCAGACGATGACGATCAACAGGATTCCCCGCAAAAAGGGCTTTTTACCGCTTGTCATGGCTTTCACACACTCCTTTTTCTTTTTTGGGATAAACAAGCGTCGATTAACAAGGGCACGCACGTCGGACAGCCAGCCTTTTCGGTGCTTT
>ERZ857840.4247-NODE-4247-length-11164-cov-3.679089_pt1 | contig 11164 bp, 10 predicted proteins | sample MGYA00519760_ERZ857840 | MGnify/ENA primary metagenome ERZ857840 (study PRJEB31778, sample SAMEA3449371) | human gut metagenome | biome: human gut; feature: human-associated habitat; material: faeces | place: United Kingdom | collected 2010/2012 ... | reverse complement strand
GATTCGGCGGGGTTTTCAATGTTCTGTAGCGTTATTCACGCTGGCAGGGATCAGGCGTTTGGGCGCTTGCCGTGATTGGCGGCCTTCTTACGACGATCCTTGCGCTTACGTCCGCGCATGCCCATGATTGGACTCCTTTACTTGCGATTAATAAGCCTTCGGGATTATCGCACACGAGCGAGACGTTTGCCAAATCCGGTGTTCGATAAGTGGCCGCTCAGGCTTATCCTTCGGTTTTTATATGACCAGAATCAGTCGGTTTAACCGACTGGATTACTCGGTCACGTTCACTCGCATGTTCACTCGGCCATACCGAGGAATAGCGAGGTGCTGGTGGTTTCGCCCGGCTTGATCACAATCAGCTCGTTGCCCGTGTTGAATGCGTTGGCATAGGCGGTCTGCGGCTCCACGGCAACGCCGGCGGGATGCTGGAATGCAGGGAACTTGGTGCCTGTGCATACCTGGAACGAGGTGATGGTTTCGTCGCCACCGACGCGGACCTTCTTACCATCGGCGCGGGTGAACACTGCCGTGACGGAACCGTCTTCGGCGTGCTCCAGATCGGTCCATGCGTCATCGAACGGCTGCTCGGTGAGCAGTGTGTCTTCGCGCAGGTCGTACTTGGTGCCGTCAACGGGCTCAGTACCGGTCGGAATAAGGTTTTCGTCCACGGTGACATGTGTGCGTGCCGGCAGTGTCAGGCTGCACTTGGCGTTGTGCTCGTCGATTTCGTCTCCATAGCCGTTAAGGCTGTTGGCGAGCCACGGGTGAATGGCCAAAGCCCACGGCGCGTTCGTGTCGCCATTGTTGTAGGCGCTGACGGTCAAGTGCATGCCGTCATCGGCGAGGCTGTAGGTGGCGGTGACATACAGGTCAAACGGGTAACCGACCATGTTGGGGGAGCGCCAGGCGAGGGTCACTGCGTCTTCGGCAAGAGAGATCAGCTTCCAGAATGAGCGGTAACCGTAGCCGTGGATGGCGGTGTTGCGGTCATGTTCGTCGATTGGCAGCGAATAGGTCTTGCCTTCGAACGTGTACTCGCCGCCCTCGATACGGTTCGGGAACGGAATGAGGATCTGACCGTGGCAGCAGGTCACCAGATCATCAGGGCCAAGGGCGACGGTCAGATCTTCGCCCTTATAGGTCAGTTTGCGCATAGTTGCGCCAAGTTCGGTGATGACGGCTTCATAGCCGCCGTGGGAGATGGAGAATTGCTGTCCGGTACGGGCAGGCAGGTTAATGCAGGTCATAGTCACTCCATAGTGCTGTTGGATAGGTTCCGGTAACGGTAGCGTTACCGGCTAACACCACAGTTTACCTGTTTCATGCCGTATGACGATGCTGTTTCTTCGGCGTGCCGCCCATGTCTTAGTATTGATGAGGTTTTCACAAAGCAACGAAAGGCGGCCATCATGACCAAGCGCATCGTACTGGCGGATCCCCGTGGCTTTTGCGCGGGCGTCGACAGGGCGATTCTGACTGTGCAGACGATTCTCAAGGCTGCCAATCCATCTCGGACTGACGATCTGCCGCCGGTGTATGTGCGTCGTCAGATCGTGCACAACAAGCATGTTGTTGAAGAACTGTCGGCTCAGGGTGCAGTATTCGTGCAGGAATTGGCTGAGATTCCCGATTCCGCGGCTTCCGCAGGAATTCCGATTGTCTTCTCTGCGCACGGCGTGTCTCCTGCGGTGAAGGCTGAGGCTGCGGCTCGGGGCATGCATGTTGTTGACGCCACATGCCCTTTGGTGAGCAAGGTGCATCGTGAGGTGTTACGTTTCGTCAAAGAAGGCTACGAAATCATCTACATCGGGCATAAGGGTCATGATGAGGCCGTTGGCGTGGTCGGCGAATCTCCGGAACATGTGCATCTGATTGAGCATGAGTCGGATGTCGATTCGTTAGATTTTTCTTCGGATACGAAGTTGGTACTGCTTTCGCAGACCACGCTGAGCGTGGATGAGACGGCAGGCACTATCGCCGCGTTGAAGGAGCGTTTCCCATGGCTTGAGATGCCTCCGAATTCCGACATCTGCTATGCCACGTCGAATCGTCAGGCTGCGGTCAAACTCGTTGCCGAGCAGTCGGATTGCGTGGTGATCGTCGGTTCGGCGAATTCGTCAAATTCCGTACGCTTGATGGAGGTTGCGCAGGAGGGGCTGAACACGCATTTTGGCGGTGTACTTGATGGTGCTTGCGGAAAGGCCCACCGTGTGGATGATGCGTCCGAGCTTGATCCCGCATGGTTCGAGGGTGTTGAATCCGTGGGAATCTCGTCGGGCGCATCCGTACCTGACGAATTGGTGTCAGGGGTTATTGAATCGCTGCAAAGCCAAGGTTTCAATGATGTGGCCACCATTGAAACCATTAAGGAAAACATGCATTTCGTTCTTCCCAGTGAACTTAAGAAACCGGTCCGCTGATTGGACTTTACGAGCGTCGAGTACTTTACCGAGTTCCGATAGGTGCAGCTACTCCGTCAAGCACTTTGATCAGATCGTTGGGATCGATGCCGATTGAGAAGCCGCGTTTGCCTCCCGACAGCAGTATCTCGCTATATTGCAAAGCGCTTTCGTCGAGTACGGTTTTGTGGTGTGTGCGTTGACCGAGCGGTGAGATGCCTCCAACCACATACCCGGATTCGCGCATGGCGACCTTTGGATCGGCCATGGAGGCTTTTTTGGCTCCGACCGCTGCGGCCAGCGCCTTCAGATCCATGTGTCCGCTTACAGGAACCACGCCTACCACGCGTTCGGAGCCGGTATCGGCCATAAGCGTTTTGAACACCTGATGCTCGTCAAAGCCCAGTTTGGTGGCGGCTTCGACCCCATAGCCGTCATCCATATGGTCGTTGGAGTGCTCGTATTCGTATACGTGGAATTCCACGCCCGCCTTCTCCAGTTGGACTGTCGCCGGAGTGGAACCCGCGCCCTTATCATGCTTGCTTTTCTTTGCCATGATTACCGTTCTACTACGAAGAAACCCCCGCACAAGGCGGGGGTCTCACAGCTTAGTTCTCAAACGAACCGTAGCGGCCTAGACCGCAATGGTTCACTCGGAGATCTCAGCGAAGTACAGCAGGGTACGGATCATGTTGGAGGTGAAGCCGTACTCGTTGTCGTAGAAGGACACGGTGCGAGCCAGGGTCACGCCATCAATGGTGTTGACGTCGGTCTGGGTCGGGTCGAACACGCCACCGTGGGTGTCGCCGAGGATGTCGGAGGAGACGATGCCCTCATCGTTGTAGCCGTAGTAATCGGTGTCGGAGAAGGCGGCCTTGAAGGCGGCGTTGATCTCGTCGGCGGTGGTCTCGGTGTTCAGCACGGTGGTCAGCTCGGTGACGGAGCCGTCCGGAACCTGGACGCGCTGGGCATGGCCCTGCAGCTTGCCGTTCACGGACGGAACGACCTTGCCGATGGCCTTGGCAGCGCCGGTGGAGTGGGCGATGGTGTTGATGGCGGCGGCGCGCAGGTTGCGGCCGGTCTTGGTGCCACGCGGGCCATCGAGCAGCATCTGGGTGCCGGTGTAGGCGTGGATGGTGGTCATGAAGCCGGCCTTGATGCCGAACTTCTCGTCCAGCAGCTTGACCATGGCGGCCATGGAGTTGGTGGTGCAGGAACCGGCGGAGACGATCACGTCGGAAGCCTTGAGGATGTCGTGGTTCACGCCGAACACAACGGTCGGGGTGGTGTCATCCTTGGCCGGGGCGGAGATCAGGACCTTCTTGGCGCCAGCGTTGATGTGAGCCTGGGACTTCTCGGCGGAGGTGTAGAAGCCGGTGCACTCGAGCACGTACTCAACACCGTCGTTCTTGACCCACGGAATGTTGTTGGCGTCCTTCTCGGCGTAGACCTTGTATTCCTTGCCGTCGACGATGATGGAGTCTTCGGTGGCCTTGACGTCAACCGGAGTGCCATCGTCATGACGGAAGGTGCCGTGGGTGCTGTCGTACTTCAGCAGGTAAGCCAAGGTAGCCGGGGTGGTCAGATCGTTGATGGCGGCAACTTCAATGTCACCAGCCTGGCCGCCGCGAGCCTGCAGCTCGAAGATGCGACGGAAGGCGAGACGACCAATGCGACCGAAGCCGTTGATACCAATCTTAACTGTCATGTAATTCTCCCTTGTAGGGTGGCCTTGGCGCGCTTTGGCACACCGGGCCATTGTTTACCAACAGTTGCTACTGTAATGCCGACTCTGTACACATAGCAACGTTTCAGCGTGCGTTTTGGGCAAAAATGCCGTATTTTCTGTGAGCGCTCACAATTCGGATTGCCCGCAACCGACATGTGATTTTTCCTCTCCTTTGGAGGAATGTCTCGAATCATCATGAGCAAGCGCGCGGCATGCAAGTCAGCGAACCAGCAGCTTGGACACTGCGGTGTCCAGCTCGCCGATATCGCCGCCAAATTCGTGGAATCGACTCACCTGAGGCAACGCCACCTCGATGGGGAAGGTGACGATCAGTGTGCCGTGCTCCACGCTGATGGCCGCGTCCACGCCGTCGCGGAACTCGTTGCTGACCCCCTGCACCACCGTATTGGTCAGCGTGCCGTCTTTAAGCTCGTATTTCAGCCCTGGTTCGTTCACGCCAAGCGAAACATCGGAGTGGGAGAACGCCGACACCATGCGGCCGTCCTCGGGCACCGGATGCGCGGGGAACGAAAGCCTACCATCGGTGATGGCCGTGACGATGAGCCCGTCACCATACAGATACCCGCTTGCCCCATGCCGGGCCAATAATGCCATCAGTTGAATGCCGGAAATCGTATGGTCAATGCGGCCGCCCAAACCGCCATAGACATGGAATTCGCGGCAACCCGCCGACCAACCGACCTTCAGCGCGGAGAGCATGTCCGGATCGTCCTTCAGCGCGGGCAGCGCGATGGTGCGCACATCAGTGCGGGGCGGCCGGCCCTCCAGCGAATCGAAGTCGCCCACCACCACATTGGGCACGATACCCAACTGGCGCGTATGGTCGAGCCCGCCATCGGCCGCAATCACATACGCGCCGGCCGGCACCACGGGCGTGCCCGCATAGTATTCGCCCGCACCAAAAATCACGCATACCTGAGTCATGATGCCTACTGTAGCCGGTATCCACCCATCGGCCGGGAAAATGCTGATAGGCTACGCATCAGAACAGTAGTCGATAGGCGCACAGGCAGGGGAGCGGAGCGATGGCACAGATCACCGAGGCAAGCGAACGGCCGATTCTCAAATCAAAGATATTCCTCTACATCACCGAATTCTTCTCCGGCATGTCCGCTGATCTACTTCATCTCGATCAAGGCCAAGCGCATCGCCTGCGTGGTCAGCGCCGTGATCTTCGTGGCCACGTCCTGCGTCTCGCCCCTGACCGGCTTCGCGTTCTGGGAAACCAACCTGGCCTATGAGGGCGAGTCCATCTACAACTACCTGCAGGTCAAGAACCTCTCCGACCGCACGATCCTGTCCACCAACGTGCTGTTCGGCGTGCAGTCCGTCACGATGAAAGACAAAGGACTGACAGGTATGTACTACGACACGGCCCTGGCTGCGCCGGCGCTCACCGACAATGCCAATTCCGCGCTGATCCTCGGCATGGGCACCGGCACCTACGCCCGCCAGCTGAAGCAGTATTATCCGAAAATGAACATCACCGGCGTGGAGATTGACCAGAAGATCACCGATCTGGCCGGCGAATACTTCGATGAGCCCGCCGACATCCCCGTGACCACGTATGACGGCCGAGCCTGGCTCGCCGCCTCGCATGACAAGTACGACGTGATCATGGTCGATGCGTATCAGGACATCACCATTCCCTTCCAGATGAGCTCCACCGAGTTCTTCACCATGGTCAGAGAGCACCTGAACCCCGGCGGCGTGATGGTGGTGAACATGAACATGATCTCGGACGGCCAAGGTTCGATCAACGAGGCGTTGAGCGATACCATCGCCAGCGTGTTCGGCAATGGGAACACACTGACGGCCGACGTGCCGAACACCACGAACCGTGAACTGTTCGCCAAGAAGCCGGGTTCCGGCTCCGAAGAGAACTCCATGCAGCAGGCCTCCAAGGCGCTCAACCTGCGTGAGACCACCTACGAGCGCACCGGCAGCGAAGATCTCGAATGGTATATGGAAGAGGTCGCCTCTCGATTCCGGAAGGTGAACGAACCGGACTCAGCGTCGACTATTCTCACCGACGACAAGGCGCCGGTCGAAGTACTCGGCATGCATGCCATCGATCAAATCATCGCCGATGAGGCCGGCCCATATCGGCAGATTCTCAAAGACGAAGGCTTCGGCGGTCTGCTGCGCGCCGTGCAGTAGGTTCGACACACGGACCGCGAATGTCCGGGCGTATGGTAGACTTTCTATTTGGCTTGAGAAATCAAGAAAGCGGGGCAACCCCACCTGGAAGCCTTTCAAGGCCTCGGGTTCAAGGCAAACAGCCTAGCGATTGCGATATACAACGCGTAATCAGGAATGACGCAAAGAACTGATATGCGTCTGCAGAAGCTGAGCGCATATTGGCGCGGGCTTTGGCTTGCCATGAACCCAAAGCATTGAACAGGACTCCAGCAAAGGCCCTCGCCACGGAATTGAAGTAGAGGATTGGAGTCATCATCAGCGACGAACCACGTATTAACGACGAGATTCGCGTCCCGCAGGTACGCCTGATCGGCCCGAAGGGCGAGCAGGTGGGCGTCATCGCGACTTCCGTCGCGCTGAACCTGGCCAAGGAGGCAAACCTCGATCTCGTCGAGGTGGCCCCGAACGCGAAGCCTCCGGTCGCCAAGCTCATTGATTACGGCAAGTTCAAGTACAACGAGAAGATCAAGGCTCGTGAAGCTCGCCGCAACCAGAGCACCGCGGAAATCAAGGAGATTCGTTTCCGCCTGAAGATTGACGACCACGATTTCGACGTGAAGAAGGGCCATGTGACCCGCTTCCTTAACGGAGGCGACAAGGTCAAGGTCACCATCATGTTGCGCGGTCGTGAGATCTCCCGCCCGATTGGTGGCGTGGAACTGCTGCAGCGTCTGGCCGACGATGTCGAGGAATACGGCACCGTCGAGTCCAAGCCGAAGCAGGAGGGCCGCAACATCATCATGACCCTTGCGCCGAAGGGCAAGAAGGTGCACACCCAGTCCGAGCAGCGTCGTCGTGGCGCCGAGTCCCGCGCCGAGCGTCAGGCTCGCCAGGCGGCTCGTCTCGCGGCCAAGCAGGAGTCTCAGGCTCAGGCCGCGGCCGACGCGCAGTCCGCGATTTCTCAGAAGACTTCCGACAAGAAGCAAACCAGCAAGGAGGGCAGCAATGCCGAAGATGAAAACTAATTCCGCCGCTTCCAAGCGCGCCAAGATCACCGGCACCGGCAAGGTGAAGCATGTCGGTTCCGCCATGCGCCACAACCTCGAGCACAAGTCCGCTCGCAAGCGCCGTGAACTGTCCGCCGACGATGTGCTGCGCGGCGGCCAGGCCAAGAAGCTGCACCAGCTTCTGCAGAAGTGAGCATAGGGCTTACCCGGAAATAACAAGACTTTAGAAAGCTGAGGAATAGATTATGGCACGTGTCAAGCGCGCAGTGAACGCCCACAAGAAGCGTCGCGTTGTTCTCGAGAGGGCTTCCGGCTACCGTGGCCAGCGCTCCCGCCTGTACCGCAAGGCCAAGGAACAGCTGCTGCACTCCTTTAACTACAACTTCCGTGACCGCAAGGCTCGCAAGGGCGACTTCCGCAAGCTGTGGATCCAGCGCATCAATGCTGCCGTCCGCGCTGAGGGCATCACCTACAACCGCTTCATCCAGGGCCTGCGTCTCGCCGGCATCGAGCTGGATCGTCGCGCTCTGGCTGAGATCGCCGTCTCCGACCCGGACACCTTCAAGACCATCGTGGACGCCGCCAAGGCCGCCCTGCCTGAGGACGTCAACGCTCCGGTTGAGGCCTGATTGCTTGAAGTCGTGACTTCACACTAGAAACCCCGCTTCCGAGCGGGGTTTCTTTGTACCATGGGCACTATGACCAACGGATTCACCAGACTCACCGAGCAGTTCCTCGTCCACATCGGCGTGGAGCGAGGGCTCGCCACGGCCACCGTCACCGCCTACGAATCCGACATCGCCAAATACATTGATTGGCTCGAAACCCGCGGCATCCACGAACCGGACGCCATAACCAAACAAGACGTCGAAGACTACATCGCCGCCCTTGACCAGGCGGGGGAGTCCGCCCGCTCCAAAGCCCGAAGACTGGCCTCGATCCACGAATTCCACCGTTTCGCGCTCGGTCAGCACGCGGTGACGGCGGATGTTTCGGCCGCAGTCAAGGCGCCCAAAGGCGCCAGCACCCTGCCCGACGTACTCACCGTGGACGAGGTAACCCGTCTGCTCGACGCGGCGGCAGTCGGCGGCTCAACCGATCCGGTGGTATTACGGGACAAGGCCCTGCTCGAATTCATGTACGCCACCGGCTGCCGCGTCTCGGAAGCCACCGGTGCGAATCTGGACGACATCGACCTGGACGAGCACATCGCGCGACTCATGGGCAAGGGCTCCAAGCAGCGGCTTGTGCCATTGGGCAGTTACGCATGCCGGGCCATCACCGCATACCTCAATGCGGGGCGTGGCGAGTTGGAACAGCGCTCCAGCGCCAAGATTCCCGAGAGGCGCGCACTGTTTCTCAACAAACGCGGCAAGCGCATCTCGCGGCAATCGGTATGGGAAATCGTCAAAGCAACCGGGGAGCGGGCCGGCATCACCAAACCACTCCATCCGCACACCTTGCGCCATTCCTTTGCCACGCACCTGATCCAAGGCGGCGCGGACGTGCGCACCGTGCAGGAACTGCTCGGGCACGCCAGCGTGACCACCACGCAGATCTACACGCACGTAAGCCCTGAAACCCTGATCGAAACGTATCTGACCTCACATCCCAGAGCGCGGTGAGACACACCATTTTGCGACGCGTCCGCCCATAGCGGAATCGCGGCGGGGGAGCACCAAAGTCGGCCGGAAATTCAAGGCGTGACAATACAGTACATAACAGCGAACCGTCAGCCAGGAAGAGGTATTCATGCTGCAGATCAAATCGATCTCGAAGCGCTATAAAACCGGTGATTTCGTTCAGCAGGCGCTTGACAAAGTCAGCCTGAACCTACGCGACAGCGAATTCGTCGCGATTCTGGGTCCCTCGGGTTCCGGCAAGACCACCTTGCTCAACATCATCGGCGGCCTCGACCGGTATGACGACGGCGATTTGGTGATCAACGGCATCTCGACGCGCCAATACAAGGATCGCGATTGGGATTCGTACCGCAACCACACCATCGGCTTCGTGTTCCAGAGCTACAATCTGATCCCTCACCAGACGATTCTGTCGAATGTCGAACTCGCGCTGACGATTTCCGGCATCGGCAAGGCCGACCGTCGCGAACGTGCGCGCAAGGCGCTGGAGAAGGTCGGACTCGGCGAACACATCAACAAGAAGCCAAACCAGCTGTCCGGCGGCCAGATGCAGCGCGTGGCGATCGCCCGCGCACTGGTCAACGACCCGGACATCGTCCTGGCCGACGAGCCGACCGGCGCGCTCGATTCGGACACGTCCGTGCAGATCATGAACCTGCTCAAGGACGTGGCCAAGGACCGCCTCGTGGTCATGGTCACCCACAACCCCGAACTTGCGGAACAATATGCCACGCGCATCGTCAACCTGCGCGACGGCGTGATCCGCTCCGACTCCGACCCGTTCGTCGTGGACGAGACGGCCGAACAGCCGGCCGTGTACAAGACGATGGGCCGCGCGTCGATGTCGTTCGCCACGTCGCTGGCGTTGAGCTTCAACAATCTGAAAACCAAGAAGGCGCGCACCCTGCTGACCTCGTTCGCCGGCTCGATCGGCATCATCGGCATCGCGCTGATTCTATCGGTGTCGACTGGCGTGAACACATACATCAGTGACATCCAGCGTGACACGATGACCGCCTACCCGATCACCGTCGACTCCCAGACCTTCGACCTGAGCAGCATGATGGGCGGACAGATGGGCGGCGATGACGGATACGGCGGCAAGACGCACAAAACCGACGGCATCTACCCGGACGACCGCAGCGTCAAGCAGGCGTCCAGCCTGACCAGTTCGATTACCGAAAACAACCTGACCCGCTTCAAGAAATACCTGGATAATTCCAAGAGCGAGATTCACCAGTATGTGGGTTCCACCGGCATCCAGTACACATATGACGTGAAATTCTCCGTGTTCGACCACGACCCCGACGGCACGCTGGTCAATGCGGACGGCGTGACGATCGGATCCAGCGACTCTGCCTCGATGGCCTCGCAGATGGCGTCCACAAGCTCGTCCGGCATGTCCGGCACCTCGTCGATCACCTCGCAGCAGATGTCGATGCTGACCGGCAAAACCGATGAGAACGCCGCGCCCGACTCGTTCAACGAGATCATGCCGGGAGCGGACGACAGCAAGCTCGTAGGCAAGGTTATCACCGACAACTACCAGGTGGTCAACGGTTCATGGCCGAAGTCCAAGGATGAAGTGGTGCTGGTGCTTGACGACAACAACAGCGTGCCGCTGACCACGCTGTACGAGCTCGGCCTGCTGCCCGCCTCCGATTACCACGAGATGATGTCCAAGCTCAACGCCGGCGACAAGGTCAGCACTCCACAAGACAAGATCGACTATGCTAAGGCCCTCGATCAGACGCTGTACATGATTCCGGCATCCGACCAGTACGTCAAGGGCGATGACGGCCACTACCGTTTCATCGGCAACGACAAGGACGAAATCGAACAGCGCCTCGAAACGGCCACCAAACTCAAGGTGGTGGGCGTCGTCAAGGCGAAGAAGGATGCTTCGGCCACGCCGTTGGCCGCTGGTGTGGGGTACGCGCGCGCTCTGACCAATGATTTGATCGACCGTGCGGCCTCCAGCGCCATCGTTACCGATCAGAAGGCCAACCCGAACACGAACGTGCTCAACGGCATGACGTTCTCGCCCTCGGACGATGCCACCAAGGTGGCCGACGCGCGCACCTACGTGGCTTCGCTGGGCGTGACGCAGAAGGCGAACATGGCCAAGTCGATGATGAGCGCCGGGCAGCAGTCCGGCACGGGCGCATCGGACGCCGCTGGTGCTGGTGCTGCAGGTGTCGCTGGCGCGGCGGGTGCCGG
>ERZ857840.4242-NODE-4242-length-11174-cov-5.942621_pt1 | contig 11174 bp, 9 predicted proteins | sample MGYA00519760_ERZ857840 | MGnify/ENA primary metagenome ERZ857840 (study PRJEB31778, sample SAMEA3449371) | human gut metagenome | biome: human gut; feature: human-associated habitat; material: faeces | place: United Kingdom | collected 2010/2012 ... | reverse complement strand
ACTATCTGCCGCTGGTGGAGGAGATACAGGCAGAGTGACAACAGAGAAAGGGACGAGTCAAATAAAAAAGCTCACAGCTTTGAGGTTATGCTGCGGAGCACTTTTCCTCCACGCCCACTCCGTGGAACAGCAAACAAGCCAGACCCGCCGGTCTGGCTTGTTTGCAATATCAAAATAAATGTTTCCGCTGAATATACCCAAGGTGCAGCGGAGGACCTTCTGAATCAAAAACTCTCCCTCAGCTCACATATCCATCGGTCACGCTGATGATGTTGGCATTGCCTTCCAGACTTTCATACACGTTCACGACGGCATAGTGCATCTCAGCACCCGGATAAACCGTGGTTGCTTCGCACAGGATGCGGTAGTTCGTGCCTGCCACGGTCTGGGTGCTCAACAGAGCCACCGGCACATAGTCCACGCCCACAAAGCCCTCGGTGGCCTTGTTGAACGCCGCCGTGGCTTCCTCCGTCATGGCGGGGAACTCCGTTTCCTGCCAAGCGCCCACAGTGCCTTCTTCATAGTCCAGATTTGTCAGGCACAGTGGATCGCCGATGTCCAGAATTTCTGCTTTGCTCAGCCAGCTGTGCTGCAGCGTGACCACAACATACTCTTCCTGTGCGCCCGGCACTACAACAGTCGCCTTGCACAGAATGCGGTACTGGGTGCCGAAGCCGGTGGTGCGGCTTGCCAGCAGGGCTACAGGCGTGTAGGAAACGCCCTCCAGTCCTTCAAAGGCCTTGTCGAACACTTTGCGGACTTTCTCGGTCAGTGTCGGGTCGGAAGCACGCTTCCAGCTGCCGGAAATGCAGTTTTCCTCAGCCACGGCAAAAACCGGCTCCGCCGTCTCTGCCGAAAGTGCGTATGCCTGTACCGCACCGCCTGCCAGCAGGGAAAGAGCCATCACAGCCGTCATGCAAACAGAAACCGTCTTTTTCATAGTATGGTCTCCTCTTCTTATTGTGTGTATCACTGCCGGGGTGTGCACCCGTTTTTGTCGCTTCATTCTGGATACGAATGAACCTCCCCCGGAATTGCACTGGTTTGAAATATTTTCCAAAAAAAGAAAAAAGCCTCGCCCCCCTCAAGCCCTGTTATCCCGCAGGTTGTGCCCGGCTTTGCCTACGGCGGCGACTTCGGCGACCGCCCCACTGACCGGGAATTCTGCGTGGACGGCCTTGTGCTGCCCGACCGCCGCGCGGTGCTCCGGGCAGACTGTGCACCCGGTAAAACCGTGCACATCGCGTTCCCGTTCGCTCTGCCGGAAGCAGGGTTTGCCTGCATGACCGTTACCGCTGTGCAGCGGGCTGTGCTGCCTGGCATCCCAGCGGGCTATGAAGCTGCCTTTGGGCAGGTATGGTACAACTATGCCGCCGCCCGGCTCACCGCTGCCGCGCCGGAATTGGTGGCAATGGACTGCAACATCGGAATAAAGGGTGAGGGTTTCGAGTACATTTTCGGCCGCGGCAAGGGGCTTGTGTCCATCCGCTATAACGGCGTGCAGCTGCTGGACGATACCGTGCGCCCCAACTTCTGGCGTGCGCCTACCAACAACGACGAGGGCTGCGCAGAGCCGTTTGCATTTGCCTTCAGGAAAACCGCCGGTCTGTACGCCCGCTGCGATAACCTGACCGCTGAAACAAAGGGCGAATTTGTCACCGTCCGCGCAAACTACACCCTGCCAAATGGGCAGACCTTGCCCGTTGATTTTGCCATTGACGGCGCAGGCCGCTGCGATATCACCATGACGTGGCAGGGCGCGCGCACTGAGCTGCCGGAGTTCGGGCTGCTCTTCCCGCTGCGCCGGGAGCTGACCGAGGTATCCTATCTGGGTCTTGGCCCCCGGGAGACCACCGCCGACCGCACCGCAGGCGGCAAAATGGGCGCTTGGAGCTACAATGTCCGGCAGGACTTTGCCCAGAACACCCCGGTCTACCCGCAGGAGTGCGGCAGCCGTACCGGCGTGTACCGCGCAGCGGTCACCGGCAGCGGATTGAACATAGGCATCGGCTTTGCAGGGGACAGCATGACCTTCTCGGCACTGCCCTATACGCCCCATGAGCTGGAAAACGCCCGCCACCTCTACGAGCTGCCCCGGGACGACAACAAGACGGTTGTCCGTTGCGCTGCCTTCCAGCGCGGTGTTGGCGGCGACAATAGCTGGGGCGCAAAGCCCCATGCAGACGACTGCTTTGCGGTGGAGAAGGGAACCTCGTTCCGTTTTACGATTCAAAAGTAAAAATTTACTTGGCTAAAGTGGTGGGGGATCATCGTGATACCCGCCACTTTGGTCTTATTGCGAAACCGTAACGAGATAAAAATCAGTGCAACATATAAATAGTATATTTGCGATATGCAATCCAACGTTGTAGCTGCTACATTAAAAAGTTGAATTGCGGTATCCATGTTGTAGCGGCAGGAAAGCAGTTCCATCATAGTAGTGTCCTCCTGGACCTGGACTTGATTTTTGTGTGCGGCCACGCAAATCAATGCCGCCAAGTCGGTGGAGATAAAACGGCAAGGCCGCCTGCTGCCGCCAAGAAGAAAAAGGCTGTAATTCTATAAAAAGGACGGAAATCAGAGGAACCTATCAGGATTCTGTGCTCTGGTGGTCGATATCAAGAGACAAGCCGCCAACTTCACCGTGGATGGCCTTTATGTGGTAAGCGACATATTCGCGCGGATTGACACCGTAATTCTTTTTGAAGGAGCGGTAAAAGGCGTTATAATCAGAAAAACCGCATTTGGCCGGAATGGAAGAGATCGGCTCTTTTTTCATGAGCAGCCGTTTGGCTTCCAGCAGCCGCTGCTGGATAACATACTGGTAAAAACTGATCTGCATATTCTGCTTGAACATGTGGGAAAAATTGTATTTATCAATGAAAAGCGCCTTTGCCACCGTGTCCAGTGAAAGATCGCCGCTGAGGTTCAGATCGATATAATGCAGGGCGTTGCTCAGGACGCTTGGTTTCTGCGCCTTGGCAAAAACGTGCTCCCGATTATATAAGGAACGGTTGATGCCGATCAGGATGCGGAGAATATCGGCCATGCCCTCACTGTGGTAACACAGGCTTTCCTCCCGGTAAGCGTGGGTCAGGGCTTCAAACTGCCCGAACCGGGCGCGGGAACTGTCCACGCTATCCCGAATCAAAAATGTTTTTGCATGACCCGGACGGAGAAAGTAATCGATGTCCGGGTCGATCTTTTTCATGGTATCAAAAGCCGGAGGGCTGAGCCACAACACATACCGCTCATAGGGGATCTCAAAGTCCCGGAAGATGGGATGGTGCATAATGGCAGGTGGGATGATCAGCAGGTCTCCCGGTTTGAGCCGGAACATTTTGTCGTGGACAACATAATCCGCATTTCCGCTGACAAAGAGAAAAATTTCATAGAACTCATGGTAATGAGAAGCGACCGGAGGATAGCTGGCATCCTTGTAATGGTCGATCTCAAAATCCGGCTCGGCCATGTAATGTTTATCGGTTTTGACGACTTTCACAGAAAAATACCTCCGGTCAAAAAATTCTTTTGGGCTGGTTCATCATAACACGATGTACCAATATATGCAATGTTTTGACCAATAAATGCCAACAATTTTGCAAAAAAGGCTGGATTATACCAAGAAATGCAAGGTTTTTGCCAAAAAAGGCCTGTACATTACAACGCGTTTGCGCTATTTTTATTGACAGAAAGCCTGTTGCACATGGCAGAACAGAAATGGTAGGGAATGCGCAGCCCGAAGCCCTTTGCGGAAGGGACAAATTTCACTCTGACCGACAGGAGATCAAAACCGGTTTTGTACGCAGTCAATCAAACAAAGAAAACTGGAGATGTCAATCATGATAGGAACAAGACGTATTACTCGCCGCAGCTTTCTGGCTGCTGCAGGTCTTGCTGCCGTAGGCGCAAGCCTGTCGCTCACCGGATGCAGCGGCTCGGTTTCAGACGGCCTGAGCTCCAAGCATCTGCTGGTGGCACACAGCCACAGCGAAGCGCACCCGGTCAACGTTGGACTGCAGAAGATGACGGAAGTTGCTTCTGCTGAATCTGACCTGACCTTCAGCGTTTACCCCAATGGTCAGCTGGGCGACAACGCAGCAATGATCCAGCTGGTCAAGGCCGGCGTTCTGGATATTGCAAAGGTCTCTGCTTCCAGCATGGAGCAGTTCAACAGCGCATACGCCATCTTCTCGATGCCGTATGTGTTCGAGAGCACCGAGCAGTATTTTGCCGTTATGAACCAGAGCGAAGCGGTGCAGGAGATCTTCAAGAGCACCTACGATCAGGGCTTCTTTGCCATCGGCTGGTTCGATTCCGGCTCCCGCAGCATCTACACCACCAAAGACGGCCCCTGTGAAGGCCCCGCAGACCTGAAGGGTCTGAAGATCCGCACCCAGGACAGCCCCACGTCCATTGCCATGATCCGTGCCATGGGCGGCAGTGCAACGCCCATGTCCAGCGGCGAGACCTACACCGGTCTGCAGCAGGGCATTATTGACGGCGCAGAGAACAACGAGACAGTTCTGGTGCAGGACGGCCACGGTGAAGTCTGCAAGAGCTACACCTACACCCAGCACCAGATGGTGCCCGATATCGTGATCATCTCTACCGAGACTTGGGAAAGTCTGGACGAGGCCGAGCAGAGTGCCATCGTAAACGGCATGACGCAGGGCAACGAAGCACACGAGGCCGTATGGCAGGATCTGGTGCAGGAGAACATTGACGGTGCCAAGGAGATGGGCGTCCAGTTCTACACCATCGACAAGACGGCCTTTATCGAGGCTACCCAGTCCCTGCGCGACGAGTTCTGTGCCAAGAGCGCCGACAATGCTCGTTATTACGAGGACTTCCTGTCCTATGTACAGGCTTGATGAGGAGGGAAGCATACCATGTTGATCGTTAAATTCCGCGGCCTGATCGATAAGATCATTCAGGTCCTCAGCACCATTATCATGGGTGTCATGGTCATTGCTGTCTGCTGGCAGGTCATCACCCGCTACATCCTGAACAACCCCAGCACCGTGACCGAAGAAGCGCTGCGTTATCTGCTGATCTGGGTGACCATGGTGGGCGGTGCTTACGCATACGGCCGCCGCAAGCATCTGGCAATCACCGCGCTGAGCAAGCGTCTGTCCTTCAAGGGCCAGAAGATCCTGGATATCTTTGTGCAGGCTATGGTCATCCTGTTCTGCGTTGTTGTCATGATCGGCGGCGGCACGCGCCTTGTCAACACCGCTGCGGATCAGCTGAGCGCTGCGCTGCAGCTGCCCATGCCCCTGATCTACGCCAGCGTCCCTGTGGGTGCCATCCTGTTCATCTTCTACGCGCTCATCTTCATCGGTGAGGACCTGCGCGATATGAAGCAGGGCCCCAAGGCAGAGTCTGCCAAAGAAGCATAAAAAAGGAGGACGAACCTAAAATGGGTACTTTTCAAGTCGGTCTGCTCCTGATCGGCACGTTTGCGCTGCTGCTGGCGCTGAGCGTCCCGGTCTCGGTCAGTATCATCATTTCGTCGGTCGTGACCATGGCCTCCACCCTGTCTCTGGATCTGGGCACCTTCGTTGCCAGCCAGCGCATGGTAGGCGGCGTTGACAGCTTCTCGCTGCTGGCTGTCCCGTTCTACATCCTCTGCGGTGTTCTGATGAACACCGGCGGCATTGCACAGAAACTGATCGATTTCGCAAAAATTCTGGTCGGCCGCATCCCCGGTGGTCTGGCGCACACCAACATTCTGGGCAACACGCTGTTCGGCTCTCTGTCCGGTTCCTCCGTTGCAGCTTCCGTTGCCATCGGCGGCGTTCTGATCCCCATGGAGGAGAAGGAAGGCTACGATAAAAAGTTTGCCGCTGCCGTCAACATCGCTTCCGCACCTACCGGTCTGATCATTCCTCCTTCCGGCATTCTGATCATCTATCCGGTGCTGGCTGGCTGCTCTGTGGTGGGCATGATCATGTCCGGCTACATCCCCGGCCTGATGTGGGCACTGGCCTGCATGGTGGTGGCGTATGTCATTGCAAAGAAGAATCACTATCCCACTGCTGGTAAGGTTCCGGCTTCCGTTTTCTTCAAGTACTTCGTGGACGCCATCCCCAGCCTGCTGCTGATCGTCATCATCGTCGGCGGCGTTATGTCCGGCATCTTCACTGCAACGGAGTCCGCTGCAGTGGCTGTTGCCTACACCCTGTTCCTGTCCATCGTTGTTTACCGCAGCATCAAGATCAAGGATCTGCCCAAGATCCTGCTGGACGCCTGCGAGACCACCGCTGTCATCATGTTCCTGATCGCCGGCTCCAACGTCATGAGCTTTGTTATGAGCTTCACCGGTCTGCCCAGCGCCATCGGCAACGCACTGATCAGCGTTTCCAGCAACAAGTACGTCATCCTGCTCATCATCAACCTTGTCCTGCTGGTGGTTGGCTGCTTCATGGACATCACCCCGGCTGTCCTGATCTTCACCCCGATCTTCCTGCCCGTTGTCCAGTCCTTCGGTATGGACCCCATCCACTTCGGTATCATGATGGTCATGAACCTGGGTATCGGCAACATCACCCCGCCCGTTGGCAGCGCACTGTTCAGCGGCTGCTCGGTGGCAGATATGGACATGGAGGACATGATCAAACCGATCCTGCCGTTCTATGCCGCGATCTTCGTGGCGCTGATGCTGGTAGCTTATGTGCCTTGGTTCTCCATGGCGCTGCCCACCCTGTTCGGCGCAGTCTGATAATGTGAAAAGGAGCAAGTTTTCATGGTTTATTCAGTCACCAAGTATGGCGCTGTCGGCGATGGCGCAACCAATGATGCCGCTGCAATCCAGTCTGCCATTGATGCCTGCAACGCAGCAGGCGGCGGCCGCGTTGTACTGGAGGGCGGTCATACCTACTATTCCAGTTCTATCGAGCTGAAAAGCAACGTAGAGCTGCATCTGGAACAGGGCGCCCTTCTGAAAGCGCACTCCGATATCTCCACCTATTTCAACCCCAACGGCGATGATGCTTCCGTGGCAGCAGTTTCCGGCGCAAAGGCCGTGGATCGTCCGGTGGCAAAACCGGCTTACACCTTTATTCACGCCAAGGATGCAGACAACTTCTCCATCACGGGTCAGGGCGCAGTGGACGGCAATGTTTATGCCTTTATGAAGCGGGCAAGCCGTTACTACTTCAACGGTGATTTCTACCCCCGTCCCACCATGGTGTATGTGGAGCACTGCAACCACATCTCGTTCCATGACGTGACACTGCAGAACTCTCCGTTCTGGACGCTGCACCCTGCCGGATGCAACGATGTGCTGATCTCCAACATCCGGGTGCTGAACCCGCTGGACTGCACCAACTCCGACGGTATCGATCCGGATCACTCCACCAATGTGCGGATCATCGGCTGCCATGTCCAGTGTGCAGATGACTGCATCTGCCTCAAGACCACAGCAGGCAACAACGAGTACGGCCCCACCAAGAACGTCATCATCTCCAACTGCACGCTGACCTCTACCAGTGCCGCGATCAAGATCGGCACAGAGGGCGTGGCAGATTTCGAGAATATTCTGGTGGATAACTGCATCATTACCGGAAGCAACCGGGGTCTGTCCATCCAGATTCGCGACGGCGGCTGTGTGCGGAACGTGAGCTTCTCCAACATCATGATCGAGACCCGCCGCTTTGCCGAGTGCTGGTGGGGCTGCGCGGAGCCTATCGTGATGACGACCCACGACCGGAACGCCAACACCCACAGCGGCAGCATCGAGAATGTCCGCTTCTTCAACGTCACCTGCAAGGGTGAGAACGGTGTGTTCCTCTCCGGCAACGAGGAGAATCACATCAAGAACGTTCTGTTTGAAAATGTCAACGTCTGTCTGGAAGCTACCAGCAAGTGGGAGCGCGGAATGTACGATCTGCGTCCCATTCCGCCTGAAAAGGAAGGCATGCTGCATCAGAAGAGTGCAGCCATGTTCCTGCGCTGGGTAGATGGTGTCACCGTCCGGAACTCCACGCTGGGCTTTGCGGGCGAGGACCGTTCGGACTTCGCACAGGCGCTTCTTACTCAGAACTGCACCAACGTGCAGACCATGGGTCTGACTGCTGAGGCTGCCGCCCCGGAGTACCAGAGCATCGAACTGGGCTGAGTCGCCTATCAATAATGAGCAAGCCGCCGCATCGGCGCTGGCCCCTTTTGCCGGGTCGGGCCGGGCGGCGGCTTTTTTTGAGGGATAAACCAATGAACAAGAAAAAGAACATCATCACGTTTGCCGCGTTCCTGATCCTGATGGTGGGTCTGGGCGCGAACGATGCCATGCGGGGCATTTTTTCCACGATCTTCTCTGCCCACTTCCAGCTGAGTACCGCCCAGTTGTCCCAGATCGTCACCGTAAGCTACATCGGCAACCTCGTGTTTCTGGCCGTCGGCGGCTTCGGGGTGGATATTCTGGGCCGCCGCAAGGCCATGCTGCTGTATACCTTTTTGTGGAGCGCAGCCATGCTGCTGTTTGCCACCACGGACTCCTATCTGCTGCTGCTTGTGGGAATGTTTTTTGCCATGGGCACATCCACACTGCTGAACACCAACATGAACCTGATCACGACCGGTATGTTTGCCGTTGCGCCCGGCTTTTTTGTGAACTTCCTGTTCTTCATTCAGGGCATTGGCACCAGCGGCAGCCAGAGCATCATTGGCAACTGGGCTACGGATATTTCCAGCTGGCACACCGTGGCATGGGGACTGCTGGCCATTGGCGCAGTGGCCATGGTGCTGTTCGTGCTGTTCCCCATGCCGGAAGTGCAGGAGCATAAAACGGAGGGGAAGGTATCGCCCAAGGAGATCATGAGCTGTCCGGCATTTCTGTCGTTGGTGCTGATCATCGGCCTGTATTTCATTGCAGAACATGGCATTATGAACTGGCTGGTGAGCTATGCTACCAATGCACTGGAAGTGCCCATGGGACAGGCGGCAAACTTTACCGCTGTTTTCTTCGGCTGTGTGATGGTGGGGCGTCTGGTGCTGAGCAGTCTGGTGGATAAGCTGGGCATCTACCGCTGCCTGCGGCTCTTCGCCACAAGCGCTGCGGTTCTGTACACCGCAGGTGTTCTGCTGGGTGCACCGGGTCTGTGGCTCCTGGCAGTCAGCGGTCTGCTGTTTTCCATCCTGTATCCGACCCTTGTCATGCTGATCCCGCGATACTGGCCTAGTCACGCAGCTTCCTCTGCATCGGGTCTGGTGCTGAGTGTGGCTTCGCTGGCGGATATCCTCTTCAATGCCGTGTTTGGCAGCTTGGTGGATGCCATCGGCTACCGGACCTCCTTCCTCATCATGCCTGCCTGCATGGTGGGATGCACGGCACTGCTCTGGCTGTTCTTTGCAAAAGCTAAAAAGCTGGAACGGTGCGATTAACGGACAGATACGGCCACGCAAACCAATGCCCTCAAGTTTTAAGCGAGCATAAAAAATACCGCCCACGCAGCGCTGCGTGGGCGGTAAACTTTTTTTCTTACCCAAAGTATAACAGGAGAACCGCAGACAGTACGGATGAAAAGTCGTGAAGCAAGATGAATTTTTTTGAATTGTCATAAATAACACGACTTTTTGACTGATAACACAAAATTTTGCACCCTTATTCCGTGAGATTCTCTTTATAATAAGAACAGAAATCAAACGGAAAAAGGAGATGCGGATGATGCAAGCAACAAACCTGAAAACGAATCATCTGACCCAGCCTCTCGGCATAGATGCCGGGACGCTGTTTTTATCGTGGCAGTGCGCCGAAGGCGTGCGCCAGACCGCCTACGAAATTGAAGTAACTGCCGGAGCCGAAACGCTGTGGGCGAGCGGAAAGGCTTTGGGCAGTGTGATGCACACCGAAACGCCCAGCGCTGTACCGCCCAAGACGCAGGGACGGTGGCGCATCCGCCTGTGGGATGAAAATGACCAGCCCGGTGCATGGAGCACCGCTTCCTTCGAGACCGGGCTTGCACAGGCAGACTGGCAGGGCGTGTGGGTCTGCCCGGAGACAGAAGAGCCGGACATCGACTGCGCTGATGCCATCAACGCCTTTGCAAAGCCCAACTGGGAGCAGAAGCAGGCGGCGCTGGAAGCCTCCGGCAAAGGGCAGGCGCAGCCTTATCAGCCCCACCGCCCGGCAAGTTATCTGCGCAAAACGTTCACTGCTCCGGCGGGAGAAAGCAAGCGGCTGTACATTACCGCCAAGGGGTTGTATGCGGCATGGCTGAACGGCAAGCGTGTCGGCGACATGGTGCTTGCCCCCGGCAGCTTTACCGCAGACAAGCACCTTGGGGCACAGACCTACGATGTGACAGCACTTGTCCGTGAGGGGGAAAACAAGCTGCTCATTGCATTGGGCGACGGCTGGTACCGCAGCACCTCCGGCGTGGATGGTGACCGTGACCTGTTCGGCAGCGAACTGGCTGTCCTGTTCCAGCTGGAAGTGAACGGCAAGGCGGTCTGCGTTTCGGATGACGACATGGAGGCCACCCAGTGCGGCCCGATTCGCCAAAATGATCTGCAGCAGGGCGAAGTGCACGATGCCCGGCTGGAAGAGGAGCTTTCCGGCTGGCATGGCGTAAAGACCGAGCCGAACTCCCTGCCCATCACCGGTATGAACACCGTGCCCATCCGGGAGCAGGAAGCCTTTGCGGGCAGGCTGCTGCGCACCCCCAACGGCGAGACCGTGCTGGACTTTGGCCAGAACATGGCTGGCTATGTGGAGATGAAGCTGACCGCCCACGCCGGGCAGAAAATCAAGCTGCTGTGCGGCGAAGCACTGGACGAGAACGGCAACTTTACGCAGGAGAACTTTCAGGACCGGAACCGCCACAAGGAGGGCGGCACGGCGCAGCTGCTGGAACTCGTTTGCAAAGAGGGCGAGAACCACTACAAGCCCAGCTTTACCATCATGGGCTTCCGGTACGCAAAGGTGGAAACGGACATCGACCTGACCGGCGCAGAGTTTACTGCCCACGCCGTCTATTCGGAGATGCCGGTCACCGGCAGCTTTGCGTGCGGCAATGCCGATGTGGATCAGCTGGTGAAAAACAGTGTGTGGAGCCAGAAGGGCAACTTCTGCGATATCCCCACCGACTGCCCCACCCGCGAGCGCGCTGGCTGGACTGGCGATATGGGGGTGTTCATCGAGACCGGCCTGACCCTGATGGACTGCTACCCGG
>ERZ857840.4233-NODE-4233-length-11201-cov-4.137269_pt1 | contig 11201 bp, 11 predicted proteins | sample MGYA00519760_ERZ857840 | MGnify/ENA primary metagenome ERZ857840 (study PRJEB31778, sample SAMEA3449371) | human gut metagenome | biome: human gut; feature: human-associated habitat; material: faeces | place: United Kingdom | collected 2010/2012 ... | reverse complement strand
CCTTGCCAAGGTGGAGGTAGCGAGTTCGAGCCTCGTCGGCCGCTCCAGACAAACAAGCCACTGCAAAACATGATTCGTCGTGTGATGCAGCGGCTTTTTTGTACGTTGAAAGCTTTTTTGGAATTGGAAAAGGAGGGAAAAACGCAGTGATATTCGGCAAGTACATCAACCGGTATTACCTCAAGCATGCTCCCGTACTGCTGCTGGGCCTTGCCGCCCTGCTGACGGTGGATTACATCCAGCTTTTGATCCCCCAGCTCTACCGGCTGGTCATCAACGGGGTGAACCTTGGCCAGGTGGTGGTGAACGGTGAGACGCTGCTCTTTACCAAAGAGGTGCTGCTGCAGCACATCTGCCTGCCCATGATCTGGATCGTGGTGCTGATGGTCATTGGGCGCTTTTTGTGGCGCATCTGTTTCTTCGGCTCGGCGGTGCGGGTCGCGGCAGACCTGCGGGAGCGGATGTTCGACCACAGCCGCAGGCTGTCCCAGCAGTACTATCAGGTGAACAAGGTCGGCAACCTGATGAGCCTGTACACCAACGATCTGGACACCATTCAGGAGTGCTTTGGTGACGGTGTGCTGATGTTCTTCGACGCGCTGACCCTGGGTCTGCTGGCCCTTTATAAGATGTGGACCATGGACGTGCGGCTGACCCTGCTGGCTCTGATTCCGGCCCTGATCATGTTTGCCATCGGCACCCAGATGAGCAAGGTGATGACCCGGCGCTGGGAGGAGCGGCAGGAGGCCTTCTCCGGCCTTTCCGATTTCGCGCAGGAGAACTTTTCCGGCATTGCGGTCATCAAGGCCTTTGTCAAGGAGTACAAGGAACTGCAGGCCTTCCGGAAGCTGAACAAGGAAAACGAGGAAATCAACGTGACCTACACGAAGATCGCCACCCTGCTGGAGGTGCTGGTGACCCTGTTCGTGGAGTCCGTGGTCTGCATCATTCTGGGTTACGGCGGTTATCTGGTCTATCAGGGCCGGTTCAACGCCGGCCAGCTGGTGGAGTACATCGGCTACTTTGAGGCCATCGTCTGGCCCATCATGGCCGTGTCCATGCTGATCGAAAAGACCAGCCGCGGCAGGGCCTCCCTGAACCGCATCACTGAGCTGCTGGATGCCCCCATCGACGTGGCCGACCGCCCCGGCGTGGCCGACCTGACCGACCCCAAAGGCGGCATCGAGTTCCGCCACCTGAACTTCCGCTACCCGGACGGCGAGTACGATGTGCTGCAGGACATTTCCTTCAGGGTGGAGCCCGGTGAGAGCGTGGGCATCGTGGGCAAGACCGGTGCGGGCAAGACCGCCCTGGTGGACCTGCTGCTGCGCACCTATAATGTGCCGGACGGAACCCTGTTCGTGGACGGCAGGGATGTGAACAGCCTTTCCATCCACTCGGTGCGCAATGCCTGTGCCTACGTTCCGCAGGATAATTTCCTGTTCTCGGACACCATCGCCCACAACATTGCCTTTGGTGTGGACGATGCCACCCCCGAGGACATCGAGCGGGCGGCAAGCATGGCCGATGTGCGGGATAATATCGTGGATTTCAAGGACGGCTACGAGACCGTTCTGGGCGAGCGCGGCGTGACGGTGTCCGGTGGTCAGAAGCAGCGCATCTCCATCGCCCGCGCCCTGCTCAAGGACGCGCCCATCCTGATCCTGGATGACTCCGTCTCGGCGGTGGATACCAGCACCGAGAAGATCATTCTGGACAACCTCAAGAACAGCCGGGCAGGCAAGACCACCCTGCTCATTGCCCACCGCATTTCCACGGTGGAGCGGCTGGATAAGATCGTATTCCTCAACGAGGGCCGGGTGGAAGCCGTCGGCCCCCACGATCAGCTGTATGCTTCCTGCCCGGAGTACCGCCGGATGGTCGATCTGCAGCGGCTGGAGGATGAGACGAAGGGAGGCGAAAACGCATGATGCATCTGAATCCGTTGGTTCTGGTGGGCGCTGTCATCGGCGTGATCACCGCCCTGCTGGTGGCAGCCTATGCCGCAGTCAAGGACAAAAAGACCGCCATGGGCTTTGAGCGCAACATGGAGGACGGCGAGATCATGCGCCGCCTTGCCCGCTATGCCCGGCCCTACCTGAGCAAATTCCTCATTGTGGGCGTGCTGATGCTCTTCTCCATTGCCTACGATATCATTTCACCCCTCATCGTGGGCCGCATCGAGGAGCTGGTGGCCGGGGAGTTTGAACTCCACGCCCTCTTCCTGGGCGTGTCAGTGTATGCAGGCGTGCTGGTGTTCTCCATGGGCAGCACCTACCTGCAGGCCGTGATCCTGCAGCGGGTGGGTCAGCGCATCATCTCTGATCTGCGCGAGGATCTGTTCAGCCACATTGAATCTTTGGCACACGAGCAGCTCAACGAGATCCCGGTGGGCAAGCTGGTCACCCGAGTGACCAACGATACCAACGCCATCTCCATGATGTTCACCAACCTCTTGGTCCAGCTGACCAAGAACAGCTTTGTCATTCTGGGCATTCTGGTGGCCATGCTCTGCCTGAACTACGAGCTGACGCTGATGGTGCTCTGCTTTGTGCCCTTCATCGTGATCTTCACGGTCATCTTCCGCAAGTTCTCCCGCCGCGCCAACCGCAAGCTCAAGAACGCGACCACCGATATCAATACCTATCTGTCCGAAAACCTGTCCGGCATCAAGGTTACCCAGATCTTTGGCCGGGAGGACGAGAAGATGGAGGACTTCCGCCAGAAGAGCCAGAAGCTGGCCCGGGCCAATCAGGAGCAGATCTTCGTGTTCAGCGTGTTCCGTCCGCTGGTGTATATGCTCTATGTCAGCTCGGTCCTGTGCCTGTTCTATCTGGGCGGCATGGGTCACCTGAACAACGTCAGCTTTCTGGGGCAGACCATTTCCAGCGGCACCATCGTCACCTTTTATATGTACATCTCCAAGTTCTTCACCCCCATCCAGAACCTGGCCGAGCAGTTCAACTGGCTGCAGTCGGCGCTGGCATCGGCAGAAAAGGTGTTCTCCATCATGGACATCCAGCCCAAGATGCAGGATGCCCCCGATGCCATTGAGCTGGACGAGGTGAAGGGCGAGATCGAGTTCCGGGACGTGTGGTTCAGCTACGTTCCCGGCGAGTGGGTGCTGCAGGGCGTTTCCTTCCATGTGGATGCCCGCCAGACCGTGGCCTTTGTGGGTTCCACCGGCTCCGGCAAGAGCACGATCCTCTCCCTGATTTGCCGGAACTACGAGTTCCAGAAGGGCCAGATCCTGATCGACGGCATCGACATCCGCAAGATCAAGATCTCCTCCCTGCGCAGGCACTTCGGCCAGATGCTGCAGGATGTGTTCCTGTTCTCGGGCACCATCCGCTCCAACATCGTTCTGCGGGAAGAGGGCATTCCCGACAGTGAGATCATGGAGGTCTGCCGCTACGTCAACGCCGACAAGTTCATCAACAAGCTGGACCACGGGCTGGACGAAGAGGTGCGTGAGCGCGGCAACAACTTCTCCGCCGGGCAGCGGCAGCTGCTCAGCTTTGCCCGCACCATCATCCACAAGCCCAGCGTGATGATCCTGGACGAGGCTACCGCCAACATCGACACCGAGACCGAGCTACTCATTCAGGATTCGCTGGAAAAGATGCGTACCGTGGGCACCATGCTCATTGTGGCCCACCGGCTGTCCACCATCCAGCATGCGGACAACATCATCGTGCTGTCCCACGGTAAAATTCTGGAGCAGGGCACCCACCAGCAGCTGCTGGCCCGGCATGGCCGCTACTACCAGCTGTACACCCTGCAATACCACAAGGAGCAGCTGAACGCAGCCGAATAAGCACAGACAGAAAGGCCGCTGACCTGAGATGGGTCAGCGGCCTTTTCTGTCTGTACCGGGGGTGGAGTCGTCCGCTTCCGGATCGTCGAGGGAGCACAATTAACACTTGCAAAACAGGTGAATCGCTCGTATAATAGAATGTGGTAAAATAATAAAAAAGAGAAATGGAAAGGAGGGGCCACAGGATGCAGTGGATCGATGCGCTCAGCTATGAAGAAGTGATGACCTTTCTGCGCAGTACACCGGCGAACCTCTTTTTCAAGGATACGGAATGCCGTTACCTTTTTGTTTCGGACGTTAGGACTTTCTTCCCCTACGGAGAAGGGCAGGAAGAGGATGTGCTGGGCAAGACAGATCTGGAGATCTGGGGCAACGAGGAACAGGCCCGCTTTTATTATGAGCAGGACCAGAAGGTGCTTGCCACCGGCGAGGGAACCAGCTTTATCACCGAGGTGCCCCGGAAGGATGGGACGGCATACTATCAGATCAAAAAGAACCCCGTTGTGCTGGAGGGAAAGATCATCGGCATCGTGGGGCTTATTGGTGATATCACCGAACGGGTGCGGCTGGAAAAACAGGCCGAGAACTGGGCCGTCCACGATGACCTGACCGGTCTGTATAACCGCAACTACCTGAAGGTAAAGGGCGCAGAGCAGCTGAAGGGAGCCATCATGCCCATCACGATCATTATGGGCGACTGTAACTACCTGAAGCGTGTGAATGATGCCTACGGCCACGAGTACGGCGACCTGCTGCTCAAGCGGGTGGGCCGGGTGATCCGGGAAAACCTGCCGCCGGAAAGCGTGGCCCTGCGGATGGGCGGCGATGAATTCCTCATTGCCTGCAACCACTTCTCTGCAGAAGAGGCCGAACAGCTGATCGAGAGGCTGCACGGGGAGCTGGCCCGCCAGAGCGACGACCGCCTCAAGCTGGATGTTGCCTTTGGATACCACACTGTGACAGAAGGCCCCTTTGATTATACCGCAGTCTACCATGCTGCCGACCGGGATATGTACCGGAACAAGCGCAAAAACCGCTGATCATACGGACGAAAAAACAGCCTCAGCCCGATTTCCAAGGGCTGAGGCTGTTTTGGTGATCTGTTACATCAGGGCGGTGAGCACCAGCGCGCAGAGAGGGAAAACGCCATCTGCGGCGGCTTACAGGATCACATTTTTGATGAGCAGGGAAACGCTGCCGTCCGGATCGTGGAGGAATTCCAGCTCGGAATCGGAGTTCAGCAGCTCGGTGGGGATCTTGACCTCGATGCCGTTGGCGGTGCGGATGCTCCGGCTCTCCATCCGGCGGATGCGGGCGGGGGTCACGGTGACAGGAGCAGCGGCCTCTTCCAGCACCTCGCTCTTTTCCACATAGTCGTCAAAGGGCACAGCGGCCAGCGGGTATTCCTCGGCCAGCTGCTGGCGCACCTGCTCCACCGATACCTGATTGTCGTTGTCGGCGGCCTGGTTGGCAATGAGCATGGCCACCTGCGCGTCGGCATGGGGCTCGTCCTCATAGGCATCCTTCACAGCCTGTGCGGCGGCCTCCTGAATGGCCTGCAGCTTCTTTTTCTCGGGCTCGGCCTGGGTATACTGGAACACAACAGAGGAGAGGTAGAACTCCTTGTGGCCGTCGATGTCGTATTTCTTTTCCAGCAGGCGCATGGAGTAGTCCGTCAGGTTGACAAGCGCACCCTCCTCCACCTTGCCGCTCTGGGTGGGCAGGCAGGCCCGCTGCTGGATGATGGAGTTGACCGGCGCACCGTCTACGCTCTCGGTGTAGTGGGTGTAGCCGTTTTTATAGTTGAGCTTGAGGATGCCCAGCCAGGGCGCGCCGTCCCGGGTGAAATCCACCACGGCCAAGTCCGCCCCGGGGATGGTGGTGTGGGCGTGCATGTAATCGAACAGCACCCCCGCAATGCGGCAGGACAGATCAATGAAATCCTGATTGTGCTCCAGCTCGTTCCGGAAGGCCGAATCCGGCAGGGGACGGCACTGGCGGATCTCATCGCTGGCCAGCAGCTTTTCGATATGATTCTGTAAGTAGGCGGTCTTTTCGGCAGTCAGCTCCATGCCGCCGCCGCTGAGCACCGGCGCGTCCAACGTGGTGTCCAGCACATGCAAAATTGCCTGATGGATGATGATCTCCATGGGTCAAAACCTCATTTCCCGGGTGATTGTGATGTTCCTGCCCAGTATAGCACATCCGGAACAAAAAGGCGAGAGGGAGCGCAAAGGCTTGTCAACCGCCGCCTGAGATGCTACAATGGGGCTGACCAAACATCCGGACAAGCCGAAAGGGGAGTATGTTATGGAATTTCGGGACAAGCCGATGCAGAACCTCATCCGCATCAAGGAAAAGGAGATCTGCAAAAATGTGCAGGAGCTGCTGCTGGACGGTGAGCAGATCGTGGGGGCTTACAAGACCGTGCGCGATCAGGCCGTGTTCACCACCCACCGCATTTTTATGGTGGATATGCAGGGGATGACCGGTACCCGGCAGGAGATCTTTGTGCTGCCCTACCGCAAGATCCTGCATTACGGCATCAAGACGGCAGGCTTTGGCGACCCGCTGCAGACCTCGGAGCTGACGGTCTGCTTTGCGGATGAGCACGAGGCAAAGTTCGGCTTCATCGGGCAGGATGAGCTGCTGGCGGTGGCACGGGCCATCAGCCGGTGCATCCTGTAACAGAACAAACGTAAAACGCCCGTTCCGGCTTCTGACCCCGGAGCGGGCGTTTTACATTGCTGTAATATGCGAAAAAAGGAGAATGTCGAAGGGTCAGCAGGCGGCGCGCTCTCTGCGGCCGGCCTCAAGCATGTAGTGCAGGAAGCCGGTGACATCAGCGGGGTCGGTGACAGAGATGTCAAAGCCCTTGGAGGGAGCGTCCATCATCTGGAACAGCTCGGTGGCGGCGCTGTCCTTTTTCAGGTCGCAGGTCTCGCCATTGGCTAGGTGCAGGAGCACACTGCCGCGGCTGACGGCTACCTGCTGCATGAAACGGTCTTTATCAAGATACTGGATGCGAAGCATAAAAATACCTCCCACAAAGAAATGTTTTATTCTGGAAGAGTCCCCCCGGGCCAGGCTGCCCGTGGGGAACGTTTCTCGGGAACCGGATCAAGCCGCGCCGGGGGTTGTTTTCCGCCCCCTGCGGTGTTATACTGTGCTTGCTGGTTCTGATGAAATAATACCACGAAACCGGCACGATAGATAGAACAAAAACACCCGATTTGTACAACAAAATCGGCATTGACAAAAAATATTCAAAGTATTGCGGAAAGGAATTGTTCAATATGGCGTTTCAGACAAGCTGTGTCTCTGCTGCCAATATCGTTACCGGGCTGACCTTCCAGCAGGATGTTGTGGCCGATGCCGAGGGGCGGGAAATGGTCCAGCATGGCAGCGCCCTGTTCCCCATTGCCTGCTACGCGGAGAACCTGAAAAGCTATTCGGTGGCCTGGCACTGGCACGAGGAGTTTGAGTACATACTGGCCATGAAAGGCCCCCTGACGGTGGACGTGAACAAGACCCGGGTGACCCTGCAGACGAATCAGGGCGTGTTCCTGAACTCCGGCATCCTCCACGCGGTGGAGCATGCGGAAAAAGGGGAGGCCCTGCTTCACTCGGGCGTGTTCCATCCCCGGCTGGTGGGTGGAATGGACACCATCTTCTGGCAGAAGCTCATCCGACCCATGCTCCAGCCGGATGCCCCGGCGTTTTTTCTGCTGGATGGGGCTGTGCCCTGGCAGGCGCAGGTGCTTGCCTGCCTGCGGGAAGCCTGGCAGGCGGTTGCCGTGGAGCCCTTTGATTACGAGAACCGGGTGCGTTATTATCTCTCTGCGGCACTGCGGCTGCTGAGCACCCAGTGCGTGGGCGGCAAGACCAAGGTCTCCCAGCAGGAGCAGATCGCCGCCGAGCGGATGAAGCAGATGCTCCGCTTTGTGGAGGAGCACTATGCCGAGGAGCTGACCGTGGAACGCATCGCGGCCAGCGTGGCCCTGAGCGAGAGCGCCTGCCTGCGCAGCTTCCGTCAGATGCTGGGCATCACGCCCATCCAGTATGTCAAGCAGTTCCGGGTGGAAAAGGCCGCCGAGCTGCTCCGCTCCACCCGGCTCAAGACGGGCGAGATCGGGATGGAGTGCGGCTTTGCAGATGGCAGCTACTTCATCAAGACCTTCCGGGAGATCAAGCACTGCACACCCAAGGAATACCGCGCAAAATTCTGCTGAAATGTCTGAGATAGGAATAGGAGAAAATAATCCCCATGCAGCACAGTCTGACCCAAGGACCCATTACAAAGAATATCCTGCTGTTTGCCCTGCCGCTGGGGATTACCGGCATCTGGCTCAGTGTGCCCATCGGCTGGGCACTGGCAGATGCCATTGGCATTGGGTATTATTTGAAGAAGAGTGCTTGCAAAAATGACGAAGCTATGGTAAGATAAAGAAAAGAACACCATGGAAAGAGAGTGTGCACGATATTGGAGAACCGACTGGTGAGTTTTACGATGGGTGGAATGGCCTTTGAGTATGACGAACAAAAGAACCAGATCAATATCCGCAAGCATGGTCTTTCCTTTAAAAGTGCGGCTCGTGTGTTCTTTGACTATGACCGCATTGAGTTTTATGATGACACACACAGCGATGAGGAGCCGCGTTATGATACGATCGGTGATACTTCCGCAGGTAAAGTTTACTGTACGGAGGGAAATACACTGATCGGCAAGGTAAACGAGATCCTGTTTGTGGTGTATACAGAGCGCATCCGTGTAGAAGAAAACGGAGAAAAAACGGATGTGACACGGCTGATCTCAGCAAGACTGGCAACGAATTTTGAGAGGGGGCTCTATTATGGTAAATGTGAATAAATTGTCCGCAGAGATGCAGAAAGAGCTGGCTTTCACAAAAGAAGAGCTGGCAGAGCTGGAACAGGCCAAGAAAATGCCCATTACTTTTGATGAGGATTGCCCGGAAACGACTCCGGAATGTGCATTGAAGTTCCGGCGTGTCAACCCGCCCCGGAGCGTAAACGCCCATGGCGCATAACTCAAATAAGGAAATATCCCCCGCTGCAAAGCGTGTTATGGCACGTCTGCAGCGGGGGATATTGTTTTTCTATTGGAGCTTGAGATGATCCGGATGGGGCTTATTCCCCCACGGCGGGGACGTTCTGCATTGTCCAGAGGAGCTTCTGGACATCCACGCTGCCCATGTGGGTGGGCTCCTCCCCCAGACGGAGGAAATCGGTCTGCTGGGCGGTAACAGTCTGCCACTGGGGCAGGTCTGCGCCGTTGGGGTCGCCGGTCCTGGCAAAGTTGGTCAGGTAATCCACCATCTGAGCGCTGAGGGCGGTGTCCTTCTCAGTGAAGGGCCGCCAGCAGTGAGCCAGTGTGCCGAACCAGTACCACAGGTCGCTGGAATGCCAGGCACCACGGTCATCACCGGGGAGCTGGCGGTCGAAGAACCAGCCGTAGCTGTCGGCGTTCCGGGCGCACCAGTCCTGAGCCATCTGGTAGAGGTAGGGCGGAACGATATCCTCACTGTTGAAGCCGATGAGGTAAGGAATATGGTGCTGTTCGTCAGCAGCCAGCGTCTCGGGGCCGGTCTTGACCTGGAAACGGCCATCCACCACAGGCTCGCAGCCCAGACCCTTGAACTGGGGCTGGGTGCGGACGGCATCCCAGGCTGCAAACAGCTGGGCGGGGGCGAGGGCGCGGAATTCGGCCAGCGTGCTGCACCCGGCGGTCTCCATGACCTGCTTCCAGAACGGGTAGTGGGTTTCGGCGGGCTTGGCCGTCAGCATCTGGCTCACACCGCCGCCGCTGCTCATCACAGCCTTGGAGAACAGCCCCCTGGTGATGGGGGAGAGGACGAGCTGCTGGACGCTCATGGCACCGGCGCTCTGGCCCATGATGGTGATGTTGTTGGCATCGCCGCCAAAGGCAGCGATGTTGGCGCGCACCCACTGCAGGGCCGCCAGCTGATCCAGAAAGGCATAGTTGCCGGTGGATCCGGCCTCATCAGCCAGCTCGGGCAGGCAGACAAAGCCCATGGGACCGAGCCGGTAGTTGATGGTCACAGCCACGCAGCCTTTGGTGGGCCAGACGGGGCCGTCGAAGTGTTTCTCGTGGCCGCAGCCTCCGGTAAAGCCGCCGCCGTGAATGTAGAAGATGACCGGCAGCTTGTCCCCGGGAGCTGCGTCAGCAGGGGTCCAGATGTTCAGGAACAGGCAGTCCTCGCTGTAAGTGTAAGTCTCGCCCTTGCGGAACTCGTTGTAGTAGAAGGCTTTTCCGGGTGCGGCGGCTTCATCATAGAAGGCGCGGGGCTGGTAGCAGCAGGCACCGTACCGGGTGGCATCGTAGACACCGTCCCAGTGGGTGACGGGGACAGGAAACTCCCACCGCCCGGCGGTGGCGTAGCGGATGCCCTTGTAGGCGGCAATGCCCGGCCACTGGCAAGCCGTGCCGGAGATCACGCCGCAGGGCGTAGTGCGCTCAAAGCTCATGGGGGAAACCTCCTTGTCTTACTCCGCCGCTTTCAGGCCCCGGATGTCCTTACCTGCAAACAGGCAGGGGACAAAGGAAGAAAGGCGGCTGGAGATCTTTTCGGTGTATCGCTTTTCCAGCAGGGAGCCATCCGCGATGTTGGTGGTGACGATGGTGGGCAGACCGGCTCCCAGACGGTTATTCAGCAGGCTGTAAAAAGTGGTGATGAAGTAGGGGGTGACGAACTCGGTGCCCAGATCATCCAGGATCAGCAGGTCGGCGGCTGAGGCGGTGCGCAGCAGGGTCTCGGCATCCTCGGCGGAGTCGAAGCGGGCGTTTTCCAGCTTGCCGAAGAAGTCTGGGCTGGAAACGTAGATCACGTCAAAATCCTTTTGCAGCACGATGCCCGCAATGGCAAGGGCGGCGTGGGTCTTGCCCAGCCCCGCGTTGCCGAAAAGCATCAGGCTCTCGCTGTTGTGGTCGAATTCCTCAGCGTAGCTGCGCAGATCCTCCAGCAGGCCGCCCATGTAGGTGCGGACAGGCTCACCCAGCTTCTCGTCCATGGTGTTGGGGTAGTACCGCAGCTCCATGGTGTCAAAGCTGGAAATGGACAGGCTGGACAGCGCTTCGATCTCCTCCCGTCGCAGACCCTGCATCAGCTTGTGAACGCAGGTGCAGGTGCGGCCCTGCACGCTGCCGGTATCCTGGCACAGCTTGCAGGTGAATTTGGGCTCCAGCGCATCCGCAGGGCGGCCGCTGGCGGCCAGCAGGGCGGTGAGCTCCTGCCGGGCTTTGCTCAGTGCGGCGGCGGCTTCGGTGCGGTTTTTTCCGGCAGCGCCTGCCAGTGCGCAGCGGATGCCCCGCACCCGCACCTCTTCTTCTGCATGGCGCAGGGCG
>ERZ857840.4229-NODE-4229-length-11203-cov-3.293147_pt1 | contig 11203 bp, 11 predicted proteins | sample MGYA00519760_ERZ857840 | MGnify/ENA primary metagenome ERZ857840 (study PRJEB31778, sample SAMEA3449371) | human gut metagenome | biome: human gut; feature: human-associated habitat; material: faeces | place: United Kingdom | collected 2010/2012 ... | reverse complement strand
AGAATTGTGTGGATATATACCGTTTTTGCGCACTTCCACTCACTTTTCTGGCTTTATATTTCATATCCTATATCGTGGCTGGTAACTCTTTTTATACATTGCATATGCTATTTTGCCGTGAGAAACAAACTCCCGAAGGAAAATATGCCTCGTGACGACGAAACAAAACAAATGGAGGAAATAAACGCATGAAAACAGCAATAATCGAAATGGAAAACGGAAAGACAATGACGCTTGAACTTTATCCTGAGAAGGCGCCGATAACTGTTGAAAACTTTGAAAAGCTTGCAAATTCAGGCTTTTATGACGGACTTATTTTTCATCGTGTTATAAAGGGCTTTATGATTCAGGGCGGCGATCCCACCGGAACGGGAATGGGCGGTCCCGGTTGGCAGATAAAAGGCGAGTTTTCTTCAAACGGCGTTAAAAACGACTTAAAGCACACGCGCGGCGTAATATCAATGGCGCGCTCGCGTCATCCCGATTCGGCAGGCTCTCAGTTCTTTATCATGCATGAGGATGCGCCGCATCTTGACGGTCAGTATGCGGCTTTCGGAAAAATGACAGATGGCTTTGATTGTCTTGATGAAATAGCCTGCGTAAGAACCGATTACTCGGACAAACCCATTTCAGAGCAGAAGATAAAGAAAGTAACCGTAAAGTAATATTTTCTCTTGACTTTTACTCAAATTGTATAGTAAAATATAATCAGGTTAAAAGTAATGAAAAAGAGAAAAGGGCTTTAATAAAAATGGTTATTACAAAACGTGCGGAAATCGTTATAAAAACTGTTTTGATCTGACCATATGCACCGGAGCCGACCAACAGAAAAGCAGGTCGGTTCGGGTGCTTTTTTAATTAATTGACGGATGCAAAGACAGCTGCAGACGTTTGCCCGGAGGATAAAAAATGGACGTTTTTGACATGCTTGAACTTGTTTTCGGTCTTGCGTTGTTCCTTTTCGGAATGAGCCTTATGGGCGACGCGCTGAAGCGCAGTGCCGGAAACAAGCTGAAAATGATACTCGGAAAGCTGACATCGAATACTTTCAAGGGCTTTTTGCTCGGGCTTGTGGTAACGGCTATAATTCAGTCGTCGTCGGCGACAACAGTCATGGTTGTCGGCTTTGTAAGCTCAGGAACGATGACGCTTACTCAGGCGGTAGGCGTTATAATGGGCGCAAATCTTGGCACAGCGGCAACAGCGTGGATCATATCGCTTTCTGAAATAGGCTCCGGAGGGCAGAGCGTCAGTGCCGCACTCGAAATATTCAAAACCACGACATGGGTTCCGATAGTGGCGCTTATAGGGATATGTTTGCTTATGTTTTCGCACAGCAGCAGGAAAAAGGACGTAGCGGCAGTTCTTCTCGGTTTTGCTGTGCTTATGGTGGGAATAGAATATATGTCAGGTTCTGTCGCAGGACTTAAAGACAATGAAGCTTTCCGATCTATAATGACAATGTTTGAAAACCCGATTTTCGGCGTTCTTGCCGGTATGATAGTAACAGCAATTGTCCAGTCGTCATCTGCGTCGGTCGGTATTCTGCAATCGCTTACGACATCGGGAACGATAACCTACGGCATGGCTATACCGATAGTTATGGGACAAAATATAGGTACTTGCGTAACGGCACTTATATCGTCCGCAGGCGCCACGAGAGACGGTAAACGCGCGGCATTTATCCATTTGTATTTCAACATAATAGGAGTTGCGATATTGCTTCCCGCGTATTATCTTGTAAACAGTGTGGCATCACTAGGAATCTCGGATAAAACGATAGATATGGTGGGCGTTGCTGTTGTTCATACAGCTTTCAAAATACTTTCTATTCTTATAATGTCGCCGTTTACCAAACAGCTTGAAAAGCTTGCTTCAATAACGGTGAAAGGCAAAAATGACGAAGAGGTCAATATGCTTGACGAACGCCTTCTTGCAACGCCGGCAATCGCGATAGAGCGCGCGAACGAAGTTGCGGCAAAGATGGCGCGCATATCGGTCGACGCCATGCGAATGTCGATAAAGCTGTTTGATTCTTATGACAAGAAAAACGCACAGCTTATCCGTGATTATGAGGATAAGGCGGACAAATACGAAGATATGCTCGGTTCGTATCTTATAAAGCTGTCAAGCCGCAGTATGTCGGAAAGCGAAAGCCATTCCGTTACAAAGCTTTTGCACATTCTCGGCGATTTTGAACGTATTTCGGATCATGCCGTAAATATGGTGGAATCGGCGGAGGAAATGCTTGACAAGAAAATTGAATTTTCGGATGAAGCGAAATCAGAGCTTAAAACTCTTTGCTCGGCAGTGCTTGAAATTCTTGACCTTGCGGAAAAGTCGTTTATAGAAAACGATATAAGCGCGGCGAATATGGTTGAGCCGCTTGAACAGGTAGTCGACTATCTGCGCGACGAGATAAAGAAGCGCCATATAAAACGTTTGCAGAACAGCTTATGCTCGATAGAACACGGATTTGTACTTTCTGACATACTTACAAATCTTGAAAGAGTATCAGACCATTGTTCAAATATAGCGGGATGTGTTATAGAAATTTCACAGCACGACGCACTTGATATGCACGAATATCTCAAGGAAGTCAAAAACGACGGGGCGGAGTTTGGACGTATGTATGGCAATTATCTTGAAAAATATTCTCTTGATGCGGAAAAATAAATATCAAAATATCGCGAAAACAGTAGATATTTGAAAATAAAAGTGATATAATATAAATTCACAATACAAAAAATCAGTGAGGGCGTTCAAAATGGAAAATCAAACGATACTTATACTCGATTTCGGCGGGCAGTATAAAGAGCTTATTGCCAGAAGAGTAAGAGAATGCGGCGTTTATTCTATGATAAAACCGTATGATATTTCTCTTGATGAAATCAAAAAAATAAATCCGATAGGAATAATTTTTACGGGCGGACCGAACAGCGTTTATCTTAAGGATTCCCCAAAGTGCGATGAAAAGCTCTATTCGCTCGGAATACCCGTGCTTGGAATTTGTTACGGATCGCAGCTCATCGCTCATATGCTCGGCGGAGAAGTGGTGTCGTGCAAAAAAAGCGAATACGGCGTTCTTGCGGCAACGATAGATAAAAAATCGGCTTTGTTTGAAGGTCTTGACCGCACTCAGAAGGTGCTTATGAGTCACACCGATATGATAAAAATTCTTCCCGAAGGTTTTGATGTGACGGCGCATACAAAGCTTTGTCCGTGTGCGGCATATCAGTGCGAGGAAAGAAAAATATACGGTGTGCAGTTCCATCCGGAGGTTGAAAACTCGGAGCACGGCACTGATATGATAAACAACTTCCTTTACAAAGTTTGCGGTGCGAACGGCGACTACACAATGAAGGATTATCTTCAGAAGCAGATAGAAGCCGTCAGAGCGCAGGTCGGCAAAAAGCGTGTCCTGCTCGGACTTTCCGGTGGTGTTGATTCTTCTGTTTGTGCCGCTCTTCTTTCGGAAGCAATTCCCGGGCAGCTTGTGTGTGTATACATAGATCACGGTTTTATGAGAAAGAACGAGACGGATGAAGTCCGTGCTGCATTTGAAGGTCGTGAACTTGACTTTGTTTATGTTGACGCCCGCAAACGTTTTATTGAAAAACTTCGCGGAGTTACAGATCCGGAGCAGAAGAGAAAAATTATCGGTAATGAATTTATCGAAGTATTTGCTGAAGAGGCAAAGAAGCAGGAAGGTATCGGATTCCTCGCACAGGGAACTATTTACCCTGACATTCTTGAGAGTGACGGAATCAAGTCACATCACAACGTAGGCGGACTTCCTGAAGAGCTTAACTTTGAGCTTGTTGAGCCTGTAGCACTTCTTTACAAGGATGAAGTAAGAGTTGTAGGTAAGGAACTTGGACTTCCTGATTCTATGGTATTCCGTCAGCCATTCCCTGGTCCTGGTCTTGGTGTTCGTTGCCTTGGCGCAATCACAAGAGACAGATTAGAGGCTGTAAGAGAGTCAGATGCCATCCTCAGAGAAGAATTTGCCAATGCAGGTCTTGAAGGCAACGTATGGCAGTATTTCACAGTTGTACCTGACTTCTATTCAGTAGGTATGACATTAGACGGCAAGAGAAGTGATGCATGGCCTGTAATCATCAGAGCCGTTAATACAACAGATGCCATGAAGGCTACAATCGAGAGAATCGATTATGATGTATTAGATAAGATTACTCAGAGAATTACTTCAGAGGTTAAGGGCGTTAACAGAGTATTATATGATTTAACTCCAAAGCCAACTGGAACAATTGAGTGGGAGTAAATTCACACCCGTGAAAAAGCCTTATTTTACTGGGCTTTTGCCGATTGTATATGCTTTTTGGCAACAAAATGACAACATTATTTGAATTATTGTAAAAGTAAAGAGCTATCAGATTTTTTGAAAGTCTGATAGCTCTTTTTCTATCCAAAATAATTGTTGTACTCTTCGTCTGTGAGGTAATCAATAAAAGTATCTTTTTTATAGCTATGGAATATCACGCGGAATTCATCCTGAATGTCGTTATAAAGGTCATATATTTTATCGAAACAGCCTTTTACTTTTTCAAGTTCTACGGATATAGTATCCAAATTTGTTCTTCGCATCTTGTGAACCACTTCAATTCTGTAAGAATTAAATAATTCTGCTTTTTCAATAAATTCCTGTTTCTTTGGAAAACTGACGGATGATTTAAGTTCATTAATATAATATCCGAACATTTTATCTTTTGGTATTTTGAACTCAATTTCAGCAGGATAAACAGAAAGTTGGATGTAGAAATAACAATCCTCCAAAATGTGCATACACATCGCCTCAAGAATCTGATGATACATTAGTGTTGCTGCAAGCATTCCCTCAAACGTGGTTAATTCGAAACTGTTATCTGCAATTTCATTCAGTAATTCTAAGTTTTCCGGCATCTGAATCGATGGCCAATCATCAGAATTCATTATACGGCTTAAAATTTTATCCATATTAACTTACTCATTTCTTTTCAAAGTATCCACCAGCATATCGCTGAGTGCTTATGACGGTACTTTTACAAATCCGGAAGTTTCATCATATTTCGGATAATTGTAGCGCCACTTGTCATATTCGTCACGGTTAATGTCGCCGTTATGATATTTCTCGGATTGTTCAGCCCACGCATTAAGCATTTCCGAAAGCTCGGTGGCATCCGTCCCCTTGTGAGGGTCTGCATACATTGAAACACCGTTTTCAGTTTTAACTATTGTCAATCCGTATCTGTCCTCTAATGTAAACAAGGTGTGCATTAAGCCTATATAACTGTCAATGTTGGGAACAGAAAGCGCCTGCGGCGATATATCGAAAACCTCTGCAAGTTTATTTGTTAAATCAGCCTTAGGCGTTCTACTTCCGGATTCATACTGTGCCATACGAATGTCAGCGGTCTTTTTAGGAAATCCGACCACCTGTCCTAAATATTTCTGTGTCATTCCGCAAAGATTACGAAAGAATCTTATTCTCTCTCCGATTGCCATAAAATTGCACTCCTTACTTATGTAATGTGCAATTAGTATATCATATATGTTTATCTGAAATATTTACAGTCTGGGATGTGACAGTGATACATTTGGTACTATTGCAGGCGGAGTTACGGAAGAGTTCTATCATGGATTTGGCAGTGTAAATGATGACGGAATTCTTAAAGAATTTCTTACGGACATATATGAGATTTTAATGGCATAAATGTTGCTGCATGCGTATGACATTAGGAAATACGGCACATTTGGTTATGTTATAGCGCGAATGTGTATTGACATAAATATGAAAAATAGTTAGTCTTGGCTATATTGATTTAGAATATCCAAAAGGAGAGTTGTTATGAAAGTTGTATATGCATCAAGAACAGGAAATGTTCAGAAGTTAATCGACAGACTTGGTCTCGAAGCTACTAAGATCGAAGACGGTACAGAAAAGGTTGAAGGTGAATACCTTCTTATCACATATACAGATGGAGATGGAATTATTCCTGAAGTTGTAGAGAAGTTCATCGAGAACAACAGAGAAGGCCTTATCGCTGCTGCAGTAAGTGGTAACAGCGAGCGTCATCCTGTTACATTCTGTGACGCAGCAGACAAGCTTTGCGCATACTACGGAACAAATATTGTTTCAAGATTTGAAGATGCTGGCGATGAGAAAACAGACGCTGCAATTCTTAAGGCATTAAGATAATCTATCCATAAATTGAGCTCATCGCTTAATTGTAGAATTGAAAAGCAAATGGGAAGCATAGGCGAACGGCAAACTGCAAAAGCAAAAGGATGAACTTCAGACAATCAGACGAAGACTGAATGAGCTTGACCGCTTGATTGGAAGTCTTTATGAGAATTTCATTTCAGGTCTGCTGCCCGAAAAGCAGTACAAGTCCCTGATGAAGAAATACTCGGCGGAGCAGGACAATCTTGAGAGCCAAGTATTGGAGATTCAGGAGAAGCTGGAGCAAACTAAAGCGTCCTCTGCCCATATCGGGCGACTTTTCTTTTTCGGGAAGTAATCAAGAAGTCATAAAGTTCCGTGAGTAATGGAAGAAGGCAATGCTTTGAGAAAAAAGGAGAGTAATATTCTGAAAACCACTTGAGATTTTAGGGAAAATCTGCTATAATGTTGCTGTATATCTATGGGGTAGGGGGTTTATATCCTTTTTTCTTAGAAATTATGGAAGGAGGACTTGACTATGGCAAATGGAAATGCGCCGTTTTTTCAGCGTGTCAAGTCTTATTTCATACAATTTATAACGAACCGATTGCCGGAGACAGGGTGCATTATGCCTTGGCTTCGGCTTTTTGCGTTTGCCGGAAAGACGATGGTTTGATATTGAAATCCTAACTACCACCCGTAAACATATCTTTTCTCGGTATGTCCGCTGCGGAAGGAAGAACCAAGCAGACAATTAAAAAATGGAGGAACTGTTATGAAGAAAAAACTGTTGGCAATCTTTATCTGCCTTGTAATGGTAGCTGGATTGCTACCGACCGTAGCCTTTGCTGCGGAAAACTACGATCTGTATGTAAACGGCGAACAGTTCACAAGCGAAAAGCTCTCTATCGCTTGTGGAGAAGGAACCGCAAGCTATGACCCGAATACAAAGACCCTTACGCTTAACAATGCCGCAATTACAAACGGCGGCAAAAGCGATGAAAGTCCTAAGTACGGTATCAGAGTAGTCGGAGACACCGATTTAACGATCAAACTTTCCGGCACAAACAGCATTACTTTAGATAACGGCGGCGGAATTTTTGCAGACGGTAGCAGTGATAATTACAATATTATCGGTGACGGTAAGCTTACAATCGATGCAAAATGGGATGCACTCTATACGCTTAATGGCAACATCAGCATATCCGAAGGTGCAGAGCTTGATATAACTTCTGTCAAGGGCTGCGGAATTACTTCTTATAATAAAGGAAAGCTTTCCATTGACGGCGCAAAGGTTGTGGTCTCTTCCTATTACACTGCTGCAAGTGCCAAGGAGCTGGTGATTAAAAACAACAGCGAGGTTGTATTGAACGCAAGGGAGGATAATTTTAATGCAGCGTATATGGGTGATGAAAACGGCGCTGGCAAAATTGAAATTATCAACTCCAAGGTGGAAGCAACAAGCTATTATCCCGCTTTGTTTACCGAGGGCAATCTGACGGTTAACGGCGGCGAGGTAAAATGCACCTCTACTGCGGACGGCGCAATATGGACAAAAGGCAATATTCTGATCAAGGGCGGCGCCAAAGTAACCACTGACAGTAAATACCCCATGGGCGGTAACGGATCTTTCACCGTAGAAGAAGCAGAGATTGATGCAAAGAATACGAATGAGAATAATATCCCTGCAATTTTCGATGAAAGTGTGCCTGTGATTGCCGATGGCTATCACCTGAACTATGCAAAAGCCGTAGACTCGGAAGGAACAGAAATTGACCTGCTTTCCAGCGGTACTCAGTACTTTGCACTTTATAAAAATGTCCATTTTATCACAAAGGCTGTCTATCCGGTTTCTTTCGTTGTAACGCCGGACGGTCTGACCAATGTTGTTGTTAAAGTGAATGGTCAGGAGGTTACCGGCTCTGTCAGTTTGGAAGCAGGAACTTACCCTGTTGAAGTAACAGCCGATAACTGCAAAGCATACACCGGCAATATAACGATCACCGCCGATGCGGCAACGCATACGCAGACGGTTGCAATGACTTATTTACCTGCCGACTACACTAAGGTCGACGAAGCCATTGCCAAGGCAAATGCACTGAACAAGGACAACTACAAGGACTTCTCTGCTGTAGAAACTGCTGTCAAGGCTGTTGTCCGTGACAAGAACATCACTGAACAGAGCGAAGTGGATGCAATGGCGAAGGCTATTGAAGATGCCATTGCTGCCCTGCAATACAAGGATGCTGATTACACAAAGGTTGATGCAGCCATTGCCAAAGCAAATGCACTAAACAAGAATGACTACAAGGATTTCTCCGGTGTGGAAGCTGCTGTCAAGGCTGTTGTCCGTGGTAAAAATATTACGGAGCAATCCGAAGTAGACAAGATGGCAAAGACTATCGAAGATGCGATTGCTGCTCTTGAGAAAAAACCTGCCAGTACCAAACCGGGAACATCCGATAAGAGTCCGCAGACCGGCGATACAAGCAACCTTGCTTTGTGGATTGCCCTGTTGTTCATCAGCGGCGGTGCAGCCATTGGCGCAACGGTTGTAAGCGGGAAGAAAAAGTACAACAGATAAGAGAACAGCTTAACCTATGCGGCGGCTACCGGAAACAGTAGCCGCCGTGAGCTTTAGCTCATCCACGGCATCTGTATACCGTCCGGCTGCAATCAGCTTGTTGCGAAAACGGTTCAACCCGTTGAGAGCGAGTCGCCACTCTTGCTGATTTAGCTCAACATAGTGTTTTCGCTTCATTACGATCCCGCCTTAATGTTCTGCAATTATTGCAGCAAAAGGCACGGCTGGAATCGAATATGCGGAAAAAGAAATCACCGAGAAAAGCCCGTACGAGGCTTTCTCGGTGATTTTCCTTGCCATTGCTACGCCGCCTGAAAATACAGGCAGCTGCCGCTCTTATCTGCGAGCCTTGTCGTAGGGGATGCCCTCCGCCTTGGGGGCACGGGACTTCTTGGAGGTGAAGGCCAGAACCACAAGAGTCACGATGTAGGGGAGCATCCGGTACAGGTGGGAGGAGATGCCGATCTGGGCGAGCAGATAGACGCCGTCACCGTTCAGGTCAATGCTGGCGTAGGCCGCCGCGATGCACTTGAACAGGCCGAACAGCAGGGAAGCGCCCGCAATGTTCAGGGGGTTCCAGTTACCGAAAATCATAACGGCCAGAGCCAGAAAGCCGAAGCCGGCCACATCGCCGTTGGCGGTGCAGTTGGTGGTGGTCAGGGCGTAGACAAAGCCGCCCATACCGGCCAGAGCGCCGGAAATGGTGGTACCGGCGTAGCGCATCTTGTAAACGTTGATGCCCAGACTGTCTGCCGCCTGAGGATTCTCACCGCAGGCCCGCAGCCGCAGACCAAACTTGGTCTTATAGAGAATGATGGCCAGGATGATGAAGAGGATGATGCAGACGTAAGTTGCCAGATACACCTTGTTGATGAAGGTCTCACCCAGGAAACCGATGTCCTGCTTCTTGGGAATGCCGAAGGTGGATTTTTTCAGCATGAACCAGGAGGCGGCGTCACCGGAGGCCATCTGCAGGGTGTTCTGGTTGGCCAGGATTCGGATCAGGAACAGCACCAGGGCAGGGGCCATCAGGTTCAGAGCCGTGCCGCCGATGGTCTGGTCGGCCTTCAGATTGATGGAGGCAAAGCTCAGCAGCAGGGAGAACAGCGCGCCCATGGCGGCGGCCGCCAGCATGGCCAGCAGCTCCAGACCCTGCAGAGTCAGCCACTGCTTGTTGGCGTAGGCATCGGCGAAAGCCTGCACACTCTGCATATTCCGCACGAACAGAACGCCGATGAAGGCTCCGAAGATCATAATGCCTTCCAAAGCCAGGTTGATGATACCGCTGCGCTCGGCGAACACACCGGCCAGTGCCACGATCATCAGGGGCACCGCGTAGAGCAGCGTTTGCTGAATCAGAAAAGTCATGCTTCCTTGTCCCCTTTCTCAGTTTCGGGCTTGGGGGCCGTCTTTGCCGCGGGTTCCGCGTTGGCGTTGGGGCCGCCCTTCTTCTTCCACTTGGGAAGCATCATCTGGATTACCAGAGAGAAGGCGCTCAGGTAGACGATGACGGAGATAATGACGTCGGTGATGTACTCGTTATAGGCGGTGTAGCCGGTGAGCTGCACGCCAACGATATCCAGCATGGCCATGAAGATGCCGGTGAAGATCACGCCGATGGGGTTGTTCACTGCCAGCAGGGCCACGGGGATGCCGTTGAAACCGGCGCTGGGCAGGCTCTGATAAGTGGACCAATAGAACTCGGTGTTGCCGGCCAGCCAGTACAGCGCTGCGCCGCCGCCGGCCAGAGCACCCGCAATGGCCATGGACAGGATGATGTCCCGCCTGTCGTTGATGCCAGCGTACCGGGCCGCGTGCCGGTTGGCGCCGCAGGCCTTCAGCTCATAGCCCAGCGTGGTCTTGTTGATCAGAATGTAGACGAGAATGGCAACCAGAATGGCAATCAGAATGCCGCCGTTGACCTGAGAACCGGGGAACAGCTTGTCCATGCCCATTTTCGCGGTCTGCACGCCGTTGAAGGAGGTTTTGTAGACATAGCCGGACTTGGTATTTTCCACCATGTTTTTGAAGTTGGACACATCAAAGGCCCAGGTTACGATATTGGCGGCCAGCCAGTTGGTCATGATGCAGGCCAGAACCTCGTTGATTCCCAGCAGCGCCTTCAGCGCGCCGGGAATGGCACCCCACAGCGCGCCGGCAAGGCAGCCGCCCAGAAAGGCCAGCAGCCAGACGAGCCAGGCGGGCACGGAAGAAGTGGGGATGGACAGGGCAATCATCAGGGATGCCATGGTGCCCATCAGATATTGGCCAGGCGCGCCGATGTTGAACAGGCCCGTCTTATAGGCCACGGCCACGGAAAGACCGGTCATGATCAGGGGGGTCGCCCGGAAGAGCATATTGCCCAGGGATTGAGCGTTGTAGCCCCAGGTCAGCTGGCCCGCGGCGTTGCGGCCCGTGGACAGAATTCCTGCGAAAATCAGCTTCACGCCGTCCCA
>ERZ857840.4228-NODE-4228-length-11203-cov-4.718604_pt1 | contig 11203 bp, 8 predicted proteins | sample MGYA00519760_ERZ857840 | MGnify/ENA primary metagenome ERZ857840 (study PRJEB31778, sample SAMEA3449371) | human gut metagenome | biome: human gut; feature: human-associated habitat; material: faeces | place: United Kingdom | collected 2010/2012 ... | reverse complement strand
ATTAGCATGAGGGGAACATGCGTTCTATCGAGACACACTTTTTGTCCTATAAGCCAAGGCTCGCCTACCGCAGGCGAGCCTTCGTTGCATAGAGGCGCCGAAACCGCGCGGGCAAATCGGGCTGAGCATTTCGCGTGCCGCGCCCGCATGAGCTGCGGACTTACGCAGGCTCAGCACATGCGTGCAGGCAACAACGTTAGGCCGTATGCCGCGCGAACGCCGCGCCATACGGCCCTATCACTTCTGGAATTTCTTGGCCTCTTCGGCTTCGACGCCCTCCATCGAGGCGCCATATTTCGCGGTTTTCGGATCTTTGCCGCCATCTTTGAGCAGTTCATCGACGCTTTCCGCACGCAGCGCCTCGCGTCGCGCATCGTGTTTTTCCTGATATCGGCCCGCCGCAACAGCATCGAGCTTCACATTGCGGAAGTACACGATCCAGTTCGCCGCGATGGCAATCATGTTCAGGAAATAGACCACCAGCACCCAGTTGATTTGGCCCGATACGAACTTCGCCGCAATTCCGGCAACGTAGCCCAACGTGATAAGCAAAATGAACTGCCAGCTTGTGCCCGCAGCCGTACGCGCCTTCGCCGCCTTATACGCATTCATCGGCCACGACAAGCCAAAACAAACCAGCATGACCGCTTCAAGAAATTCCGCCATTGCACCCTCGATTTCTCGGATTTCAAACCCTTTGAGAATAGTTCGCGCGCATCATAGCGTCTAATATATGAATTAGTTATCTATCATCACTTTTACGTTATGATTCAAGAAAACGAAGGGAGCGCCGTGGAGCTTTTGCAGTTGAGATATTTTCTGGAAGTTGCGGAAAGCGAGCACGTCACGCACAGCGCCCAGAAACTTCGCGTATCGCAGCCCTCGCTCACCCAAGCGATTAGCCGCCTCGAGCGAGAACTGGGCGTACAGCTTTTCGAGCCAGAAGGGCGCGGCATTCGCCTTACTGAAGCAGGGCGCTTCTACAGCAAACGCATCGCGAAAGCGGTGGGAGAAATCGACTCGGCGACCAGCGAGCTTGCGCGGTTCGACGAAGAGCGCAGCTCGATCGTGCGCATCAACGTTGTTTCGGCTTCGAACATCGTCGTTGACGCCGTCGCGGAATGGCGCACTCAACACCCCGCGGCAAAGTTTCAGATTGTGAGCAGCGAAACCGCCAGCAAAATTGAACCGTGCGACATCGAAGTGCGCATGCAAACGGGGAAAACGCCGGAAGCGAAGGGCGCGCGCCTATTCAAGGAACGCATCATGCTCGCCGTACCCACAACGAACGGCGACGAAGCCGAGGAGCCCGACGCAGGTTTTCGCGACAATCTAGGAAAAGGTGAAAGACCTGGAGGCGAAGAGCGCGACATCGCAGCGAGCAACGCCTTGGCCAACGGACTCGGCGAAGCGATTTCGCTGGCCCAAGTGCAAAACAGCGGCTTCATAATGCTCGCAGGCTCGCGCAACATTAGCAACCTCTGCCTGTCGCAATGCGCAAAACTGGGGTTTCGCCCCACAATCGCCTTCGAGAGCGATAATCCATCGGTCGTGCGCAAAATGATCGGCCTTGGCCTCGGCGTTGGCTTTTGGCCCGAACACAGCTGGGGCGAGCTTGGCGCCGGCGCGCGCCTTGCTCCCATTCTTGAGCCGGGATTCGTACGCACCATCGAAGTCGCGCGAACGCGCCACGGCGGCTCGAACGAGCAGGCCGATAAGTTCTATTCGTTCCTGCTTCAGCGATTCGAAGCCCGCTGGAATATCTAGCGGTTCCCCGCGTCAACCATGGTAGACTTTTGCGTACATGTGCGAGAGAAAGGGATTCCATGGCCGCGCAATGCAATTTGATCATCGATTCATGCTGCGATTTGCCGCTGAGTATGCTGCAAATCGAAGGCGTCGATACGCTGAACTTCAATTACGTCATGAGCGATGGCGACCACGAGGACGATTTCTATCAATCCATCACGCCGCACGAGTTCTACGAGAAGATTCGCAATGGAGAAACGCCGAGCACCTCGCAGGCTTCGCCGGCGGCAATCGAAGCGGCATGGCGCCGCGCTGCCGAAAACGGCATTCCCACGGTATACCTATGTTTCTCGAGCGGCCTTTCGTCGAACTACTCAACTGCGGCGGCGTTGCTTGCCCAGGTGAAAGAGGAATTCCCCGATGCTCCGCTCTATTTGGTCGACCTTATGATCGGCTCTACGCCCGAGGGCTTGCTCGTTCTTGAGGCGTTGCGTCAGCGCGATTCGGGGCTTTCCGCAGAAGAGCTGGTCGAGTGGGCCGAACAGGCGCGCTACTTCGTGCAAACCGCTTTCATGGTTGACGATCTTGATGCGCTGCACCGCGGCGGACGCATTCCCGCATCGGTTGCCGCAGCAGGCTCGGCACTCAATGTGAAACCCCTGCTCACCTTCGATACATCGGGGCACTTGGCACTCACGGGCGCCGCGCGTGGGCGCAAGAAGGGCCTGAAGCAAATGGCCGATTTCTTCGCAAAAGAGCATGACACGCAAGGTGGTTCGCCCGTAGTGCTCATCGGCAACGCCGACTGCCCGAAAGACGCCGAAGCGCTGCGAGACCTTTTGGCCAAACAAGACGAGAGCATCACCGTGGTACAGCACAATATTGGTGCCACCATCGGCAGCCACGTTGGACCCGGCATGGTGTCGATTTCGTTCTGGGGCGGCGACCGCCGCGAAAACATGTCCGTCGCCGACCGCATCGCCGCGAAGATCAAGCGCGGCTAGCAAGTCGAACGGACGGTTCGGGGCCTCAGGACATCAAGATGCTCTGAGGACTCACTACCGTCATCTCGCCGACCTCGGAGCCCCTTTTTCGCAATTGCCTGCTGCGGCCAATCGTAGCAGACTCGTATTGCATGCATATGAACGGACCTTCTGCACTCCTTCCCTCTCTTCTCGCACCTTGTCTCTCTTCCTCATCCCCACAAGTGCCCGTCGGCGCGAAGGCCCGCGCTCGAATATCCCATCCTTGCAAAGCCCATCCCCCGTCTCTTATGTTTGTCGCGGTTCCGTGGCGCCGAGGTAACGTTTCGATTCAGATTCTTCCCATTGTGCGAACGCGCGATATGTTCGACTCGTACCAAGCGCATTTACCGCAAGCCAATCGAGCGCTTGCTTTTATTTGATAGGAGGCAACCATGGACAGACGCGCATACAGTCAAGAAAACCGCAATAAGCGCGCCGGTTCGGTGGCAAAAACCGTCGTTATCTCGCCCAAGGCTGAAACCGAAACCCCTAACCCAACCGGAATCAAAGGCCTTTTTGAAGGGCTTTCGGTTTCGCAGGTCACCGCCGGTGCGTTGGCCGCGGTGACCTCGATGCTGCTTTCTGCACAAATTGGCATTGCCGGCTCGGTTATCGGCGTCGCCGTAGGCTCGGTCGTGTCGACCGTTTCATCGCAGCTTTACAAAAAATTCCTGGCAGGGTCAGCCGAAAAACTTCGCGGCTTTGCCTCGAGCGACAATGCAGAAGGAAATGCGGCGACTAACGCCGCTGCCACCCAAAGCGCAACCCAAAGCTTCGCACACGCGCAAACCACCGTTATGCCCATCACACGCGCACCATTCGAGAGCGCCGAAACCACCATGCTGCCTTCGGTGGGCACAGCGACGCGCGCATTCAACGAAGCGGCGGTTCCGTCGACCAATTCCGCCGAAACGAGCGTTCTATCCGCGGGCCAAATCGTTGGAGCCGATGCGCACGACATGCGCAGCAACCAAGCCGCTCAAGGCACCCAATCGAATACGCCGCGCATCAATAGCGCAGCCGGCCATACGGGCAATGCAAGCCACGCAACGGGCGTCGTCGAGATTGAGGCCCAAAAACAAAAGACCATGCAGCGCCGCGTGCTCGCGGTTTCAGTCGCCTCGTCCCTTGCGGCAATCCTGCTGTTCGCGGGCCTCGTGCTTATGTTTACCGGTGGCGAAGGCATCGGTACAAAAGTAGCCCCGTTCACCGGCGAAGTCGTAACGAGCCAGCTTGCAGACGAAAACAGCGCTGCGACCAGCAATGACACCGGAAAAACCCATGATGTCAAGAAGGCCGAGACAACAGCTCAAGACGAAAACGAGAAGAACAGCGCTCCGCAATCCCCTCAGCAGAATTCGACGCAGAGCGCTTCCAACTCTTCATCCACAACCGAATCGGGCACAAACTCCAGCAACACGAATTCGGGATCGGAGAACTCGAGCTCCGCAAGCGGCAACAACAGCTCATCCTCAAGCGGCTCAGGCTCCGGCCAAACTTCCAGCGATAATACGAATTCAAATTCCAACAACACAAACAGCTCTGGCTCTGGCTCAACGAATTCGGGCGGAAATGCCACAAATTCAGGGTCAACGGGATCGGAATCGAGCGCATCGTCGCAAGCGGGGTCGGGCAAGTAACCCACGGCGAAATATTTCGCTCGGCAAGAAAAGCCGCGAGGCGGCAACACACGCACAAGTGAAAACGAATTCAGCCCCACAGCCAACTCCAAGAAAGCGCATGCATACATACAAAAGCGGGCCTGCATCGTTCTGCAGGCCCGTCTCCGTTCAGGGCAATTATGTTTGTCATTTGGCTCATCGCCCTGCGCGTTCGTTAGTCAACGCTCTTCAAGCTTTCAACCATATCGATTTTCTTGAGCTTGAATTTCATCGCCAAAGTCACGATAACCGAGAACAGCATGGTGAGCGCAAACGCGATAACGAAGCTCAAAGCATGAATTTCGCGGCCGAACATCACTTGATCGACCTCGGCGGTGATTACAACATAGCCTTCCATAGCTATGCCAAGGAACAAACCAACGAATGCGCCAATCAGCGAAAGCAGCATGGTTTCACGATAAATATACGCGTTCACCTCATGCGGCGTGAAACCAAGCACCTTCAGCGTGGCAATCTCGCGCACACGCTCGGTGATGTTGATGTTCGTGAGGTTGTACAGCACCACGAACGCGAGCAGGGCCGCAGCAACCACAAGCACCACCACGACCGAATCGACGCTCTTCAGCATGCTGCGATAGCTGTTGATGGTTTCGTCGTTATACGTCACGGTTTTCACGCCATCCATCGCGAGCACGTCGTCGCTGAACACTTCGCGCACGTCATCGCCCTCGGCAACGTTCGCGAGCAGCGTCGCGTACGAAGGCGCTTCACCCATGGTGGATTCGTACAACGCAGGCGACATGAGCACGTATTGCGCCACGTAGTTCTCCATAATGCCCGACACGCGCACCTCGCGGCCTTCGCCCGTCGCATTGCCAATGGCATCCTCGTCGTAAATCGCGATGGAATCGCCCACCGAAACGCCCAGCTTCGTCGCGAGCTTCTCGCTTATGAGCACGCCTTCGTCGTCAATCGCGAGGGGCTTGTGGCCCACGCGCGTGCGCAGCGTGTTGAAGTTGCCGAATTCCTGCGTATCTTGCGGCACGTTCAACTCGACGCGTTGGTCGATTTCATCCGACGCGCCCGGAGTGCGCACAATTTTATTCTCGGTAAGCACCCATGCCTTCGGACCTTCGGAGTCGGCCTCGACGCGTTTTGCCACGGCATTCTTTTCGGCATCGGCAACATCGGAATCCATGCGCACGATGGCGTTGTAGTGGTACAGCTCGCCATACTGCTTGTCGATGATATCGTTGATGGCGTTTTGCAAACCAAGACCGGTGAGCAAAAGACCCGTGCAACCTGCAATGCCAATAATCGCCATGAAGAAACGGCGCTTATAGCGGAAGAGGTTGCGCGCGGTGACCTTCCAACTGAACGACATGCGGCTCCACAGCGGACGAATACGTTCGAGCAGAATGCGCTTGCCGGCCTTCGGCGCGCGGGGCAGCATAAGGGCTGCCGGCTTTTCGCGCAGGGTGGCCATCGCAGCGAACAGCGTTGCCGCAACCGTGATGCCCACGGAAAGGCCCGCTGCCAGCAAGAACAGAGCAGGGTCGATTGGCGTAGGCCTGCACGGCACAACATAAATAATCGCGTACGCATTCATGATGAACCACGGCAAAAATTGCGACAGCAGCGCAATGCCCACGATTGAGCCCACGCCGCTGGCGACCATGGCATACACCAAATACTTCGAGGCGATGCGCCCATTGGAATAGCCAAGCGCCTTAAACGTGCCAATGAGCACGCGCTCTTCATCGACCATGCGCGTCATAGTCGTAAGCGAAACCAAAGCGGCCACAAGGAAGAACAGCAGTGGGAACACCTGGGCAATTTGATCAATGCGTCCCGCGTCGGAACGGAAGCTTTCGGCGCCGATGTTCTTCTTCAAATCAAGCGCATACACGTCGGCATCCATAGTGGCGATGTCGTCCACCTCGGCTTGGGCGTCGGCGAGCTGCGCTTCGGCGTCGGCGAATTCAGCCTCGGCCTGGGCGCGCTTATCAGCAAGCTCGGCAGCGCCGCTTTCCCACTGCGACAAACCGTCGGCATATTCGGCCTGGCCGCTTTCGAGTTGAGCACGGCCCTCATCGAGCTGCGTCTGGCCTTGGGCAAGCTGCGCCGCAGCGGCATCAAGCGAGGCCTGACCGCTCGCGAAGCCCTGGTTGGCCGCAGCCTTCTGGGCAGCAAGCTCCTGCTCACCCGCCGCAAGTTGCTCAGGCACGCCCGCAGTTTCCGTATCGATTTGAGCGATGCCCGCCTGAAGCTGAGCGATGTCCGCTTCGATTTCAGTTTTCTGGGATTCAAGCTGCGCTTGCTGCTGCTGGAGCTGTGGCAAGGACTTCTGGGCTTGGTCAAGTTGCTGCTCGAGAGCTGTCTTTTGCGCCTCGAGCTGCGCCTTCACTTCCCCGTAAGCAGGGTCAGCCGGATCCAACGCATCGATTTGCGCCTGCACGCCCGCAATCGCCAACGGCAGCCCGTCAACCGCCTGCTGCGCCTGGTCAATGCCGGCCGCGACCTGCGCAAGACCATTGTTTACCTCGTCAAGGCCCTCCTGCGCTTCGTCGAGCTTATTGTTCAGCATTTCGCGCTTCTGCATAGCGGTGCGGTACTGTGCCCACCCTTCGTCAATCGACGCCTGAGCCTGAGCCAATGCCGCTTGCGCCTGCGAACGCTGGTCGGCGAGTTCAGCCACACCCGACTCATACTGGGCGCGACCGCTTGCCAACTGCGATTCGCTTTGAGCAATGGTCGCCTTCGCCGATTCAAGCTCGACGGCCGCAGAATCGAGCTGCGCCTTAGAATCGTCGAGCGTCGCCTGGCCATCGTCGAACTGCGCGAGCGCATCGGCCTTCTTCTGCTCGTATTCCGCACGCTTTTCATCGAGTGTGGCCTGGGCATCGGCCTGCAGGCCCTCGATGCGCGACGCCTTCAAATCGTCGCCAATCGCGTCGATGCGATTGGCCACTTCGTCGACTTTCGCCTGGTAGGCATCGCTTGCCCATGGCAAGTCGCGCGCACCATCGACCGCGACGAACGCTTCGGTAATGGGATAATCGTCAGCGAAGGCCGAATCGGGAACGAACACGAAGCTCGTAAGACGGCCGCTTCCAAGCGACGTCGAACCCACATTGGTCGAGCACGTGTAATACGACGAATTCACGAAGCCGACCACCGTGAACTCGCGCTCGGCGAAGCTGTCATCCAAATCTTGCGTGCCCTCGATAAGGCGCACCTTGTCGCCGATATGCACATCGGTCTGCCACACCGTGTCAGAAGAAAGCAGGCACTCGTCGCTTTTCGTGGGCCAGGTGCCGCTCTTCAAGACAGGCCTGTTCAAATACGAACCGTCGCTCGATTGCACAGTGAAGCCATCGTCGCACGTGCTCGCCTGGGCAGCGTCAACATCAAGCGACTGGAAGCACAGCGTATATTGCACGCCATCCAATTCTGAAATGGCGTCGGCTTCGCGAGCGGGCATAACAGCCGAAACGCCCTCCACATCGCGCAACGCGTCGATTTGCGCCTCATCGAATCCAATCGTCGAAACCACGCGCACGTCGGCCAAACTCGTGCCATCATAGTATTCGTCGCCCGCAAGGCGCATGTCGGGCCCCGTCATGCGCAGGCCGGCATAAAAGCCCGCGCCAAGTGCGGCAATAATCGCAATCGCCAAAAAGCGGCCCCACGAATGGGTGATAGAACGCCGTAGATCTTTTCCGAATGCGCTCGCCATGCTTACCACTCAACCATTTCGGCGGCTTGCGGATGGGCATTGAGCTCCATGCGCTCGACTTTTCCTTCTTTCACATGAATCACGCGGTCGGCAATAGCGCAGAACGCGGAATTGTGCGTAATGAGCACCACCGTACGGCCCGTTTCGCGGCACGTGTCTTGCAACAGCTTCAAAATGGCCTTGCCCGTTTTGTAATCGAGTGCGCCCGTGGGCTCGTCGCACAGCAAGAGCTTCGGGTTTTTCGCGATGGCACGGGCAATGGCCACACGCTGCTGTTCGCCGCCCGAGAGTTGCGCGGGGAAGTTGTCCATGCGATGCGCGAGCCCCACCTGGGTCAACACGTCGGCAGGCGGAAGAGGATTGCGGCAAATTTGGCTCGCAAGCTCCACGTTTTCGAGCGCGGTAAGATTTTGCACCAAGTTATAGAATTGGAACACAAAGCCAATATCGTAACGACGGTAATCGGTGAGCTGCTTTTCGTCGAACTGATCGACGCGGGCGCCATCGAGCGTAATAGAACCCGATGTACATGAATCCATGCCGCCCATCATGTTAAGCAGGGTCGTTTTGCCTGAGCCAGAGGGACCGACGACTACCACAAGCTCACCTTGCTCGATTTCGAAAGACATGCCATCGACGGCAGCCACCTGCACTTCGCCCATGGTATAAATCTTACGCACATCCTTAAATTCGACGAATGCCATAGCGACCCCTTACGCGGTGCGGTTTCCTGAATAATCCCTCATACTGAGTATATTGAAAGCGCCGCGGAAACCAGCGATGATTTTATGCCAGCGGCCCCACAACAGGCTTGGTTATCCTTCGAGAAGAGCACGGCTGTTAGCCGCCACTTTCTTCTTCAGTGAATCGAGGCGACACCTGCGCAGCTCTGCCATATGCTCGAGGGACGCTTCCAGCAGCGCGCGCACTTCTCGAGCGTTGAATTCCGCGCCCGCGGCGGGCGGCAGGTCGCTTTCAAGCAGCAATTTTTCTTCAGGGATTTGCTGCACATACGCGCGGCCGCGCTTGGTGGAAAGCATGCGAGGATTGATGGAAAAATAGCAGCCGCATTCGATGGCGCGCGCAAGCTCGACACCCGAACCAGAGAACCAGTGGAAAATCACCGCTGTACCCTGCGGGTTTTGAGGGCCCTGCGGCGCACCAGGAGCCACGAGCCCCACGCTTTCCATAAGATCAAGCGCCACGCCCACGCTTTTCACGGCATGCACCGAGAGCACTTTGCCCCTCGACGCCGCGGCGATGCGCGCGAACACCGTGCGCTGCAGCTGGGCGCTTTCGGCACGACGAGGTGCAAAATCAAGACCGATTTCGCCAATAAAGCGCGTTTCGGCAGCGTAGGCAACGAGCTTATCAACCGCATCGGCGCCGCACGAACCGTCGGAAAGCCACCACGGGTGCAAACCTACACCGAGTTTGAAGTTGGAATTTCGATTGAGCTCATCGGCCAAGGCCAATGACGCAAGGTGATATTCATCAGGGGTCACCGTAGCGCACATGCCGCCTATTCCCTCTTGGCGCATCGCGATGGCCGCCGCTCGAGCATCGGGAGAAAAAGCCAGGTGACAATGCATGTCATACAAATCAAAGACCGTCATAGCGTCCCCCTCTTTTTATGCACGCGCCCCCACGTTTTTCCAATAAGGTTATACCACTCAAAGGACAAAGGACGCAAACAACCCAGACGCAACGGCGCGAAAGATTTTCGAATAGAGCCTATATTCCCAGTTAGTCGGCGAATTCCCCCACGTGTGCGATGGCGCGAAGCGTTTCAGCCGCGATCATTTGACCCATCATGGGAGGCATATACGATGCCGTGCCCAAATTCGATCGCTCACTACGAGGAGCGCCCTCACGCACCGGCACGGGCACAGGCTGCTCGCAGGAATACACGACGCGCAGATGCTTGATACCGCGCTTGCGGCATTCCTTGCGCATGATGCGCGAAATGGGGTCGTTCACGGTTTCGTACAAATCAGACGCACGCAAATATTCAGGCTGCAGCTTATTGGCGGCACCCATGGCGCTTATCAAGCGCAAGCCGTGCTTTTGCGCGAATTCCGCAATGAAAATTTTCGTCGAAATAGTGTCGATGCAGTCAAGAACGAAATCGATGCGGCCGTCACACTCTTCGAGGCACTCGGCATACAGTTCGTCGAAAGTCTCGGCGAGGACGAACGAATGCTTGGTAACGACGTGCACGTTCGGGTTAATATCCAGGCACATTTCGCGCATCACGTCGATTTTTCGACGACCCATCGTGCTCTGAAACGCGATAACCTGGCGATTCACATTGCTCGGCGACACCACATCGCGATCAATGAGCACCAAACGACCCACGCCGCCGCGCACGAGCGCCTCAACGCAGCTCGAGCCCACGCCGCCCAAACCCAGCACCATAACCGTCGCGTTGGCCAGGCGCTCCATGCCATCATCGCCCATAATTCGGCGCAGGCGAGAATCGGCCGCATCGTCACCTGGAGCGGGCTCGGGAGCAGGGCCAGCGATGCCATTCGGGTAGGCGTACGTGTTTTCGGAAGCGTTCATATGAGTGGATCTTTCTATGCATGCCATATCGCGAAAATGAATCAGCGATTCTTCAAACCTGGCCATTGTAAACCCCAGAACCTGCTAAATGCTCGAACCTGTTAAATGCTCGTAGCGTTTAACAGGTTCATCTTCGCGTAACCGGCAACACCTGCTAAACGCTACGAGCATTTAGCAGGTCGTGATTCTGGCTTGGGCGTGAATACGGAGGTGCGGCGCAAGCCCACCTGCAAAAGAAGACTACAATGCTGGAATATTTACCACACGAGAAACCGGGACCGAAAGAGCGCCCGGAAACCGCAGCCGACGCGCTCCAAGAACGCGCTCGCAGCTGCACCACCGAAAACAAGGAGTCATCATGAGCACCACCCTGCCCCAGGCCAATGATTTTGGCGGCACGCCCCTTGTCTCGCTTCAAACCATCGCCGAGGCGATTCGCGCCAACGGCACCGACTGCGAAATCGTGGGCGATGCGTCCACCGAAATTCGCGGCGTCGCGATCG
>ERZ857840.4226-NODE-4226-length-11207-cov-5.606080_pt1 | contig 11207 bp, 9 predicted proteins | sample MGYA00519760_ERZ857840 | MGnify/ENA primary metagenome ERZ857840 (study PRJEB31778, sample SAMEA3449371) | human gut metagenome | biome: human gut; feature: human-associated habitat; material: faeces | place: United Kingdom | collected 2010/2012 ... | reverse complement strand
AGCTGCCGTCATTGCCGGAAAACGTTGGATTCTGTGGCTGCATATTGTACTGCGCATATTCTGCCGGAATATCCAGTTCCAACCGCGTCCATGTTTTGCCGCCGTCCAGCGTCCGCGCAATTTCGGGGCCGTTGTCAAAAAAGTAGCGGTAGCTGATAAAGCCGACCGTTTCAGACGCAAAGCCAGCGCCGATGACCGTGCCGGTATAAAGCGCGTTTGGGTCAGAAATTTCCCACGTTTCGCCGCTGTCCGGGGAAGTGCAGACATTTGCTGCGCCTGTTCCGGCTGCGGGCGGCAGCGCGGCGACGCACCAACAGAACGCGCCGATCTCGCCATAGTAGAATGTGGTGGAATCAAGAAATCCAAAGGTAAAGGCTTCACTTTTCCTGTCACAGCCGGGGAGCGCCGCAATCAGATCATAAGGAATCTTTGCAAGCGGCTCCTTGCTGTCTGTGCTTTCGTACAGTTCAATCCACGGCGTTTGCGAATCGGCAACATACCCAATCAGCTCAACCGTATTCATGACAGGCAGCGAAGAATCCACCTCTTGCGGTGTTGCTTCTGAGCTGGAATTGGCTGAATGATCCGGCGTTGTGATTTCATTCGCTTTCTGCTGTGTCAGCTCTGCAAACGAGCAGCCCATGAGAGCCAAAAGTATAGCTGATACGATTAGCAAAGGAACGATGCTTCGCTTCATTTGAGACCTCCAAATAATTTAAATGATCAATTATTTACCTGAATTCAGTCCCATGTGAAATCAAAATAGGATGCTGATTCGCTGGAAATATCTTTTGATTTTAAATCTTCTATCGATTTCGGACGCAGTTTTCCAATCGGGCCGGATTTACTGAACAACCAGACGGTGAAGATCGTTACGATCACGCTACATAGAATAACCGCCGCATATTTCAGCCACGCTCGTGTGCGCCGCTTTTCCGGAATGACCGCTTCCCGTGACGCCACTTCCGGCGGAGCGGAAACGGTCTTCGCAGCAGGCACCTCAACGTTTCCTGTGTTCAAAAGCTGGTCGATGGACACACCGTAAAGTACGCCAAGCGCAAGTAGCCTTTCCGTGGAAGGCTTCGACTGCCCGCTTTCCCAGCGGGAGACCGCCTGCCGGGAAACATTCAGCTTCGCGGCAACGTCCGCCTGTGTCAGTCCCGCTGCCTTTCGCGCCTGTGTCAGTTTTTCACAAAGTGTCATATCTTTCTCTCCTGATTTTATGGGATACCGCGATTTTTGTAAACCAAAAATCGGTTGCTTTCGCGCAAGTATTGGTTGCTTTTCGGTTTTTTTGAAAGTCCAAGTAAAAGTTAATTTACATAATACCATTATAAAGCAGACTGCATAGAAGTCAAGGATGAAGATAGAAGCTGATCAGCGCAGAAACTGCGCCGCAGTAATCAAAGAATACGGGAAAAAGCACCTACGCGGACTGCTTCAGGGCAGCGCAGCTCCATGCAAGGCGGACGTTCCAATGGTATGCCCTCCGACAGCGAAATGCACAAATCGGAAAGGCAAAATTCTGCGCAAATAGAGATTGTGCTGCATGGATATTTTCAAAAAAGTCGCTATAATACAAATAAGAACGCCGTTCTCCATTCACCTGCTGAAAACGGAGGGGTATAATCAAACTGCGAATGAAACTTCGCAGAGATTACGAAGCAGGAGGAAAAACAATGAAAAAGAGTGTTTCAAAATGGATCGCATTGCTGCTGTCCGTCGTTATGATCGTGATGTGCGCGGCAGGGTGCAGCAAGACCCAGACGCAGGAGACCGCGACGGACGATACCACAGACGCGCCCGCACAGACAGCCGATACGCCGGCGCAGGCTGACGAACCGGAACAGGCAGACGCGCCCGAGCAGGCCGAACCGGTCACCATCACGTTCTGGCATACCTACGGCGACAGCGAGGAAGCGCAGTTTCTGAACGTCGTTATGCCGCTTTGGGAATCGCTTCATCCCGAGATCAAGGTCGAGGCTGTCCGTCAGGACAGCAGCCAGTACCACCAGATGATTGTGACCTCCTTCGGCACCGGCATGAGCCCGGACGTGGCCCGTGTGGACATTGCCAATATTGCAGCCTATGCCAAGCAGGGCGGTCTGGCCGCGCTGAGCGATTACCCGGACTTCGCAGAGCTTTCCGCATCGTATCTGGATGCACCGCTTTCGACCAACCTCTATCAGGGCAAATATTACGGCCTGCCGCTGGATACCAACTGCAAGGCGGCTGTTGTCAACACCAACGTGCTCAAGGAGTTGGGACTGGATGAGATCCCCGCTACCATGGAGGAATTCATTGAGGCCGCCAAGACCCGCGGCACATACTCCCTGAATGTGTCCGGCGTCGGCGACTGGGATATGTACCCGTATTTCTGGCTGTTCGGCGGCGTGCTGACCGACGACGGCTTTACCAAGGCCAGCGGCTATCTGGACAGCGACGCCAGCATTGCAGCCATGCAGAAGATCGTGGAGCTGCATGACGAGAAGGTCTTTACCATCCGCGACGTGGACGGCTCCGTGGACGCATGGGACGGCATCAACAGCGAATACGCCATGTTCTTTGAAGGCCCGTGGTATTTCGGCTCCTATGAGGACAGCCTCTCCAAGGGCATCACCGCTGCGACCATTCCCACCTACGAGGGCCGCAGCGCGTCCGTGGTCGGCGGCGAGGATATCGCCGTGTTTGCCACCAGTGCACACCCGGAAGCAGCCTATGAGTTTGCCAAGTTCATGACCTCCGAGGATGTGCAGCTTGCCATGCTTGAGGCTGGTCAGCTGCCGATCCTCAAGTCGCTGGTAAGCAGTGAGGCCGTGCAGAGCAATCCCGTCTGGTCTGTTTATATGAAGCAGATGGAGTCGGCCAAGGCGCGCATTCCGTCTCCCAACAACTCCGCGATCCAGGAGATCTGGAGCGAAACGGTGACCAGCATCTTCGTTGATGGCGCGGATGTGGCGCAGGCGCTTCACGATGCAGCGGCCCGGATCGACGAGCAGCTCAGCTAAACCGCGTCTTACAGCAGGCCGCAGGACCCAACGGTTCTGCGGCCTTTTTGAGAAAGGAAGGGTATCCCTATGGTTTCTGCCGAAAAAGCCGGCCTGCGGGCCGGGCGGCCCGGTGCAGTCCGCAAGGGTGTGCGCGGCTGGCTCACGGCGCTGCCGTTTATCCTGCCGGGGCTGATTCTGGTGGCGGTGTTCGTGCTCTATCCGCTACTGTTTACGATCCGTATCGCGCTGTCCAATTATCAGATCGTGCAGGGAAACATCACGTTTATCGGTCTTGAGAATTTCAAAAAGGTTTTGTCCGGCGGCTCCCGGTTCTGGTATGCCTATCGGAACAACTTCCTTTACGCGCTCGTGACCGTCCCGTTTATCCTGCTGGGCGGCATGCTGTTCGCGTATCTGATCAATAATCTCAAACGCGGACAGGGCATCTTCCGCGTGGGCTTTTATCTGCCGGTCATCACATCGTGGGTCATTGTCAGTCTGGTGTTCCAGTATATGTTCAATAACTCCAACCGCGGGCTGATCAACTACATCCTCGTGGATGTGCTGCATGTGCTGGACGACTATGTGCCGTGGCTGCTGCGGGAGTGGTCCGGCAATGCGGCCATCTGGCTCATGGGCATCTGGAAAAACGTCGGCTGGGCCATGCTGATCTATCTGGCGGCGCTGCAGAGCATTCCAAAGGAGCGGTATGAGGCAGCGGAGTTGGACGGCGCGGGGCTCTGGGCGAAATTCCGGTATATCACCATGCCGAGCCTGCGGCCTACGACCTTTTATGTCATGGTAAACATGATCATCGGTTCGTTCAACGTCTTTATCCAGGTCATGATGCTGACCGGCGGCAATCCGAACGGCAAAACGTCCACGCTGCAGTATCTGCTGTATGACAAGGCATTCAATCAGTTCGCTTTCGGCGAGGCTTCCGCCATAGGCATGATCTCCGCCGTGACCATCGTGATCCTGACGGTGATCCTGAACCGGACGCTGAAGCTGAACAGCACAGAACAGGAGGGATAGGCTTGAAACGTATCAAAAGCAAACGGGGCTCGGAACTTTTGGGTCAGATCCTGTTGTGGGCGCTGCTGATCGGTGCGCTGCTGGTCTTCTCTGTTCCGTTTTTCTTCATGATCAGCAATTCCTTTGAGGAATTCAGCTATGTGCTGCCATACCCGCCCAGACTGCTTCCGACCAGACTGGACTTTTCCGCGTACAAGCATATTCTGGAACTGGAGATCTTTCCGACGGCGGTCTGGAACAGCGTCGTCAATACCTGTGTAACGGTCGTTCTTTCCGTGTTCATCTCCACGCTCTCGGCCTACGGCTTCGCCCGCATCCAATTTCCGGGCCGGGACAAGCTCTTTGGAATTTATCTGTTTACGCTGATGATGCCGGGCTTTCTGAACATCATCCCGCAGTTCCTGATTTTGAAGGGCATTCCGCTTCCGGGCCTGACAAACGGCCTGATCGGGACGCGTGCCGGTCTGATTCTGGTGTATGTAGCAACCAACGTCTGCGGACATACGTTTTTCCTGCGGAATTTCTTCCGAAGCCTGCCGGATTCTCTATCTGAATCGGTCATTATCGACGGCGGCGGACACGGCACGATCTTTTTCAAAATCATGCTGCCCCTTTCCAAACCGGCGATCGGGACTATGACGATTTTCGCGTTTCAGGGCTTCTGGGAGGAGTATTTTACCGCCAAAGTACTCGTCGGCGCGGATGAGAAAATGATGACGCTCCCGCTGCTGCTGCAGCGGCTCAACGGGCAGTACGCCACGCGCTGGGAGTGGGTCTTTGCCGCGTCGATCCTCGCGCTGATCCCGGTCGTCGCGCTGTTTATTCTGTTCCAGCGAAAAATGGTCGTCGGCGGCCTGACACAGGGGGCGGTAAAGGGATGAAGCTGACCTGTGAATTTGACCGCGCGCAGTATCTGACAGGGCAGGAGATACGGCTGTACTTGCCGGAGGGAGTGAACGCGCCGCGCGTATGTGTATACCGGCTGGAAACGCCCGTTGACTGCTCCGTGCGCCAAAGCGGACGGACGCTGATCCTGCTGCCGCTGCCGATTGGCAGCTACGGAGTCGCCGTCGAAGCCGGCTCTGCGCAGTGGGAGGGTGCGTTCGACGTTGTGGAGGATTCCCGTCAGGTGACACGGTACGCTTTTTTATCGGATTTTACCTCTGCGGACACTGAAACGCAGGACGTGGACTGGCTCCGGCGGCTGCATTTTAACGCCGTACAGTTTTATGACTGGATGTACCGCCACGACATGCTGCTGCCGCCGCAGGAGCGGTATCTCGATCCCATGGGCAGGGAAACCGACCTTGCCGCGATCCGCGCGAAGATCGCCGCCTGCAAGGTAGCCGGGATTCGCCCCATTGCCTACGGTGCTGTCTATGCCGCTGCAAAGGAGTTGTTTGCAGCGAACCCGGAATGGGCCATGTATACCATGGACGGGCAGGCGATGACCTTTGCCGGGTGGCTCTATTACATGAACATCGCGCCCGATTGCGGCTGGTCGGAGCATATTCTGGCAGAATTCCGAAAGGCCGTCGCCTTTGGCTTTTCCGGGATCCATATGGACACCTACGGCTTTCCAAAGCAGGTCTGGGACGCGGAGCGGCGTCCGGTCGAGCTGACCGACGCGCTTCCGAAGCTGATCGACCGGGCGGCGGAGGCAGTTCGGAAGGAAGACTCTGCCGCAGGCGTGATCTTCAACGCCGTCAACAACTGGCCGATGGAGGCGGTGGCCGGAACGAAGCAGGACGCAGTCTACATTGAGGTCTGGCCGCCGAACGACCGCTATTGCGATCTGTATACGCTGATCCGGGAGGCGCGGCTGTGCTCCGGAAAGCAGGTGGTGCTCGCAGCCTACCTGCATCCGTTCCAGCAGGCAGACACGGACGGCGCGGAACGGGCGTTCCGCCTGTCCTGGGCCGCGATCAGCGCTGCCGGCGGCACACAGCTGGTGTTGGGCGAAAATAAAGCTGCCCTGCAGGACAGCTACTATGCAAACTACGCTTCTCTCCGAGCGTCCTTTTTGCCCGTGGTGCAGCGGTACTGCGACTTTCTGGTGCGCTATGCCGCACTTTTGTATCTGGATGCCGGTATGGACATCGGGCGCACTGCGGCCGGCGGGATCAATGAGGATGTTCAATTTGAAGCGGAGGACTGCGTTTTTTCCACGGACGCGGAGGCGGATACCGTCTGGAGCATGATCCGGGAAAGCGGGAACCGCCTGAACATTCAGCTTGTCAACCTGCGCGGGAACAACGCGCGGTGGAACGAGGCAAAGGCCGCGCCGAAGGCCGCGGAGAACATCCGGATCCATGTGCGGCTCGACCGGCCGGTCGCCGGTGCGTTTGCCGCTTCGCCGGACGGCGAAAGTCTGTGCGCGGAGCGTCTGCCGCTGACCTGCCGGCAGACACCGCAGGGCCGGATCTATACGGCTGAACTTGCGCGGTTGGACTATTGGGCTGCAGTCTGGTTTACGATGGGGGAAGAAGTATGCTGATATCCTATAATGCAGATCTGCTCCCGAAGGTGCGGATGCTGGGACAGATCCGGTATAACGAGCCGTGGATCCATTTTTCCCGCTGCATCAACGAATGGGTCCTGTATGTGATCCGGGACGGGAATCTGTATTTGCAGGAGGACGGCGTTCGGTATCACCTGAGCGCGGGAGATTTTTTCCTACTGGAGCCGGGCCTGCCGCATGAGGGCTATCAGAAGGCCGCCTGCGACTATTATTACGCGCATTTCACACATCCGGATATGCACCGGGCCGCAGACGACCGGCAGGCGATGGCGCTGCTGGCGGAAAAACGGCGGCAAAGTCTGGTCGGTTATAATTTGGATGCCTGCGATCCCACGGCTCCGGAGACATGCCTGCCGAAGCAGTTTCATCTGACCGGCGGGGAATTCAAAGCACAGCTGCATGCGGCAGTAGAGTGCTATGACAGCCGGGAGGACGACTATAAGCGCCGGGCGTCCGCCCTGCTGCACAGCTTTCTGCTTCAGACGGCGCACGAGCATCTGCTTGCAAGAAACAGCGCACAGGGACGGAAGATCCGAAAGTCCGACGTGATCGCGGAGCAGCTTCTGCGCTATCTGAATCAGAACTATACTAAACATCTGACCAGCCGGGAGATTGAGGAACTGTTCGAGGGAAACTTCGATTATCTGAACCGGGTGTTTTCCTCCCTGACCGGCTCGCCGGTGTTTGCCTACCTCAACATTTTGCGGATCAACAACGCAAAGCAGCTGATCTCCACGACCGATCTGCCGTTTTCGGAGATCGCATATCTGGTCGGGATTGAGGATCGGTACTATTTTTCCAAGCTGTTTCGGAAAATGACCGGCATGAGCCCGACGGAATACTACAAGGAGGTCAGAAGCTGATACGATGCAGGAGCGGGTATTTTACCAGATCTACCCGCGCAGCTTTCAGGATTCCAACGGCGACGGGATCGGAGATATCCCCGGAATGATTGCCCGGCTGGATTATCTGAAATGGCTGGGTGTCGGCGCGGTCTGGCTGTGCCCAGTGTATGATTCTCCGAATGCGGACATGGGATATGATATTCGTGATTACGAAAAAATCATGTCCGAATTTGGGACGATGGAGGATTTTGATACGCTTCTGCGGGAGCTGCACAAGCGGGACATCAAGCTGGTAATGGATCTTGTTGTGAATCACTCCTCCGATGAACACGCCTGGTTTGTGGAATCGAGAAAAAGCCGGGACAATCCCTACCGGGATTACGATATCTGGCGCGACGGCAAAAGCGGAAAGGAGCCAAACAACTGGTCGTCCTTCTTTACGCCGTCGGCGTGGAGTTACGATGAAAAAACCGGCCAATGGTACCTGCATCTGTTCAGCGAGAAGCAGCCGGATCTGAACTGGGAAAATCCAAAACTCCGGGAAGCGGTCTATGCCATGATGAACCGCTGGTTTGACCGCGGCGTAGACGGATTCCGGATGGACGTGATCAGTTTAATCGCAAAAGCGCCCGGTCTGCCGGACGGGCAGGGCGACGGGTATGTGTTCGCACCGGAGCAGTTCGCATTTCAGCCGAAGCTGCACGAGTATCTGCGGGAAATGCGCCGCCGCTGCTTTGATGGAAGAGACTGCATGTGCGTGGGCGAAACGACCTTCGTAACGCCGGAGAATGCAAACTCCGTTGTCGGCGACGGCCGGGAGCTGGATCTGCTGTTCCAGTTCGATTTTATGGATCTCGACGGCCGGGACGGCAAATGGAATGTCATTCCGTTTGACCTGAAGAAATTCAAGCAGCTTCTTGTGCGCTGGCAGGAGGCAATCGATTGGAACACGCTGTTCTGGGGCAACCACGATCAGCCGCGGGCCGTGTCGCGGTTTGGCTCTGACGCTTCGGAGGCGCTGCGCGTCCGAAGCGCAAAGATGCTGGCGGCGGCCATGTATCTGCTGCGCGGAACACCGTTTTTGTATCAGGGCGAGGAGATCGGCATGACAAACTTCCCGTTCCAGGACGAGACGCAGCTTCGAGATGTGGAGAGCCTTATAAAGACGTGACCGGAGCGGCGCGGGAAACCATGCGCAGAATTGTTGACCAGCTAGAAACAGTTGAAGATCCGCCGGAATCGATTCGGCAAAAGCTCATGGAGCTTGCGCTGGAGCTGCACACGGTCAACGGTAAAAAGCAGTATGGATATCTCAAAAAGCCACTCAAGGATATGGTGGATTCCATCGTGGACGAACCCGAAAATCTGCCGGAGGTGGCGGCGTACTATTCCGTCTGGAATGGTCTGCGCGACACACTGGAGGGCTACTACAAGAACCGTCCTAGGCAGCACAACCCACTCTCACAGCAGAAAGAATTCCGAGCCATCAAGAACGCAATCATTCAGGAAGCGGAGCGTCTGCGGCAGCAGATGGAGCAGGAATCTTCACAGGGTGAAGAACCGCCTGCGGAAGAAACTTCTAGAGACGCTTCTACAAATCCGACGCTTGCAGATGAAAATACTTCGTCCCCAACCTCTCATTCTGCGCGGCTTCCAACCGAATATCTTCTGAATTCAACTGTCCGTCTGTTTTACCAGATGGGGCAGATTTTCCGAGAGAATGCCGTGCCTCCCGGCAATCCAATGGGCATCCGCATCAACTCCAAACGCCGCAAAAAACTCATGCAGAAACGGCTGGCAATGGGTTATAAGCAGGATGACCATGAGCAGGCGCAGGGATATGAGCAAAATCTATAATCGAAGAAACGAAGGGAAAAGACAGAATAGCAATTTTAACGTATCGATCTCGATTCGAATGACTATGTCCTGCCGAATGTCTGTTTTGCAGCCCGGACAAAACAGGGAAGCAGTGGGTTTTCATTTTCCGTCCGATATCGGGAGGTGTTACGTTCAAACGTTCAAGTCTCATTCTCGAAGGTGCTTTGCCAGCAAAAACACCGCTGGTTTTGCAGCAGAACGCAGCTTGAAAAGCAAACGCTAGTCAAAAGCCGCTATAGAATGAAATTCGGTTAAAGCGCTTTTCTATTATAGGCGTTTCTCAAAATTTCCACAGATACGAACGTTTTCGTCCGAAATAATAAAGGCCTGCGCGTCAATCGTGTGAATTAAATCTACGAACGCATTGTATTCATATTTATTGATGCAAGTGACCAGAATATGTGTTTCCTCTTTTGTAAAAGCTCCGATACCTGTCCATTCAGTCACACCACGCCCGGTTCGTTCCATAATGACCCGGTCCACACCGCAGTGCTTCGTGAAAATCATCAGTCTCAAATTGATATTCTGGTAATGTGTACGATCCAGTGTCAAGGTAAATACAAACAGATAGATAATAGAATAGACAAACGTCTCAAAACGGAAGCTTAGGAGTAATAAAAGATAAATAACGGCGTTTACGCCCAAAGAAATACTGCCAACGCTTTTCGCTCGCATGCGTTTAACCGCCCACACACCAAGGATATCCACTCCGCCGGCGCTTCCGCCAGTCGTCAGAATCTGTCCGATGCCGAAACCGGAAAGCAAACCGCCAAGAAGAACGGAAACCAGCTCATCTTCAATCTGGGCTGTCGTAGTCGGAATCAGGCGCAGAAACAGCGCAAGCGACACAACACCAAGAATTGTTTTATACAAAAATGATTTTCCAATGTCATGCCACGCAATCCAAAATAGCGGAATATTAAGCAGTATGTAGACAATGCTGATTAACTGCTCTGCATTCAGTCTGAGTGCCCGTGCCACCGGAATACAGATCAGCTGCGCCGCGCCGATAGCCCCTCCGCTGAATAAGCCGAACGGAACAACAAAAACATTAAATCCCACAGCATAAAGAAGGCTGCCGGTCAGAATTCTCAAAACTAGGAAGAAATTCTTTTTATTCATAATAATACCCCACATAAAATAGCGCAAATTTCTAATTACATTATATCATGCTGCTTTTGTAATTGCGGTTACAATTATTTCGTAAACCGGGAAACATACAAACCCGCGCCGATGCAAGGATACCCCATTTGCCCAAGGACAATCGGGAAGGAACCCAAACCGGTTCCGACATCCACAGTTTTCAGCATTTTATCCTCACATGCCGGAAGTGTATCTGAAAACACATCTTTCCACGCAGCAAGGAGCGTTGTGTCGGAAAGCTCTGCCCAGACACTCTCACTGTATGCTTTTGATTCATAGGCAGCAACCGGTGACATTCAATAGCAAAACTTCCGCAAATCAATCCGCTCAAATTTGTCGCAATCAGCGTTCATACACGGAAGAACTGCATTGCGCAGCGCATGTCTCACAATGCCGCTCCATAATACGTCATATTCACGCATCTCCTTTTTTCTTATTCGCCCAAAAATGATTCCAATTTTTTAAGTACGAAATCACGGCGACATTTTCTCTGATGAGCCAAGATGCTCATTCTACCATAGCACTTACAACCCAAGTCAATTTCACTTATAGACAAACACACGCAATATTAATGCCCCGATTTCATTTCTGGAGATCCTGCGCCAACCGAAGCCCGCCCTAGCCTTGCAGAAAAAGCAGCTTGCAAATCCAAAATCTGCAAGCTGCTTTTATATTTTATCTATAGAGCGCCCCCGCATATTGTCACGAATAATTTGGACTCTTAAACGGTGCAGTTTCTGTCTAGGGTGTATCTGAAAACTCCCAATGTGACCGGCAGCGAGAAATTTTTGCGCT